>Ga0187766_10000048_pt1 | contig 53732 bp, 46 predicted proteins | sample 0216_QUI02_MP05__4_FD_132971 | JGI IMG/M metagenome (GOLD analysis project Ga0187766, IMG submission 132971) | Tropical peat soil microbial communities from peatlands in Department of Meta, Colombia - 0216_QUI02_MP05_20_MG | ecosystem: Environmental > Terrestrial > Soil > Wetlands > Peat ... | reverse complement strand
TTCCCCGCCTGCTTCTGCGAGAGCCTGGGCCCGGTCCGGCCAATTCATCTCCAGGAAATCGCCGGCAGAAAACGAGTCCCCCAAGACAGCAATGCGCCGCGTCGAACCGTCGGGCCGCGCTGGGCCGAAATCCGTCCGGGTGGGAAATCCCTGCGAATTGCCCTTCAAAGACGCCACGTACTCGAACGTTCCCTCGGTGATACGGCCCCAACGCGAGGGTTGTTCGGTCAGCATGCAGCCCCGGATGGGATCGAAATGCACGGTCTTGCCCGATTCGTCAAAGAGCCACATCGAGCTTCCTGCCCAGGAAAACCCGTGGTAGGCAGTCACCGCCAATTCTGCCATCAGGTATCCGCAAAGAACGCCGAAACCCGCCGCAAAGATGCGGTAGGACTTACGCCGCCCGGCCTTCCGCTTGGCGGCCACAATCGCCAACAGCCCCGTCGCCGACGTCACGACAACGAAGTACAGCGCTAGAAACATTCATCCACTCCGGGCAAGGCACTTCGGCCTTGCTGCGTGGCTCTGCCTTCAAGAAAATCGTCGAATACCCGACCCTTCATGGTCAGAACAGAGTGTAAATGAAAGGCGCGATGGCCGAACTCTGCGCCACCACCAGCAAGATCCCGAACAGCAACAGGGCGCCGATCATCGGCAGCATCCACCAACGCTTGTTGGCCATCAAGAACGACAGCAGCTCGCCCGCGATCCCAAACCGACGGGCTGCGCTCGATAGGAAGGACATGGTTATACGCTCCGGTCGATATACTTTAACACTTCCAGCTAGTGATTGCCCGCCAGTTGGCTAACGATCCAACCTCGTAACTGCGCAGCGATCAGAGCGTTAGCCTTGCCGTTGGGGTGGTCGTCCAGGGGTGTGACCCAGAGGGTACTTTCCGGACCGTGGTTTCGCAGCCCGTCGATCAGATCCAGAACCGGTACGTGCGCCGGTGCCAACACATCCTTGATCTTCTGATGGGCCGCAGCGAAGGGATAATGGTCGTTGATCTGGTGCAGTTCCGGCAGGAGAGCTACGAGAAGCCTGGCATGGTCATTGCGGGTGGCAACGGCCAGATCCTGCAGAGCCCCTTTGCATGCCTGGAAGCCGGGAAGATTGTCATCGTACAGAGACGCGTAGTACGTTTTCCAATCCGGACGAGCGCCAAGGCGTCTTAGCACCCCATCGAAGCGGTTGGTTAAGAAGGCGACAAGATAGGACCGGTCAAGAAGGAAACCCCTTTTCTCTATCGGGACTGGCTCCGGATCGTTGATGAAGTAGACGAGGATGACCAGGTCGGGATGGAAGTCTCGCCCCCGGGTTTCGTAATAGGTGACCTCCTGGACCGTGTCATAGTTGCCGACGCCGGCGTTGATGGCCTCAAATCGCCGGTAACCGGGTATGTTCTGGGCGTTCAGCTCGCGTTCCAGGATCTTCGCGGCGGTTTCCTTCAGAGGCACTCCCCATCCCAAGGTTGTCGAATCACCCACAAGCAAGATTCGGTAGACGTCGCTGGGTTTTTCCAGAGAATATTCGCGGTCCCGAAGCCCTTGTGAATTGATACTCACGTCCGTCCCCATCAGAAATGAATGGCTGTTTGGCTGGTGAGCGAAGCTCATCTTCGGGTTGGAGACGGGGCGCTTCAGCCGCACTGCGTACTTCCACATCTCCATGGAGAAATCCATACTGTGGTAGAAGACAAGGCGAAGCGCCGCTTCCAGAAGCGATGCTGTAAACAGGAGGGCGAAGATCGTCAGCGCCAGCTTCTTCAGCAGGTTCCGATTGCCCTCACGAGCGGGAGCCTGGCAAGGAGGTGCCTCCTCGGCCTTGGTCATCAGGGATTCGCGGGAAATCACCGTTTTTGAGACTCTATCCCGGTTGTTGCGCAAGACGCCGCTTGCACTTGAGCGATTGAAGCTGGCAGAATCAGTCGCAACATCTGCAACATTCGACCGCATCACTATAACAGAATCTCGCCCGCGGGTAGTGGTGCAGTTTGAAATCCACAGGGGTAGCGCCGGGACGTGGGTGGGCGTAAGCTGTGGGCATGGCAGAGAAACGAACCAAGAGCGACAAAGCGCAGCGGCGAGCCGATCAACTCGACAAAAAGGCCCGCCATCCAACACCGAAGAAGAAACCCCGCGAGGATGTGAACCAAGCCGCCGCACGCATCGTCGGGGAGGCTACGAAACATTCGTAGCTGCGGTTTGTGCATGGTACTGCGACCTCTGCCGCTTGATGAACTCGGACAGAAGCGGGACAGCAAACGAATATTTCCCGTGCCGATTCTTGTAAACTAAGCCAGACTTTATGAGCAGACCCAACGTCTGGTTTATTGAGCTACTGCTGAACGGCGGGTCGGTAGCCTTGTTCATCGGTGTTTCCGCGATCTCCTGAACAGTGAACTCCGATTCACAATTGTTGAGCGTAGCGATGATCCACAGCAATTCCCGTTGCCTGTCCGTAACTTTTGCCCATCGACCCGCAAAAAAATCCGTGTCTAGTTTTCGCATGATCTCAATAACCGGGATTGCGGGAAGATTCGTCTCTGTATTTAGTGCCTGAACCCACACGTCGTACACCTCGCGGCACACGTACTGAACGAAGTACGGGTAGCCTCGGGTAACGCTCCAAATCGTCGTTATTGACTCTTGTGAGAAGTGGATCGGGCAACTTTTCTTCTTCACAGGTTCGCGGATAGCCTCTGTGGTTTCTGCTTCATTCAGCGGAGCCAACACAATCTGATGAAACATTCTCTCAGAAAATGTACGGGCCTCAACGAGTTTGGGAAATAACGTCGGAAGTCCGGTTAGGGCCAACATGAAGCGAATGCCCTTACGCTGTAACGATTGAAACAAATCCAGCAACAGCGAAAGCGGGTACTGTTCCTTCGCTTCGTGGTCAGCAAGATTCTGAGCCTCATCGTAGGCAAAAATGATGCCCCGACGGTTGACCGCTTGGACCTGTGGCCAAACGAATTCCAAAACAGTTTTCAGCTTATCCAATATCAGACCTGGCGTGCTGTCGTAGATCGCCTTTAACGCCGGAAAATTCAGAGTGGCGGGAACCTGTTCGGCGCTTTGGGCAAACCCCACTTTCGTTTCTTCCGTCGTAATCGTAATTGCGCTCGTGACCACTGCCAGATCAGTCAAAAGCCGAAGAGCCATATTTTCTTCGGTGACGCTAGTGGACTCCGACAGATCGGTTCCAGCCCAAAGCCAGCCATCCTGAATGGCCTGTGGCTTGAAAATCTCCAAGAGCACGGTCTTCCCGATTCCCCGTAGTCCACTGAGTACCAAGTTGTCGAGAATCACGTCTTGTTCGAGCAGTTTGCGGAACTCCTCTTTTTCCTTTTCGCGCCCCGCCATGTAGGGAGGCATGTGTCCTGCCCCCGGCCTGAATGGGTTGTCTAACTTTAAGGTACTCATTTTGTTAGGCTTATCTGCAACTTCTGGCATGGCAAGACCTCCCGCTAAATTCACAGGATGACCTTAATTTAACCCGCCCCCTGACAGAAGTCAATACAAATTTCATAGTAGTATTAAATTTACGTTAGTAGCTAAATTTAGCTTGACAACTAATTCAACCTTGATATGATGATTCCCGTGAATCGGCTCAGAACCGAGAAACGGGTTCAGGTCTTGGCCGCACTAGTCGAGGGCAGTTCCATCAACTCTATCGTGCGGATGACCGGCGTCGCCAAGCACACGATACTGAAGCTTCTGAAAGACCTTGGCTGCGCCTGCGCCGAGTATCACGAGAAGCGTGTCCGTGATCTCCGAGTGCGTCGAATTCAATGCGACGAAATTTGGGCATTCTGCTATGCAAAAGCAAAGAACGTAGCCCCAGAAAAGATGCCGCCTGGCGCTGGCGACATCTGGACTTGGACTGCTATCGACGCTGATACCAAGCTGATTGTGTCGTACGTGCTCGGGGATCGCGGCGCGGGCACGGCGCAAGCCTTCATCAAAGATTTGTCGGAGCGCGTAACCACGCGAATTCAGCTTACGACTGATGGACACCGCGTTTATGCGGAGGCCGTGGAAGGTGCATTTGGGGCGGATGTGGATTACGCGATGTTGGTGAAACTCTATGGCGCGCCCAGCAACAATCTGGCTGCGGAATCCCGCTACAGTCCGGCAACGTGCATCGGCTGCCGCATGGCTGTCCTGGCCGGTGATCCCGACCCCAAGCACATCAGCACGTCGTTCGTGGAACGACAGAATCTGTCGATGCGAATGGGAATGCGCCGATTCACGCGGCTGACGAATGGGTTCTCCAAGAAAATCGAGAATCACGGACATGCAGTTGCACTTCACTTCTTCTATTACAACTTTGCCCGTATTCACCAGACCTTACGTGTGACACCCGCGATGGAAGCAGGAATCGCAGACCATGTATGGTCATTTGAAGAAATCGTGGCCCTGTTAGATACAAGCAGCGCGACGACAATCCCAGAACAGAAAGGAGGTGAGAGCGATGCCATTTGCAGGTAATGCATTCCACTTCAATGAACCGACGATAGGGACAATCAGAACTGACGGCGGAGTATATGGTTTGTTTCGTTACAACCCATTCACGCTGAAGTACGAGTGTCTTTATGTGGGGATGACCGACAATCTGCAGAGAAGGCTGACTGAGCACTTCAACAATCCGCCGATTGCCGGTATCACCCACTTTTTTGGCGAGGTGTGGACAACGGCTCAACAGAGAGCCGACCGCGAATTCCAGTTAATCAGGGAATTCAACCCGCCTGGCAATGTTGTTGGCAAACGTTGATGTTCCGTCGTATGCCCCCGTGACCCGGTCGAAGTAGAAACGTCTCGGGCCGACGCAGAGGACAGAATAGAGCCGATCAGTGTAGACGTAGACCGTCTCGTTCGTTTCTGGGTCTACAAATTCAAACTGTTTCAATTTGGCTGGGGCGTGGATAAATTCCAATCCCCAGCCAATGGCATTCCAGATAGAATCTATGGTTTTCCGGCACAGCAATCTCAGCGGACTTGTGACCACCAGGGACATCCCAATTCTCTTACTCTATATGCCAAGGCAACTTGTGTGCCATTACTATCGGGAATGCACTGTAGCCGCTGTCAAACTGCACCACTACCCGCCCGCGCGTAAGTTTGCGTGCCCGAGGGCGGTTGCGTATAGTTATGAGTTCTCATGTCGGCTGAATGGCTGAATCCTTATCTTTACTCAACCTTCCATGCCCTGTTCGCCCTAGCAGTCTGCGCCCTTGCTTGGTTTCACCCGCATCTGGGGAAGCCCTGGTTTCGGGCAGTCGAGGCAGCACTCTCTCGGTTCGCCACGCGCAGAAAAATCGCCATCGCAACCGTCTTCATTGTCGCAATCGTTGTTCGTCTGCTGTTGCTGCCCTGGTTTCATGTGCCGATGCCAGGGGCTCACGACGAGTTCAGCTATCTGCTCATGGGTGACACGTTCGCGCACGGGCGCCTGGCCAATCCGCCGCATCCCATGTGGCTCAGCTTCGAGACCTCCACCATCAACTGGTTCCCCACCTATTCCTCGATGTTTTTTCCCGCACAAGGCGCTGTCCTGGCTGCCGGAGAGCTTTTGGGTCATCCGTGGATTGGGGTCCTGGTCAGCGTCGGTGTCATGTGCGCTGCGCTCGTCTGGGCGCTGCAAGCATGGATGCCAGCGCGGTGGGCGCTTTTGGGAGGCGTCTTCGCCGTTCTCAATCTTGCCGTGCTGAGCTACTGGATGAATAGCTATTGGGGCGGAGCGGTGGCGGGAACCGGGGGGGCGCTGGTGCTCGGCGCGGTGCCGCGAATCGTGCGCAAGCAAAGGGTGCGCGACGCCCTGCTCCTGGGGGCTGGGGCAGCGATTCTTGCTAATAGCCGCCCCTTCGAGGGATTGATCTTCTGCCTGCCCTTTGCTATCGCCCTGCTGCTGTGGATGCGGCGGTCGTCTTCGCCGCCGGCGCAAGTCAAGTTCTGGAAAGTAGCGGTGCCCATCGGCGCCGTGCTGGCTCTGACGCTTGCTTTTATCGGCTACTACAATTGGCGCCTCACGGGCGACCCGCTACTGACACCGCATGTGCTGTACACACGCACTTATTCCATACCGATTTTCTTGTGGGACCATCAGAAACCTCTGCCGCATTACAACAACAGACAGCTTGAAGAATTCTATTCGGTCTGGGCGCCGGCCTATACGCGCCGGACCTGGACGCACCTCTGCTGGCTTTGCGGGGAGAAGATCGCGCTGTACTGGGAAGTATTTCTGTGGGCGGGCGCGTTTCCTATTGTGCTGTGTGTGCCGCTGCTCCTGCGCGACCGGAAAGGCTGTCGGCTGCTGGGCGTGGCCGTAATCTGCCTGATTGGGCTCTTTGCCGTGCTCTGGTCGCTGCCTCATTATGCGGCCCCCGCCGTCTGCGTGTTCTACGCGGTTCTGGTGCAGGCCCTGCGCCACCTTCGCCTCATGCGTCTCCGCGGGAGACAGGTGGGGCTGGCTCTTTCACGGGCCACAGTTATTTTGCTTTTCTTCCAGATTGCAACCGCCATTCCCGAAAGGCTGCATCACCCGGACGCCTGGTTCTGCGTAACGGGCAATGAGGACCGAGCCCAGGTTCTGCGGAAGCTCAGCAGAATGCCAGACAAGCATCTCGTGCTCGTCAGGTACGGCCCAAACCACGACGTGAACCGCGAGTGGGTCTTCAACGATGCCAATATCGACGCCTCCAAGATCGCGTGGGCGCGGGAGATGAGCGCGGAACAGAATGCCAGGCTCCTGGCGTACTACCCGGATCGACACGTCTGGCTCGTTGAACCCGAAGCTAACCCGATGGGGCTGCTTCCCTACTCTCCCCCCGGCGAGGCGCAGGCAGCCCAGGCCCGAGTCTCACCTCACCTGTGAAGATGCTCAGGTTAAGATAGTGACGGTTCGACTTCTGCCTGGCTCTGCTGCGAGCGCGTGGCCGGGCCAAGCCGAGATGTGACTAGTTTATGCAATCCCCAAGAATGACGCTGACGATGCATGCGCATGCAAGAAACATCATCACTCGCGAAATCTTAGCCGTGGCCCTGGATACCTTTCGGCTCTACCGGGTGCGCTTCGCCTTGACGGCTCTGGGGGTCATGATCGGTACGGCCTCGCTGATCGTGGTGGTCACGGTGGGGCTGACCGGCAAGGAATACATCCTTGATCAGATCCGGGGAATTGGGGCGAACATGATCCGTGTTTCTGGCACGGGCGACGCCGTCAACACGTCGGTGCACGAATACCTGACGCTGGACGACATGCGCGTGGTGCAACAAGAGGTACCCGGGGTGGTGGCGGCGTCCCCGATGGTGCTTCTGCTCCAGCACGTTTCCGTAGGCGGCGGAAAGGAACGGGATGTATCTGTTCTGGGGGTCAACCCGCAGTACCGGCAAATTCGCAATCTGGACGTGACGGGGCGTTTTTTTGACGATCTGGACAATCAGGAGCGCGCCAAGGTCGCCGATCTGGCCGAGTTTTTGGCCCGGCGCATTTTTGGGACACCGCAGGCCGCCATCGGGCGCAGCCTGCGCCTAGGCGGCCTTCCTTTCACGATCATTGGTACCTTCAAGGAGCGGGTGGAAACTTTCGGGCAGTCGGAGCTGGCGGGCGGGAACGATATCCTGATCCCCTATTCCGTCAGCCGGCTCCTTCTCCCCGCTAACGCGGTATGGCAGTTGTTCTTCAGCATGTCCGATGCCTCGCGGGTGGAACCGGCAACGCGACAGATCCAAGCCATTCTCCAGGCCCGCCACCGAAAAGGCTTCGTCTTTAGGGTAGAGAACCTGACACAATTGCTCGCCGTTGCGGCCCGGGTGGCGAATGCCCTCACCCTGGTGCTGCTGCTGGTGGCCGCCATCACCCTGGTGGTGGGTGGCATGGGGATCATGAACATCATGCTGGCCACGGTGACCGCCCGCACCCGTGAAATCGGCATCCGCAAGGCGGTGGGCGCCACCGCCGCCGAAATCCGATTGCAGTTCCTGGCCGAAGCTGTGCTCATTTCGCTTATCGGCGGGGTCATCGGCATCGCCCTCGGCGTCTCCCTGCCCCTTTTCCTGCGCATTTTCACCAGCTTCGATATCCCGATCTCCGCCCTGTCGGTGTTCATCGCCCTGGCCGTCACCACGCTGGTGGGCGTGGCCTTCGGAACCGCGCCCGCGGCCCGCGCCGCCCAGATGGATCCCATCGCCAGCCTGCACCACCAGTAGCTTAAGGACTGTAGCTTACGTTCTGGCCGGAGGAATCTTGTCCGCAAGCGCGCGAAGCGCGCGGCAGATGGTAGCCCCGGGCGCAAGCCCGGGGTGGGCGGGATTTTCTCTTCTGAGCCCCGTAGGGGCGACAGAATGGATTCTTACGCCCCCTTCGGGGGCTGCAGTAAAGGCTCTACCAAAGATCAGGGTGAGGGACGCCTCGTGGGCAGTGCTTGTGAAGTTTCGGTAGTTCCATCGCCGCTGATTCAGCAAATTTGAATAGGGCGTAGAAGTGTCTGAAATGGTCAGCGTACTTGTCATAGATGCTCTTTCTGAACTCGTCCTCGGTCACTGCTTCGCCGCCTCCCCAGGCGGCTGCGATGCTTCCAGCTTCTCCAGTTCCCCCATGACCTTTACTGTCCCAGTCGATATTCGTATCTTCCGCTCCCAAACCTTGTAGCCGGGTTTAGTGATCTTAATCGTGTGCTCACCTGTCGTGACCCCAAGCGCCGACGGCGTATTTCCCGCAAACGCCCCATCCAATTCAATATCGGCACCTGCCGGCGTGGACTCAACTTGCATCGTCGCTTGGGTCGGAGCCACCGGAACAGGCTCGGGCATCTTCGGTGGCGCGAACTTCGCAAGGTCAAGAGGTACGTTGCCGTTTACGTAGGCAGTGATTTCCGTTCCCTTTGGGACGGTGATGTCCTTGCCATGCATAAAGAGGAATAGCGGTGCGGCGGGAAAGAAGACGATTGCTGTACCCACCATCGCGCCAGTCATGGCCCCGGTGTGCCCGCCGCCCTTTCCCTCTTTGACCGCTCGAAGTGCCACCTTCTCGCTGTCGGCCAACCGGACGGAATCGATATTGACACCAAGCTTTCCGCCGCGAGCCATGCGCCTCTTGGCCTGAGCTTCGGTCACCGTTCCCCATGCGACGCCGCCTTTAGGAATCACCAACAAATCCCCGACTCTAATCTCTTCCAGCACTTCAAAATCAACAGTGTCCCCGACGTGGGCGTCTGCCGAGGATACGTTTCGTGTAAGACGGAGCTTGACTGGGGTTCCATCCTCCAACACCGGCTTGCCCCCGTTTGTGCTGGATGCTGGCTGGGCAGCCTGCGATTGCTGCTTGGCCGCCGCGCCCTGCGTGCTATTGGGTTCCGCCGAACCAGTTTGCCCCTGGGCTCCCGCAGTTACACAGGCGAACAGGACAACACACCCCACTGGGATTCTCATAAGGTCTGGCCTCCTGATCGGTCGCGACTCCAGATTTTTCCCGGGGGAGAAACCCTATTCTGTGATGGAGGCAGGCCTCCGGCAATTGTTATCTGATTCTTGTTCTATTTTCAGAACAAAGCCGCCACCTTTGCCCTCGCGCTCAGCCCGTCAGCATCGCCGTCAGCCTCAAGAATTAAGTCGTAGCGCCAGGTTCTAACCGCAGCAGCGCCTCTCAGCCCGTCAGCATCGCCGTCAGACTACCCACGTCCTTCGCGCTTTCCAGCATCTTCACGAACTCAATCGCGGCCTCGGCCTTTGACCGGGGCCACCTGGCGAAGTCGGCGCAGCCGCGGAACTTGTGCGGCGACGTCGGGTTGACTATAAGCGCAAACACAGCGTAAAATTAAAAAGTAACACTAAGTAATGCGCTTGCGAACCACACAGACCATGACGATTTCCCTGCCGCCAGCGATGGTGAGGCAATTCGAGCAGGTCCGCAAGGCGGAGTCGCGCACCCGCTCCGAACTCGTCCGCGAGGCCCTGCGTGCCTATTTCGAGGCCCGCTACCCGGCTGTAGCGCCGACCCGGGCGGAACTGGCCGCCCTGCGCCGGGGGCGCGCTGCCTTTCGTCGTGGAAACGCGATAGCATTGCCCGAGTTTCTCCATGGCCTGGAATCTCGAGCTCGCCGGTCCGGCGCAAAGGGACTTCCGAAGACTGCCCCGAAAAGATCAGGCACACGTTAAAGCCGCGCTCCTCGCTATGCAAGAAGATCCCTTCCGAGGCGATATCAAACGCCTGAAAGCCAGCCCACCGCCTGGCGGCGCCGAGTAGGCAGCTACCGAATCATTTATGATCTCTATTTCGACCAGCGCCTCATCGTAGTCGCGGGAATTCTCCGACGAACATCGACTACATACTGAGGATCACCCCGCCAGCGTCGCCGTCAGCCCGCTCATGTCCGCCACGCTCTCCATCGTCTTCACGAATTCAATCACCGCCTCGGCCTTCTGGCGGGGCCACTTGGCGAAGTCCGCGCAGCCGCGGAATTTGTCGGCGACTTCGTCGTAGCTCATGGGATTGGCGGGGCTGCCTTTCGCGAACTGGGCGCTGCCGGAGAGCACCCGTCCGTCCTTCATGTGGACTTTGAGGATGCTGGTCATCTTGTCGAAGCCGGCCTGCTCAGCTTCGGGATCGACGTAGAAGTTCACCCGCCGGATCATCTCCTGCACATCCGGACGCTGCACCACGGCATCGGTGTACTCGGCCAAGCCAGCCTTGCGCTCCAGCAGCAGGATGGCGAGGCCGAACTCCATGCTGAACTTCGCCTGCAAGCCGGTAGTGGGATGGTGGTGCAGGAGCGTGGTGACCATGCGGCTGTTGCCGCCGACATCAACTTTCTCCACCTCGGCGGGCTTGATGTCGTGCTGGCGGATGAGCCGCATCATCTCGCCCATGGCCGGATGCGTCAGCGAGCCCGACGGGTACGGCTTGATGGAGACGCCGGGCGAGGCGAAGGCCCAGGGTCTGCCCAGGCGGTCCATGATCGCCGCAGGATCGAAGCCGCCGCCTGCGGCATGGAAGAAGCCGTACTGGGCTTCCAGGATGTTGGGGGCTGCGGTCCAGCCCAGCGCCGCCAGATCGGAGGCCACCACACCGGCTTCGGCGGCATGTCCGGCGTGGAACGGCTTGGTCATGGAGCCGAAATTCTCGCGCAGCCCCCCCGCTTCGGCGGCAGCGACGCCCAGGGCGTTCGCGGTTTTCGTCACGTCCAGCCCACGCAATTTCGCGGACGCGGCGACGCTGCCGAATGATCCGATCGTCCCAGTGGTGTGAAATCCGTCGTTGTAATGACGCGGCGAGATCGCCTCGGCGATCTTGCACTCCACCTCCACGCCCACCTGATAGGCAGTGAGCAAGTGCTGCCCTGACAGCGCTCCCAATTCACACAACGCGAAGGCCGGCGGCAGCACCGGCACGGTGGGATGCGTGAGCAGTCCATAGACGCGGTCTTTGGCGACGGCGAGCTGGGTATCGTCGTAATCGTCGGCATGGATGAAATTGCCGTTGGCAAAGGCGGCGAAGCGCGGCGGAACTTTCTGCGCCGTCCCGACGATCGAACTCCTCCCTGCGCAGAGGCCGAGCGACCGGATGTATTCCTTCATCAGCGGCGCCAGGGTCGAGACCGATCCGGCAAGCGCGAGACCGAAACCATCCAGGATAGACTTCTTGCCCAGCGCCACCACGTCGTTGGGAATGTCCTCGTATCGCGTGTTGACGATGAATTCCGAGACATAGCGCGTCAGGCCCGGCGCCTTGGGGAAGCTCTCGGGGGGAACTTGTGCAGCCGAGAGCTTGGTGCCGCTCAACGCCAGTCCGGCGGCCATCATCGAGCTTTTGCAGAAATCGCGGCGCTTCATCTGGCAATCCTCCGAAACCGTGGACGATGCTAGCAGATTCGGCGCGCTCGGCAATGCCGCTTGCGCAACCATCGTCCAGACATAAACGGATGGCCGGCTGGTTGTCTTATTGGTCGCCGCCGGCGGGAATAACGGCGTCAGGATTGCTCGCGCTCAGGGAGCGGCTGGGTGTGGAATCTGCCTCCTGACCGTGAGCGGTCTGCAACAGCTCCCAATCCTCTTTGAACTCTAGCATGTTCTCGCGCTCGTGCTTGGAGCTTTTGAGCTCACGGCCCACGCGCGCCAGCAGCAGCTCGTCCGCCAGTTGCGAATCGGAGCCCGCAGCCAGAACATTGCTCGCGCTCAGGCCGAGCCTGGAGGGACCCTTCGCGGATGGGATTTCCATCCACAAGGCGCCGCTGGAATCGGCAGAAACTGTGCCGGCTTTATCGAGGCGCTTGAAGACGTGCTCGAGGTAGGCGCGATCCGAAATGGTTCCGCGGCGGACCTCGTCGTCAACCGCCGCGCGCAAGGCCTGGCGATAAAGCTGCCACTCCCGCGGCGCGCCCACCACCTCGGCGCGCTGCTCGCGCGCCAGCGCCTTAAGCTGGGCAGCACGCGCGGTCTGCCCGCCGGCTTGAGCGGATCGCATCTGATGGCTGGTTTCGGTGATCTTGGCGGTCGGATAGTTTTCCGCTTCACGCATGGGATTGAAACGTCCGGTCAGCACGTAGAAGGCGGCCATCACCGGCAGGGTATGCTGCGCGAACAGGACCATGGGCACCAGCAGCTTCTTGGAGTGTTAGAGCTGCTCGGTCCCGTCCCGCACCTCGCTGCTGCGCTTGATGGTGCCCGGCACCTGGGCAAAGTGCAGGATGCGAAAGCGTATCTCTGGATGCCGCAGCGCGTAATGCGTGAAGGAGCGCGCGATGGCCTTGGGGCTGGTCATGCCGAAGTCGTTCAGGTAATCGGGGCTGGCGGCGTGGGGAAAGTACGTGTTGATGACGCGCCGGGTGAAATCCGCGCAGTTGCGCGTGATCCCGTTGAAGTGGTTTACGTTGGGAAGGGAGTTGAATTCCGCGATGCCCCTGAGGTCCTGCTCCTCGGTGGTTTCGGCGACGAAGATGTAGATGCCGCGCGAGAGATTGGCGCCCACCATCGCCCGCCACTCGGCGCTGTTGCTGGTCTGGCACGAGCGCGTGGTGCAGTACGCCGTCAGGTATTTCACGCGATATTGTTCCTCGAGCACGCGCTTGATCTTGGGCGAGCCGAAGAGCGGCCGATCGTCAGGATCGTCGACGCCATAGAGATAGACGCTGAGCGGGACGGCGTTCCACTCGAAGCGCTGGTCTTCACCCAGCGAGGTGTAGGTGCTGATCACGGCCCCGTGCTCGTCGGGACGGCAGAGCCGCAGCTTGACCGGAGATTCCGGACAAACCCGGGAAAGATAGACGGCACTGTGCCCTGAGCCGGTGATGCGCTCGACGCTGCTATCCAGTGCCTCGTCGAGCACGATCCCGACATCGCCGCGGGCCCAAGGACACCACAGACACAAAACCACCGCAAGGATGAAGGAGAACCAAATCGCGGCGGGCGCGCGTCCGGTCAGGAAGCTTGGGAGTGTAAAGCCTTCGACGAGGCGCAAACATTCTCCGTCGGTCTTATTTCCCTGACTTGGATGTGGCGCGATGCTGGGCAGTTGTATCCAGGCGGCGGGGCCCGTCGGCTTGTGGCTTTTCGCTGGAATCTCACAGCGCATTTCATATTGTGTCGCTCGGCCAGAACGCTGCCGCAGTCTCATCGCAGGTTACAGCTGTTACCTTTGATATATGCCCCCTGGTACGAGCAAAAAAAGAGGGAAGCGAAAGCTCCCCTCATTCCATCCGGCGATGCTGGCTGAATCTACAGCGCCGTGCACACCGCCTTGACCTCGGTATAAAGCTCCAGCACATCGTGACCCATTTCCCGGCCCCAGCCTGACTGCTTGTAGCCGCCAAACGGCATGGCCGCGTCGAAGACGTTGTAGCAGTTGATCCACACCGTGCCGGCGCGAAGCTCTGCGGCCAGGCGATGGGCTTTGCCAATATCGCGGGTCCAGATGCCGGCCGCCAGGCCGTAGGGGCTGTCATTGGCGCGAGTCACGACCTCTTGCGGATCGCTGAAAGGAATCGCGGCCACCACCGGCCCGAAGATTTCCTCACGCATGACTTTCATATCCTCATGCGTGTTCACCAGCACCGTTGGCTTTACGAAGTAACCGCGGTCGCCATGCCTCTCGCCTCCGACCGTCGCCTTGGCGCCCTGCGAGAAGCCGGACTCCAGGTATCCGCAGACGCGGTTGAGCTGTTCTTCCGACACCAGCGGACCCATGTCCGTAGACTTCTCCCATCCCGGGCCAAGCCTGATTTTCTTGGCCTTCTCGGAGACGCCTTCGACCACCTTGTCGAAGATCGGCTTCTCGACATACAGGCGCGACCCCGCGCAGCAGCACTGGCCGTGATTGAAGAAGATGGCCATGGCAGAGCCCGCGATCGCGGCGTCCACGTCCCCGTCGGCGAAGACGACGTTGGGAGATTTGCCGCCCAGCTCGAGCGATACTTTCTTCAGATTTCCGGCGGCGGCGTTGACAATCAGCTTCCCCACCTCGGTAGACCCGGTGAACGCTACTTTGTCCACGTCGGGATGGGCGGCCAGCGCCGCGCCCGCGGTCTCGCCGTACCCCGGGACGATGTTGACCACGCCGTCCGGGATGCCAGCTTCCTGAATGAGTTCGCCCAATCGGAGAGCGGAAAGCGGGGTTTGCTCCGCGGGTTTCAGCACGACCGTGCAGCCGGCGGCCAGGGCCGGAGCCAGCTTCCAGGCGGCCATCAACAGCGGGAAGTTCCACGGGATGATCTGGCCGATGACCCCCACCGGTTCCCGCAGCGTGTAGGCCAGAAATTTTCCGGGCATGGAAATGGGAATGGTGTTGCCTTCGATCTTGGTCGCCCACCCCGCCATGTAGCGGAACATGTCGACGGCGAGCGGAACGTCGGCGGCGCGGGCGATCCTGAGCGGTTTGCCGTTGTCCAGCATTTCCAGTTCCGCGAACTCTTCGAGGTTCTTCTCGACCAGATCACCGAGCTTCCAGATGGCGCGGCCGCGCTCGGAGGGCGTCATCTTGCGCCAGGGACCGGTCTCAAAGGCGGCGCGAGCGGCTTTCACGGCGCGGTCAACGTCCTCGCGGTCCCCTTCGGCGATGCGGGCCATCACTTCGCCGCTGGCTGGGTTGTAGGAAGGGAAGGTCTTGCCCGATGCCGCCTCCACCCACTTCCCGTTGATCAGCATCTTGCGTTCTTTCTTGATAAAACTGGTTACCTTGTCTTCCAGTTCGGGGCTGGTCAGTGCGGTCGCCATTATTTCCTCCTGCTCAAGCGGTTCGTGTTGCTTGCGCCCAGCGTTTCCCTGTGCAACCCGCCATGCGGGCCGCTCCGTTGGGGTCGACTACGGCTCCGAATCCCCCCACTTCCGCCAAGTATCCGAAATTGTAGCTCATTTCGTGGTCTCTGGGGCTGCCGCTTCTGGCCGCCGCATTTCGTCGGCAGCCACTCAGACGCCCCTTCCTCTGATATTCTTTCCCGTTGAATCTAACGAGGAGAGAGCCATCGTGAAAGGTGACGCGAAGGTCATCGAGTTGCTCAACGAAGTGCTGAAGGCCGAGCTGACGGCCATCAACCAGTATTTCCTGCACGCCGAGATGTGCGAGCACTGGGGCTACCATCGCCTGGCGGACGAAACCAAGAAAGAATCCATCGGCGAGATGAAGCACGCCGAGGTCCTGATGGAGCGCATCCTGCTGCTCGAGGGCACCCCCAACATGAGTGCCTACTTCAAGATCAACATCGGGCAAAACGTGAAGCAGCAGTTCCAGAACGACCTGCGGCTGGAGCTGGACGCGGTGAAGCGCCTGAACGCCGGCATCCAGACCTGCGTGGCCGCCAAGGACAACGGCTCGCGCGAGCTGCTGGAAAAGATCCTGGTCGAAGAGGAAGAACACATCGACCACCTGGAAGCTCAACTGCACGCCATCGAGGAGATCGGCATCGAGGCCTATCTGGCCGAGCAATTGCACGAGGGCGAGGACTAGGCGATCGAGGAGGACCTGCAAGAAATCCAGGCGGCCCCGTTCTAACGGTGAAGGGAGACTTGACTGAGGAGGACGATATGGCCTTCACCGTAAGCACCCGCCTTGCCCGCCTTTCCTGTGCCGCAGCAATCACCGCCGCGATTCTGATCAGCGCAAGGCTGACGTTGTCAGCCCCGGCGCAGCCGCAGGCAGCGCCAGAGAGCCGCACCGGCGGCAGTGTCCACGAGCGAAGCACCAGCCTGAATGACCAGACCGATCTGGCCTTGACCGTCTACAACTCAAATATTGCGCTGGTCCGCGACCTGCGCCAGCTCAGCCTGCCCAGCGGCACTTTCCGGCTCAAGCTGATGGACATCGCAGCCACGGTCAACCCGGCGACCGTGCACTTCCGCTCCATCAACGAACCGGAGAAGCTTGGCGTCATCGAGCAGAACTACGAGTATGACCTGCTCGAGCCCGCCAAGCTGCTGAATAAATACGTCGGGAAGGAAGTCACGCTGGTCCGCTCCTACCAGGAAAACAATTCAACCAAGCGCGAAGAGATCAAGGCCACGCTGCTCGCCAACAACAACGGCCCGGTGTGGAAGATCGGCAACGACATCGTCACCGGGATCTACGCCGAGAGCTACCGCTTTCCGGAAGTTCCGCCGAATCTCTATGACCGTCCCACGCTGTTGATGTCGCTCGAAAACTCGGGCTCGCAGCGGCAGCAGGTCGAGACTTCGTATCTAGCATCGAACCTGTCCTGGAACGCCGACTATGTGCTGACCATCTCACGCGACGACAAGTCTGCCGATCTGGACGGCTGGGTCACGCTCATAAATAACAGCGGAACGGCGTTCCGCAACGCCCGCCTGCAACTGGTGGCCGGCGACGTGCATCGCCTTCCTGTTCCGAGCGCCAAGGCGATGATGATGGATCGCAACGCAGTGGCGGGAGCCGCCGCCGCCCCGCAGTTCGCGCAGGAAAATTTCAGCGAATACCACCTCTACACGCTGGGAAGGAAAACCTCCGTGGAGGACAAGGAAACCAAGCAGATCAGCCTGCTCGCGGGCAGCGCCGTCCCGGTGGACAAGGTCTTCGTCGTGAACGGACAGAATTTCTACTACCGCAACCAGCAGAATCCTGGCTCGCCGCTGAAGGACCCTGTGATGGTCTTCTACAAGTTCAAGAACGAACAAAAGGCGGGCCTGGGCATTCCGCTGCCTGCGGGCAATCTCCGCGTGTACCAAAAGGATTCAAAGGGCGGGATCCTGTTCGCCGGCGAAGACCACATCGATCACACGCCCAAAGATGAGACGGTCAGTGTCCACATCGGCAACGCCTTCGACGTGGTCGCCGAGCGCAAGCAGACCGACTACAAGCGAATCGACACTCACACCTGGGAGATGGAATTCGAAATCACCCTGCGCAACCACAAAGACACGCCGGTTACAGTTGAGGTCAACGAACCCATAGGCGGCGATTGGGAGATGCTTTCGTCAACCTACAAGTACACCAAGACCGCAGCCTGGGCCGCGCAGTTTAACGTTCCCGTTGCCGCAAACGGATCCTCGGTGCTGAAGTACCGCATCCGGGCGCACTGGTAGGCGTCGCGGAAAACGCCTACAATCGCAAGGTCGCCGAAAGTCCGCCAGTTCCACTTCCCAATTCGCCTCCGGAGAGATGGCCGAGTGGCTGAAGGCGCACGCTTGGAAAGCGTGTATACGGGAAACCGTATCGTGGGTTCGAATCCCACTCTCTCCGCCATATCTTGCCAGGTCCTTCGCTATGCTCAGGATTTCGGCAACGGCCCTTCGGCTTCGCTCGGGGCTCGTCCTCGCGCTGCTCGGCCTCGGCTCCCCCGCTTGGCGGGCGCTTGCCAGGCGCTTCAGCGCCCGGTTTTATGAGCTCCGCGAAAAAGTTTTGGTCTGTCGCTTCGCCTTCGCAGAACCGCAACAGGGCTGACTGCGGTCTTTTGTCGGGCACAATTCAGCCGCACAGTTAGCCGGCAGCGCCTCAGGTCGCCGAGGCGAAAGCTTCATTGGTCATCAGATTCGGTGCTCCGTCCGTGGCCCTTACCGTTTTTGCAGGTTCGCGATAAGGTCAGCCAGTCCCATAGTCTTCAGCACCCCGGGGCTTGCTTCCTCAATCGCGAGAGGCTCGTGGCAAGTGTTGCAGTCCTGCGTGATGGTCAGCTTCTGATCGGACGTGGAGTGTGATCCGTCGTGACAGCGGAAGCACCCCGGGAAGTCGGTGTGTCCGAGATTGTCGGGATACGTGCCCCAGGTGACCTTCAACTCGGGAAACACGTTCCGGTTGTAGATGGCAGCGATCTCGGCGCCCGCGTTGGAGACGTCCTGGGCGCGCTGCGACGAGACGGCGGGATTGCTCTGCTGATAGAAACTGCCTAACCCTGCCGGGATAATCCGGGAAGCCTCTTCGTTGCTCGAATACCTCGCCTTCAGCATTTCGACCGCTTTCTTTTTGATGAAGGGAAGTGTCGGAGAAATGCGCCCCAGCCCCATGGCCCTGTCCACGGCGCGCTCCGGAAGCTCAAACGAGTGGGTGGGACGGTTGTGGCAGTCGACACACTGCATCTGATAGCGGGGCAGACTCGCGACGGACTGAGCGGTTGAGCCGTCCGCCAGAAACGTTCGGACCTCGCCCGTGGTTTGATTCCGGTACTCCACCCAGGGAATACTCTGACGTTTGGCGTCGGCGGGAGCGTAATGGATTTCAACGCCGCGACCGAGATGCTTTCCGTGAATGCCTCCGAGATCTCCCCCTCCCGTGAGCAACATTAAAACCGTTTGCGTCTGGGTATTGGGCGCGTCGTCCTGGAAGTGAAAAATGACGCGCAGTTTGACGGCATCAAACTTTTGCGGCCAGTGGCATTGTTCGCAGGTGCCGCGGGAGGGGACGAGGCGATTGCTTTCCATGGCCGATTCAATCGGGTAGCGGATGCGGTGGAAAACGGTATCCACCAACTGGCGGGTGCCGGCCTTCTTGCTTTCCACCCAGCCAACCGCACCCGGGGAAACGTGGCACTCCACGCACTCCACACGCGCGTGCGGTGAGTTCTCATGGGCGGTAAATTCCGGTTTCATGACGTGGCAGGTCTGTCCGCAGAACTGCACCGTCTCCATATGCTGCACAGCCCGATATGTCCCCTGGGTCCCGATGACGATGTTGACTGCCGTCGTGACGGAAAAGAAAATCGCGAGCCTCCGGATCAACGTCCGCCGGTCGGTGGCTGCCATCAGCCCTTTCTCGACCAGTGCGATGCGCCGGCGCGCGAGGAAGACCCCAACCGCGATCAAGATCAGCCCGAGGATGAAGACGATAGGAATGAAGATAAAGACCACAATTCCGATGTAGGGATTGTTGGTGTGCCCTCGAAGCTGAATCGGCAGAACAAACAGCCACGAGAAGCCGGCCGTAGTCACCAGCGCGACGCCTAGCAGGCTGATCCAGTGGCTGGTGAGCAGCACGAGAATGGATCGTTTTGCGGGATCGCTCATGGTTCGTTGTCGTGTGTCAGTCCCGGACGGTTGCCATGTAGTAAGAAGCGTTTCATCGGGATTTCCTTTTTTGGCTCCGAAAACGGCGCGTATTGTACATCTGTTTCACTCTCCAGAGCGTGTTTTGAGCTGAGTTGCATCTGAGCCGCTCACAACGGTCTATGATCTGCACCATCGCGGGTGAAGTAACCCCACATCCAGCCCACTTGTGCAACACGCCCGGCTGGGCATCTCCAGGTTGGTCACGATGACTCGAGGCGGAGTGAGCAGAGAGAAAGCGGCGGACGTTCCGCCGCTTCTGTGTTGTAGGTGCAGGGTTGCGCGATAATCTGGCATGCACTCCCAACGGGCCCAGGGCGAGTGGAACGCCTTCGCGCGCATCAACGCCGCGCAACGCTGGCACCGCCAGTCCGCGGCCATGGGCCGTCCCATGACCGAGGCCATCGTCGCCGAGGCCCGGGTCGCGCCCGGCATGCGCGTGCTCGACGCGGCCTGCGGCACCGGCGAACCGGCCATCTCGCTGGCTCATCTTCTCAAGGGCACTGGTTTCGTGCTTGGCGTCGATATTTCACCGGAGCCGCTCCGAGTCGCTGCCCAGCGTGCCCGCGAACGCCGCCTTGCTAACGCCGGCTTCCAGCAAGCCGATGTGCACAGTCTGCCCTTTGCCGACTGCAGCTTCGATCGCGTGACCAGCCGTTTGGGAATTATGTTCTTCGCCGATCTGACGTGTGCCTTGCGCGAGATGCACCGCGTCCTCAAGCCGGGAGGCCGCATCACCCTGCTGGCCTGGGGTCCAATGCAACAGCCATATTTCGAATCCACGATCGGAACCATCCTGCGCCTGATGCCAGGTTCTTCTCTGCCGGATTCCGCGAGACGGATGTTCCGGTTCGGCGCCGCAGGCGAGCTGGCAGCAGCCTTGAAGGAGTCCGGGTTCTGCGGGATCGAAGAAAATTTCCGCGTCGTGCCCTGGAGCTGGCCCGGCACTCCGCAGGAAATTTGGGACTACTTCCAGGAAGTGACCGTGCCCTTCAAGCCGCTGATGCAGGCCATTCCTCAGGAAAGACGTGCCAGGGTGACGACTGAAGTCCTGAAAGAGATCGCACGCTTCTATGACGGAGCGCAGGTGAACTTCACAGCCACCGTCTGCCTGGCTTCCGCCAGGGCGGCTTAGGCGAACCTGAGCAAGAACGGCAGCCCCACCACCAGCAACACCGCCAGGTAGATCACACCCATGATGAAGCCCTGGCGCCAGAAATCCTTGCCGGCAATGTAGCCGCTGCCATACCAGATAGGCGATGGCCCGGTGGCATAGGGAGTGATGATGCCCATGAGCCCCAGGGTGTATACAAGCAGGAGCGTGGCCGGGCGTATCGGCACGCTCGGGACGGCAACCAGGGCGGCAAGGAAAACGGGCAGCACCGCCGCCGTGTGCGCCGTGGAACTCGCGAACAGGTAGTGGACGAAGAAGAACGCCATCGCCACACAGACCATGATGGCCACCGGCGGAATGTGCGTCACGCTGGCCACGGCGCGGTCGGCAAACCACTTGAGGAACCCGACGCTGTTCAAACCATCGGCCATGGCCACCAGCGTGGCGAACCACACCAGCACGCCCCAAGCCTGCTTGTTGGCGGCGATGTCGCTCCAGCCCACCACCCGGGTGAGGATCATGAGCGAGATCACGGCCATGGCAACCGTCACGGGTGCCACCCAGTGCGAGCCCGCGATCCACGCTACCAAAGCCGCAAGCGCGAGCAGCGCCATCGTGACTTCGCGGCGGGTGATCCTTCCTAGCATTTCCAGTTCGTGTCCTGCCCACATCACGACCTCGGTACCGCGCTTGATCTCCGGCGGATAAAGAAGGTAGGTAAGCAACGGAGTGGCGGCGAAGAGCAGGATGCCGACGGGAAGGAAGCCGATCAGCCAGGCCGTCCAGGTGATCTCCACGTGCGCGATCTTGCGGGCCAGCTCGACGGCCAGCAGGTTGGGCGCCAGTGCCGTGAGAAACATGGAGCTGGTGACGTTGGTGGTGGCGAACCCGGTCCACATCAGATAGGAACCGATCTTGCGCGGCTCATGATCGGGCGTGGAGCCATAGAGCGGTGGGATGCTCTTGACCACCGGGTAAATCGTACCGCCGCTCCGCGCCGTGTTGGACGGCATGAAGGGCGCCAGCACCAGATCGGCCAGCGCAACCGCGTAGCCGAGCCCGAGCGTCCGTTTACCCAGCAGCCTCACCAGCAGCAGCGCAACCCGCCGTCCCAGGCCCGTTGCCTCGTAGCCCAGGGCGAACATGTTGGCCGCGAAGATGAGCCACACCGTGTCATTGGAGAAGCCGGAGAGCGACCACCGCATGGCCTCGGTGGGTGTTTTGCCAACAAAGACAAAAATGGCTGCGATGGTCACACCGATAAAGCCGACGGCCGGCCCAGGCAGCGGCTCTGCGATCAAGCCGGCAATGACCGCTGCAAACAAGGCAAAGAAGTGCCAGGCATTGGGTGTCAGCCCGCTCGGTACGGGAATAATTCTCAGCCCGAAACCGACGGCCAGCGGGAGCAGCCACTTCAGCCATCCATATCCCGCCGCGGGCGCAATCGGGGGCTTGGGCGTCGTTACCTTGGTCACAGTCGGTGCAGCAGCCATGTGGCACCTCCAAACCAACCAGTTAACCGCCCCTCGACGGATTGCACAGTGAGCCAGGCCACACAGCAGTGTGACTGGCGACGGCCTGCCGCACGGTCTTAACAGCCGTTTCCAGGAGTGAAACTATGTAGGAACAGGGCAGGATTAGGCGGAAAAAAGGGCCAGCCCGGCTCCCCCGGCCAAGCTGGCCCAGCCTTGCTTACGATCTTCCTTCGCAGCCTTAATTAGCGCCAGTAACCGGGGCCCAGACGGCAGCTTGCGCGCGCCCGCGCCAGTTCACGGCGCCGCTCGTAGGCCGCACGGCTGTTCGGACCGTGACGGCGAATGGCTTCCTGCAGTCTGATCTCGGCGCGACGCACGCGTTCGCGGCATCCTCCGTACACCTGGGCACTGGCGGTAGTCCCCAGCAGTGACGCTCCCAGAAGCGCGGCGAACACTGCGGTTCGCGACCACCTCATGATTCGCCCCATAGACTCGTCTCCCTGTGTCCTGCCAACTGCTCTTGCTTTTGTAAACACGGGAGCAGGGCAAAAGTTGCCGCCGGAGGGTGGGCCCGAAGGCCGTCAGCGGCGGCACTCGGAGCAGTATCCGCCGACCTCCAGCCGCGCCACCACGATGGTAAAGCGGCAGTCGCGCTCCAGTTGCTGCTTGAGAGAGTCGAATATCTCGCTCATGAACTCGGTGATCTTGCCGCAGCGCAGGCAGGCCATGTGGATGTGGTCGCGGGCCAGCTTGCGCTCGTAGTAGTGGGCCTCGCCGTCCATGTGCATCAGGTCGAGCTCGTCCACCATGCGGTGCCGCTTCAGCAGATCCAGGGTGCGGTACACGGTGCTGCGGTCGACGGCGGAATTCAGGCGCTGCGCCTTGCGCAGGATCTGGCCCGCGTCCAGGTGCTTCTTCGCCGTCTCGATCACGCTCAGGATGGCGCGCCGCTGCTCGGTCATGCGGATGCCGCGGGCGGAAAGTTCGGCCTGCAGGCGGCCGGGAATTTCAGTCTGGGGAAAAGGCATGGTCCATCCTCACGCGATCAAGTCGCAACTGGTTGCAACCAGAATGCAACAAAATGTTTTCCGGCTCATTGACAGCCGGAGATCCACGGCCTAACCTCGTTGGGTGTTTTAGTCAGTTGCGACATTTTCGCAACTAGACCGGAGCCCAAATGTTATCACTCTTGTGGCGGAGGAGACAATGGCGGAGCCGGTTTCTCCCCGTGCTGGTAATTGCGGCCGCCTCCGCCGCTTGCCGCGCCCAGGAGCGGCCTTATTTCGTGACTTATTCGCATGAGATGGAAGAGCCGGGAAACCTGGAGATCGAGATGTTCAGCGTCATCGGCAGGCCACCCGGGGGAAATCGCTTCCTGGGTTCCACCACCGAATTCGAATACGGCGCGAAGGCGTGGTGGACGACGGAGTTCTACCTCGATGGGCAGTCGACCTGGCATGACAGCACCATCTTCACCGGCTACCGCTGGGAAAATCGTTTCCGTCCCCTGTTGCGAGAGCATCGCATCAATCCGGTAATTTATGTGGAGTATGAGAACACTAGCGCCGACAAAGCGCTGCGGGAGGTCGTGGGCCACGATGGTCGTCCCGATTTCTACGATAGCAACGCCGACGCCCGCGCCGACAAGGAGCGCGAGCTCGAGCTGAAGCTGATCCTGGGCAGCAATTTCCGCGGCTGGAACCTCAGCGAAAACTTTATTGCTGAAAAGAACCTTGGCGGCGGGCCTTGGGAATTCGGTTATGCATTGGCCGCCAGCCGTCCTCTGAAGCTGGCGGCGAGCGCGCACAAGTGCGCTTTCTGCCGGGAGAAATTTATGGCAGGAGCCGAGATGTACGGCGGTTTGGGCGACTGGCACAGCTTCGGTACGCGGCTCACCTCGCATTATCTGGGACCTGCCATCGGCTGGAGCGCACCTAACGGCATGACCTTGTCCTTCTCGCCGCAATTCGGACTCAACGACTACAGCCTTCCGCGCCTGTACCGGTTTGGGGTCCAATATGAGATCGAGCAGATTGTGAACCGCTTTCGGCGGGGTGAGTGATGAAGCGCGGGCGTCCGTGGTTGCTCACGATAATGATTCTGACGATTGCCGTCCTGGCCTGCGGCGTAGCCGACGGTTCCTGGATGAGGCATGTTCCGGCCAAGGACCACGAGCGCAAGAATCCCTACGAAGGGCAGGCCGACGCAGTGGCCGCCGGGAGGTTGGTCTATGAAGACCACTGCTCGCAGTGTCACGGCGAAAACGCTCAGGGCACCAAGAAGCGTCCTTCGCTGAAGAGCCAGCGGGTACAGGAGGAAGCCACCGTGGGCGATCTGCACTGGCTGCTGGTGAATGGGAACATGGGCCGCGGCATGCCGTCCTGGTCCAAGCTGGGCGATCCGCAGATCTGGCAGGTCATCACCTATGTGAAGACCCTGAACAAGTGAGGGGCGAGGTCGCTGGCCATGCGCTCAGGCACGAAAGTGGCGATCGCGGGCATTGCCGTGTTCGCCGGCCTGCAGGCGATACCTGTCGATCGCCGCAATCCTCCGGTAGAGGCGTCCCGAACCATCTTCGCCCGCGAAGCTCTGCCCGCCAAAGTCGAATCCGTCCTGCGCCGCTCATGCCAGGATTGCCACTCCAACCAGACGCGCTGGCCGTGGTACAGCTATGTCGCGCCCATGTCCTGGATCGTTGCCCACGACGTGCACGCTGCGCGGCGGCAAATGAATTTCTCCGAGTGGGCCGGCTACTCAGACAAGAAAAGGGAAAGCAGGCTGAACGGAATCTGCGAGCAGGTGGTCAACGGAGATATGCCGGAAGGAAAATACGCGCTGATCCATCGCGGAGCTCGCATCAGCGAAGACGAGCGTGTTGCCATCTGCCAGTGGGTGGAGCGCGCGCGGCAGTGAAATGGTTGCGGAAAGCCCCACATCTGCTAACGGCAGCAGATGTGGGGCACCGTCATCGGAGCTCTGGATTTTGCGGTTCGACCGCAACAAAGTGGTATTGTCAGGGTTGATAGTTATAGGGTTGTTAGGTCCTCAGGAGCTTATGTCGCTTTTCGGGTACCCCTCCAGACGACTATTGTTTCTAGCCGGGCTAGCCGCATCAACTGTCATGCTCGTCGCCCAGCAGCCGAGCACCTATTCCGTGGAAGTGAAGGTAGTGAACGTGCTGGCCACCGTCCGCGACAAGCACGGTAAGATCGTCAACAACCTGGCGCAGGACGACTTCACCCTCGATGAAGACGGCCGTCCGCAGACCATCAAGTATTTCAGCCGCGAGACCGATCTTCCGCTCACCCTGGGCCTGCTGGTGGACACCAGCTTGAGCCAGCGCCGCGTGCTCGACAAAGAGCGTTCCGCCAGCGGCAGCTTCGTCGACCAGGTGCTGCGCGAGGACAAAGACAAGGCGTTCCTCATCCACTTCGATCGCGAAGTCGAACTGCTGCAGGACCTCACTTCCTCGCGGCAGAAGTTGCGGGACGGCCTGCAGGAGCTGCAAATGCCGGCGCCTGAGCGGGACCAGCAGGGTGGTGGCGGCGGGTATCCTGGGGGCGGGGGCGGCTATCCCGGCGGTGGTGGCCATGGCGGCCACCATCACCACTCGGCCGGCACGCTGCTCTATGATTCGGTCTATCTGGCCTCCGACGAGCTGATGCGGAAGCAGCGCGGGCGCAAGGCCATCGTCATTCTTACCGACGGCGTGGACCAGGGCAGCAAGCTGTCGCTCGACCAGGCCATCGAGTCGGCGCAGCGCGCCGACACGGTTGTCTATTCCATTCTGTTCACCGACCCGGATGCTTACCGCGGCTACGGCGGAGGAGGCTGGGGTGGTGGCGGCATGGGCGGCCCCTGGGGACGCCGAGGTGGATATCCTGGCGGCTATCCGCCTCCTCAGCCGAGACCACAGCAGCAGGAACACGCCGACGGCAAGAAGGTCCTGCAGCGCATGTCGCAGGAGACCGGCGGACGCATGTTCGAGGTTTCGAAGAAACTGACGGTAGATCAGATCTACCAGCAGATCCAGGATGAGCTGCGGAACCAGTACAACCTGGGCTACACCCCGGACCGCGCCAGTGACGGCCCCGAGTACCACAAGATCCATGTGGCAACGAAGCAGAAAGACCTGGTGGTGCAAGCCCGGGACGGATACTACTCGGCCAGGCCGTCCCCGCCGTCAGACAAGCGCGCACAGAATTAGCGACGTTGAGCTATCTTGCTGCCTTTGCCGACTCGATCGCTTCGTGCAGCTCGCGCTCGGCTGCCCGGAGATGCTCCTCGGCTCTGACCCCGTGCCCGGCCATGTCGTAGTGGTTCGCGGCGCGCGCCCGTTCCATCTCATGGATCGCTTCCTGCACGTGTTTGTGGACCGCTGCCAGATCGTGCCAGTCCCGCACTTTCTCACCCAACGCCGCGCCCGCGACAAATGACAGGCAGAGAGCTGCAACCGCAATCGCCTTCTTCACAGTGTTCTTCCTTTCGTTCGAAATTCGCCAGCCCGAAGAATGAGAAATATTCTTACCCAACTCCCGCGTGCGAGCAACTGTATCGCAAGGCCATGCCCGTTCAGACGATAGCGCATCCGTTACAATGAGGGCTCTCCTGCGATGGCCTCAAAGTCCAGTCCGAAGGGACTTACAAGTACCCGCCGCAAGTCGCTGATCAGCGAGAAGGCAGAGCGCTTCACCGAGTCGGTGATCCGCGACATGACGCGCCAGGCGCACCTCTACGGCGCCATCAATCTGGCGCAAGGATTCCCCGACTTTCCCGCTCCGTCGGAGATCAAACGCGCCGCGCAAGAGGCCATCGCCGCCAATATGAACCAGTACGCTATCACCTGGGGCGCCAAGGCTCTGCGCCAGGCCATCGCGGCGAAGATGAAGAAGTGGCAGGGGCTGGAGTTTGATCCCGAGGCGGAGATCACCGTCTGCTGCGGTTCGACCGAGACCATGATCGCCTCGCTGCTGGCCGTCACCAACCCCGGCGACGAAATCGTGGTCTTCGAGCCCTTCTATGAGAACTACGGTCCGGACGCCATTCTTTGCGGCGCCCGCCCGCGCTTCGTCACGCTGCACCCGCCGGCAGACCCGGAAGGCGAGTGGTGCTTCGACGAGCGCGAGCTGCGCGCGGCCTTCAGCCTGCGGACCAAGGCCATCGTCCTCAACACGCCGAACAATCCCACGGGCAAGGTGTTCACCCGGGCCGAGCTGGAGTTCATTCGGGATTTGTGCGTGGAGTTCGACGCGCTGGCCATCACCGACGAGATCTACGAGCACATTGTCTATGACGGCGCGCGCCACATCTCCATTGCCATGCTCGAAGGCATGCGCGAGCGCACCATCACCATCAACAGCCTGTCCAAGACGTATGGCGTCACCGGATGGCGCGTGGGCTGGGCGGTGGCGGCTCCGGCGCTGACCAACGCCATCCGCAAAGTGCACGATTTCCTGACCGTGGGCGCGCCGGCGCCGCTGCAGGAAGCGGGCGCAACCGCGCTGAGCCTGCCGGACAGCTACTACGAAGGGCTGGCACAGGCATATCGCGCGCGCCGTGATCGGCTGCTGCCGGCGCTGTGTCAGGCCGGTTTTAAGACCTTCGTTCCGCGCGGCGCCTACTACATCATGACCGACATCAGCGAGTTCGGCTTTCCCGACGACGTAAGCTTCGCGCAACACCTGGTAAAAGACATCGGCGTTGCGTCCGTCCCTGGATCGAGTTTCTACAGCCAACCACAACTGGGCGGGCGCCAGGTACGCTTCGCCTTCTGCAAGACCGACGCCACGTTGGACCAGGCCACAGAAAGACTCCTCAAGCTGCGATAGCTGCCGGTCCCCTGCGACGTACCAAGTCTGTCTCTCCCCTTTGCTTCCGCATCGCGCTATGTTGCTCGCGGTAGATGTCGGCCGGTCGGTCCCCTCCGCCAGCCCGGCAGCGAGCCAGTGAACGAACCCAGGCAACGAAGTTGTAGCCGCGCTCATATCTTCGTCTTCTTCCCATCTCTGTGCCTGCGCTCGCTCCGGCTCTTTCCCGGAGACCCCTGATGGACCGTTATCTCTGTATCCACGCGCACTTTTATCAACCGCCCCGCGAGAATCCCTGGCTGGAAGCGATCGAGCTGCAGGATTCGGCCGCGCCTTACCACGACTGGAACGAGCGCATCGCCAACGAGTGCTATGTGCCCAACGGCGCTGCCCGCATCCTCGACGGGCAGGGCCGCATCGCCAAGATCGTCAACAACTACGCCCGCATCAGCTTCAATTTCGGACCCACGCTGTTTTCCTGGCTGGAACAGCACGCGCCCCGCACCTACGAGCGCATACTCGAGGCCGATCGCCAGAGCCGGGAACTGTTCTCCGGCCACGGATCGGCGCTGGCGCAGGCTTACAACCACATCATCCTGCCGCTGGCCAGCGCGCGCCATAAACACACGCAGATCCTGTGGGGCATCCGCGACTTCCAGCACCGCTTCGGCCGCGATCCCGAAGGCCTGTGGCTGCCGGAACTGGCCGTGGACGTGGAAACGCTCGAAATCCTCAGTTCCCTGGGGATCAAGTTCACCATTCTGGCGCCCCACCAAGCAGGGAGGATCCGCCGCCGGCCCTGGGAAGACTGGGTGCAGCTCGACCACGGCGAGATCGATCCCACGCGCGCCTACCGTTGCAACCTGCCTTCCGGACGTTCGCTGGCCTTGTTCTTCTACGACGGCCCCATCTCGCACGCGGTCGCCTTCGAGAAGCTGCTTTCCAACGGCGAGAGTTTCGCGCACCGGCTGCTCGGCGGCTTCAACGACAGCCGTCGCTGGGCGCAGCTCATGCATATCGCCACCGACGGCGAGACCTACGGCCACCACCATCCGCACGGCGACATGGCGCTGGCCTACGCGCTCGACTACATCGAGCGCAACGGCCTCGCCCGCATCACCAACTACGGCGCCTATCTGGCCGCGCATCCGCCCAAGGAGGAAGTGGAGATCATCGACAATACCTCCTGGAGCTGCGTGCACGGGCTTGACCGCTGGCAGCAGGACTGCGGCTGCAACTCCGGGGACCGACGGCAATGGGCGCAACACTGGCGACGTCCGCTGCGCGAAGCGCTCGACTGGCTGCGCGACGAGATTTCCCCCCGCTGCGAACTCGATCTCCGCGAGCTGTTGCGCGATCCCGCCGAGGCGAGCGCAGACTACATCGCCGCCGTGCTCGATCGCTCGCCGGCCAGCGTCAACGCCTTCTTGGCGCGTCATGCCACACGCGAACTCGATACCGACGATCCGGTGCGCGCCCTGAAGCTGCTCGAGATCGAGCGCCATCTGATGCTGATGTACACCAGTTGCGGCTGGTTCTTCGACGAGCTGACCGGGATCGAGACCGTACAGGTGTTGCGCTACGCGGGCCGCGCCGTTCAGCTCGCCGAGGACCTGTTCGGGCCGCCCATCGAGGAACAGTTCCTGACACGCCTGGAACAGGCGTGGAGCAACATCTCCAGCATGGGCAACGGCCGCGACGTGTACGAGCGCTTCGTGCGGCCGGGCATGGTTGGCTTGCCGGGTGTGGCCGCGCATTACGCCATCAGCTCACTCTTCAACGGCTACCGCGGACGCACCTCCGCCTACTGCTACCGCCTGGACCTGCAGGAGTCACGCGTCCTCGAAAACGGCACAGCCAGGCTTGCCCTGGGACGCGCCCGCATCACCTCGCGCACCACCCGCGAGCGGCTGGCCTTCTCGTTCGCCGTGCTTCATTTCGGCGACCACAATCTCAAGGCGGGTGTCTGTCCGTTCGCGGGGGAGAACGCCTTCCGCGTGATGGTCCAGCAAGCCGCGCAGGCCTTTCACAGCGGCGACCTGACCGAATGTTCCCGCGTGCTCGACGAGCGCTTCCAGGGCGCGACGTATTCTCTAAGGTCGCTGTTCCGCGACGAGCAGCGCCGGATTGTTGGCCGCATCCTCGAATCCACGCTGAGCGAAGCTGAAGCTGCCTGCCGCCACGTGTACGAGCACCACGCGCCGCTGCTCTCGTTCCTCGCCGAATTGCAGACGCCGCTGCCGGGCTTGCTGCGCTCGACCGCCGAAGCTGTGCTCTCCAGCGCGGTCGAGCATGCGCTGTCCGAGCCCGAACCGGACCTGGACCGGGTGCGCACGTTGCTCGATACCGCTACCCGCCAGCACGTCAATCTCGACTCGGCCGGGCTGGAGGTCGCCCTGCGGCAGCGGCTCAATGCGGCGGTGGAGCAGTGGGCGCGCAAGCCGGCGGACCTCCATCTGCTGGAACTGGCCGAGTCGGTGGCCTCGGTGGCGCGGGTGGTCCCATTTGAAGTCAATCTGTGGAACTCGCAGAACGTCTACTACGAGCTGGTGCAGGCAGTCTCAGCCCAGGCGAGCATGCGTCCCGGAAACGGCGCCGATGAGCTGCTGGAACGACTGGCCGGCATGGGCGAGCGTCTCGGCCTGGCAGCTTCGGCCTTCACGCCTCCTCAAGCCAGCCTTCCTCTCGAACAACCATCGCCTGCCGCCGCGCCGGAGGCAGTCGTGCGCCGCCGCCGTCCGCACAGGATGATCAGCGGAGCGGGCTAGCGAAACCAGAAGAAATGGAGGTATGTCATCCTGAGCTTGCGAGCGCGCGGTCCCTTGTTTTGCGGCCCGTCTCCACCACCCCAGCAAACCAAAACCGGGTTTGCTGGGGACCCCGGGTCTCGGAACGCGCGATCGCAAGCGAAGGATCTTGATTCGGCATCTCCGGGCATCAACAGTCTAGTAAGCCCGCTCCGCCCGCGTGGGCTTGCTTGAGAATTACACAGGTCCTTCGCTCGCCCTCGCCTCGCTGCGCTCGGTTCGGGCTTTGCTCAGGATGACAATCCTTGGTTAAGCCGTGACCGAGAAAACCTACGTTTCATCGGCCTGCTATTCCGCGTACAATCCCCGGCATGAAAATCCGCCTGCTGCGTTTTCTCGTTCCGCTGCTGCTCTCGGCGTCGGCGCTGGCCGCGCCCGCGACGATGCGCCTCGACTACTACCACACTGGTGACGCGACCCACGAAGTGTTCAGCCAGGATCGCGTCGTGATCGAACCGTTGCCCTGGCCGGGCAACCCGCGCCGCGCCATTGACGACACCAACTCCGGCAAGTACCTGTTCGAGGTGCGCGACCGCGCCACCAACCGCATGCTTTATTCGCGCGGCTTTTCTTCCATCTACGGCGAATGGGAAACCACCGACGAAGCCAAGCACATGCACCGCACTTTTTCCGAGTCGCTGCGCTTCCCCGCGCCGGAAGCGCCGGTGCAGATCGTGCTCAAGAAGCGCGCGCCCGACAATTCATTCGTGGAAGTCTGGTCCACGGTCATCGACCCCAAGGACAAGTTCGTGGACACCTCGCATCCGCCCGCGCCGGCGCCGCTGATCACCATCGAGCAGAACGGCGACTCCGCCGACAAGGTGGACTTCCTCATCATCGGCGACGGCTACACCGCCGCCGAGGAACCGAAGTGCGAGGGCGACGCGCGCCGCCTCGCCAGCATCATGTTCTCGACCTCGCCCTACAAGGAACGGCGCAAGGACTTCAACGTCTGGCTGCTGTGCCCGCCGGCGGCCGAGTCCGGCGTGTCGCGGCCCTCGACCGGAATCCATCGCCGCAACCCCGTGGGCTCAACCTATGACGCCTTCGACAGCGAGCGCTACGTCCTCACCTTCGACAACCGCGCCTTCCGCGAAATCGCGCAGTTCGCGCCTTACGAGTTCGTGGAAATCGTGGTGAACTCCAACGTCTACGGCGGTGGCGGCATCTTCGGACTTTACAGCACGGTCGCCGCCGACAACCTGTTCGCGCCCTACATTTTCGTGCACGAGTTCGGACACCACTTTGCCGATCTCGCCGACGAATACTTCACCTCCGACGTCGCTTATCTTCCCCCGGAGAACCGCGTCGAGCCGCACGAGCCCAACGTCACCGCGCTGCTTGATCCCGACAATCTGAAATGGAAGGACCTGGTGCAACCGGGAACGCCCATTCCGACCCCCTGGGAGAAAGAAAAGTTCGAAGCCATGTCGCGCGAATACGGGAAGCGCCGCCGCCAGATCCGCAAGGAGAACCGGCCCGAAAAGGAGATGGAAGCACTCATGGCCGAAGTCGAGAAGAAGGAGCACGAGCTGTTCGCCTCCGAGAAGTACGCCGGCAAGGTGGGGGCGTTCGAGGGCGCCGACTATCAGGCCAAGGGATATTACCGTCCGGAGATCGATTGCATCATGTTCACGCGCGCCAAATATTTCTGCGCCGTCTGCCGGCGGGCCATCGAGAGGATGATCGACTTCTATGCTGGGCACTAGGAACCGCAGGGTCCCTCAACTCGCGCTCGGGATGACAGAATGAACAAAAGAGCTGTGACGTTGGTGCGTTCGAGTCGCCGGCTCCGGGGAGTCCGCGGCGTGGACCACGCACGGTCACAGCTCTTGATGTGATCACTGCTTTCGCAGTCCCGGACCCCGACTTCTCTTCGCGTTGAGCCGTCGGTTTTTTCGGGTCCAGGTGCCCAGGCAAGTCACCCTGCCCGGGCGGGTCACCCGGCCTACTGTCAGGGCCTGCGGCTGGTAGGCGCTGGCCCTTTTCGGCTGTCGACGCCGGTTAGACTAAAGGCGCGACGCCGAAGCTTTCTGTGAGGGGCATCACCTTGGTTTGTGAGGTCGTCGCCTGCACAGAAAACGAGGCAGCAAGCTTTCAAGACCATCAATGGCCGGATGCGGCTCTGGAGCTGCAATCGGATTCCGTATGCCCTTGCGCGCTGGCGGCTGTGGCTCTCTTCTTGAGGGGGCGAGCGACGGGGAACAGGCTGCGCAGCGTGACATCGATCCGCATGACCGCGTCCAGAATGGTCACCACGGTCTTCTTGTCGGCGATGTGCGTGGTCGAGGCGGCGATGATCTCCAGCGCATTGCGCACCTGGTGATTCAGTTCCGCTACCACCCCCAATTGCCGGCGCAGGACCTCACGCCGGTAGAGAACCAGGGCCAGCACCGATCCCACCAGGATGGCTCCAATAGTGCCGGCCACTGCTGCCTGAATATAGATGGCAGACCACATCCGTACTCCGAGGCGGATGAGTGTGGTTGTCAGCGCAAGGTGGGCCAGTGCGCCTGCGCACCAGACCACGAGCAACACAAGAAGCACGATCAGCGCGGAGCGCGCCCGCGTTTCCCGCCGGAACAGTTCGTCGAGGTTCATGGCCTACCTCGCCAGCAGGAACCCTCAGTTCATTGATAGCTTCCGCCGAACACGGCCGGACCGCAGTGACTAACATCACCGCTGACGGTGAAGCTGGTTGTGCCAGGTCAATATGCGCCGGGAGGCGGCGCAGTGGGGCCCTGCGCCCCCGGAGCGCTGAGTTCACGCATGATGCTGACACTCGCGCTGGTGCCAATGCGATCGGCGCCGGCAATGAGCAAGGCGGCAAAGTCTGCGGCGGTGCGCACGCCCCCGGCAGCCTTCACGCGGCAGCGGCTGCCGACCACCCGCCGCAGCAAGCTTACGTCCTCGACGGTTGCTCCGCTTGTGCTGAAGCCGGTGGAGGTTTTGACAAAATCCGCGCCCGCAGCGACCGAGATCTGGCAGGCGATTTCCTTCTCTTGGCTGGTCAGCAGGGCGCATTCCAGGATGACCTTGAGGATAGCGCCGGCCTCGTGGCAGGTCTCAGCGAGAGCGCGGATGTCGGTTTCAACCAGCGCGTGGTTGCCAGACTTGAGCGCGCCGATGTTCATCACCATATCCAGCTCGTCGGCGCCCAGACGCAGGCATTCCTCGGCTTCCAGGCGCTTGGCGGTGGTGACGGAGGCGCCCAAAGGGAACCCGATCACCGTGCCGCTCTTCACTGGAGTGTCGCGCAGGCGGCTGGCGCAGAACGAAACCCACGTGGGGTTGACCATCACACACGCAAAGCCGTAGTGCACGGCCTCATCGCAGAGCTGCGCCACCTGGTCGCGGCTGGCTTCCGGGCGCAGCAAGGTGTGGTCGATGCGCCAGGCCGCGGCCTGCCACTCGGGAACAGCAAGTGCAGATGCCCCCGCGCTTGGATAGAGGCTCATCGCAAGCATGCTACAGCAGCTCTACCTTAGGCTGTAAGCCTCCGGAGGCAGAATGCAGATGTCCCGCAGGTTGCGATAGTGCTCGGCGTAGTCCAGCCCGTAGCCAACCACGAACACGTTGGGAATGGTGAAGCCGAGATAGTCCACTGCGATGGGCTGGATGCGGTGCGCCGGCTTGTCCAGCAGGACGGCGATCTTGAACGAGCGCGGCTGGTGGGTCATCACGATCCTCTTCAGGTAGTTCATGGTGAGGCCAGTATCCAGGATGTCTTCCACCAGAATGACGTTCCGGCCCTCGAGTGAGGTGTCCACGTCCTTGGTGAGGCGCACTTCGCCGCTTTGCCGGACGCGGTCGGCGTAGCTGGAGACGCCGAAGAAGTCGAAGGTGGCGTCAAGCTCAAGGTTGCGGGCCAGTTCCGCCAGAAAGATGGTTGCCCCCTTGAGCACGCCCACCAGCATGACGCTCTGCCCTTCGTAGTCACGGGTGATCTCGCGTCCCATGTCGGCCACACGGCGCGTGATCTGCTCGCGCGTGATCAACACCTTCATGCGCGACGCCGGGACCGGTACGGCCGGAAGCTGGTCCATGGTTGTGCTCATATAACGGTGCACATCATAACCGAAAGCTCCGGGCATGAAATCGAAGATTGCCATGCTACGTTATCATTCCCTTATGGATGTGGTAGTCCGCTGCCGCAATCTCTTCAAGACCTACGAGGGCAGAGTGGAAGCCGTGCGCGGTCTCGACCTCGAGATCCACTCGGGCGAGTGCTTTGGCCTGCTGGGACCGAACGGCGCGGGCAAAACCACGACCATCGAAATCCTGGAGGGGCTGCTCCAGCCCACTTCGGGCGAGGTCGAGATTCTCGGCCGCAACTGGGGCACGCATGAACGTGAGCTGCGTGAGCTGCTCGGCATCTCGCTGCAGGAGACGCGTCTTTCGGAGAAGCTGACCGTGCGCGAGACCTTGAGATTGTTCTCAGACTTCTACCGGCAGCCCAGTTCGCCCGAAGCCGTGATGGAAGAGATGGCGCTCACGGAAAAAGCCGATACCTGGGTGGGCAAGCTATCAGGCGGGCAGCGGCAGCGGCTGGCGGTGGCGGCGGCGCTGGTGGGCAACCCCAGGATCCTCTTTCTCGACGAGCCCACTACCGGCCTCGATCCGCAGAGCCGGCGTCAGCTTTGGGACATCGTACGCCAGTTCCAGCAGCGCGGCGGCACCGTGCTGCTCACCACCCACTACATGGACGAAGCCGAGCGCTTGTGTGATCGTCTGGCCATCATCGATCACGGAAAGATCATCGCCGAGGGCACGCCCGCGGAATTGATCAAGCGTTATTGCGGGCAGAACATGGTGGAGTTCGCCGTGACTCCGCCCATGGATGGCTCTGCGAGAGAACTGTGGAAGTCGCTGCCCGGCGTGGAGTCGGTCCACGAAGAAAATGGTTTTACGTCGTTGAGCGTGCGGGAAGCGCACCAGACCATTCCCGCACTGCTCGGCGCGGTGGAGGAACACGGATGGCGGCTCGTCCACCTCACCACGCGTCAGGCAAGCTTGGAAGACGTCTTCGTGCATCTGACTGGACGGCATTTGCGGGAAGAATAGGGATCTGCGGCGGCGAGACGTCGCCGCGACAGCCGGCGAGACGCCGGCGCTACGAATGAAGATCGAGGAACAAACCGAGATTGCAGCGGCTGCTCCGGGGCCGGCGCCACAGCCCGCACGCACCAACGGCCGCTGGGCGGGGTATTGGGGCTTGCTCCTCGCGCGCATGAAGGAGCTGTGGCGCGAGCCGGAGGTGATCTTCTGGGTGTTCGGTTTCCCGCTGCTGCTGGCGCTGGGATTGGGGATCGCCTTCCGGGACAAACCCGCGGGGGTGACTAATGTCGCCGTAGTTGCCGGCCCGGGTGCAGAGCGTGTCATCAACTGGCTGCAGGCCCCGCCGCAGCATGCCGGAATTCATGCCGACGTTCTTCCTGAGGCTGATGCCTTCAATCGTTTCCGCCTGGGGAAATATGCGCTGGTGGTGATTCCGCAGGCGGACGGGAGTGTGCGGTACCGCTATGATCCGGCGCGTCCGGAGAGCGTGCTGGCGCGGGCGCAAGTGGATGATGCATTGCAGGCCGCTGCCGGGCGCAAAGACATGGTCACCACCTCCAGCGAAACCGCCATGGAACCGGGCTCGCGCTACATCGACTTCCTGATTCCCGGCCTGCTGGGCATGAACCTGATGAACTCGGGCATGTGGGGGATCGGTTTCGCCCTGGTCGACATGCGCCAGCGCAAGCTGCTCAAGCGCTACATCGCGACACCCATGCGCCGTGGTGACTTCCTGATGGCATTGAGCTCCAGCCGGCTGGTACTGATGATCATCGAAGTCGCAATGCTGCTGGGCTTCGGCGTCCTGGTATTTCACATGCGCGTGCTAGGCTCGCTCCTGACCATCCTTCTGATCGGGACGGTGGGAGCGCTGTGCTTCGGCGGGCTGGGGCTGCTGACCGCCAGTCGCGCGCAAAAGCTGGAGACCGTCAGCGGGCTGATCAACGTGGTCATGCTCCCCATGTGGGTGTTCTCGGGCGTGTTCTTTTCCTACGAGCGCTTTCCGGCGATTCTGATGCCCTTCATCAAGGCGCTGCCCTTGACTGCGCTGAACGACGCCCTGCGCGCCACCATCCTGGAGGGCGCGCCGCTGGCCGCGCAAGGGGCGCGGCTGGCAATCATGGTCCTCTGGGGCGCAGTGTCGTTTGCGCTGGCCTTGAAGTGGTTCCGGTGGGTCTGAGGACTGTCATCCTGAGCTTGCGACCTAAAGTAATGTAGAGACGCAGCATGCTGCGTCTCTACGTGCAACGAAGGATTACTTTGCGACCAGCGTCGCGTACTCCGGCGCGTTCTTCCCTTTCCACTTGATGTTGCAGCCCAGGCTCGGCTTCTGGTCGGCTGGAACGGGGCGGCCGGCGAGCACGGCCTCGAGCGCGGCGCGCAGGTCCTTCCCGGTGACAGGACGACCGCTATTGGGGCGGCTGTCGTCCATCTGGCCGCGGTAAACCAGTCGGCGGTCCTTATCGAACACAAAGAAATCCGGCGTGCAAGCGGCGCGATACTCCTTGGCGACTTCCTGGGTTTCGTCGAACAGGTAGGGGAAGGTATAGCCGGCGGTGCGGGCTTCCTCTTTCATTTTGTCCGGGCCGTCGTCGGGAAACTGGGCTACATCATTGGAGCTGATGCCCACCACGCCCACGCCCCGGGCCTGGTACTCGCGCACCAGTTGCGCCAGGTGTTCGCGGACGTGTTTGACATAGGGACAATGGTTGCAGATGAACATGACCAGCAGCGCCGAGGCACTCTTGAAGTCGTCCAGCGACGCGGTGCGTCCGGAAACCACGTCGGGAAGCCGGAAATTGGGGGCTTTCATGCCCAGTGGGGCCATAGTGGATGGGGTTTCAGCCATGGCAACCTCCTCGTTGCAAGAATCAACAAAATAGGATAGCGGAGCCCGAGGAAGCTTCCAAGCGCTGTGGTACAATCACCGCCCCCAAGAGTGACAATACAGGGGCTTCCCGGCGTAAACTTGAGATTGGCAATGGGCGCCGGGGTTTACGCCTGGTCTTCCTGTCTCCTCCGTGAAATGGCCAGGCACCGGGCCCGGGTTTGATGTCGCTGTGTGCAGCTTCTCATTCGGTCATCGGAACTTAAGGTTCCGGAGGAGTCCGACATGAATATCCGGCTGACGATTCTGATCCTCGTGTTAATCCCTGTCCTGGTGGCGGGCTGGTTTGCGGTGACTCACCATCCCATGAACGCTACGGTGATCGCCTTGCTGGGCGCGGTGATGATCTGGCTGGCCTACACCCGTTACGCGCGGCGCATCGATCGCGAGGTGGTCCAGCCCGACCCCAAGAGGGCTACCCCGGCGCGTATGTACATGGACGGCGTGGACTACATGCCCACCAGCCGCAATGTGCTCTACGGCTACCATTTCAAATCCATTGCCGCTGCTGGTCCGATCGTAGGGCCAATTGTGGCGGTGACGATCTGGGGATGGCTGCCTTCGTTGCTATGGCTCGTCCTGGGTGTGACGTTCCTGGGCTGGGCGAGTGATTACTCGGCGATCATGGTTGCCGTTCGGAATGATGGCAACTCCCTCTCCGCCATCGCCCACAAGCTGATCGCCCCACGAACACGAATCATCCTGTTCGTGTTCATCTTCTTTTATCTGCTGCTGCTGGCCGGTGCCTTCGTGGGCATTCTGGCGGGCATCTTCGATCCCCGCGCCGATGTCCCCTTCGGCATCCTGATGCTGGCCATCATGGGGCTGCTGGCGGGACAATTCCTCTACCGCTGGAAGATGGACCTGATCCTGGTGACGATCATCACCGTCGGTCTGACGCTGTTTTCTATCGCGATCGGCGCCAAGGGTCTGACGCCGGTCAAGGGCACAACCCCGGACGGCAAGCCGGCTGCCGCTATGACCTATACCGGTCCCGTCAATTCGATTGTAAGTAAAATCGACAACGGCATTAACAGCCTCAGCGGCGGCAACGCGTTGTACACGGTGGTGGATCCCACGCGCGCCGATCCGCGGCTGGCGGTAACAGTCGTCAACCCCGAAGGCAAGATTGTGCCCAAGTACGTGAATCCGAACGGTGCCATCAAGATGCTGCCGTCGTTCCTCTTCTGGTGCGTGTTCGTGTTCGCGTTCTCCTATCTGGGAACGGTCCTGCCGATCTGGCGCTTTGCCCAGCCGGTGAACTACCTTGGCTTCTGGGTGACCTTCCTGACCATTGGATTTTCCGCCCTGGGCGCGGTGGTCGGTGGTATACGCGCCCTGGCAGGGAACGCCGAACTGGCGCAGGCCATCACCTTCCAGAGCGCAGTGTTCAAGACCTGGATGCCCATAAGCCAGGTCAAGGACGCCGCCGGCAACATTCTGCAGGCGCACCCGGCGATCCAGCCGATCTGGCCGATGCTGTTTGTGACCATCGCCTGCGGGGCCATTTCCGGCTGGCACGCACTGTTCGGCTCCATCGGTACGGCGCGCCAACTGGAGTATGAAACCGACGGCTTGCCGGTGGGCGGCGGCAGCATGTTCAGCGAAAACGCGCTGGGGCTGCTGTCGCTGGTGGCCATCTCCATCGCCGGCGGCGTGGGCGCTGGCGCCTTTGCCGGCGGCGTGGGCAAACTGCTGGGGATGGTGACCTTCGGCGCCATCCCACTGCCTTACGGGACGGCGCTCGGCTTCGGCGTTTTCGTGGTCATCGTGCTGACGGTGGTGCAGCTCGTCTTCCGCGTGATGCGCGTGGTTCTGGGCGAATGGCTGGGTGAAGCCTGGGTGGGCTTCAAGAATGCCCACATCGCGGCTATCGTCTCCATGCTGCTCACCTTGCTGCTGGTCCTGAGCGGCACCTGGGTCTATCTGTGGCAGTTGTTCGGATCTTCGAACCAGTTGATGGCGGCGCTGAGCCTGCTGATCGTCAGCCTGTGGCTGAAGTCGATAGGCCGGAGTCCGCGCTATGCCTTGTACCCGATGCTGTTCATGTATGTGACCACCATGGCGGCTATGGTGGTGACGGCATATAACCTGTACGCCAGCATTCTGTCGAACCCAAAGATTGCGGCCCAGCCGGTCAACGTGATAGGCGCGCTCGCCATGATTATCGTGTCGGCGTTGCTGTTCGTGGCCGCGGCGCTGATTGCGTATGACGCATGGCGCGCCTGGAACAGGCTGAAGCCGACTGCGGCAAAAGCCAAGGAGCCTCAGTTGGCGCCGGCAGCTCGTTAAGCAGAGACGCAGCGTGTTGCGTCTCTGCTTGCGAAAAGTCTCAGGCCTGTTCGCCGAGCTTGCGCAGGGTTTCGAAGACGGTGCCGGCGGGCAGCTTCTTGAGCTCGGCCAAGGGCCAGTGGACTTCGAAATTCGGATCGTTCCGCTGTACGGACAGCCGCAGCAAGGGACAGCCGGAAAGGGCGGCGAGATCCAAGAGCCGGTGAGCGGCCGGCGCGGGCTCAGGGGAGTAGGCGGCCAGCGAGTCCCGCGCCGGCACGGATTGCCAGTTTTGACGGCGGAGATGGGCTTCGCGACCGCGCGCCGACCAAGCCTCGGGGGCGAAGGCTTCGAACTCAAACTCGGGCAGGGTGTGCAGCCGGCTGCGAAAGATGAACAGGTCGCGGCGTCCGCGGGCGCGCGCCAGCCACCACAGGGGAGCGATATCGCGAGGCTCGAGCACGAACAAGACCTCGACCTGGCGGAATGGGCGTTTGGCGTTCTCGATTTTGAGTTGCAGGACGGAGGATCCCAGCCAGTGGAGGGTGGTTTTCTCACCCACCAAACGAAGCCCGCCCTGGGCCCAGCGCATGGCGTCGTCGCCGCGGCGGATATTGCGGTGAGTGCCGAGGGCGAAGCCGCCGACGACGAGAATGACTACAATGATGAAGACGGCAAGACTCAGTGACATGATGGCCCGTCCGCTCGCATGGGCGGCGCGCTGATTATGGCACAGCAGAAGGCAGGCGGCGCATGGAAGGTCAGACCAGCAAGGGCCAGCGGGTGGGAATACTGAAAACAATCCGCGAGTTCATCTACGGCATGTATGCCTTTGAATTCGAGCGGCAGGCCGTGGAGATGCGCGCCGAACTGGAATCGGCATTTTTGCTGATCACCATGGGCGACATGCTGGGCGTGCCGGTGATCCCACCGCTCTACTCGTTGCGGATCCTGCCTTATGCCGTGCCGCAGATCGCCACCTGGAAGCGCCGCGTGGTGCGCGAGCGCGAACTGTCGGACCGGGAAGAGTTCCATTTGCACGGAGTGTAAAGGACAGTCGTCGGTCGTCGGCCGTGGGCCAGGGATCGTTCAACAATGCAGAGCAGGCTTGCATGATGCGAAAACCGGTCTACCGTACGGAAGATCGCCTGATGGGAGATCACGTGTCAGGGCACGGCTTTAGCCGTGCCCTGACACGTATTTTCTCAGGATGCATCTGGAACGAAGTATTAGGAATTAGGAGAGCCGAACATGCCAGACAAACCAGAGAAGCAGGGATTCTTCAGCAAGGTGAAAGAGATCGCCTACGGGATGAGCGCGCACGACATGTCGCGCTACGCCATGCGCACGCGCGCCAGCATGGAGCACCTGTTCATCCTCATCACCATGGGCGACCTCATCGGCGTCCCCATCCTTCCGCCGTATTACTCGCTGCGATTGCTTCCCTACGTGGTCCCAAACATCTCCACGTGGAAGCGGCGCATGCTGCGCGAGAAGGACGTGTCGGACGCGATGTTCTAGTACCGAGTACCGGGTACCGAGTACCAAGTACCGGTGCTTGGCCAAAGCTAGGGGCTAGCAGCTAGTAGCTAAGGAGCTAAAAACCCCGCAATCATAAGAGGACCGCATGGGACTGAAGGAGACATTTGAGCAGAACGCAGACCGTCGCTACATCATGTTCGGGGGCAAGGGCGGGTTAGGTAAAACCACGTTTTCGGCGGCCACCGCTTTCTGGCTGGCGCAGAACGGCCACAAGGTGCTGGTCTTCTCGGTGGACCCGCAAGCCTCGCTGAGCGACATTTTCCAGCAGGACATCTTCGGCAAGGGGGCGGTGAAGGTGATGGACAACCTTTACGCCCAGGAGATCGACGCCGATAAGCACATCCATCAGTACCAGGGAGAGATCCGCAAGAAGATCATCGACATGTACGGCATGGAGCAGGTGCCGGACGAAATCGAGCAGTACATCCAGGCAGCCTCGGCCGAGCCCGCCATGGAAGAGTCGGCCATTTTCGACGCCGTCGTGGACATCGTCGTCGGCGGTGATTATGACTACTACATCTACGATCTGGTGCCGCTCGGCCACGCCCTGTACTACCTCTCCATGGCCAAGGTCTATGACGAGTGGATCAACCGCATCACCAAGCTCCGCGAGGAGATGCGAGAACACGAGGAGATGGTGGCCCGCATCAAGCGGCAGAAGACCACCGAAGAAGACCACATCCTCAGCGAGTTGCAGTACATCAAGAACCGCATCAACCAGTCTTCCAGTATCCTGACAGACAAGAAGAAGACGGCTTTCTTCTTTGTGGTAGTGCCGGAAGAGATGATCATTCTGGACACCGAAAAGGCGGCACAACTGTTCTCCAAGTTCGATGTGCCGATTGCGGGCTACGTCGTGAACCGCGTCCTGCCCTCGGACCTCGTGGGCAAGGATATTCCGCCCTACCTGCAGAACCGCCTGAAGATGCAAGGCGGATACTTGCAGAAGATCGACCAGACCTTCGGCAACCAGGTGATCGGGCGGGTGCCGGAACTGGAGCGCGACGTGACCGGGTTGAAGATGATCGAGAAGCTGGCCGGGCTGATGTACGGCAACGGGAGGGGATGAAATGTCACAGATCACGCAGTCGATGACGGAGTACGCGGCGGCCCATCCCAAGCTGAAGTACACCTTCTTCGGCGGCAAGGGCGGAGTAGGCAAGACGGTGATGGCGGGGGTGACGGCGTTGCACCTGGCGCAGACTGGCAAGCGCACCGTGCTGGCGTCCACCAACCCGGTGCACTCGCTCAGCGGCCTGCTCGACCAGAACGTCTATGGCAAGGCGACGGCGGTGACCGGCGTCCCCAATCTGTGGGCCTATGAAATCGATACCAAGGAAACCATCGAGCGCTCCAAGCAGGACATCAAGCAGAAGATCCGCTGGTTCCTGAAGTTCGCCGAAATCTCCACCCAGGCCGACGCCTTCGTCGAAAGCGCCACCATGAACCCGGCCTTCGAAGAGTCGGCCATGTTCGAAAACATGGTGGACCTGATGTTCAAGGACGAGTACGACGCCTACGTGTTCGACACCGCGCCCACCGCCAACGCGCGGCGCCTGCTGGGCATGAGCAAGGTGTATTCGCTGTGGGTGAACAAGATGGTGAAGTCGCGCGAGGAAGCGCAGTCGCTGCGCGAGCTGTTCAGCTTTACCAAGAAGAAGGAAGCCGATCCGCTGATGGACTACCTGCTTAACTTCCGCGAACGCATCAGCCACGCCCGCGAGCTGCTCACCGACCCGGAGCTGACCGCGTTCTTTTTTGTCACGCTGCCGGAGGCGCTGCCCATCGCGGTGATCAAGCGCTTCATCAACTGGTTTCACGATTTCGGCATCCCGGTGGGCGGAGTGCTGGTGAACATGGTCATCCAGAAGGACCAGGTGCGGCCGGATTCCCCGGAGTTCGTGCGCAACCGGGTGGCCATGCAGGATTCCTATATGGAAGAGATCTGGCGCGACTTCGATAATGTGCGCGCCATCATCCCCCTGTTCGACAACGAGGTGCGCGGCACCGCGGCGCTGAAGATGGTGGCTGAGCGCGCCTTCCCGCAGACCGTCGGCGCGCGCTAAGCGCGACTACGCGTTCGTCCCGCTCACAGCTCCCGGTGACTGCAATCACCGCGCCTGCTGTGAGCGGGACGTATTTTCGAGACGGAAATCCGTGCGTGTTTCGCCAAGCGGGGAGGAGGTGTCCTGTGCCCCTGGTGGAAACTCCAGCGCTCATCTCGCTTAAGAACATCCTGTTCGCAACTGATTTTTCCGAATACTCGCAGACAGCGCTCGCTGTGGCCGCGAATCTAGCCCGCCGGCACAGAGCCAAGCTATGGCTGACGCATGTGCTTTCGGCGCAGCCCAGGCTGGCCATCCCCATCGAGGCCGTGCCCGCGTGCCTCGACGCGGAATGGACAGCGGCGGAGAAAGACATGGCGGCCCTGGGACTGAGCTCGTCACTCCAGGGAGTTTCTTACGAAATGCTGCAGGAGCGCGGGGAGTTTTGGCCGGCTCTTTCCGGCATCATTGCCAAACATGACGTTGATCTCATTGTCGTGGGGACACACGGGCGTGGCGGCATCTCCAAACTGCTGCTGGGGTCAGTGGCGGAAGAAATCGTGCGCTTGGCGCCTTGTCCGGTCGTGACAGCGGGGCCGGAGTGCTTTGCCGAGGTCGTGCCACAGGAGGCGCTTGGACAGATCCTCTACGCGACCGATTTTCGCCCGGGATCGCTGGCGGCGCTGGCCTATGCGTTGTGGTTAGCACAGGAGGACCAGGCCCACTTGGCCTTGCTGCACGCCTGCGAGGTGCGGGACGACGCCCTCAACCACACCTTGCGTGAGCGGACGATCCGCCAACTTATGGATTTGATCCCGCCGGAGGCACGGCTCGACGATATACCAGAATTTCTGGTGGAGTGCGGCGTAGCGGCCGACGTCATCTTGCAAATAGCGGCGGAAAAGGAAGCGGACTTGATCGTCATGGGGGCCCGGCAGAGCCGGCATGCCTTCGCCTTGAGCCACCTGGCTTGGCCAATGACCCACCGCGTGCTCGCCCGCGCCAAGTGCCCGGTTTTGACGGTACGAGGGTGAGCCTTCGCCGTCGAAAATGCGGGAACACGAGCGCCCATCGCCAGTCGCCGGGCCGGAGGTTGGGCAGAGCAAAAATGTGAAATCCACATGCGCCAGGACCCCCGATTGCTAGTAAGATAGCGGGATTCTTGGAGGTGGGTTGTGCCGCTCCTGGTGGTGGTGGCCGCAGTCGTTGCCTTCGTCGTGGTGGTCGGCCTGTTGCTTCTGGCCGACCTGGCGGAACGCAAGCATGGACGGCAGCTCCGCCTGGGCCCGCTCAGCCAGCCCTTCTCGGCGCTCTCGATCTCGCACGCCTTCGACCCCGAGCGCTTCATGCTTTGGGACATCCAACTGCCGCTGCTCGAGCAGCTTTGTTCCGCCGGGCCCAAGGGATCTCCGCTGGCGCAGTTCTACGCTTTCTATCTGCAATTGGCGAGGCGCTTTCCAGAACTGTACGAAGGCTCCAGCTTCGAGCACTGGCTGGGCTTCCTGGCAGCGGCGGAGCTGGTGCGGCTGGAGTCCGATCGCGGATACGTCACCGCCCAGGGTCGCCAGTTCGTGCAGGAATTTGTGAAAGGCCGCCTGACTGCTGCAGGTGGTGCTCCAGCCTCCCGGTAGCAAAACTGCCGGCGGGACCATCTCATCGCCCAGGGTTCCCGATGTGGGAACTCGGTTCCAAATCAGACTGAGCCGCGACTCTTCGGCGGCAGCCCGCTGTTGCCGGCAAAAGTCTATCCCTCCCTGCCACAGTCACTTGAGCCGTCGCTTGCCGACAGCGGAGCTTGGCCGCACGCCTGCACACTCCTCGTCTCCATGGCGAGCGTGTGCGCGGAGGAAGAGGGCAGGATCAGGGGAATGCGCCGTATTCGCGATTTGGCGGTGCGGCACAAACTGACCTTGATCATTCTGGTCACGAGTGCGGTGGCTTTGCTGACCGGGTCGATCGTGGTGATCGGGCACGATTTGGTGGACGCCCCCTTGGTGATGGGCGAGCAACTCGCGGTTCTAGCCAGCACCACAGGCGCCAACAGCACCTCCGCGCTCCGCTTTGGGGACGGAGCCGCTGCCAGCGAGATCCTGGGGGCGCTGCGCGCCGATTCCCACGTGATCGCCGCCTGCATTTATGACAAGGACGGGCAACCGTTTGCCGGCTATCTGCGCGACAGCTCGGGCCGGGCTTGTCCGCCCCTCCGCCCCGATGGAAGTTATGTGGGGGAGTCGTCGCTGGCGTACTTCGCTCGCATCACGCTGAACGGCGAGCGCGTCGGGACCGTCTACATCGCCTCCGATCTGAGCAAGGTGCGTGCCCACGTGCGTCGCACCCTGATCTCCACCCTGCTGGCGTTGTTCGGTTGTCTCACGCTGGCTTATGCGCTCGCCTCCAACCTGCAGGCGCTCATCTCCGAACCGCTGCAGGAGTTGGTGTGCGTGGCCCGGCAAATTACCTTGGGGAAAAATTACTCCATCCGCGCTGCCGGCAGACGGCGGGATGAGTTCGGGGTGCTCATCACCAGCTTCAATGACATGCTGGAGCAGATCCAGGTGCGCGACATCGAACTCAAACGCCACCGCGGACACCTGGAAGAGGAAGTGGCACGGCGTACCTCCGAGCTGCTGGCCGCCAACCTGCAATTGGCCGAGGCCAAGGAGAATGCGGAAGCCGCCAACCGCGCCAAGAGCCGGTTCCTCGCCAACATGAGCCATGAGATTCGCACCCCGCTCAATGGCATCCTGGGCATGACCGAGCTGGCGCTTGACAGTGAGCTGACTCCCGAGCAACGCGAGAACCTGCTGATGGCCAGGTCCTCGGGGCAGGCGTTGCTGACCATCATCAACGACATCCTGGACTTCTCCAAGGTAGAGTCCGGCAAGCTGGAGCTGGAAGAGATCGCCTTCGACCTGCAGGACTGCGTCGGGGAGACGATAAAAAGCCTTGCCCTGCGGGCGCATGAGAAACATCTGGAACTGGTCTGCCATATCGGCGAGGACGTCCCCCAGCAGGTGATGGGAGATCCAGGTCGGTTGCGGCAAGTCTTGCTCAACCTGCTGGGCAACGCCATTAAGTTCACCGACCAGGGTGAAGTGCTGGTGGAGGTCAATACTACGGCCTTGCCGGGCGACCAGCCGGGGCTGCGTTTCACCGTCCGCGATACCGGCATCGGCATTCCGCGCAACAAACAGCCCCTGCTCTTCGGCGCGTTTTCTCAGGTGGATAGCAGCACTACCCGCAAGTTCGGCGGCGCCGGGCTGGGCCTGGCCATTTGCCTGCGCCTGGTGGAACTGATGGGCGGACGTATCTGGTTGGAGAGCGAGGTGGATCAGGGAAGCCGCTTCCATTTCACCATTCCCTTGCGCCAGGTGGCGGCCGATCAGCGGCCAGCGCCACCCGCTCCGCCATGCGTCCTGCAGGGCGTGCCGGTGCTGGTGGTGGACGACAATGCCACCAATCGCAAAATCCTTTGTGAAGTCACCAGCGGCTGGGGAATGCGGGCGCAGGCCGTGGAGGACGGACCCTCCGCCATCCGCCACATGGATCTGGCCCAGCGCGCGGGAAAAGCCTATCGCGTAGCCCTCATCGATGCCCGTATGCCGGAGATGGACGGATTCCAACTGGCGGAGCGCGTGCAGCAGGATCCTCGCCTGGCCGGAGCGGTCATCATGATGCTGACCTCCTCGGGAAGACGGGGAGACGCGGCGCGTTGCCGCCAACTCGGCATCGCCGCCTATCTGGTCAAACCCATCCGCAACAACGAATTGATGCAGGCCCTGCTGACGGTCCTGGGCCAGCCCGCGGGAAAAGCCGCGCCGCTGGTCACTCGCCATTCGCTGCGCGAAGCGGGGCCCGGCCTGCGCATCCTGGTGGCGGAAGACAATCCCGTCAACCAGGCGCTCATCCTGCGCTTGCTCGAGAAGGAAGGTCACCAGGCCACGCTGGCCTATAACGGAGAGCAAGCCGTAACCCTGGCCGCCGCCGGCACTTTCGACCTCCTGTTCATGGACGTGCAGATGCCGAAAATGGACGGCTTTGCCGCCACCGCCGCCATCCGCCAGCGGGAACAGGTCATGGGCGGGCATCTGCCCATCATCGCCATGACCGCGTACGCCCTGAAGGGTGACCGGGAGCGCTGTCTGGACGCGGGCATGGACGGATACATCGCCAAGCCCATCAGCCTCGCCGCCATTCGCGCCGAACTAGACAAGCTGGCGCCGCCTGGCCGGGCGCCAGATCCTCCCGCCTGGGATTACCTGCAGGCGCGAGCGCGCGCCGCCCAGGACGAGGCCCTGCTGCGGGAGATGGCAACCATCTTTCTGCAGGAATCGTCCGCGCTGATGGGAAGGATCGAGCAGGCCCTGGCAGAGCGCGATGCTTCGGAACTGGAGCGCGCCACCCACAGCCTGAAAGGACAGAGCCGCTGCCTGGCCGCAAACCAAGCGCAAAGCGCGGCCGAGAAATTGGAAGAGATGGCGCGGCTGCGCGACTTCCCGGCGGCGGCCAAAGCTCTGGCGGAACTCGATGGCGCCATGGCACGCCTGCTTCCCCAGTTGCGAAAATTTTGCGAGGTACCCAGTGAAGATCCTGCTTGCCGAAGATGATCCCATGTACGCGCGGCTATTGCAGCGCCTGCTGGAAGGCGAGTACGAGGTATTGCCGGCGCGCGACGGGGCGGAAGCCTGGGAAGCGCTGCTGGCGGAGAATCCGCCGCAACTGGCGGTGCTGGACTGGCTCATGCCGCGCATGGACGGCATCGAGGTCTGCCGGCGGGTGCGCCACCACCCTGAGATGGCTTCAACCTACATGATTCTTCTCACCTCCCGCGATCACATCAAGGACATCCTGGCGGGCTTCGAGGCCGGGGCCGACGATTATCTGGTCAAGCCCTGCGATCCGGAGGAATTGCGCGCTCGGGTCCGCGTGGGGCGGCGGGTGGTGGAGTTGCAGAGCGCGCTCGCCGCCCACGTCGTCCAGCTGGAGAAGGCGCTGGCCAGCGTCCGCCAGTTGCAGGGGTTGCTGCCCATCTGCTCCTACTGCAAGCGCGTCCGCAATGACGAGAACTACTGGGAACAACTGGAAACCTACGTTAGCGAGCACAGTGAGGCCAGCTTCAGCCACGGCATCTGCCCCAACTGCTACCAGTCCATCATGAAACCGCAAATCGAAAGCATCCGTGCGGACAAACGCTAGCCGAACGTCTTAGAATAGGGGCCCTTGGAGGGTGGGTGGTGTCGTCCCGCTCACGGCCGCTTTCCACAGCAAGGGTCGCTCTGCGCCTGCTTGCCCTGACGCTGTGCGCCGCCACTGCGGTGCTGGCGGTGGTGAAGAACATCCCTGACCTCTCCGGCCACTGGAAACTTGACCGCGACCGCAGCAGCGGTCCGTCTCTGCGCCACGCCGCCAGCGAGATGGAGATCACGCAGCGCGGCGACGAAGTCAAGTTCGTCTATTACTCCGGCGGTGCGGTCACAGGTGCGGAGTCGTTCCTGGCCGACGGCATCGAGCGCGACCGCTACACCACGCGCATCGAACGGGCGTACTACAAGGTCCAGTGGCATAAGGACGACCTGGTCATCGTCACCCGCCACGTGATGGACGTTTTCGGCTACCAGGCCTATTCCGAAACCGATAGCTGGCTGCTCTCCGCGGACCGGCAAACTCTCACCGGCAAGCTCTCGGACGGATCGGTGCTGGTCTATGTGAAGGAAGGCTCCGATCCCGAGCCCGTGATCCCTCCCGATCCCCTCAAAGATGTGGCGCCGTTCCGCGCCCTGGGCGTGATCACCGGGACCGGACCTTGCCATGGCATCAGCTTCGAAGGCACGCTCAAGGGCGAAACCATCGGCCTCGGCCAGATCACCTTCTGCGGCCCGCCGCCGCACAACTGGGGAGGCAAGATAGGCAGTTGCGGCACCGAGTCGGGCACGCTCACCTTCAGCAAGGACAGCGGCGGCAGCAGCTTCCGCATGAACGTGATCGGTGAGTTCTGCATCGGCGAAACCGGCGGCACCTTCCGCGGCACCTACGAGGTGGACAAAATCACCGTCGCCGGCGGCTTCCAGGGCCACATCAAGGGCGGATCGGGCACCGTGGAGTTCAGCCACACCTCGAACACCGTTTCCCTCTATGGAGTCTTACTTCACGATTAGTTCTAGCAGCCCGCGGAGCGGGCAGAAGAACGTAGCCCACGGCGTAAGCCGTGGGAGAGCCAACGAAAGCGCATGAGCCCGCGAAGCGGGCGAAAGAAATGCCCCACAGCTACTCGACCCTGCTAACCCGTGGCGAGAAGAATTCTCGCATTGTTGCGCAAGCATGGCGTTTCGTTCGAGGAACGTTTCCTGTGGATATTCTTACGCCCGCTTCGCGGGCTGGGACCTCGCCCCGCAATCCATCCCACGGCTTACGCCGTGGGCTACATTATCCCGCCCGCTTCGCGGGCTGCGGGTTGGCTCCAGTTTTTACCCACAGCTTTTGTCGTCCTACGGGTTTGGGTTACATCGATCCATCACGGCTCCGCAAAAAACTCAGCGGAGCCGCCCCGAAGGGAGACTCCGCTGAAGGTTGTTGGGCTCGGGCCAGTTAGAAGGTGAAGACGGGACCGAACTCGTTGCGGAAGTCGTGCCAGTGACGCGCCGGCAAGCCTTCAAACGGGGTATTGCTGGTTACGAAACTAGTGATGCCAGCATTCGCCCCGCTTCCGGGAGCTATCGTACCGCAGACAAAGCCGAAGGACGTGATAGTCTCGCTGGTACCCGCGCACCGGGCTCGCGTCTGATAAAGGGACGACTCATAATTGAAGCTGACATACTGGTTGAATCTCCAGACCAGCGTGCCGATCAGCGAGTCGGACCGGTTGCGGTTGCCAAGCGAGTTTTTGGGCGCTCCGTTCGGTAGCAGGTTGCCTGAAAGGGCTTGAGCTGTGGCATTCGCTGCCAGAATGTCCCGCCCCTTCACCTGGTCGGTACCTGCAGCGAACGAAAGGATCCAGCCGGCATGGTGTCCCGCCGGATTGGCGTTGAAGATGCGGGAAAGCGGGAACGAGATCTGCGTGAACCCGCCCTGGGTTCGCGGCGGATGCTGCGGCATGATCGCCGCCGCACCAGTCGAGGTAAAGCCGAAGGTCGGGTTCGGAGCCGAGGCATCCATGTCGAACACCTGCGGGCAAAGCACAGTGGTCGCGGCCCCACCATTGATGCCGCACACGGCGCCTCCCAACGATGGCGGCAGGTTGAACAGTTGCACGGCCCGGTTGTCGTTGAAGGCCGTGAAGTTCTGGCTAGCGAAGTACCATCTCAGGTCAGACCCGGCGAAGTACTGGCCAACCAGAGTGGCGTAGCGAGTCGGGAGCTGAAATCCGGCCGCTCCGCCAAAACGCGGGCTGGCGACCGATGCGCCTTTGGGGAACGCAGCAAGTATGTCATTAACCGCAGTTATCTGATTTGCCGTCCTTCCGCTCGCGCACGCCGTAGCCGCGGCGGTACCGCTATCGGCAGGGAAGCAGTACAGCGTTTGGAGTGCCGCGCGGGTGACCAGTTCCCTACGTTTTCCCTGGAAGCCGCTGAAGATGATCTGCGCCGGCGGGACCCCCCGGGCCGTGTCAAGTTGCCACTGGAAGACCACCCGGCCCGAGATCTCCGGCCGGGCGACGTCGGTGCCTTGGCGTTCGCTGACGCCCAACTGCACGCCAAGGTCGGTAGGCAGGTCCGCTGTACCCATCATGCTGATAGCCGGCTCAACCCCGATCGTGAAGTCGCGCCACCGGCGGAACTTGTGCCAAAGTCCGGCGCGGATCTGCGCTTGACGCTCGTAGAGGTCCCCGAAAAACGCCGCGCCGCCCTCCGTTTCCAGGATGTTCATCTGGACCGAAGAACCGAACGGCGACCAGTCCATTCCGAACAGCACGAAGGCCGTGGTGGAGTCGGTGAACGCGTGGTCCAACCGCGCCCAAGCCAAACGCAGCGCGAACATTCGTGTACGAATCGAAGAGGCGTTGCGGTTGGTGGCGCGCGAGAAGTTACCCTCGTCGTCGAATTCGAACCGGCCTGTCAGGGTGTTGTTGCTCCCGGCAATGTCCGGCCACTCGAAGTTCGCGCCCATGCGGGTAGCGCTGGCTTTGATAAAGGTGGTCGGGGAGCCGTTCGGGCCAGTATCAACGGAGTTCACGCCGGGGATGCTCGCGCTGTTCGAGTTTAACCCCGTGGGAACGTCACTGGGGATGGTGCTGTTCGCTGTCCCGCCCAACCCGGGCAGTTCGAACCCGATGTTCATGGGGTTGGAAGTGTCGTACGCGGCTGTGGACTTGATGAACCCGTAGAGCTTCAGCTTGGCGCCGGAGCCCAATTTGATGTCGGGCACCATGCCGCCAGCCTTGGGAGGCTCGCTCGTTAGCACGCGTACCGGCGCTACCGCCGGAATGACGGCCGGTGCGGGTGGGGCCTGGGGCGCTGCCGCCACGGCCGCGTCAGGCTCGCCGGCCGAGGCATGCGCAGCGGTCGGGAGCCACAGCCCCTGCGGCTGGTACGCTCTGCTCGCTTCCGCGGCAGCCGTGTCCTTGTATTCGTCCTGCGTAATGATGCCTTTGGAATAGAGCAACTGCGTCAGGCGGCTCTGCTGCTCCGCCGGGGTGGGGGCTTGATTGATTGCCGCCGCCTCTTGCGCCGTCAGCACTCCTTTGTTCTGGAGCACCTGGACTAGAGGGTTCGGCGTGGCGCTAGCTTGGTCCTGTTGCTGTGCGGCGGCCAGGCTCACGAGTGCGAAAGCCAAAACCACGATCAGCAGCAGGGACTGTCGTCTCGTCATCGCAACAACCTCCCATGCATTATTTAGGGCCTTCTACTGCTTTGTAGACACGCGTAGCTTATTGAAGGAACAGCTGGAGGGAGCAATTGGTTTACCAGCCGCCAATAGACCTAAGTGACTGAATCTAAAAGCAAAGCCGAGAATGGATCTGCGAAATCTACATGAATCTGGAGGCGGCTGCCCGTGGGGTTATGACAAATGGAATTTTTGCTTGGAGCTATCAGAAATCTAAGACCCTTCTGAAACCTTTGTCCTGAAGCCGGCGCCCAATGCCGATGCAATTTTCTGGGATGGCGCTCCTTGCCATGCCAATTATTGCTTCCTGCATAAGTAATGTCCTCTAGTGCGCTTCGCCAAAGCCGTATCGATGATGCCAAGATATTCGCCGGAACGGACCGCGTGGTCCGGAAGGCTCTGTCTAGATCCTTCGCTCGCGCTCGGTCGCCCGCATGGCGGGACTCCCTCGCGCGGCTCAGGAAGACAGTGCGTAGAGGACATCAGTTATGCAGGAATCGATAGCTGCTCTTTTTTAGCTTTGATCCTTTCCCAAGCAGTGTTTTTGGTGTAAGGTGTCGGGTTCGACTTGGGCCGGCGAACCTCTTGTGGCGCGGTTCCGCACCGGGACTAGCGTTCTCCCCACGCCCCACCGCACCCATCGCTTGCCGTGATAGGAGAACACCGCATGGAAGCCCGCATCCTCAATGAATTCCGCGCTATCGTCGGCGCACCGGGCTTGATCACCGAGCCCGAGCAGCTCAGCACCTACGAGTGCGACGGCCTCACCATGTTCCGGGTGCTGCCGCTGGCCGTGCTGCTGCCCACCTCCACCGAGCAGGTGCAGGCGATCGCGCGCGTGTGCCATCGCGAAAAAATTCCCTTCGTCGCGCGCGGCTCAGGCACGGGACTGAGCGGTGGCGCGCTGCCGGTGGCCAACGGCATTGTCATCAGCCTGACCCGCATGAACCGCATCCTGGAAGTGGACCTTCCCAATCAGAGGGTCATCGCGGAACCCGGGGTGATGAATTTGAACGTGACCATGCGGGTGGCGCCCGACGGCTATTTCTACGCCCCCGATCCTTCCTCGCAGCAGGTCTGCTCCATCGGCGGGAACGTGGCGGAAAACTCCGGCGGCGCTCACTGTCTGAAATATGGATTTACGACAACTCATGTCCTGGGTATGGAGGTCGTGCTGCCCGATGGCACGCTCGTCCATCTCGGCGACCGCACCGTGGACTGTCCCGGATACGATCTGCCGGGCGTCTTCGTAGGATCGGAAGGCACGCTCGGCATCGCCACCAAAGTCATTCTCCGCATTATCAAAAGGCCGGAAGTCGTTCAGGTGTTGCTGGCCGCCTTCAATTCCACCAATGAAGCGGGCGCGGCGGTGAGCGGCATCATCGCCGCCGGCATGCTGCCGGCCGCCATCGAGATGATGGACAAC
>Ga0187766_10000047_pt1 | contig 54674 bp, 41 predicted proteins | sample 0216_QUI02_MP05__4_FD_132971 | JGI IMG/M metagenome (GOLD analysis project Ga0187766, IMG submission 132971) | Tropical peat soil microbial communities from peatlands in Department of Meta, Colombia - 0216_QUI02_MP05_20_MG | ecosystem: Environmental > Terrestrial > Soil > Wetlands > Peat ... | reverse complement strand
GGGCGCTATTCACAACGCCGAACGAACTCGAGTTGATCTCCCCGCTGGGATTGATGAACTGCGCATGATTAAAGAGGTTGAAGGCCTCAAAGCGCAACTGCAGTTCCGTTGATTCCGTGATCTTCGTATCCTTGAGCAACGCCATGTTGAAGTTGTTGAGCCCCGGTCCATGGAAAAAGCGGCGGCGGGAGCTGCCAAACTGGCCGAGTTGTTCGTTACTGAAGAGCGAGCTGTTGAAATACGGATTGCCGTGACGCGGGTTCGTATCAGCCAGGACTTTGCCGCCGGCGAAGTTAGGGACGTCGACGGGCGCCGCGACTGCTCCAATCAGGGAGTTGTCATCGTTCTCCGACAGCGAAATGGGGAGTCCGGTGGCGAAGTTCGTGATTCCCGACAGGCTCCATCCACCGGCCAACTTCTTGGCCCAACCGGAACTGACATAGCGATCGAAGGGGAGCAACCAGTTGTAGCTGAAAACAAAGTTCTGGGCCACATCGAAATTGCACAGGCCGATGCTGCGGCTGGGATCGAAGGGGTAGGTTGATTCCTGCAGGCCGGAAGCGTTGTCCATGCACTTGCTGAAGGTGTAACCGACCAGGAAGCTGAGGTATCCCGTCGTGTGGTTGACGCTGAGCTGCATCGAGTTGTAGCTGGAGTGCGCGATGGTGGACTCGTAGGGGTTGGTGTCGAAGAGATAGCCCAGAGGACGCACCGCCGGGAGCGGGTTGCCGGAGGCGTCAAGATACGTAGTGCCGACCGGAGGAGTTTCGCTGAACGGTCCGCAATTCCAGCCCCCGTTGGTGTCCCCATTTGAGATCAGCGCCAGACAGCGGGCAGGGTCGGCCGGGTTCGCCTCGATCCCCGTCACCAGTTTGTGAGCCTGGTTTCCCACGTAAGCCGCGGTGACCACGGTGTTCGAGCCAACCTGGCGTTGGATGGACAATTCGTAATGGGTGGAGTACGGCAGTTTGTTCAGGTGGTCGAAGGACCAGTCGTAGGACAGTGGCGTCACACCTGACCACGGGAACGTTGTGTCCGGATTCGATGGGGAAACATTGGTAGGCGGTGGGGTGAACGGAAAGCGTGGCCAGCCGGATACCAGACCTCCCACGGAGCGAACCGTGTAGGGCGCTTCCAGCAGAGGCGGCTGCGAGCTTCCGTAGTACAGGCCGTAGGGCGGATCGCCAACTTCCAGGAACTGCGACAGGTCTTCGACCGAAGTGTAATACAGGCCGGCGCCCGCGCGAATGCTGGTCTTGCCCGCTCCCCCGAACAGCTTGCCCAGGAAACCCGAGGATGCACTGGGTGAATAGGCCAGTCCCAGACGCGGCGAGAAGTTGTGCCACTGGGTGGGGGCCAGGGTGCGGGGAATTCCCGGATCCCCCGGCACCACAAAGCCGGTGGGCGCGGTTGGGAAGACAACTGATTGCAGACCGGGCACGATCGTCTCGATCTTGTTCTGGGTGTCATACCAGGGCATGCTGGCTTCCCAGCGCAGACCATAGTTGAGCACCAGGTTGGAAGTCACGCGCCAGCTGTCCTGCCCGTACAGGCTGTAATACCTGCTGCGGGAGTCAAGCAATTGGCGGCTGGCCTGGGTCAGGCTGTCCGGGGCGCCGATGAGAAAGTCAGCGAAGTCGATTCCGGTTTCCGAGCCGCTGAAGGCATACTGCCCGTTCTCGGCCGCCAGGTTTCGCTCGTTAATCTGGTCGTAGTGAAACTGGCCGCCCAGCTTGATGGTGTGCGTCCCCTTCACCTTGGTGAAGTTGTCCAGCCACTGAAAGGAGTTGTTGAACTGCCGCGTGCTGACCTGAGGAACTCCAATATAGAAGTTGTTGAAGGTAATGTAGGGCACGCCTTCGAGAGTGGGGTCGATCGGGCTGATGCCGCCGGCCGGATTGCTCCAGGGAGTGACGAAACCGAGATTCGCCAGGCTGTAGTTGGATCCGACTCCGCCCTGCGGCGTGGTCAGTGCGATGGTGTTGCGCACGTAGCTGAAGCGGAACTCGTTCACCGAGCTGGCGCCGAAGTTCTTGCTGTTGCCGAGATTGATCAACTGGGCGCGGCCGGCAGTTGTGGCATTGTAAGCAAAGCTGGCGGCCGGAACATTGGCTCCGCCGTTGGGAAACGGATCGTTCAACAGATAGTCGTCGATGAAGTAGTAGGCAAATAACGTTCCAAACCTGGTGTTCTGATCGACTCGGATCCCCCCCTTATCGTCCCGCAAGGTCCTGGCATAGGCCGAGGTGTCGAAGTAGTTGTTGGGGGCATTGGGTTGCGGGATTAGGTTGAGGTTCAGCATGTTCACGGCCACTGGGGACCAGGCAGTCTGGGGAATGATGGCATTAGGAAAAGCGCAGCCTGTGGTGGGATCGTGGGTGGTGCAGTCGACCCCATAGGGTTGCCCAGTATTCGGATTGATGGTCGTCGCAGTGAAGTAATAGGGCTCCCCGTTGTTCACGGTATATCCGACACGGCCGGAGAGCACGCTGGCAAAGTTCGCCCCGTTCACGGTGGATGCGATCGGGTTCCCACTCGCGTCGCTGCTGGTGAAGAACGAACCAGCTGAGTCTGTGAAGTCCCCAGTGAAGTTGGCCGCCGAAGGCATCTGGATGTTCACGGTCGGGGCCTGGGTCTGGCGGGTGCCCTGGTAGTCGATAAAGAAGAAGGTCTTGTCCCGACGAATCGGTCCTCCGAACGTCCCCCCAAACTGGTTTTGGCGAAACACCGGGGTCTTGTCGGTAGGCAGAGCGTAGTAGTTCTTGGCGTCGAGAGCGGTGTTGCGCAAGAATTCGAAGCCGCTGCCGTGAAACCCGTTGGTTCCTGACTTGGTGACGACGTTCACCTGCCCGCCGCTGTAATTGCCATACTCGGCATCGAAGTTGTTGGTGATGATGCGGAATTCTTCGATCGAATCCAGGTTGGGGATGATGGCGGCACCGTTGTTTTTTCCCTCCTCCACGTTGGATCCGTTCACCATGAAGCCATTGGCGGTTTCGCGCTGCCCGTTCACCGACTGGTTGCCCGAGTTGAGAAAGCCATCGACGGAGCGGTCCGAGATACCGGGTGTTTGGGTGTCGGTGGAGGTGTAGGGCGAGACTCCGGGCTGAAGTGCCAGCAGGTCGGTGTAAGCGCGGCCGTTGAGCGGAACTGCCGTCATTTTTTTACCGGTGATCACGTCGCCCATCTGGGTGCTTTCGGTTTCCACGCGCGCGGCGTTGCTTTCGACCGTGATTCTCTCGGAGGCTGTCCCGACCTCGAGCACCACATCGAGCCGGATAGCGGAGTTCGCGTTGACCACCACTCCATGCGCGCTGTAAGTCTTGAACCCGGTCTGAGAGACGGTGATGTCATAGGTTCCGACGGGCAGGGCCGTGAAGTTGTAGAAACCCTTGGCATCGCTGGTGAGCGTGGTGGACACGCCGGTTTGGGTGTTGGAAGCCATGACGGTGGCGCCTGGGACCACGGCGCCCGTCGGGTCGGTGACCACGCCGGAAATGCTACCCGTAATGCTCGCCCAGGCCAGGAGCGTTCCGAAAACCAGGGACAGGCAGCAGAGCAGAGCGAACCGCTGAGGATTTCTCATACGTCCACCTCCATCCGAGACCCAGGCTGGCGTGGTCCCTGCCGTCGGAGCGGCGCCCAGCCTGCAGCTGCCGCATCGACGAGAAACAATTTATTAAATCGTATGAATAGTCCTCGAATGCCCATCCCGTGTCAAGGACAAAGCCGGGGGTTGGCCCCGGTTCCCGAGCCTACCGCTCGATCACAGCAGGGGCCGGGTGGATTCGCGGGCTACCAGCTCCGGCGTGATCTTGCGGTGGACCCCGGTCAGCCCGCGTTTCTCGAGAGTCGAGTTGATCCCCTCGACCACAATGCCGGCGGCGGCGGCCCCCATATTCTCCATAGGCTGGCGGATCGTGGTCAGCGGGGGCGTGTATAAAGCTGCCGCCGCCACGTCGTCGAAACCGATCACCGAGCAGTCCTCGGGCACACGCAGGCCCACCCTGGTCAGAGCACGTATGGCGCCAAACGCAGTCACGTCGTCAAAGGCAAGAATGGCCGTGAAGGGGAGCCTGTGCTTGAGCAATTCCTCCGTCAATTTGTAGCCCGCTTCAAAACTTGAAAGCGGCTCGCGCGATTCCGGCAGGTCCACGATCAGGCGTTGATCCAGTTCCAGGCCCACCGAGCGGGCGAAGTTCCGGATTCCCCGCCAGCGGGGTGCGCTGTCCGCCAGGGTCTTAGGCCCACGGATGAAGGCGATCTTGCGGTGGCCCAGGGAGTACAGATGTTCCAGAGCGGCATGCGCCCCGGCTTCGTTATCCACGATCACCGAACTGATGGACTCGGTCTTGAGTTCACAGCCAATGATGGCGGTCGGAACGCTGCTCTTCTCGACATCGCCCAGCAAGCCGATGTCCAGAAACAGCCAGTTCGCCAGCACGATCAAACCTTCCATGCGGCGGTCGAGGAGCATCTCCAGGTAGCGCTCGAAGCGCGTGCGCTGGTTGTGCACGTCGGTAAGAATGGGGAGGAAGGACGACTCGTAGAGCGTGTTCTCGATTCCCCGCAGCACCAGGGTGCAGTACGGGTCGGTCATGTCGAAGACCATGACCCCGACGGTGTGGCTGCGCCGGGAGCGCAGGGAGCGGGCAAACTGGTTGGGACGGTATCCCAGCTTCTTGGCGGCGCGCTCGATGCGTTTCTTGGTGACCGCCGGAATGTAGCGGGATAGGGGCGCGTTATTCAGGACGATGGAAACCGTGGTTGAGGAAAAACCACTTTCCTTGGCCACGTCACGGATGGTAACCATGGATGCCTTTCGCTCGGATCGGGGCACAGGAACTCGCTCCGTTCTTTCCTCGGTCGGTCGAACCGTGCCAACAGCTCTGCGCCTGATGTTCTCACCGGCCGGTCGCGCCGGCAGAACCCAGCTGACGTTGGCGGACACTACAGCAGAGCCGCCGCAGTGTCAAGAATACCGGTCTTGCCTGCAGCCATCCCCGGCTTTTTGATAAACTGGGAACCCAATTCGGAATGTCATCGGCCATTCGTGCTGTTTCCAACCTTTTAGGCCACGCAGTTCGCTAATCACCGGGAAGGCAGGCACAGTATGAAACGCACCCTGAAAATTGTTGCCATCGTAATCGCGGTCCTGCTGGTCATCCTGATCGCGATTCCACTCATCATTAACGTGAACAGTTTCCGGCCCCGCATCGAGTCCGAGGCGAGCGCAGCCCTGGGGCGGCAAGTTTCGCTGGGCAACTTGAGTCTATCCCTGCTGACGGGAAGCGTCGGGGTGGACGACATCAAGATCGCCGACGATCCGGCTTTCAGCAAATCACCGTTCGTGACGGCTAAGTCGCTGAAGGTGGGCGTTGAGCTCATGCCGCTGATCTTTTCGAAGCAGCTGAACGTAACCGACATCACCCTCGATGAGCCTCAGATCACCCTGCTGAAGGCGCCCAACGGGACGTGGAATTTCTCCAGCCTGGGCGGAACGGCGGCCAAGAAGCCCGAAGCAGAGAAGTCCGGATCCACGCCGCAGAACTTTTCCGTCGCCCGACTGCAAGTCAAGGATGGCAAGCTGCTGGTGGGGAAGGCCAACTCGGCCAAAACTCAGGCCTACGACAAAGTGAACATCGAGGTCACGAATTTCTCAACCACGTCCCAGTTCCCTTTTAAGCTGACGGCCGGGCTCCCCGGCGGAGGGAATGCTGACATTTCCGGCAAAGCCGGTCCCATCAACGCCCAGGACGCCGCCATGACCCCGTTTTCAACCGCCGTGAAAGTGAACAACCTGAATATCGGTTCTGCCGGGTTCATCGATCCCGCGAGCGGGATCGCCGGGCTGGCAAATTTCGACGGGACCCTGAATTCTGATGGCAGTCAGGCCAAGGCGGTGGGGACTTTCACCGGAGAAAAGCTGAAGTTCTCTCCCAAAGGCACTCCTGCCCCCGTTCCCGTCGTCATCAAGCACACCGTTGATGCGAACCCGGCGAAGGAAAGTGGAGAGATTACCCAGGGCGACATCCTGCTGGGAAAGGCAGTCGCCCACCTGACGGGAACCTTTCAAACCCAGGGCGAGACCCAGGTGGTGAACCTGAAACTACACGCGCCCGACATGCCCGTCGATCAACTGGAGGCCCTGTTGCCCGCCCTGGGCGTGGTCCTGCCCTCGGGATCACAACTGAAAGGCGGGACCCTGTCGGCCGAACTGGGAATCACCGGGCCGCTGGACAAGCTGGTGATCACCGGTCCGGTGCGGCTGGCAAACACCAAGCTGGCCGGATTTGACCTGGGGTCCAAGCTGGGAGCTTTGTCGGCGTTCACGGGCAAAGCCGCTTCCAATCCCGATACCAGCATCCAGAACGCCAGCCTCAATGCACGTGTCTCCCCCGAGGGGACGAAAGCGGACAACATTAATCTCACCGTGCCGGCCATAGGTGTGATCACCGGAGCGGGCACGGTCAGCCCGGGAGGAGAACTGGCTTTCAGGATGCTGGCCGATCTGCACGGCGGCGTCGCCGGCGGGCTCACCCAGGTGGCGGGCATGGGGAGCAGCAAAGGCATTCCCTTCTCGATCTCAGGAACGACCTCGAACCCGCACTTCGTTCCCGATGTCGCGGGCGTGGCCGGGAGCATGGCCCAAGGAGCGCTCGGGGAAGCCCTGAAGGGAAAATCAGCCGCCGGGACCCCAGGCAATGCCGCAGCCGGTGCGCTGGGAGGGCTCCTGGGCAAGAAAAAGCCCAAGTAAGGTTTAATGTTCAGGCTGACCTCGAGGCGGCGCCACGCGGCGCCGCCTCCTCTTTTTTATCTACTCATCGGAAGTAAAGCCATAAGCCGGTCACCGTCGCCAGCAGCAGGACGCTGAAGACGATGTTCATCCGGTGCTCCGCCGCGGTCTCATGCGCCGGCTTGCGCTCGGGCTTGGCAACGGCGATGGTGTCCAGTTTGTCGTCGACCGTGGCGAAGGTGAGTCCGGCCAGCTTGCGGCGCTCGGGCGCGGGTGTGGCCAGGCTCACGCCGATGAGCACCAGCGAGCACACCGCAAACATGAAAATGGCGTAGTGCAGGAAGTTCATGTCGACGATCCAGCGTGCCAGCGGGAAGGCGAAATGGCGGCCGCGATCGGCCAGTTCGAGCAGGAAGCGCACCGCGCCCAGAACAAAACCGCTGAGCAGTGAAGTGATGGCTCCCGGCCCGTTCAGGCGGGGCCAGAGGATGCCGAGTACGAAGCACGCCGCGATCGGCGGGCTGATGTAAGCCTGCACGCTCTGCAGATAAATGTAGAGCTGGCTGCTGATGAGGTGGATGAAAGGCACCCAGAGCAGTCCCAAAAGCACCATCACGCCGGTAGTGACCCGGCCGAAGTTGACCAGTTCCGCTTCCGAGGACTGGGGGCGGATCTTCTTGTAGAAGTCGAGGGTGACCAGGGTCGAAGCGGAATTGAAGACCGAACTCATGGCGCCCATGACGGCCGCGAGTAATGCGGCCATCACCAGGCCGACCAGTCCGGTCGGCAGCAGGTTCAGAACCAGCGTGGGATACGCGGAGTCAGGCTTGGACGATACCTGGTCGGGAAACAGGGCGTAGGCGACCATGCCGGGCAGAACCAGCATGAAGACCGGCAGGATCTTGAGGAAGCCGGCGAAAATCGTCCCGGCCTTGGCGTGTCCCTCATCGCGCGCCGAGAGCACGCGCTGCACGATCACCTGATCGGTGCACCAGTACCAGATGCCGAGAATCGGCGCCCCGAAGAAGATGCCGGTCCAGGGGAATTGCGAATCGGAAGCCGGCTTGATCATGTGGAAGTAGCCGGGAGGAACCAGGGTGCGCAGGTGTCCCAGGCCGCCGACGCGGTCGAGACCGATGACGGTCAGAGCCACCGCGCCCGTGATGAGGATCAGGGTCTGAACCGTATCGGTGTAAATGACGGCGGCCAGCCCGCCGGCAATGGTGTAGATTCCGGTGGCGATGACCAGGACGATTGCCGTCCTCACCAGCGACCATCCGGCAATGCGCTCCAGCACCACGCTGGCCGCATAGAGCTGCACCGAGATCTTGGTAAAAATGTAGGCAATGATGGAAATGCCTGCCAGATAGACGGCACACTGGCGGTTGAAACGCCGCTCCAAAAATTCCGGCATGGTGAAGACGTTGCTGCGCAGGTAAAAAGGCACGAAAATCCACCCCAGGATCAACAGCATGGGGCAGGCCAGCCACTCGAACGCGCCGACTGCGAGCCCGGAGGAGGCGCCCGTCCCGGATAGCCCGATGAAGTGCTCGGTGGAAATGTTGGAGACGAACAGGGAAGCCCCGATGAAAAACCAGCCAACGTCGCGACTAGCCAGGAAGTAGTCGGTGGAAGTGCGCTCCTTGCGGGCAAAATACAATCCGATGGAGAACACGATAAGAAAGTAGAGGCCGATGATGGCCAGGTCCAGGGGGGCGAGGGGGCGATGGGCGAGTGCCGTGGTTGCGTTCATGGAGGTTCGTGCCCAGAGGCTGTCTGCTGGCGCCCGGGCAGTCCGCAACAATTAGACAACGTTCAGCGCGCGCTGGGCAGAACAGTGTGAGGCAGAACCTCAACTGTCAACTTCTCACTGCGGTGCCGGGCAGGTCCCGTGTTCCTCCATGGATCCGAGGACGAAGCGACTATCCGAGCCCGCCCTGCCTCCCTGGCGGTTGGGGATGTATCATGCACGTAGAAAACACCATGAGACCTGGGTGCAGGATGCTTGGACTGGTACTGTTGACGGCCCTTGTGGCACCAGCGCAAGCGGAATGGCATGCTCTGAAGGAAGTCACTTCCGTCGAGAACCTCTCCAACGGCGTCGAACTGGGCGTGGGGGAAGCGCGGGTTAGGATCACGGCATTGTCCGCGCAAGTGGTGCGGCTGCGGTTCACAGCGCGCAGGGAACCTTCCCTGACGATTTTTGCTTTGCCGTCCTGCCCAACGCGTTTCCGGCCCCGCCCAAAGTGGAGGTGAGGGAGTCGGCCGAGACCGTCAGCTTCGACACCGGTGCGATTCAAGTCCGCGTGGTTCGCTCACCCTTCCGGGTGGTTTTTCTGAATGCCGCCGGCGACATCATCGAACAGGATCAGCCAGGATACCCGGTCTCTTATGACGGCTCGCAGTTTCGTGTATGGAAGTCGATGCCCGGGGGCGAACACTACTTCGGGCTGGGGGACAAGACCGGGCCCCTGCGGCCGACGATGTCAAGGTTCAAATTTCCCAGGCCGATGGTCCTTACCGGCCGTGGTTCGAGCAGGTGCAGCTGATGGTGTTCGGACCCGAGGGAAAACTGCGGCGGGTTCTGGTCGACGGGCAGTCGCGGAAGGGCGCCAGGATCGAAGCCGGACACGCCGTCGCTGAAATCCCGTGGGACGGGCGAGCGCACGAGATCGAATTCCCATACGGGCAGTGAGTCGTGTCAAGCCGCGGTGCGTTCCCGAGCGGCGCGACCCGGCGCCTTGATCGCGTGGACCGTCCGGTAGACCTCGATGAACCGCTCGGCCTGGGCCCCCTCGAGCAGCCGCATACCAACATAGTGACGCAGCGAGCTCGGCACCTCGGGCAGCTGGGCGGATAGTTGTTGGACAACGTCTCGGATACTGCGCCGGCCGTCACAAAGCCGCAAGAGGTAGGCCATCCAGTTGGACATCCGGTCGATGCGGGCATTGGCGGCAGATAGGGGACGCGTGACGTAAAAGTGCCGTCCCCGCGACCGAACCAGCTTGTGGCGCAACTTCAGGGCGTCCACCACCCGCTGGACGTCGTGGGTGAGCTCGAAGGCCACGATGCGACTACCTCGGACCGGGACATCGTCGGGCTGCAAGATGCTTGCCGGCACGAGGCGATCACCGGCGGGCAAAGTTCGTGTGTCCGCGGCGCTGCGCCGGAGAGCATCTTCATAATCGAGCAGCGCCTTGACCGCCGGAGCCCGGCCTGCTTTTCGGGTTCGCACGAAGGCCACAAAGTCAGCCCGAAAGTCGTCGGTGCGGTAGTAGTGGCGCAGGTCCGAGGGTCCCAGCTGGGGGCGGATGCGCAGCCGATGCTTCCGCCAGGTCCAAAAGAAATCCAGCATCCCAGATGCCGTCTGATCGATGGCCACCAGCAGCCAGCGTAAGCGGGCCAGCCCCATCAGGGTGAATTCCCGCAGTTCGAAGAGACGCTCACGCTCCAGATGCGGCGTGGGAACGACATAGAAATTGGGAAAGATCTCCGGATGCGCGATGATCATATCCACATCCGCGCGATCCTGGCTGCGGCCCTGGTGGGAGACCGAGGAGCACAACTCCTCGAGGATCAATTCGTTCTTGTACTTGGTGGAAAGCGGGGTCCCGGCCAGGGGCGCGAGAAGGTTGAGCTGGGGATGGGACCGTGGGCAACGCGCCGAGTGCATGAAAAACCCCAGGCTCTTGCCAATGTCGTCCCAGGTCTCTTCGGGGAAGCCGGAGATCAGGGAGACCGTACTGGAGATGCCCAAGCGCTCGGTGGCATCGATGATCTCATGGGCACGCTGGGTGTCAAGATGCTTGTCAATGACTCTCTGGATCTCTTCCGATCCGACTTCGACGCCATAGAAGATCCCCCTGCAACCGGCTCTGGCCATGAGCTCCAGCAGCTGTTCATCGATCGAATCCGTCCGGGCGCTGCAGGCCCAGGTGAAGCCGTCCCCCGACGCCAAAATGGCCTCGCAGAACTCTACGACCCGGCGGCGGTCGACGGTAAACATGTCGTGAACCAGGCCGAAGTCGCGGATCGAGTATTTGGCGGCGATCGTTCTCATGTCGCGCAACACGCGTCCGGGCGAGCGCAGCCGGAATTTGCGCCGAAAAAAATCATTGGTCGAGCAGAAAGTGCAGGAAAAGGGACAGCCTCGGCCGAGCTCCAAATACGCGCGCTTGCCCCCCTCGAAAGAATCGGTGAGGTGATAGGCAGGAAAAGGCAGAGTGTCCAGATCCGCGATCAAAGGTGCGCTCGGGTTGCGGCGGGATTTCCCGTCCCAACGATAGCTCAGGCCGGGAACCTGATCGAGGCGGCGGCGGCCGCGCAGTTCGTCCAGCAACCAGGGCAAGGTTTGTTCCGCCTCGCCGCGCAGAATGAGATCGACCGAGGGAAAAGCCTCTAGGGTTCGGACATCGACCACCGAGGCCTGTGGACCACCCAGCAGGATGGTCGATCGTGGGCGCAGCGACTTGAGAGCGTTCGTGATGCGCAGGGTCAGGGGATAGCTGCTGCAGATGGTGGAGAGTCCGTAAACCTCCGCTTGCTTGGTGGCCAGCATGCCGGCGGCCACTTCGGCAAACTCCTCGCCCTGCCCCGCTGTCGACTCACGATAACCGAGATAGGCGCGGTTGAGATCCAGAAGGCAAAGGCTTTCGCCCCTGGCCTCGAGCACGGCGGCCAGGCTTAGGATCCCCAGGTGCGGATCAGCAGCCACCTCTAGCACAGATTCGCTGGTGAGCTCCGCGTCTGCAAATTCCGCAACCGTGGGCGCTGTGGCCAAGCAGACACGCATACAAGTCTTTGACCCCTAGTTAGAACCTCTCAACCACCAGGATCAGCATATCCGCGCTCTGAACGATTTCGGTAGGTTCGGTGGCCAGCTTCTTCTTGATGGCTCGGTGGATATCATCGAGGGTGGTCTTGGGAGACTTCTTCACGGGCACGCGTACCGTGTGCAGCCCCTTGCGAGCCTTCCTGGACGCCTTTCGGCGGCGATTGTTTTTCATGTCTCGAACCCCGTTGCCGCGGACTATACAGCAACGATACCCCTAAGGCAATCTACCGGGGCCGCCGGAGGAATGAGAAAAAGGAGCTGCTCCGTCTCAGCCTGCCGATCCACACGCTCGTGTTGATTTCACCCACGTTCAGGTAAATCGTGTCGCCCGCGACCGACAGGTTAACGGTGCGTTCGACGACCACGTGCGGCGAGAAATGGGGATTGTGATAATGCATGGCGGCAAACGGAGGACCGGTCTTGCCGGTCCTTGGATCGAAATGCTGTCCCCAGACGCATAAAGATCCGTCGCGGTTGGAAAGATAAAAGATGGTTCTGCCGTCCCCGGACCAGCGCGGCCGGTCGCTGACTTCGTTCGTGCCGGTGATGGGAATCCATCTCCCTCGGGTAGAGCCCTCAGACTGGGGAAGCGCGACCGCGAAGACCTGTTTCGTGGTGCCGTTCTTGGCCGCTGTAAACAGCAGGTACTGACTCCTCGAGGACCAGTTCGCTTCACTCAGAGAATACCCAGCTTGCTCCAAGAGGGTCGTGGCCCGGCCCGAATCAAGGTCCACCATCTTGATCTTTGAGGGCGAGCCTTGCCTGCATAGAACGCCGCGCGTGCCGTCGAACCAGCCCGTAGGATCGTCGCATTCCGCGGACAATCGCCGCGGGGGTTGCCCTTCGGTCTCCGCAAAGAGCGACGGAACGTTGTCCTCGCGTCCCTCAAACGCCACGGTCTTGCCCGTGTCATCCACCAGCGGAGACAGTTTGTCCATGGCCGATGACAGCAACAATGCTTCGCTCCCCGACTGCAGGTCTTTGATCCAGATGTCGCCCTTCTTAACTCCAAAGCCTCTGGGAAAGACCAGCCAGCGTCCATTGGGTGAAACGCTGGGGGTTACATCGGACGCCGCATCGTGGGTCATTTTGGTGGCCACGGCGCCGTCGGGATCCGAGGCATGCTCAATGCGCCAAATATGGAGCGCGGCGGTCAGCCGCTCAAAGGCGATGGTTCCCTCCTCTGCCAGAGACGGGGCCACTTCGCGGGCTTCCCCGTTGGTCAGCGGGTGGGGCTGTCCCTCGGCTCGCAGCGTTGCCTGCGGGATTTTCAGCTCCCACAGGTTGAACACGGGTCCTTGCCTGCCATTGAACAGCAGCGCGTCGCCATACCAGCCCCCGATCTCGTCAATTGCCTCTACCTGGGCTGCATGGAGGCGAGCCAGTCCTCCGGTTTCCTTCAAGGTCCTCCCGTCTCTGGAGATCGCCCACCATTCCGAACAGGCGGGCATCGGCTTATCCCCCGCCCGACATCCGATGAAGATCAGATGGCGCCCGTCGGAGCTCCACACCGGGGAGCGGGCGTCTTTGAAATCCGCCGCCAGCTGTACCACAGAGCCGTCCGTCAAAGACAGCAGGAATAGTCTTCCCGATGCGACGGTTCGATCGTAGTCGCCCACCCAATAGGCAATACTGTGTCCGTCCGGCGAAAACCGCGGATTTCGCCCGTCGGGGACGAGCATGCGCTCTCCCCCTCCGGCCGTATCCACGAGGTAGATGCCACCACCATTCCGTTCAGAACGAAACACAACCGCACTGCCATCCGGGGCAAGATGAGGATCTACATCCTCGGCGGGATCGGTGGTGAGTCGACGGGGCGGACTTGAGGGAAGATGCTGCACCCAGATGTCCAGGTTGCTGTTCTCGGCACGGTTCGAGCTGTAGGCGATCATCGTGCCATCTCGGGAGAGACTGGGGCGACCGGTCAGATCGGTGTCGGGCGTGAGTTGGGTCACGTTCTCTACCCGGTCCCCACGATCGCCTCGGGTCAGCAGCGTGTAGCCTGCGAGCACCGAGGCCAGTACCGCCGCCGTTCCCATTACCCACGCGACCTTGGAGTGTCGAACCGGGTTGAGAGCAGCCGCCACATCGCGAATCTGCGGGAAGCGATCCTCCGGGCGGAATTCCAGGCAACGGCGAAGGACCGTCTCCCAACGCGGACTCAGGTTATGGCCCGCGGGCAAAATCGCCTCGCCGCCCGCGGCAGGATCAGAACGTCCTGGAGACTCGCCGGTGAGCATCTCGCACATGACCACGCCCAGCGCGTACTGGTCGGCAGCGAACCCCACTTCGCCGCCCAGCACTTGCTCCGGGGCCATGTAGCGCGGAGTACCTTGCTTGGCTTCTTCGGGGTCGGCGTGCTGGTCGGTCAGGACCTTGAAGGCGAGGCCGAAATCGGTGACCACGGCCCGCGTTTGGCCCGGGCGGGCATCGACCAGCATCACATTGCCGCTCTTGAAATCCCGGTGCACCACTCCGAGTTCATGGGCGGCGGCGAGGCCAGCCACCATCTGCTCGACCAGGCCCAGCGCTTCCGCAGCCGGAATGGGTCCCTGCTGCCGCAGGCGCTCGGCCAGAGTCTGCCCTTCCAGCAACTCCATGGTGAGAAACCAGACGCGTTCGCCCGAGTCCTGGAGGTGACTGAAGACTTCATAGACCCGGCAGACGTTGACGTGCGAAATGCCGCGCGCTTGGCGGACCTCCTGCTTGAAGCGTTCGATGACCGAGGACAACGAGGCAATCTCGGAGCGAATAGTCTTAAGCGCGACCCGTTCGCCCAGCTCCGAGTCCCAGGCCTCGAAGACCTCACCCATGCCACCGCTGTTGAGGAAGCGAAGAATACGAAAGCGACCGGCGACAGTTTGCCCGCGGGCCAGAGACCGCGCGGCTTTCGCAGGCCGACGCGGACGCCGTACTACGGCGACGGTTGCTGCCCCCTGCAAATCCGGGTGGGCGCTTCCCGACGGAGATAGATAGCGTGGGGTCTGCCCCTGGCTGCTCGCAGTGGTCGGGGTGAGTCGTGCTTCACCTGGGTCGGGGCGCTTCCGCGCCGCCCTAAAGCTTCTCGCGAGCCGATCCCACCACACAAGCGTCACAGTTCCCTGATTTTGACTACACGCTTCCGCAGGGATTCTACTCTATGTCCCCTGGTCTGTCCGTGGGAAAGGCCGAACCTCGGGCGTTCTCGCCGAGGAGACGATTGATCGTTGCCATAGGTTTTTTGCGTTGGACTTCCTGAGCGGAGGGCCGCACACTGGCACTACCTTGTTCTGCAGTGTTGGCAGAGAGGCAGCGCAAACCGCGTTCTCTGTTTCGTCCTTCCCGACCTCGTCGTCTCGACCAAAACCCGCGACGCCCAGTGTGTTCCACGAGGGTGGCGCGTTTGACGAAGACAGGAGGTTGGGGATGCGAAGCAAAGGATGTTTTTGGTTGGGGAAATTTCTGCTGGTTACGGTGAGCCTGTTTCCGGCGCTGTCTCTGGCGCAGGATGCCAGGGGACAGTTCACCCTCACTACGGAAGTGCATTGGGGGAGCGTGATTCTTCCGGCTGGGGACTACCGGTATTCGCTCCAGAACCATTCGGGCTTCAGCACCCTGACAGTCTGGAGCCGTGCGGGTGCACCGAGTTTTCTGATGGCGCCGAACTCGATCAGCAGCATTGCGGCAGGACAAACAGACCGTTTGACCCTGACGCGGCGCCGTGCCGAGTGGTTCGTCGAGTCCCTGGTCCTGCTGGAAGCGGAGATAGCGGGTCATTTCCGCGCGCCCGCCAAGCAAGTGGCCGGGGAGCGCGGCCCCAGCCGGACTATTTCCCTGGTGAGCCCGTAGCTGGGCGCACCTGCCGGGAGCGGTCGCAGCCAGCCGCTCCCGTTTTACCCCGGTTTGCCTGTTGGAGGGACCCAGAATGCCCGCACGACGACGAAACATTCTGCGCACCCAGATCAACGTGACCCTACGCACCGTGGCCGAGCGGGTGGGGCTAGCCCCCTGCTCGGTGTCGGCCGTGCTCAATAATTCACCGGCTGCCCGGGGCATCCCGCAACACACGAAGGACCGGGTTTTGCGGGCCGCGGCGGAGCTGCGCTACCGGCCGAATCTCAATGCGCGTTCTCTGCGCACCAAGCGAACCCACCTGGTTGCTGTCCTGGCCGCGGATCTTGGCGACGCGCAGCTGGCCCGAATGATTGCGGCGATGGAAGCTTTCCTCCGTTCGAGGGGCTATTCACTCCTGGTCGCGGCTTGGGGCGGGTCCGCTGCCGGACTCGAACTTCACGCCGCCGAACTCTGGCGCCGCGGGGTGGAAGGCCTGGTCATCAGCGGCGCTGCCCTGCCCCGCTCCATCGATTTGCCTGCGGTTTCCCTTGCGCCCGCCCAGGCCCGAGGGGATATATCGTCGAACTTTACTCGCGATCACCTGGCAACAGTGGGGAGGACGGCCGCCCGTGCGTTACTGGCTAAGATCGGGCAGAGAATTGGAGACCCGAACCTGACAACCATGACTGAGGCCTTTCCTCCGCAGATGGGTTGGGTCCCGTCGACCCTGGAGCACAACCCAGGCGACGGAAGCCTAGTGGTTCACGGCTCTCCGGTAGTCATCGGCTGTGGTGCAATAGCAGGGCACCATGGTATTGCGGGCGACCTTCGCAAGGGCCGGGTCTGAGGCGTAATTTACGCTCGGTGGCGGCTGATCCGCTTCCGGCCAGGTCATCTGCAAGAGCGATTCGTCGCAATTGGGGTCTCTGAATGCGCGCAGCTTGTAGACCTTCCTCTGTTCCGCAAAATACTCCGACAATCGCCGCTGGTAAGGAAGGAAGATGTAAACGAGCTTGATGAGCTCGGTCTGATTCTTCCCGATCCTCCTCTCCGCCAGAAACACTTCATAGTTTTTGAAGTACGAGGTCTTGGTCGAGGCTACCGGCATCCCGATCAGGCGCAAGGGCGGCAACTCTTCCATGGGAGGCGGGGGGGACACGGGGTCAGGTGGCGGAGCGGGTGCCGCGGCTTCGGGCGGATCGTCCACGGGTAGCAGCGGTTTGCCCGCAGTGGACGCCATCGCCGTCTGGACCGGGGGTGAGACAGCACTGCCACCAGGCATCGTTCCCAACTGTCCCCCCGCCTTCAAGCCTCCCGCACCGGACAACGCCGGAGGCGGAGGTACGACTTGCGCACCGTTTCCTGACAGAGTGCCTACCCCTCCGGTTCCGCTGGAATTGCTGGCGGTCTGAACCCGAGGAGGAGGCGGCACAACTCCCCCGCCCGAACCGGGCAGGCCTCCGACATGTCCACTGCCCTTAAGACCCGTGGCGCCTTGCACGGAGGGAGGCGGCGGCACGACGTCCGTCCCATTCCCGCCCAGCCCCGCGATGTGTCCCTGACCCGACCCACCACCTCCTCGCGCCTGCAGCGAGGGCGGTGGCGGCACAATCCCAGTGCCGTTTCCAGCCAGGGTTCCGACACGTCCTCCTCCGAGGGCATCGCCTCCGGCTGGAACCGAAGGAGGCGGTGGCACTACAGAAGCGACCACCCCGGAACCCGACCCTCCCAGTCCTTCCCCACGTCCCGATCCGAATGCATCCCCGGGCCCTGCGATCGACGGAGGCGGCGGGACAACCGGGGCCGCCCGATTCGCCAGCGACTCGAAACCCCTGCCGCCTCGGCCGTCGGCGCTGCCGGAGCCTCGCACCGACGGCGGTGGCGGCACAATCCCAGTGCCGTTTCCAGCCAGGGTTCCGACATGTCCTCCTCCAAGGGCATCGCCGCCCGCTGGAACCGAAGGAGGCGGTGGTACTACAGAAGCGACCACAGCGGAACCCGAAGCACCTCCCAGTCTTCCCCCACGTCCTGCTCCCATTGCATCCCCGGGCCCCGCGATCGATGGAGGCGGCGGGACTACCGGCGCCGCCCGATTCGCCAGCGACTCGAAACCCCTGCCGCCTCGGCCGTCAGCGCCGTCGGAGCCCCGCACCGAGGGTGGTGGCGGCACCACGCCTTGCGCCCCCCTGCCCATCAGTCGACCGGTGCGGGATGAGCCCAGGTTGGCCGCATCCTGTTCCGGCGCAGGCGGCACCACCGAATTCGCACCCAATCCTCCCCACGCGGCCCCGTTACCCCTTCTCGGGTCTGCCGGCAATCGAGGTGGCGGAGCAACCACGGCGGAAGAGCCGGGAGTGAGATCACCCATTCTGCGAGCCGACCCTGACACCGCCGGCGGTGGAGCCGTGACAGATGCCTGAAGTAATCCGCCGCGCAGTGCCCCTCCCTGGCTCACCTGAGGCGGGGGGGCCACAACCGACGCGAATCCCGCCGGCGTCGTCATGCGCGATCGCTCCGCCGCGGACACCGGCACCGTCGGCAACGCCGCGTTCCCCGGATGGAGGGTTGGTGGGGGCGCAAGCGACGCCTTCAGGTCAGGAGGAGTTACCAGCGCCGCGCCGGCCTTATGCTCCGGGGCCACCGGCATCGCCGCCTGGCGGGCCGGCTGCGGGCTCGATTGGGCTCCGGAGTGGGCCTTCGGCGGGGCGCTATTCTTGGCCGGGTAGGATTCTGGCGGATAGTAGATGATCGGCGAATCGCGGAAGGAGCCGCGGGCTGCCAGTGGTCTCCGAGGAGCTCCACCCAGGGAAATGCCCCAGATCGCTATCACCCCCAGCATGTGCCAAGCGATCGACTCCAGCACCGACCACCAGGGGAAATTCGATTCAACAAACACGTCCGGCCAGAAGGGCCCGGGTGGGGACGTCGTGGGCACCTTCGGTAAGGGTCGCGCCAGGAGCAGGTCCGCCAGGTTATGCAGAAAGCAGCGAAACCCGGGCTCCCAGGCGTACAGCAGCTCCAGCCGAGGCTCGTCCTGAGCAGGCTTGCTAGGGGTCGGGTTCAGGAGCTCCAGGCTGCTGTCCATGGAAACACGTCAGAAGGGGGAGAGGAAGTTGGTTCATTATAGCCTACCGTCCGGGGGCAAACGGTATGGATTTTGCCGGCACTAAGGTGTCGGAGGTGCATGCGCAGCCTGTGTTTACGGGAACAGCCGGTTCGCCCGTTTCCGCCGCGCTCCGCCGCCCGGTTGATCAGTTGGCTCGCGACCTGCGCCGGATCTCCTCGCCGAGTACAACTGCCTCGGCGATCTCGCGCAGCGACTTGCGCTTCTGCCGGCTTTGTCGCTGCAGGGTCAGGTAGGCCTGCTCCTCGTCGATACCCAAGTCGCGCTGCAGGATGCCCTTGGCCCGCTCGAGAAGCTTGCGGGTTTCAAGTTTCTCGAGGAGGCTGGAGTTCTCGCCTTCCAGCCGGGCCATCTCAATTTCGGCACCCACCAGAAATCCGATGGTGGAAATCAGGCGGCTGCGGCTGACGATGCTGCAAGTTGATGATACCTACCACGCGGCCCCGGGTCATGACTGGAACCGACAGAAACGATTGGTACGAGTCCTCAGACAATTCGTTGAAGGTCTTGAAGCGGACGTCCTTGGCCGCATTCGCGGCAATGGCCACGGGCTCGCGATGCTCCGACACCCACCCGGTGATCCCCGGCCCGACCCGCAGCTTCCGCCGGCCGAGCGAGTCTTCGTGGGGATTTTTCGAGGCCCGCAGGACCAGTTCTTCGCCTTCGAGCACGTACACGAAACATGAATCGCACTTGATGACAGCGGAAACAAAATCCACGATCCGGGCCAGGGCTTGGTCGAGCGGATCGGCGGCCGCCGCCATGCGGCTGCTGATGTCGTCCAGGAAATCAAGATCCAGAACGTTGTGGACTGAATTGGTTTCCACGTCCACCTAAGCTAGCCAGCCTCGGAAACGCGAGTCAAACTACAGTTTTTTATGGGAAGGATCAGTAATATGCAGCGCCGGGATGAATCTCCCGAGTTGCTGCCGGCATCAGTGCGGGCTGCCCGATCTGGGCAGCTTGTCGGCCGGGAGAGGGGCGGAAGAGTCGGCGGTTTTCTCGAGGGCCGAGTAGAGTTCCCGGAATTCCGAGCGCACTCCGGAAAGAATCTCTTCGTCTGCCAGCAACTTCGCCAGCACCCGGCGCCAGTTGGGAACGGCGCGGTGCTCGAGCACCAGCTTCAAGGCGATGTTTTCCAGGAAAAGATATTCCGTGGCATGAAGGATGGCGGACATTCGCTTCTTCTCATCTTTGGTCATAGAAAAGCCCCTGCGAGGTACGACAGTGCGGGCATCCACCGAGCGTGCGGCGGAGCCTTGAATTTCGGGGGATGTGGGAAAGAGCTATGCGCCGTGGCACTTCTTGTATTTCTTGCCGGAACCACAAGGACAGGGGTCGTTGCGTCCGACCTTCTCCTGGCTGCGCACCACCTGCTGGACCGTGCGGCGCTCGCTGCTGCCCGCCATGCGCGCCTGTTCCAGTTCGCGGCGCTTCTTGCGCTGGAAAGCCTCTTCCAGTTCGTCCACTGAGGTCGCCACCGCGCGCGCTGGGCGCCGGCCGTTGCCGTCGCCGCCGACGTGCGGCACCGCTACCCCGGCTTCGGGGGCGCCGCCCAGGGTCTCGGCAACCGCCTGGGGTCGTTCCAGGATCTGCATCAGGTAGAGGTAGCGGACCGTCTCCTCCTGGAAGCGCAGCATCATGGCTTCGAACATGTCAAAGGACTCGCGCTTGTATTCGACCAGCGGGTCGTGCTGGCCGTAGCCGCGCAGCCCGATACCCTCCTTCAGGTGATCCATGTTGAGGAGGTGGTCTTTCCACAGCGAATCGAGCACGCTCAACATGATCATGCGCTCGTGGTAGCGCATGGCCTCGGGACCGATGAGTTGCTCCTTTGCGTTGTAGCGCTGCTTGAGCTTCTCGAAGATGGCGTCGCCCAGTTCCTGCCGGTTCAGGGTTTCAGGCTTGACGCCTTCGGCGAAGATGTCGACCCCGAAGCGGGTAAAGATCCCGTCTTTCAGCCCCTTCAGGTCCCAGTCGTCCACATGGGCCTTCACCGGGCAGAACTCGTCGATGAGGTCGCCGAGGATCCCGGAAACGTAGTCCTCGAGGATAAGTTCCTTCTGGTCGACGCCTTCCAGCAGGCTGCGGCGCAGGCCGTAAACCGCCTCGCGCTGCTTGTTCATCACGTCGTCGTATTCCAGCAGATGCTTGCGGGCTTCGAAGTTCTGGGCCTCCACCGCTTTCTGCGCGGCCTCGATGCGCCGGGTGATCATGCGCGATTCGATGGGCACGCCTTCTTCCATCCCCAGACGCTGGAGCAGGTTGGACACCCACTCCTTGGCGAAGATGCGCATCAGGTCATCTTCCAGCGAAAGATAGAAGCGCGAGGAGCCGGGGTCACCCTGGCGCCCGGCGCGGCCGCGCAGCTGGTTGTCGATGCGGCGTGCCTCGTGGCGCTCGGTGCCGAAGATATGCAGGCCGCCCGTCTTGACAACCTCGGCGTGCTCTGCGTCGGTCTGGGCTTTGAAGCGGTTGAAGATGTCGTTCCACTGCGCCGTCGGCACCACGTATTCATTGCCGCCGTAATACCACACGGTCATGGCGGCGTCTTCCACCCCCGCCTGCACTTTCCCTTGCGCCGCGCGCAGGGGTTGTGCGATTCCCTTCTTCACGCACTCCTGCTTGGCCATGAACTCCGGGTTGCCGCCCAGCAGGATGTCCGTGCCGCGGCCGGCCATATTGGTGGCGATGGTAATGGCGCCTTTGCGGCCTGCTTGCGCCACGATCTCCGCTTCACGTTCATGGAACTTCGCGTTCAAAACGACGTGTTGCTTGAGGCCCTTTTTGAGCAGCAGCTGAGAGAGCCGCTCCGACTTCTCAATCGATACTGTGCCCACCAGCACCGGCTGGCCGCTCTCATGGAGCCGCTGAATCTCGTCCGCCGCCGCAAAATACTTTTCCTTTTCTGTCCGGTACACCACGTCCGGGTTCTCGACCCGCAGGAGCGGCCGATTGGTCGGAATGACCAGCACTTCCAGTTTGTAGATCTTGTCGAACTCGGCAGCTTCGGTTTCGGCGGTGCCGGTCATGCCCGCCAGCTTCTTGTACATACGGAAGTAGTTCTGGAAGGTGATGGTGGCCAGCGTCTGGTTCTCGCGCTCGATCTTGACGCCCTCTTTGGCCTCAATCGCCTGGTGCAGACCGTCGGACCAGCGCCGTCCGGGCATCATGCGCCCGGTGAACTCATCGACGATGACGACTTCCTTCTCCCGAGGATTGTCCTGCTTGGTCTTAACTACGTACTCCACGTCGCGGCGGTAAAGAGCGTGCGCTTTGACCGCGGTCTCGACGTGGTGCTTCAGTTCCCAGTTCTCCGGGTCCGCGATATTCCCGATGCCCAGGAGCTTCTCCACTTTCTCCCAGCCCTCGTCGCTGACCGTGATGTTCTTATGCTTCTCATCGACCACGAAGTCGCCGGTCAGCTGCTTGGCCTCGCCCGGGCCCATGTCGATCTCTTCCCCGCGCTCCAGCTTGGGGATGATGCGGTTGACGCGCTCATACTTATCGGTGGACTCCTCGCTGGCGCCACTGATGATCAGCGGGGTACGGGCTTCATCGATCAGGATGGAGTCGACCTCATCCACGATGGCAAAGTTGTGCCCGCGCTGCACGCAGTCCTTGAGGTCGAACTTCATGTTGTCGCGCAGGTAGTCGAAGCCGAATTCGTTGTTGGTTCCGTAGGTGACGTCGGCCGCATAGGCCTCGCGCCGCTGCTCGTCATCCAGATCGTGCACGATGACGCCCACGGTCAGCCCCAGGAAGCGGTAGAGCCGGCCCATCCACTCCGAGTCGCGCTTGGCCAGGTAATCGTTGACCGTGACCACGTGCACGCCGCGTCCGGTGAGCGCGTTGAGATACACGGGGAGAGTGGCGACCAGCGTTTTGCCTTCGCCGGTCTTCATTTCCGCGATCTTGCCCTGGTGCAGCACCATGCCGCCGATGAGCTGCACGTCGAAGTGGCGCATCTCCAGCACGCGCCGTCCGGCTTCGCGCACCACGGCAAAAGCTTCCGGGAGGATCTCCTCCAGCACTTCGTTCTCGGCGGCGCGGCGCTCATCGTCGAGGGTTTTGGTGCGGCCCAGGCCGACCTCCCCCGCCCCCTGTTCTTCGGCCTGCAGCTTCCCCGCTTCCTCCTCGAACTTGCGCGTGCGCTCGGCGATACGCTTGCGGAATTCCCCGGTTTTGTCCCGCAGTTCGTCGTCGGTGAGCTTCTCGATCGCCGGCTGCAGCACATTGATGGCCTGCACGTTGGGCATCAGGCGCTTGATTTCACGCTCGTTCTGAGTTCCGAAAACCTTGGCTACCAGCGAGTTAATCAAAGCGAAAAATCCTTCAGGCGGGGACCACTATCCCTCAACCAAACGGCCTTTGGCTTGCACCCACTCCGCGCGTGGGTAAAGCCTACCATAATTGGATGCACCCGGGATCGCGCGGAATGGCAGACGAGAAGCGATTCAGTTATTCTCAGCCTTCATTGATCCCGTCCGGTGCCCGCGTCGACGTACTTCAGCTCCGATTCCGCCAGACTGACGGTGCGGACGGCATACCAGTCGCGGGGAGCGAGACACCCCAATAGTCTACAGGATAATGGCGCATATCCGTCCGGTAGGTTGCGTCGAGTGGGGGCGGGTCGATGACGCGTCCCTCTACCGGTTTCAGGTATATTTGCCCGACCGCTCATGTCCACCTTTTATGACCGGTTCGCCGAATGCGCCGAGCGCGGGCCACAGAACACTGCGCTCGAGATCCAGCTCCGCGACCAGGTGGAGAGCTACACCTATGCGGAGGTGCGCCGGATGGCAGAGTCCGTCGGCCGGTGGCTCTCGGTGCAGAAGCTGGACCGAGGCGCGCGCGCCGCGATCTTGGCCGATAACCATCCGCGCTGGGTGGCGGCCTACCTGGGAATCATCGCCTCCGGCAACACCGCCGTTCCGCTCGACACGGCGCTCGATCCCCGCCAGGTCGCCAAGCTCCTGAAGGATAGCGGCGCGTCCCTGCTTTTCACCGATAGGAAACATCTGGCCCTGGCGCAGCAATCCACCGTGGCCGGCCTGGGCGTAGGGCTGGTGCTCAGCGATCCCCTGCCGGGGACGAAGGAACCCGGCTCCCCGCGCTGGGTCGCGGATCTTGATGAGATCTTCGCCGCCGGCCCCGGGCAGTTCCGCCCGGTCGACTCTTCCGCGGACGCGGTCGCCGGCCTGTTGTATACCTCGGGCACAACCGCCGACCCCAAAGGTGTAATGCTGACGCATGCCAACCTGGAGGGCGAGGTGGAGGCGGTCTTCGGGCTGCTGCACATCGGTCCGAACGACGCCCTGCTCGGCATTCTCCCCATGTTTCACGTGTTGGCCCAGATGGCGAACCTCTTGCTGCCGCTGGTGAAGGGCTCACGCGTGGTCTATCTCGAGACTCTGAACACGACCGAACTGCTGCGCGCTCTCGAGGAACGCCAGATCACGGCCTTCTGCGTGGTGCCGCAGTTTTTCTACTTGATCCACGAGCGCATCTTCAAGGAAGTTCGAAAGCGCGGGAGACTCGCCGAATCGGCATTGCGCTTGCTGATGCGTACGAATCGCTGGCTGCAGAGATTTGGTGTGAACGCCGGACCGGTTTTCTTCGGCAAGATCCACCGGACCTTCGGAACCCACATGCGCTACCTGATTACCGGGGGCTCGCGCTTTGACACCGGCATCGCGCGCGACTTCCAGGACTTTGGCATCGAACTGCTCAATGCTTACGGCCTGACCGAGACATCCGGCGGCGCTTTCGTCAGTCCGCCGGGCAATGTCGTCATCGGTTCCGTCGGGCCGCCTCTGCCGACGGTGCAAGCCAGAATTCTCGATCCCCAGCCCCAGGAAGACGGCGGCCCCCCCGTGGGCGAGATCCTCATCCGCGGCCCCTTGGTCATGAAGGGTTACTGGAACCGGCCCGAGGCCAGCGCGCAGGTCCTGCGCGAGGGCTGGCTGCACACCGGCGATCTGGGCTATTTCGACGCGAAACAGAATCTCTTCATTACCGGGCGTCGCAAAGAACTCATCGTGCTCGCCAACGGCAAGAACCTCTATCCCGAGGAGATCGAAGCGCATTACCTGAAGTCGCCCTACATCAAGGAAATCTGCGTCCTGGCGGTGGAAGCCAGGCCGGGCGATCCCACCTCGGAACACCTGCACGCGGTACTGGTACCGAACTTCGACGTGCTCAAGCAAGGCAAGATCGTCAACGCCAAGGAGGTGATCCGCTTCGACATGGAGAGCCTTTCCCAGCAGCTCCCCTCGACCAAGCGCATCACCGATTACGCGATCTGGCAACAGGATCTTCCCCGCACCACCACGCGCAAGCTGAAGCGCTTCGCGATCGAAAAGATGGTCCGCGCCAACCAGGCGCGCCCTGCGTCGCGGGAAGCCGAACCCGAGCGTCCCCTCAGCCCTGAGGACTCGGCCTGGCTGGCACAGCCGGAAGTAAGCCGGGCTGTGGCGGTTGTGAGCGCGAATGCCCGCCGCAAGCCGGAAACGATTCGTCCCGCGGACAACCTGGAACTGGACCTCGGTCTCGATTCGATCGAGCGCGTGGAGCTGCTGGTGGCCCTGGAAGCGGAACTGGGCGGCGATGTGGAAGAAGCCCGGCTGGCCGAGATCTATACGGTCCGCGATCTGGTCAACGCCGTGCTGGAAAGCGCGGCGGGCACGAGGAGCGTTGCCCAGGCACAGTTCGCGGGCTGGAAAAACCTGCTGGCCGAGCCTCCCACGGATCCGGAAATCCTCGATTTGGCCAACTCCCACCCGGGTGCGGAAGCCTTCTGGTACATGCTGTCACGCCTGCTCCAGGTTGCAGCCCGCGATCTGTTTCACCTCGAGGTGCGAGGTCTGGGCAAACTGCCGCGGCGGAGCCCCTTCATCCTGGCCTCCAACCACCAGAGCTTCCTCGACCCGGTGGTTTTGGCTTCTGTCCTGCCGAGAGCTGTGTTCATGAACTCCTTCGCGGTCGGCACCAGCGAAATTTTCGGCGGCGGCCTCATGCGGCGGCTGGCCCACTGGCTGCGCGTCGTGGTGGTCGACCCCGACGCCAACCTCATCCCCGCCATGCGCGCCGGTGCGTACGGACTGCGCCAGGGCCTGAACCTGATCCTCTATCCCGAAGGCGAGCGCAGCATCGACGGCACGCCCCGCACCTTCAAGAAGGGCGCGGCCATCCTCTCCCTACACCTGCAGACGCCGATTGTGCCCATCGCCATAGACGGCTTCTACGAAGCCTGGCCGCGGGGCAGGAAGTTCTTCGAGAAACTGACTCATTTGAAGATGGTCTTTGGCGACGCCGTCTACCCGCCGCCGGAATCACAGGCGTCGGAAGAAGCCTACGCGCAACTGACGGCACAGGTGAGGTCTCGCGTGGTGGAGATGTGGGAGAAACTGCACCGGGGGGCGGGGAAATCGACATCTCCCAAAGCCGTGGACTGACAGTGGGGCGTTCCGATGAGGAAGGGAACGATTCGCTCATTCGGCGGAAGCGAGGCATCTGCGCTTTTCGGGACGGCGAAACCCAGGTCCCCTGCGCCCACTAGGAGGCTCCCGCCCCCTGCGCCTGCTGGCCAAACGCCTTCACGAACGCGTCCACCACCATCGAGTCGAAACGCTTGCCCGAACTCTTTACCAGCACTTCTTCGGCCTGTGCGGGTGACAGTTTGCGCGGGCCAGTCTCGCTGATCAACGATTCGTACGCTTCCGCCAGAGCCAGGATCTGCACCTCCAGCGCTGCCTCCACCGTGCTCGCGCCGCTCTTGGTCAATTTCTGTTCCATGATCAGGATGGGGATGGCCCGCTCGAGCGTCCCTGCCAGCGCCTTGCTCTGGGTCACGGTGCGCCCGCTTTTCTTCATGCTCTCTTCCAGATCTTCCTGGGAGAGATTGGCCACCCGGTAAAGAGTGTCGTTGCTGATGCCTAACCCGGTGATGTTCTGGAGCAAGGCGGCCGTGCGCACGTCCTCCGTGCTACGGGCATCCAGCCCGAGTGCCTCGGCAATTCTGGCGGCGCACAGGGAAACGCGATAGGCGTGGGCCGTGCTGTACTTTTGGTGGGAGAGAATGTGGTGCACAATGACCATCAACCCGTCGTAGCTGGCTTTCAGCTCATTCAGGCTCAGCTGGTTGCGCTCGTAAAGCGTCCCCATGGCGTAGCCGCTCACCACGAGAATGCCGCCCCAGGCCGCGAGATCAAACCACGGGTTCTCCCCCGGCGCTGCAACCCGTCGGTTGAACAGGATGGGATTCATGCGCGTGAGCAACACCACCGTGGCCACGCTGGCGAAGGCGGTCAGGGTGGCATGCCGCCGACCGAAGTGATAGGCGGAGTACAACGTCGGCAAGAAGAAGAAGCACAGCACCACCCGCTGCGACGAGACCAGAAAATTCAGCAGCGCTGCTATCACCACCAGTGACAGCAGCAGCCAGAGTTCTTTGTGGACCCTGCTCATGCCTGCTCTCCGAGGGCTCCGAGCGTCCGAATCGCTTAACTGGTCTTATGGTAGGGAGCAAGAACCAGGCCGACAAAATTACCGAGGTAACGACCGGGGAAGTGGTTCCGCGGCCTCGGGGCCTGCGAACCGGCCTCCGCGCGTGGTATTTACTTGGCCCGTGGGTGTGTCTGGTCGTACACCGCCAGCACCTGCTTCATGGAGAGCTGCGTGTAGCGTTGCGTGGTGGACAGCCGCTCGTGGCCCAGCATCTCCTGGATGGCGCGTAGGTCTGCGCCCTCCTCCAGCATGTGCGTCCCAAAGGCATGCCGCAGGGTGTGGGGATGCACCTCCGGCGACAACCCCTTGGCCACGGCAATCTTCTTCACGATCCGGCCAACGCTGCGGGTCGTGAGCCGTCCCCCGCGCTGGTTCGTGAATAGCGCCGGAGTATTCCGGCGCAACTGCTCCAGCAACTTCTTCCGCGCCGGGAGATAGTCCGCCAGCGACGCCGCTGCCGACCCGGCAAACGGCACGTAGCGCTCCTTCTTACCCTTGCCGCGAATCAGAATCGCCCCCGCGCTCAGGCGGATGTCCTCCAGGTTGATGCCAGTCAACTCCGAGTTCCGAATGCCGCAGCCATAAAGCAACTCCAGCACCAGCCGGTCCCGCTCCGGGAACGCCGCGACCTCGGGCATCTCGCCGTCGAGGACCGAATTGATCTCCTCGATGGTCGGCACCCGGGGCAGCTTTTTCGGCAGGCGGGGCGTCGCTACCAGCTTCGCCGGATTTTGTTCCACCACGCCCTCCTGTCCCAGCCAGCGATAGAGCGACCGTACCGCTGCCAGGGCCCGCGCGACCGACGTCTTGCTCAACCCTTTCTCGTAGAGATGCGAAAGGAATCCGCGCAGGGTGAGGTGATCGATGTTCTTCCACTCCCGCGAACCAACATAGCCGGCGAAGCTGTCCAAGTCCCCGGCGTAAGCCTTGATGGTGTGCACCGACGCATTCCGCTCCCGCAGTGCCCGCAGGAACTGGTCCACAGCTCGCTCGACCACGGTACGTTTGGGATGCGAAGCTTGGCTCATTTTCCCTTCGCCCTGGGATGATGCTTCTCATACACCGTCTTCAGCCGGTCCAGCGCCAGGTGCGTGTACACCTGCGTGGTGGAAATATCCGCATGTCCCAGGATCGTCTGCACGGTACGCAGATCCGCTCCGTTCTCCACCATGTGGGTCGCGCAGGAATGCCGCAGCATGTGGGGAGAAGCGTTTCGTCCCGCCCCCGCCGAAGCCGCCCGCACCATCTGCCACACCCGCTGGCGCGTGAGCTTGTGCGCCCCGCGCGCCAGAAAAAGGATGGCCGGGTCCTTCCCTGCCGCGAGGGTGCGGCGCGGCACGCCCAGGTATTCCGCCAGCGCGTCCTGCGCCGACTTTCCCAGCGGCACGATGCGCTCTTTGTCGCCCTTGCCCCGCACCAGCATGTAACCCATCTCCAGTTTCAGATCTTCAAGTTTTGCATTAACAAGTTCCGAGACCCGCAGCGCCCCGGCGTAGAAGACTTCCAGCATCGCCCGATCGCGAGCCGCAATCGAGGTAGCCAGCCTGGAATCAGAAGTCGCTCGCCGCCCGGCCAAAGTTTGCTCCATTTCGGCGTGCGCCAGCGACTTGGGGAGGACCTTCCACTGCTTGGGCGAGTCGATATTCAGGGTCGGGTCATACGCGATCATCCTGTCCACCAGCAGATAGCGATACAGGTGCCGCAAGGCCGACAGCTTCCGCCCAACCGAACGGCCATCTACTCCGTTGGCAAAAAGTTGCTGGATGAAATCCCGCACCTCGACCCGCCGGGCATTTCCCAGAATCCGCTTGCGTCCATCCAGAAACTCGGCAAACTGGCGGATGTCGGTGCGATAGGCTGCGACCGTCAGGGGCGCCAGCCCCTTCTCGATCTTCAAGTAGTCGAGGAACCCAGACAGCACGGCGGCATTGGCTTCCGAAGACATCGAGCGGTGTCCCGGGCGCGCGCCCGGGCACTTTCCAGGGAGAATATGCCCGCTTTCGTCGACAAAAAAGTGGCGCAAGAGGTGCCCGCCCTGGTGTTACCCCCTGAATTCCTCGAGCAACTCCCGCGCATAGATTGCGCCCTCGGGCGTCTCTTCGTGCTTGAAGTAGGCGAAAACATCACGCCCCGCGCCGAGGTGCCCGCGGATTCGCTCCACCATGGCTTGCCGCTCTTCGGGAGGGTAGTTCGGCTTGCGGAAGCGATAATAGATAAAGTCCGCCGTGGCCACTTCCGGCGTCGTCATCTCCTCCGTCTCGGCCACACACAGCGCCGCGTTGTGACTCCTCAGAACCTCGTAGGTCGCATCCCCGAACCAGGAGGTGTGGCGGAACTCGAAAGCGGCGCGCAGCGCCCGCGGCAGGAACCTCAGGAAGCTGACCAGTACCTCATGATCTACTTTAAGATTAGGTGGCAACTGAAACAAAACCGGACCCAACCTCCCGGCACTCGCTACCGGCTCAATGGTCGCCAGAAAGCGCGGCACAAAGTCCTCGGTTGCCTGCAACCGCTTGATATGGGTGATGACCTGATGGGCTTTGATGGTGAAGTGGAAGTCCGCGGGCGTCTCCGCCAGCCAACTCTCGACTGTGCTCTCTTTCACCAGCTGGCGGAAGGTGAAGTTCACCTCCACGGCATTGAGCTGCGTGGCGTAGTGGCTGAGGAACTTCTTCTGCGGCAACTTCTGCGGGTAGAAATCGGGCTTCCAACTCGGGTATGCCCAACCGGAGGTGCCTGCAAACAGTTGCGCCATGATTCAGCCTGTCGAATCCAGTGACCACCGAGCGAAGGGTCCGCGGATTATACACGCTTCTTCGCGGCCCTCTTATGTGTGGTGCGACCTCCCCCCTCGGGCTTCGCCCTTTCCGCTTCCGCGGGCTCTTCTGCTCGCGCCGCCAGATCCACCGCGGCCGGCGCCGCTGCTGCCGATCCTCCGAGGTCAGGCAGCTTCTGTTTCAGTTTGAGGACGGGCGCGTGCAGATCGCCCATCTTGGCCACGCGGTCCAGTACCTGCGGAGCCTCAAACACCAGCAGGCTCGCATCCTTCTTCTTGAGTGCCCGCTCCACTTCCTCCCAACCCACCGGCGTCGACACGGTGGGATGCGCCCGCGCCCGCAGCGAATACACGCTTACCGTGGTCTTGTGCTCGTCGTTCTGGCTCCAATCGACCAGCACTTTGCCCCGGCGCAACTCTTTCTTCATGTCGGAGACCACCAGATCCTTATGTTTCTCCTCGAGCAGCTGGGCCAGGGCGTGGGCAAACGGCTTGGTGATCTCGTAGGTCGTGGGCGTGTTCAGCGGGACGTAAATTTGCATTCCTTTCGAGCCTGAGGTCTTGGGAAAGCTCTCCAGCCCCCAGTGGGCGAAGATCTGCCGCAGCCATAGTCCCACTTGCGCGCATTGCACGATGTTTGCCGGCGGCCCGGGATCGAGATCGAAGACCATCATGGTGGGACAGCGAATATCTTTGGCCAGCGACAGCGAAGGATGAATTTCCAGCGAAGCCAGGTTGGCCAGCCAAGTCAGCGTGGGCAGATCCTCGACCAGGAGGTAGTTGATGTGCCGCCGGTTGTGCCGGCTCCAGATGGGCGCCGTCTTCACCCACGCCGGACGATGCTTGGGCGCGTTCTTCTCATAGAAGTATTCGCTGTCCACCCCGTCGGGGTAGCGTTTCATGGTCACCGGACGCCCCTCCAGGTGCGGCAGCAGCGCCGGAGCGACGCGCGCGTAATAGTCGATCACCTGTCCCTTGCTGAACCCGGCTTCCGGGTAGAGCACCTTGTCCAGGTTCGACAGGCTCAGCCGCCTGCCCTCGACTTCGACGACCGGCGAATTGCTCATTCCCCTGCCTCAGTCAGACCCTGACTCGCTGGTAGTATATTGATGTTTCTCCCCGTGAATCGTTGTGGAGGCCTGATGAAACGCTGCGTGCTGCTCGTCTTGCTGTGCCTGCTCGCCGCCCTCGCTGCCGCCCAGGACGTCGCTTCCTTTCAGAAACGCACCACCGTAAAGGTTCTGCCTAACGGTCTGACCATCGTCCTCTGCGAACGTCCGGAAGCTCCCGTGTTCTCCTTCTACACCCTCGTGGACACCGGCTCCACCCAGGACCCCAACGGCAAGACCGGTCTGGCACACATGTTTGAGCACATGGCCTTCAAGGGCACGGACAAAATCGGCACCACCGACTGGCCCGCCGAGAAAGCGGCTCTGGCCAAGGTGGAAACAGCGTATGCCGCATACATCGAAGAGCGGGACAAACCCCTCGGACCCGACAAGCAGAAGCTCGCGCAGCTGGAAAAAGCCTGGGAAGACGACATGGCTCAGGCCCAGCAGTACGTCAAGCCCAACGAATACGACACCATCGTCGAAGCCAACGGTGTCGAGGGCATGAACGCTTCCACCGCCGCCGACTCCACCCAGTACTTCGCTTCCTTCCCTTCCAACCGGCTGGAGTTGTGGGCTTACCTTGAATCCGAACGCTTCCTGCACCCGGTCATGCGCGAGTTCTACAAGGAACGCAACGTGGTGATCGAGGAGCGCCGCATGCGCGTCGATAGCGACCCCATCGGACGCCTGATCGAGCAGTTCATCACCGCCGCCTATCAGGCGCACCCTTACCATCGCCCGGGCATCGGCTGGATCAGCGACCTCAACACCTTCTCCGCCACCGATGCGCAGGATTTCTTCGACCGTTACTACGTCCCCTCCAACATGGTGGTTGCGGTCGTGGGCGATCTGAAAGCTTCCCAGGCCATGCCGCTGCTGGAGAAATATTTCAGCCGCCTGCCCAGCCGGCCCCGGCCCGACGAGCGCACCACCACCGAGCCGGCGCAGGATTCCGAACGCCGCGTGGTCTTGCGCCAGACCGCCCAGCCCTTCTATCTGGAGGGCTATCACCGTCCCGATTACCGCAGCCCCGATGATGCGGTCTATGACGCCATCAGCGACCTAATGTCGGAAGGCCGCACCTCGCGCCTGTACCGGGCCCTGGTGCGCGACAAGAAGATCGCTTCCTACTCCGCCGGCTTCTCCGGCTTGCCCGGCGAGAAATATCCGCACCTGTTTGCCTTCTACGCCGTGCCCCTGCCCGGCCACAAGCCGCAGGAGATGGGGGACGCCATTCACGACGAGATCGGCCGCATCCAGAAGCAGGACATCTCGGACGAAGAGCTGCAGATGATCAAAACCCGCGCCAAGGCCAACCTGATCCGCGGGCTCGCCGACAACGAGGGTCTGGCGCAGCAGCTCGCCACTTACCAGTTGCGTTACGGCGACTGGCGCGAACTGTTCCACTCCGTCGACCGCATCGACAAGGTCAGCAAGGCTGACATTCGGCGCGTCGCCAATCAGACCTTCGCGGAAAACAACCGCACCGTCGGCACCAGCGAGAATGTTCCCCCGGCGGCCTCCCAGGGAGGTGCGCGGTGAACAACTCCGCCAGCAACCCCAGCCTTCAGGCGTGCTGTTCGCGCCGGCCCATGAAGTCGCCTTCCGGCACGCGCCGCCGAGGACTGGGCCTTGGCCGCCACCCTGCCGTTGCCCTGTTGCTCTGGCTCTTCCTCCTCAGCCCTGCATTCGCCCAGTACACCAGTTGGCAACAGATCCCCATTCCTCCCCTTCCCGCCTTCAAGCCCCCGGAACCCAAGCGCATCGAACTGCCCAACGGCATGGTGCTTTTCCTCGAGGAGGACCACGAACTCCCGCTGATCGACGGCCTGGCCCGCATCCGCGGCGGAGCCCGCAGCGAGCCTGCGAACAAGATCGGGCTGGCGGCCCTGTACGGTGAAGTCTGGCGCACCGGCGGCACCAAGAACCAGACCGGCGACCAAATGGATGACTTCCTCGAGAGCCGCGCCGCCAAGCTGGAAACCGGCGCCAATGCTGACTCCACCACGCTCGGCTGGTCCTGCCTCAAGGGCGACTTCAACGACGTATTCAAGCTCTTCGTCGAACTCCTGCGCCAGCCCGAGTTCCGTCCCGACAAGCTCGATCTCGCGCAGAAAGCCCTGTTCGATGACATCTCCCGCCGTAACGACGACCCCAGTGGCATTGCCAGCCGCGAAGGCCTGATGCTGGCCTATGGCGCCAATAATCCCTACGCCCGTGAAATGCAGTACGCTACCGTCGCCGCCGTCACGCGCGAGGACCTGCTGCACTGGCACCAGACCTACGTTCAGCCCAACAACATCATCCTGGGCATCAGCGGCGACTTCGACTCCGCCACACTCGAAGCCAAACTGCGCGAGGCTTTCGCCTCTTGGCCCAAGGGCCCGGCGGCCAAGCGGGAAGACATTGAGTTTCTGCCCGCCCAGCCCGGCTACTACCAGGTTGTCAAGGAGGACGTGAACCAGTCGAACATCCGCATGGTGGAGCTCGGCACCGAGCGCCACAATCCCGACTACTACGCCATCGAGGTCTTCAACGAGGCCTTCAGCGGAGGCTCCTTCTCCTCGCGTCTGGTGCAGGATATCCGCACCAAGCGTGGCCTCGCCTACGCGGTGGGCGGCGGAGTGGGCACCGCTTTCGACCATCCTGGCGTGACCCGCATGGTCCTGGGCACCAAGAGTCAGAGCACCGTCGAAGCCATCCAGGCGCTCTACGAAGACATCGACCAGTTGCAGTCCCGCCCCATCACCGACCAGGAAATCAAGCGCGCCAAGGACTCCATCCTCAACTCCTTCATCTTCAACTTCGATTCCCCCGACAAAGTCCTGCGCGAGCGCATGGCTTACGAGTACTACGGCTATCCCCTCGACTTCCTGGAAAAGTACCGCACCGGGGTGGAGAAGGTCACTGCCGCCGACGTGGCGCGCGTGGCCGCGAAGTACCTCCATCGCGATAAGCTGGCCGTCCTGGTCGTGGGCAACCCCAAGGACTTCGACAAACCGCTGGCCTCACTGGGCCCGGTCACCAACCTCGACATCACCATTCCGCCCATGCCCGGCGAGAAAGAAGCTGAGGCCAAAAAATTCCCCCGCCCCACCGCTTCCAATCCCGAGGGCAAAGCGCTGGCCGCGAAGGTCGCCGAAGCCATGGGTGGCGAAGCCAAGCTCAAGTCGGTGCAGTCCATGCGCGCCAAACTCGAGCAGGTGGCGGGAGGCCAGGCCTATCCGCCCATGGAAGTCACCATCGTCTATCCCGACCACATGTACGTCGCCATGGAAGGCCCCATGGGTCCAATGTCCATGGCCTTCACTCCCAGCACAGGCTTCATGGCCGCCCAGGGGCAGGTGCGCGACATCCCAGAAGCCCGCCGCAAAGAAAGCCTCGAGCAGATCAAGCGGGATATGGTGTTCCTCGCCCAGCACGCCAGCGACCCCCACTTCGTCTTTGCCGCCGCCGGCTCGGAGAAGGTCGGCGATGTGGAAACTCGCATCGTCGACATCGACGCCGAAGGTGTCGTCATGCGCTGGTATGTTGATCCCAAGACCGGCCTCATCCTGCGCGAAACCTACCCCACTCTGGGACAAACCGGACCGGCAGAGGGCCAAACCGATCTCTCCGAGTGGAAGAATTTCGACGGTCTCACGCTCCCCGCTAAACGCGCCAACAAGGAAAACGGTCAGGACTCCTCAACCATCACCCTTACGGAAGTGCACCTGAATCCCACGGTGGATCCGAAGCTGTTCGAGAAACCGGCAGCCGCGCCGCCGTCGGCGAAGTAGCCCGGATAACCATCCAGGATTGGTGGCACGGCACTTAGCGACGATCGGCTAGAACCATGGTGCCCAGGTCACTTAAAGGGACGACGAGGCCCCGGTCACCCTACCTTGGCTCGGATTAACTCTTCGATGCCTCGGCTCTGGAGATAGCCCTTATCGTCGACCCGGCTCTCGAGCACGATCGCCGGCCGCACTCCGCCTTTCACCAGGTCCATGTACTGCGTTGCGAGGCTCCAGTCCGCGCTGCCGCTCTTCTTCGAGAGCCCTCGGTCGGGTATCACCAGCGCAACCGGACGCGCAATCTCGGCCGGGGGATGCTTGCGCCACTCGGTAAACAGTCCCGACAATGCCTTCCCCAAAGGCTTCATCCGGTTTCGTTGATCCAGGAGTCCCAGGCCGTACTCCAGGCTGAGGAAGCCCTTCATCGCGGGGTTGATGTCATGCGAACACCACCAGGTGAAGCCCCACACCCGCTGGCACTCCGCGGCGTTCTGAAGAAGTTTGCTGGCGTATTCGGGCATGTATGCCTCGGGCATCCATTCCTCCGACGTCCCAACCTCCTGCACCCAAACCGCGCGCTGCGGATCCCTATGGTAGGCCCGCGCCAGTTCGACCATGTACTCCGCCAGGTGAAGATTGCCGGCGTCGTCATACCGGTAGTGATCGAGCGCCCCCGTCCAGTAGGCGTAACAGTGCACAACGGTCGCCGACCCAGTCCGTCCCAGGTTCTCCCGGCTGAATCCGATGTCGGAGAACCAGTGCGAGTCGTCCACTCCGTTTACATGGAACTTCCCCGGACAAATCTCGAGGCAATGGGCCAGCATGGTCGTCGCCCAGCGGTCAGCCTGCTCCGGGGTGACGGCACTGTTCAAGCCGGCCATTTCTTGCAACACGCCGATTTCGTTCCCCAGGTCGAATCCCAGGAAGCGCTGATGCCCGCCTACCGACCGCCCGATGGCCGTAAACAGCAACTTCTCCGCCTCAATGATTTCCGGATGGATGAACACATTGTGTGAGGTGTCCGTGGCCAGCGGCGTCACCCAGGCCGGCATGAAGGCATAGCCGCTGAGCCAGCCGTCCAGCACTGCCACCTCGACATCGAGTTGCGCGCTCTGCGCCAAGTCCAGCAGTTCGTGCAGCCGCTCCAGGGCCTCGCTGCTCACATAATTGATTCCCGGCTGGAAGACCGGCCACAAGCATTGAATCCGGATGTGATCCATTCCGAGCTCTCGAATGGCCTCGAAGTCCTCCCGGACCGCCTGCCCATCCCAGTCCAACCAGCCGTACCACCAGTGCTTCCGCGGAACGTAATTGACGCCGAACCGCAGGCCTTGGCCGGCAGCCGCCGTGGCCGCGGGCGCTGCTGCCTTCATAAAGTTGACGGCGGGCACCAAGGCTGCCAGTCCGACCACGCCCGCCTTGACCAGATCTCTGCGCGTAAGATCGCCGCTGGCGAGAGCGTGACTCCGCGCGGACGGCAAACGTTGCTCCATCTCTCCGGAAGACAAGCGCGGTGGAGGTGTGGACGTACTTGTGTTCTTAGGCATCGGCTGCAGACCTTACAGAATCATGGGAGTGCTTCACAAGCAGATCAGACACCGGTTGTTTCTGTCTCCTGCCTGTCAGAAGCTCAGTGAAATCTCGTTGGGGTCGGAGGGAATCCGCAGATCGACGCCGCGTGCCCGATTGGCGGCTACCGTCGCGTCGAGGTTCAGCCTTTCAATCGGGATGATCCGCTCATGCCGGTCAATACTCACCGACAGATGGTTTGCCGTGAGCAGAAACCGCCGGCTCTCGACCTGCTCACCGTCGGTCAGAATGAAGATCGCCGGTTTTGCGGAAGTGGCATTGGCCGTCGAGGCCGGTATCTCAATAAGCTTCGGCTTGATCGGCGGCAATTCCCGCTCCCGCCATTGCCCCCAAACGCCTCGCTCCACCACGACCGGCATCACCGGCGCAGCCGTCACTTCGTCAGGCTCCGGTTGCCCGTACCAGAACGCGGGATCGTCCGGCAGAAAGTATGGGAATAAAGCGGCGCCGTAACCGGCGTGATGGTGGTGCCAATACCCGGGGAAGAATCCATTTCCCAGACCTCGCGGCGGAGACAATCCGGGCTGGGACCCGCGCTGCCCGGCAGCATGGCCCGGCACCATCCCGCCGGCTCGCTGCGCTTCGAGAGATGCGGTCAGAAGGAAAGCGACCAGCAGCGTCAACCCGGCTGCTCGCAGCATATATACAGATTATACGCGTCCCCGATCCCCTGGAGCCGAAGGCCACGGGTGCTATCTCGGCAGTTCACCTCAAGTGCGGGCCTTCGCTCCCTCGGCCTGCTCCCTCCATCGCTGCGCGTTCACCGCCATCACGATGAGCCACAGCTCCAGCGGTATTTCCCCGAGCGCTGACGCGCCGGCAAGGTAGGGGAGGAAGAGATAGTTTGCCAGGGGCGGATATAGAAAGGTCATCCAACCCAAACCCGCAATGGCCAGCAGCACACCCAGAACGCGCGGCAGGAAGGTCGACCTGAAAATGAGGTAGCCGCTCAGGACGCACCACAATCCGAAGAAGACCAGGTAGATGTCAAAGGCGTAGGTGTTCAGTCTGAGGAAAACGACCGCCAATGCCTGGGATTGCTCCGCCGTAAAGGCGCTCACGGAATTCCCGCCTTCCAGGACGAGCAAGGGGGCAAGGTACAAGAGGCTGGTCAGAGCCTGAATCGCGCATCCCACGAGTATGACAAACGCTGCAAATAAGCAGAGACGCCGGTTCACAGGCTTAAACAATTCATAGAAGAGAAGCGCCCAAGCCAGATGGAATACGACCCCCATGAGGCAGGACGCGAACCCCAACCAGAACAGCGGCTCGTGTCTCAGGATATTAGCCGCGGTTGCCGCCGCGTTGCCCACGACAACCAGCTTGCCCAGAACGATCACCTGGCCGAACGTGGCCGTAATGGCTTCGAGCAACTGAAAAACACCGGCCATCCGCGCTAGGCAACGCGGTGACCCTTCTGCCATCGGTTCGCCTGTGTTCATACCCGGTCCCCTCTTGATGTTTATAATGCGCCATGCCGATCTCGTCGAGCGCTGGCGAATACTATGGAAGGCTGGAGCAATAGCCTCGTGACCGGCGACCGCTCGGAGGGCGACTCGAGATTCCCACGCGTGCCCACCGAGGGGACTAGAATCGCTTAGGGTCGCCAGGCGGCGTGCGGGTTAGCCACGACCACCCGCAGAAGCCCGAGAGAACCATATGCAAGGCCTAGACCGATCTCTAACGCGCTCCCGAGTGCTCATTGCCGATGATCACAGCATCGTAGCGGAGGGGCTGCGTTCGGTGCTAGAGAAGACTTTTGACGTGGTCGGAATTGTGCGGGACGGTCGTGAACTGCTGGTCGAAGCTCCAAAGCTCAAGCCCGACGTCATCGTTCTGGATATCAGCATGCCTTTGCTGAACGGCCTGGATGCTGCGGAGCGAGTCAAACCGCTGCTGCCCGATACGAAGTTCGTTTTCCTGACCATGCGAGACGATCCCAACCTTGCCGCTGCGGCTCTCGCTTTGGGCGCGGTCGGGTATGTACTCAAGCATTCGGCGGCCTCGGAGTTGTTGACCGCGGTGCACGAAGTACTGCAGGGCAAGTCCTACGTGACGCCCAAACTTCGGCCAGAGAACTGGGCCGTGCAAGGAACCCGCGTGCGGCAATTTTCCAAGGAACTGACCCCGCGCCAGAAGGATGTGCTTCAGTTACTGGCCGAAGGTCGTCCCATGAAAGAAATAGCAGACATTCTTGAGGTCAGCGAGAAAACCGTGATGTTTCACAAATATCACATCATGGAATCCTTCCATCTCAAGAGCAACGCGGATTTGGTTTTGTTTGCCCTCAAGCATCATCTGATTTCTCCATGACGCCGCGAGGCTCAACACCTACCTGTCAATTCTTCCAGTTGGCGAAAGCCGGGGCGGCCTATACATTGAAGCCTGATCACTGCTGCAGACAGTGGTACATGGCTGTCACAGTCGAACTCTGAAAGTCGCGAAAGAGAGGCCATCCTTGGCCAGGCCGACGGTTCTTGTCGCGGACGACCATGCTCTGGTGCTTCAACGGGTGCTGTCTCATTTGAAGCCGAGCTTTGAAGTGGTCGGCACTGCCAATAATGGAGAGGATTTGATTGCTCAGGCTCAACGACTGCAACCCGAGGTGATCGTCTTGGACATAACCATGCCAATACTGAACGGGATTGAGGCCGCCCACAAGCTGCACGAGGTGGGATCGACCGCCAAGCTTGTGTTCTTGACGGTGCATGAGCAGTCCTCGTTTTTGCAGGCGTGTTTCGCGGAAGGAGCGCAGGGCTACGTCACGAAAAACCGCCTGACGATGGATCTCATTCCGGCTATCCATGCCGCCCTTTCCGGTCAGCTCTTCATCTCCCCGTCCCTTCGAGGCTGAGGCCAGGCAAGAAATCCCTAGGAGTTTTCCCAGTTGGTGGTTCTCTCTCGCTTGTTTTAGAAGGTGAACGGGCGGGAGGATGACCATGCCAAGAAATCGACCTCGGATTCTAATAGCCGACGATCACACCCTGGTTGCAGAATTGTGCAGGAAGCTGCTCGAAACCGACTTTGACGTGGTGGGCATCGTGGAGAATGGGCGCGCGCTGCTACGCGCGGCCGCAGATTTGAGGCCGGATGTCATCCTGCTGGACGTTGCCATGCCGGTGTTGAATGGTCTGGATGCGGGGCAGCGGCTGAAGGAAGCTTGGCCTTCGGTCAAATTGATATATCTGACCATGAATCCTGACCCAGCGGTGGCTGCCGAAGCCTTCCGTCGTGGAGCATCCGGGTACCTGCTGAAGACGTGCGCCAGCTCAGAAATGTTGGTCGCCACCTGGGAAGTACTGCGCGGGAAGACGTACATGTCACGGACACCGCCCAGGGACACCCTCAACTCCTTGCGGCGCCAGGATAAACCAATGCCAGAAGAAGAAGCACGGCTGAGCGACAGGCAGCGCGAAGTTCTGCAATTACTGGCTGAGGGGAAAGTAATGAAGGAAGTTGGTGACCTGCTGAACATGACGACCCGGACAGTGGCTTTTCACAAATACCGGATCATGGAGGTGCTGGGCGCTAAGAGCAACGCTGAGTTGGTGCGTTACGCTGTCAGAAACCACATGGTTGCCGCCTAGATGGTCGCTTGCCACCCACATTGGTTTTGAGGACCAGTGATGGCAACGCATCGGCGCACGGGGCACAAGTCGCAGTTGCCTTCGTCTGGATCGAGTTCCAATCGCCAACCGACATCCGTCTGCAGCGGCAACGATGAGCTTGCGGCTCAGATGCTTTCCTTTCAAGGCTTGCTCCAACGCGACCCAGGCATGTCATCGCCAGGAATAGCTAAAAGGCTAAACGCTCCGGCATAGGATCGACGGCAAGCCACTTGAGATCGAAATCGTCGGTTTGAGAGTGCGACCAAGCATCACCGGCTGAGCTTCTTATAATTCGAGTTGGTCACCTTCACCTGCATTTTCTTGGCCGGCATGTCGACTACCGTCTGTTGTACGTAGTTGGTGCCGTCGGGGAGACCGCTGAAGGTGACACCCATCGACACGGCATTGTCTTTCGGGTCGTCGAGATAGGATTGATCGGCGTCTTGAGCGAGTCAGAACGGCTATTTACACTCGCCCTCATTACCGCACGGCCTCCAACAAGCTTTTCAGCACGACTTGGAGGGGGACTTCTGCGAGCACGGTCGGCAGAATAGGAATTAACACAGCGAGAGCCAATGCGACGAGTGAACCTTTCTCCAGTGGAAAGGGTTGCATCTTTTCTACGTTTTCATAACTGGTAGCCAGATCTGCAAGACTGCTTATCTCCGGGGCGCTTAGGAATTCGCCTTCGTGACCTTCGCGGTGCAGGATCCATTTTTCGTTAAATTCGGTGCTGTGCAGCTGAGCTAGACTCCCATATTCAAGAATGCCCCGGCGACGTAACCCGGCAAGCTTCGGAACAAAAAACCCAAGTGGACCGACAGCAACAATTACGATCAGCAAGAGCAGCGCGATGGCTGGGAGTTTGAACGACATGAGGTGCGCGCCAGAATATAGGATCTCATCTCGCCAAGTGGCGCCGATCGCTGCTGTGATAGCGAAGGCAACCGGCGCGAATGCAAGCGGGGACATGCCGAGAAATCCGATGCCCCCGTGCTTGTCAGGATGGGTGACTTCCAACTTCAGGTTCAGGCGAGACAATCTGAAGAGAAAGACGGTCCAGAGAACCCACTTCCAGAGGCTAAGAGCAACCAGGAACTGGTAGATCGTCTGACTCACCAATACGTAGTACCATCCGGCCGGGGTGAGGTGGGACCCTGCCGCCGTACCAGCGCCCCGGACCACCCACATGGTTCCCAGTCCAATCCTTTCACCAAAGAGGGATGCGGTATGCAGATAGACCAGCAGCACAAGAGCGATCTCTGGAAGAGCCGAGTCACGCAGCCCGATCAGCCTTGCAAGAATGTTCTCCAGGCGCGTTAGGTCGGGTCCCGATAGAAGATCTTTTCGCACCTGGCGCACAATCATGCGGAAGCGTGATTCCATTAGCAGCTGCCCCAGCAGGAGGACCGGCACGGCAATGAGCATTCTCGCCGCAACTTTGTAATCGCGAACGAGCGCTATCAGGGCTACCGGCTGAAACAGAGCTGTCAACAGGATGAGGGGGAGGTAGCCAATTGCTACGGCAAAAACCAGGCGCCGACCCAGATTCCATTGATCCGGATAGATCAGCCGGGTGACAACTTGCGCCGAGTAAAACGGTCCACCCCGAATGAGCGAAACTTCAGGAGTTTCGTCAGGAGGCACAGAACGACCCCCTTCCCAAAAGGTTGAAGACCTGAGCTGTAATTTCTTTTGCTGGCTGCTCTCCGAACAAGAATCCTGAGCTAGATCAAGTGCTATCCCACCCGATGCTTCTAGGCCTTGATAGACGCTTCGGTGGACTTACCCCATTCCGTCGATAGACCTAGTTGCTGCTTCCGCCGGGGTTCTCCATTTTCTTCATGGTTTCGTCGATGGCCTTTTTCATACTTAGAGTGTCAGCGCCCTGGCGGGGCGGATAATCCTGCAAGCTCTTCAAGTGTGCCGCCAGGAAGGGGCCTGCGGCAGTTGGGGCCCATAACTTCTGCGCAAAGAACTTGCGTCCGATATAGCCCCACTCGTGCGACTCCGGGTCCATCTTCTCCATCGGATCCATGAGTAGGTTAAAGATGTAGGGTACGCTGGGATACGTTTTCGGATCCCACCATAGTCCGTTATTCTTCACCCCAATGTGCATTTTCCAGCCATCGACCCGCAGTGCCATCAGGTCGGTCTCGTCATAGTAGAAGATTTCCCTGCGCGCCGACTTTTCCGTCTTTCCGGTCCAGAGGTCGAGGTTGTTATAGCCGTCAAGGTGCACTTTGTAGGTCATCGACCCCATCTTGATACCCTTGAGCAGATCATCCTTAAGGTTGGGGAGTCCCGCGGCGGCAGCCAGCGTGACAAACAAGTCCTCGTGACTCTGAATACCATTTGAAACGGTTCCGGGTGGAATGTGTCCGGGCCACTGAATTAAGCAGGGTACGCGCATCCCGCCTTCCCAAGTCGTGCCCTTCTCTCCACGAAACGGAGCATAACCTCCGTCGGGCCAAAACAGGAGTTCGTTGCCGTTATCGGTGCTGTAAATCACGATTGTGTTGTCGGCGACGCCTAGCTCCTGCAGTTTTTTCAGGATTGCTCCAACGTGCTCATCGTGTTCGATCATGCGCGCACGGACGACATCGGTTTCTGACCGACCCTCGTCCACCGCCATCTGAACGTATTTCGGATTGGGATGCGACCAGATGTGAATGGCCGTGGAGTTGAACCACAAGAAGAATGGCTTCCCCGTTTTCCCGTTCTTGTCCATCCATTTCAATGTTTCTGCCAAGACCTCTGCATCGAATGTTTCCATGCGCTTGCGAGTGAGCTTGCCGGTGTCTTCGATCTTTTGCTTCCCGACTCGCCCAAACTTTGGATCCGTCGTCGAATCATCCACTTCGGTCGCCCAGGTGTGCAATACTCCGCGCGGGCCAAATTTTTCGAGATATGCTGGGTTTTTCTGTCCCGGATAGTCTAGTTCCTCTGGTTCCTCTTCAGCGTTCAGGTGGTAGAGATTGCCGAACCACTCGTCGAAGCCGTGGACGGTCGGTAAGAATTCATTGCGATCGCCCAAGTGGTTCTTCCCAAACTGGCCCGTCGCATAGCCAACCGACTTCAGGACCTCCGCGAGAGTCGGGTCCTCCTTCTGAATTCCACGCGTCGATCCGGGGATTCCGATCGTGGTCATCCCCGTGCGGATAGGAAGCTGTCCCATGATGAAAGCAGCGCGACCTGCTGTGCAGCTTGGCTGTCCGTAGTGATCGGTGAAGAGGATTCCGTTCTTGGCGATGCTGTCGATGTTTGGAGTACGCCCCATCATGCCGTGCGTATAAGCGCCGACATTCCAGTATCCGATGTCGTCGCCGAAGATCACGACTATGTTGGGTTTCGAGGTTTGTGCGGACGCGAGAAGCGTCCCCAGGAGGCCTCCGACAAGGATCAGATAATGTGTCCACCTAATCAGTTTCACCGGCGTTGCCTTTCTTTAGCGATTTGGGCGTATGGGAAAGAAGATTTTTCATCGAGATCCGGGCTTTGAACCCGAACCTCACATCCCTGTCTCTTACCGACGACCTGCTCGTGACCCACGTCATTGGTCAGATGAGAAGAGTGTTTGGTGTATCTTCGGGAGACGCGCTTCTCTGGGAAAGGCCGTGCGGGCAATGCGACACTTGAACGGAGGTTGGGAGCGAGGCGTGTCCGGTGCGGCCAGGGGCACCCTGCCGATAGTGGACATCGAAGTGCCAACTCGCGGGCATGACGCTAAGGCACATCTGAGTCTCATGTCTTGCTGCTCTTCTCGCCAACGTACCCTCTCGGACCCAGGCTTCGCGGGACGCGGTGCTCCTTCATTTGCACCCAGTACAGCAGGGTACCTGCAGATTGACCCGGCCCCCCCAACGTAGGCCCAGAACGCTACAATCACAGTCTTTCCCAGATAGGTGGGCACTTATAGGGCCAAACCGAGATCCGCACAACTGTCACTTTTGACAGCGCAAGGTTACATTCAACGCGAAGTTGTGGACCCAGGGCTCGAAAGAGTGCTGGACTGGGCAGACGACAGCTTTAGGGGGCTGGAGAACTGACTCATATTCGACACCAGTGGCTTCGGTTGGCACTGTTCTTACCGGTGCTGGGAGTGCGCGCCGGCGCGCAAATTGATCAACTGCTACCCGAAGTCGATCTGTATCACAAACTAGCTCCTGATGTTCGTGTGAGCTTCCAGGCGAAAGAGACGAGAGAGGGCGGTGATCCGGTACAAGCCGAGATCGGGCCCACCATCGAGTTCTATCTGAAACCGCTGGTCAGGCTGAAGAACGTAACCCGGTTCGATCTGGACGACTCAAAACCTCGCCCGCTGGTGCTGGCTATCGGCTACCGCTATCTCGCTTCACCAAACTCACCAGAAGTTAACCGCATGGAGCCGGTCGCGACTGCTCACTTTCCCATGAAGGGCGCGTTCCTGCTGTCTGATCGCAATCGTGCAGACCTGGATTGGAAGAGCGGCAAATTCTTCTGGCGTTATCGCAACCTGGTGCAAATCGAAAAACGGCTCTCCATTCGCTCTTATCATCCCGCACCGTATGCCAGCGTGGAGTTCTTTTACCAGAGCCAATACAGCAAATGGAGTGACACGGCAATCTACGCCGGATGCCTGTTTCCCATGGGCAAACACCTTGAGTTCAACCCCTACTACGAGCACCAGAACAACACTGGTAAAAGCCCAAATCAGCAACTGAACCAGTTGGGTCTGAAGCTCACCATCGTCTTCTAGCTGAAACCAAACGATGTTTTCCTCATGGCAGACAACCCGCGCACACCCGCGTCCCTGCTCCACGCACACCATCCGGATCCACCCAGAGAATCAGGTTCCCCAAGGTTTATTGACGAGTTACTATGATTAGCACTTTGCATCGCCCGCCTGCTATCCCCTCCGCCAATTGACAGCCGCTCAAAACAAGGCATAGCCATGCCAGGACGACCAACAGCACGAACAGGCAGGAGGAGTCCCGTCTTTCCAAATCGACCTGGGCAAACCGAGAACCGGCGCTACAGCTTCGCGCCCGTCGCCGCCGTCTCAGAGGCGCTGGCTGCTTCCGTAGAGACCAGGTGGCAACCCCGTGGTTCCGGATCGATCCACACCCGCGTCAGCGTATGCCGCTTGTCTCCGGTCTCAACCCACACACAATAAAGTGGGTTGCGTCCTAGCGTGGGAACGTACGTGTTGGTCATGATTTCCTCCCGGATCGAGGCGAATTCCGCCGCGGGCGGACCGTCGTCTCGTTTTTGGTTTGGAGGAGTGAGTCAGGCCTGCGTCGTGCAAGCGCTCGCTCGCGTCACAGTTGAGCACCGTGGGGAGCGAACTGGACTGAGTCCGCTTGGTTTCGCGGGCTCTGTCCACAACCCTCGTCACAGTACCAGGCCACCCTCGTGCAAATTCGGAGGGTCTTGTGCAGATTCGATCTTCATAAGCCCCGACAATGGTTAGATCTTCCTTCCGGACTCCCATTTTATATCATATCCCCCTATGATATAAGCAAGGGAAATGGGCCGCCCCTCGAAAAGAACAACCGCGGCGGTCGCTCGCGTCAGGCATCCGCGGTAGGTCGACCTTCGGCACAGCGCATGAACCCGCAGCAAAGCTGACACTAGGATGGACCGCGGCTGGCTGACCACGGTCGGAATTGGGAGCGCGGAAGACCCGACAGAGGAGGAAGACCCCGTGTTGTCGGCAAAAGGTATCTTGGCCACTCATATCCCTGCAGCTTGCTTCGTATTCTCATAAATCGGGGAAATCCTCTTCCCAATACTCGCCGGGACGACGACCGCGACGTGGTTTCGATTCGATGCCGCGCAATTGAACACGCCGGATTTTGCCCGAGATGGTTTTAGGCAATTCGGCAAATTCGATGCGGCGAATACGCTTGTAGGGGGCGAGACGACCGCGAATGAATTTGAAGATCTCCCGCGCCATATCGGGTGATGGCTGAAGATCGGGTTTCAAGGTGATAAATGCCTTGGGAACATACCAGCGGATGGGGTCCGGACTGGGGACAACAGCCGCCTCGGCAACACTGTCATGTTCGATAAGTGCGCTCTCCAGCTCGAATGGGCTTAAGCGATAATCGGAACTCTTGAAAACGTCGTCTGCCCGCCCGACGTAGGTGAAGCAACCATCTGCGTCGCGATGGGCCACATCGCCGGTGCGGTAGTAGCCTGCAGCGAAGCACTTTTCGGTGCGCTCGGCATCATCCAAGTAGGCCGTCATCAGGCTGAGAGGCTTGGGCGTACATCTCACTGAGATTTCCCCCTCGTCGGACTCGTGGCCCTCCGGGTCTAGCAAAACAATGTCATGCCCGGGCGAGGGCTGCCCTACCGAGCCGGGCTTGACGGTTTGACCAGGAAAATTTCCCAGCAACAAGACATTTTCGGTCTGGCCGAACCCATCGCGGACCGTGATATTCCAGGCAGCTCGCACCTTCTCGATGACTTCGGGATTAAGCGGCTCGCCTGCGCTCGAAAGCTCTCGAAGCTTCACCCGGAAGGACTTCAGGTCCTCAAGAATGAACAAGCGCCAAACCGTGGGCGGCGCACACATGGTAGTGACGCCACAGCGGGCCACCAGGTCAAGCGTGCGCTTCGCATTGAAGCGATCATAGCTGTGGACAAAGATTGTGGCGCCTGCATTCCACGGCGCGAAAAAGCTGCTCCAGGCATGCTTGGCCCAGCCTGGCGTACTGATGTTGAAGTGGACGTCACCGGGACGAATGCCAATCCAGAACATGGTGGACAGGTGCCCGACGGGATAGCTTTGGTGGGTGTGCAGCACGAGTTTCGGCAGGGCGGTAGTGCCCGACGTGAAATACAGCATCAATGGATCGTTGGCATTTGTGTCCCCGTCTGGCGTGAAGCTGGGGCTGTGATCGTACGCTCGCGAGTAGGGTATCCAGCCTTGGTCCTCGCCGCCAACGACGATGCCGACGTAATCACCGCTCAGGCCGGAGAACTTTTCGATCAAGCCAAGCTCGGTAATGATGTGTCGGGCCTTGCCGCGCTCAAGACGATCACGCAAATCGCCGACGGTAAGCAGCGCCGCGGCGGGGATAACGATCGCCCCCAGTTTGATCGCCGCCAGCATGATCTCCCACATCGCCACCTGGTTGGAAAGTTGGACGACGATGCGGTCACCGCGGCGAACACCTTGTTCGCGCAGGAAGTTGGCAACCTGATTGGAACGCCGCGACATCTCCGCGAAGGTCAGCTTTATTTCAGGGCCATGGTCGTCGACGATCCAAAGAGAAGGCTTGTCGTTCGCATGCGCGTAGGCATCGAAATAGTCGAGCGCCCAATTGAATTGATGGAGCTGAGGCCAACGGAAATCACGGTAGGATGTTGCATAGTCTTCACGATGCTTGAGCAAGAACTCGCGTGCCGACAAGAATGCCTTCAGACCCTGTTCCGTAACCGCCGTGTCACGGTGGCTTTCAGCCATGCGTGCACCCCTGAAACATCTACAAATTCAGCCGGAGAATACGGCACTCAGCGTACGAAATGTCGAGTTTCGAGGCTGCCCTCAGAACGAGCGACGATTGTACGACATTCTGGATGAAGCCAGACGATAAGCGTCACAAAACCTTCGCCCGAATTGGCCTGGATTCCGATCGGGTAGGGGGCAACCGCAAGGGTGGCTGGTCCGACGCATTCCCCGGAAGGAACTATTTCTGATGCTCCAGAACATCCTTGATGGAAGCCAAGGACTTTTGCAGATCGGAGACGGAGTGGCTCACCGCGACCTTTCGAACCATCGAGCCTTTAACGCCGGTCAGCCCCGCTTGCTCTGAGCCCATGGCCTTTACCAGATAGAAGCCAGACTGCTTCGGATTATCATTACCCCGAATGCAGAAGGTGAGGTCCAGGGCGGTCTCGAAGTAGTGACTGGAATAGAGTTGTTTTTCCGCAATGACGTAGGCTGGCTGTTCCGGTTTTTCTCCGTGCATGGTCACGACGTGGACCATGCGCAAGGTCGGCTTCAGTCCGAATTTCACCCTGTCCCAGTAAAAGCTGTCTTCTACGTTTGCCGGTTTTGCTTCTGGGTAGTCGAGGAGATAGTTGTAGAAGTCCGGCAAATCCCGTGGCAGAGCTTGGGAGTAGCTGATCATGTATTTGAACTGATCAGCGACGTTAACTTGTTGGCTTTTGTCGTTGTAAACCGCACCGAGTATGCGATTGCCCTCCTTCTGATACAGCAACAGGCGTGACAACGCCAATTTCTGGAGGAATTGGTTAACCTCATCATCCACGTTGGGGGCCGACCAGTTAACCGATTTCCGGAGCTCTTCCATGGTGCTGGCGGGCAACTGAACCACACAATTTCCGGGCTTGCAGTCCTTCAGCTTTTTCACGTCATCGCTGTCAAAACCAAAGCCCTCGAGGTCAGACGCTTGTGGAGGAGTGCTGAAGCTCTTAATCGCCAGGTAACCGGGAATTTGACTGAGACGATTGAAATCGCTGGCGAACCTGACGTAGCTTTCCGGAGCCGCGTTGATGTAAACGACACCGAACACAAAAATTTCCGCAGGGCTGCGTGGCTCCATGTTCTTGGCAAACGGCTGCCCGCTCTGAATGGCCGTAATCTGCTCTTGATTCAGCCCGATCTTCTGACTGAGGAAACTCTTCAGCGCGGAGTTCGGCTGGGAGAAACCGGTCGAGACCCTTGCCGCGAACACAACCGTGAGTACCGCAACCTGAAAGATTTCTTTCTTCATAATCATTCCTCCCAAAGACGTACTCTGTCGCTCATCGCAGGAATCACTTTTATGCCAGTTCGCGAGTGGGCTTGCCTACAGTCACGAACAGCGCCCTTTTCCAGCCAAACATAAGTCGGGTCACCAAGGCCGGTGGGACGAGAGCGAAGAGAAAGCCGCGCACCACATGCCTGGAAAGTCTACCCTGAGCGCAATACCAGGTTGGCCAGTGCAGTAATCGCTCCAGCAGGACAGCAGGGGCTCTCGTTCCGGGAGGTCAGGTGACTTAAACTGTTTCTTGTCCATCCACTAGCAAGACTGGAGAGAACGGCATAGGATGTCTAATCGTTGTTCCCAACCAGAACTGGGCCTACGCAAGCTAGTACGCATGAGGTTCCCTGATGACGACGAACGCAAGCCCAACACCAAGTGCGGCCAACCAACTGTCCGCGGCAAACGGGTTGGTATTGGTTCGCGTGACGATTGGCGCGATGTTTGTTTGGGTCTTCTTTGAAAATCTGGGAAAGGGTCTCTACACTCCATCGGGCTACGCCGGTCTAATTCACTACTACATAAAGGCGGGTCACTCGCCCGCCGTGTGGAAGACAATTATGGGGTTGATGGCCAGCCATGCTGCGATGGCGGCTCCCGTGCAGGCGATGACCGAGATCTCTCTCGGGATACTGCTTGTTATCGGTCTGCTGACACGCCCGGTCGCTTTTGTAGCGTTTCTGTACCTCGCCAGCCTTTGGGTGTCGGAGTGGGGGACAGCGTGGATCTGGGAACTGCTGGTTCCAGTGCTGGCATCGCTTGCGCTCGCGGTGGGAAGAGCAGGCCGAACCTGGGGCGTCGACGCGTGGCTGGCGCAGCGCTGGCCGTCGTCCCCATGGTGGTGATCTAAGCCGGGAACATCAAACGGACTAGGTATTGCGCCAACACGCGACTTCTGTATCACGGGTTTCACCCAAGACAACATCTGTTCATTCACCGAGGAGGATCTCCATGACAAATTCGAGCCGTATTACGATGGTCTGTCTTTTGGGCTTCGCAGTGCTCGTCCTTGCCGCAACCTCCTGGGCGCAGACGCGCCCGCCAATTGTCGAACAGATCGCCAAGACCTATGGCCTTGATTCGTTTGGGCAAATTGAAGCGATTCGCTACACCTGGAACGGGGAAATCACCGGACTCTTCAAAATTGCTCACGCGTGGGAGTGGGAGCCCAAGACCGGCAAGGTCTCCTACGAGGGGAAAGATAAGGACGGTAAGCCGGTCAAGGTTACTTACACGCGCTCCGAGCTGAGCAGCCAATCCGACGCCGTGAAAAACGAAGTCGATCCGGCTTTCATCAACGATAACTATTGGCTTCTATTCCCGTTCCATGCTTACTGGGACACCAGTGCTACCGTGACCGATGAAGGTATGCACAAACTGCCGATTGGCAACGGTTCCGCCCGACGGGTCCCGGTGAAATATCCATCAGAGGGTGGCTACACGCCCGGCGACACCTGGGAACTCTACGTCGGCAAAGACAACCGCGTCGAGCAATTTGTCTACCACCGCGGCGGGCCCAAGAAGCCGAGCCTCGTCACCGCAACGTGGACAGGCTACAAGAAGGCAGGTCCTCTGCTGATCTCAACCGAGCACCGGGGCACAGCCGACGGCAAACCCCTGCACATCTTCTTCACCGACGTGTCAGTCAAGCTGACAGGCTCGGACACCTGGATGAAAGCGGAATAAACAAAAAGCGACCTGTTCGAACAGGCTGATGTCGTTGGTTACGAATCGAACTACCCAGCGATCACGACGGTAGTGAAGGGACGGTTCAGCTTGGGCAGATCGCGGGTGGCAACCAGGCGGATCCGCACGCTCGGGCGTTCCCCGCGGAGAATGAGTCGGGCTGCAGCAGCGCACCTTGGGGGCGCGTCGGGTGACCTAAGCCATACACCGGGTCTCAGCTCAGGCCAGGGCCCAGCGCCAGGTTCCGGGCCGGAGTGGGAGGAGGCTCAGAATACTTCGTGTGTCTTGAAGACGAAGCTGCTTTGCTACTGCAGCCGACTCGTGAATCAGTTGGCAAGGCGATTCACATTCTCGGTTGTGCTATCCGACTTGCAAAGAACGTCCACAGCATCGTCCACGGATGAAATATCCAAGACACAGGTCAGCCCTGTCCGCTCGAACATTTCCCGGGCGAAGTTTGAAGGATTCACGAGCCTTAACTGAATACCGTTGTTGCGAGTCCAGCATTGCAGAGAGACCAACATCCCGATGCCTCCGCAGTCCAACATCTCGACTCCGGACAGATCCAGCACAATAAGGCGCATTCGCGGCAGACTGGTCACCGCATTCTTGAGAAGGTGGAGTGCCTCCTCGCGCACAATTCTTCCGCAGCACTGCACAACGGCCACGTCCCCTGCTTGTTCAGTCTTGACGTGCAACGACGGGGATTGGCTCATAGGTACCTCAACTGTGGCTAGAAACAAAAAAACCTAGACCGGCGCGCAAGGCCAGAGCGCTCTTTCCCCAACGGGTCGGTAAGATCAAAGGTCTTGTTTGATATACGTATCCTGCGCCTACGTAGCAAACAGCGTGCCACCGGCTTGATGCATGGTATCGACTGCGGAGTCTGTGTTTTGTAGCACTTGCATCGCACATTGCGACGCTCCGGAAACCCGGTATCGGTTTCTGACTATCCCATTGAATAGCAGACTCTATCCGATCGGATAGCTGGACTCTTGAATGCCCGCGCGGCCGTTCGCAGGAAATGTCGTCGTCGAAGGTTCCCCGCTCAGCGCCTCTTCTGCCTCCATCGCCGCCGTTTCGGCTCAGCAGCATGTTGGCTCACACCGGCTTCCTTCCCCAATTCGCCGTGAACGTGATGACGCTGGTCCAATAATGCGCGTCCCTGTAGTGTGTCCAGAACTCCTCGAGCATCGGCTCCGTGACATAAGTCGATTTCAGAAGTGTGGGCGCTAGTTCTTGCATGGTCAAAATCCAGTAGTTTGCCCAATCGGACCCGCCGTTAAACCACGCCGCGTGTCCTTCACCGGCAACGTCGTGCAGACCAAGTGAGTCCAGCCAGGCGGGAACTTTGCGCCCGATGAAGTAATCGATGTTGGCTTGAACCGACCATTTCAGCCACGCTGGCCAGAATCTGCGCACCGAATCCGGCTCGGTAACGGTGCAGGGCATCATGTCCGGCTCGACGGAGAGCAGCACGCCTCCCGGTTTCAGCGCTTCGACCATGCGCTCTAAAGCCCTGGTAGCCGGGCGTGAGATGGTGAAGCAGGGCACGCGCGGCTACGAGGTTGCAGAAACCCGTTTCGATTTCATCGCGGAGAATGTCGACGCGCCGGACTTCTAGACATGCCGCTTTCAGGTTGCCGAGATAGCTCAGATCAATATCGCTCGCAACCCCGTGACCAGTCGGTACGCCACGCGCAGCCAGTGTCTGTGCCGTGGACCCGTTGCCGCAGCCCAGTTCGAGGCATTGCCAGCCAGGACCTACACCCAGTTTGGTGATGTAGGCTTGTTCAACGGGGTCCAGCAAGCTGGACATTAGTGCTAAACGTTGTCGTTCTCCCGCCAATTTGTGAGGCAGAGTGTATTCAGCCATCGACCTCTACCATTCCTCGGCGACAGCGTCAGCGTCGACACCGCCTTCCATGGGAAGGCCGGTTTTTGTAAAGCCAAAAGTTTTAGCGATTCATCGCTCGATGCAAGTCACTCCGAGCGAACGGGAAGAACGTCGTCATTTTTTCGGAAGACACCTTTTGCCTAGATTCTGCTTGATAGTCGCGAGGTCAGCAGGGTCGGTTTTGCCATCACGATCGAAGTCGTACCAGCTTGACCCTCCCATTGTGAGTCGTTCGAAAAATCCCCACAAGGCGATATCTCGCCCGTTAACGACTTTGTCCTCATTGCCATCGCCCTTACAGGCCGGTTCGGAGTCGAGTACCTGAGTCATCTGCAAATGCAAGCTGTTGAAGGTTGTTCGCTGGTCTGGCGTGAGACGATTTGGACAATTAACGGCCCGTGGATCCAGGGTATCCGCGCACAGAGCATTGTCCTTGTTGTCCAGCGTTGGCGGAATCGCTTCGTTGATCTGGTAGAACTCTTGCAATGTCACATCGGAGAAGTTGCCATGCAGGTCCGGCGGCTGGCTGCAATCCGGCGCCTTTATCTGCACCAGCTTGTAGGTGTCGTTCCGAATGGCATTTTGGAAGTCCGGCAGGATATCGATCATCGAGCCATATCTAGGGATTGTCCCGTTCTTTACGGCTTCTTGTACGGCGCAGCAACTTGCGTAGGTCTCGTTCGGGTAGGTGGGGTCGTCGGAGCCATACCAATCTCCTCCTTCATCCTGACATAGGGCTGCACTGGTGAATAGCTGCGCGCAGGTTGGTGGCGTGGCTTTCACGACACAAGGAGGAGGCGCCATAACATGGATGTTGCGGCCAGTCTGCGTAAAGTTGGTCTGCCGGATGCTCGATTGATTAGGATTTGTGAGGTAACTGAGCATGGTGACTGAGTCGAGGATGTGGGAAGCAGGCACGGCCTTGCGGACATCAATACCAGCAATTTCGCCGAATAACTGGAACAGATCCGCAATGTTGACCATCGACTCCACGTCGCGATTGGGAGAGCTCACCAGCGGCCCGGAGATCATCAGCGGTACCCAGACACCCGTCTGGTACACGAAGCCTTTGGCCCGACTCGGATTGAACGGAGGTTTGACGCCGAAAGCATAAGTGCCATTGTCGCCGATGACGATGACCATGGTATTTGTGCTTTGCGGCTGATAGTTCAAACTGCCGTCGGCGTTGTAACTCGCTAGCCCGGTCTGCACCAGGAGACGACCGATCTCCGTGTCCATACTTTCGAGCATCTGGTTGCTCAACAGATGGTACGCGACAACGTTATCCGCGATGTTGCCTGTGCAATTCAGATTGCTGAGGTCGTCAGAGCCGGGAGCTAACAGCGATTGCGGAACTTGCTGGTATGGCGTGTGAATCTGCGGAAAAGCGACTGTTGCCATCCAGTTCTTGTTCGCATTCTTCTCGGCATTGATCCAGCTGACGGCTGAACTCGTGGTGGCCTCGCCGACGAAACCGCGTTCATATAGGTTCGTGGAGACCCCATTGATCACCCTTGGCCACACATAGTAGCCGTTGTCGACATTGAAATTGGGAGTATTGGGCGGCGGCGCCTGCTGGCAACTCTTGTTTGGCAGGAAAATGCCGCCCTGCTCAAGACAGTATCGCCCAGGTGTTGGATGGGCTGGTGTAACAGTCAGGTCCTGACAGGTATTGTCGACGAAGCGGCACGAACCGGTATCGGCGCCTCCATCAGCCGAGTTTGGAACAAAGCCGCAAGTGTAAGCATTTCCGGTTACCGCCGACGCCCCGCCGGCCGTCGTATCGATCGGATGCGGCGCTCCTTCCAAGAAACCATCGAAGTAATCCCATCCCAGGGATTGCACGAGGTCGTCATGGAATGGGTTATTCGTTTTTTCGCCCAAATGGAATTTGCCGAAGTCTCCGCTATCGTAGCCGCGCCTTTTCAGTAATTTCGGAGTAGTGGCCTCAAATGGAGACACCTGTGAATTGGCAAGATCATCGTCAAGCAGCGCCCCAAACACATTCGTACGAAGAGGAAATCGTCCTTCAAAGAACACCGCTCGACTGGGAGAACACTCCGGCATGGCCCACGCGTTCCGGAACCGCACGCTAGCCTGCGCAATGGCGTTAATATTTGGTGTTTTCGGGGCATCCGCACCGCCATAGCCGAATGCGGTTAACTGATCGATCCCGACATCATCCATGATGATGAAAAGAATGTTCGGGCGACGCGCTTGCCCGTCGCGGGGAGACATCGCAGAAGTGCTCGTGATGGCATTGCCGTTATCGCTTTGTGCCCACACAAATGACGTTGACAGCAACAGCGCGATTCCTATGAGAGCGCCAACCTTAGGTAGGTGCTTCACGACGTTCTCCTCTTTGTACAAACTGCTGTTGTCGTTCACTCACTGAGAAGTTGTCTTAGCTCCGGCGGTCCCCCCAGGCGAAACCCTTGCACTCCAAGCCGCCGTG
>Ga0187766_10000045_pt1 | contig 56344 bp, 44 predicted proteins | sample 0216_QUI02_MP05__4_FD_132971 | JGI IMG/M metagenome (GOLD analysis project Ga0187766, IMG submission 132971) | Tropical peat soil microbial communities from peatlands in Department of Meta, Colombia - 0216_QUI02_MP05_20_MG | ecosystem: Environmental > Terrestrial > Soil > Wetlands > Peat ... | reverse complement strand
GATGATCTCGGCTTCGGGATCGCACGCACGCAGGCCAAGGTTGAGAGCACCGGCCTTGAAGCCCTTAAGCCGGTCGACATGGATAAACTTCACCCGCTCGCCAAGGCTTGCGCAGTGCGCCTCGACCGGCCCCCACACTGCCGGGTCCCTGGTGTTGTTGTCGATTACCAGAATCTCGAGGTTGGGGTAATCGAGTTTGGCGAGACTGTTCACCGTCTCGATCACCATGCGTGGTGGCTCGTTGTAGATCGGAAGGTGAAGCGAGACTCTGGGCAGACGCCCAGCCGGCTCTGGGGCGAGCGGCTTGAATTCCCGGCGCCAACGCTTGGTCCAAAGCATCACGGCCATCTGCCCGCTCTCGGTCACGAGGAGTGCGAGAAGGCCGATCTGGCCGATCACCATGACGCTCCAGAGTGCCGTACTCGCCGGTGTCATGTACCGCTCGGCACCGGCAAGTATGGTCCAGACCAGAAGCGAGCCGGCCGCCTGGGCGAGGGTTGCGAAGAAAAGTCGGCCGCCGAAGCGAAGTTCCGACCAGCGATAGAGGAAGAACAATATGGCGGGGAACGCGAGCAGGCTTCCGGTAAGCGCCAGCGCCGGCCAGTAGCCGTTTTCGATGACGGGGCCGGTGAAGGAGTATTTGGCGTGCCGGTCCGCATCATAAAGTCCCCAATAGGCGCCTGCGGTCCCCTCGATCTTCTCCTTCCAGGGTTGGTCGAACGCCTCCATGAGGAAGTACTGGACGCCCTCCCGGTCCGCGAAATTCAGGAACTCGCGCATGAAGCGAGCCTGATTGGCGAGGCTCGCCTGGGCGAGACCGAGCTGGCGCCCTTTGCTCGGCCAACCGACCTCGGTCAGCACCACGGGCTTGTGAGGGTACTCTTCCTTGAGCTGTTTGTAGCGGAACTGGATGTACTTGACCGCATCCTCGATCGGCACGCCCTCCCAGTAAGGCAGGATATGGACGGCGATATAGTCGACCTCCTTGACGAGTTCGGGATGGGCAAGCCAGACATGCCAGGGCTCCGCCGTAGAAACCGGAACCTCGATCTGGCTACGCGCCCGCCTCAAATACTGGATCATTTCCGGAACGGTCACGTCCGCGCGCAGAATCGCCTCGTTGCCAACCAGGACCCGGTCGATATTAGGGTAGCGCCGCACCATGCTGACAAGCGACTGTAATTCAAGCTCGTTGAGTTCGGTACGCTTGTCGAGCCAAGCACCCGCGGTGACCCTCAAGCCATATTTCGCGGCAAGGCCGGGGACGTCTTGAACACCTTCGGTAGTGCTGTAGGTGCGCACCGCGCCCACGGGAAGTACCGCGAGATCATTATCGATTTCTTGCTTGGTCGGAAATTTGCCAGTGAGGGGATTCTCCCCTTCGCGATAGGGGCTGAACGACACGCCCTGGATATTGCCCGACCACGATGGAACGTCGAGTGGTGAGTTCAATGCCCCCCACACGGCGAGGTTGGCAAGCACTACCAGGGCTATGACGATCAGGTTTGAGCGACGCATTAATTTGTCTTCTCGACGCACAATTACGTTTGCGAACGGTTCGCCGCCGGAGACCTTGCATGCCATGGGGCAGAAAGAAGAACTTACCCGACTTACGAGCAGGGATTGGTACTGCGAACCCTATCGCATCGCCCTGCCGGCCTGTTGCGTCATTTTTGGGACTGCCCGGGATCCAGCACTCGACCATGAGCGAACGTTGCGGCGTGCGCGCGAACCGCTCATCTCAAGCGTCAATCGGATCGTAAATCAATAGAAGCCGGTTTGCCCTGCCGGTGCCGCGCCCAGACCGAATCTAGGTTATCGCCTTCCTCGCCACCCCTTCGTCACAAAGTACGCCAGTCAATGACGGCTTACGCCGCGGCCGATCCAACATGGACCTTCAGTGTATATAGAAAAGGCGGCCCCGGCGTCCAGAGGAGTCGCGATGCTTAGCTCGATGATTTTTTCGAATGATCGAAAACGGCATCGCTTATGGATCGTTCGTCGTTCATGCGCCGTTCATTTTTCCCGTGAAAGTAGCGAGCAGGAGTTCGTCCTCGGACTAAAAATGTCTAGCCGATCGTCTCGGCGTAATGGCAAGCGACGAGCTGATCGTCCAGCGTTCGAAGCTCCGGCCGCTCGGTTTTGCAGCGGTCGGTCGCATAGGGGCAACGGGTATGGAAAGCGCATCCGGCCGGCGGGTTCAACGGGGAAGGGAGTTCGCCCTTCAACATGACGCGCTGGGCGCGGAGCTTTGGATCGACAAAGGGGGTAGAGGCAAGCAATGCCTTCGTATAGGGATGCCGCGGGCGGCCAAAAATGCGAGCTTTCGGACCCTGTTCGACGGTGCGGCCGAGATACATGACCATAACGTCGTCCGCGATGTGCCGCACGACGGATAGGCCATGGGATATGAAGAGATAGGCGAGTTGGAATTCCTCCTGCAAATCCATCAGAAGGTTGAGCACCTGCGCCTGGATCGAGACGTCGAGGGCCGAAACGGGCTCGTCCGCGACGATGATCCTCGGCCGCAGCATGAGGGCGCGGGCAATCGCGATGCGTTGACGCTGGCCACCTGAAAACATATGCGGATACCGTTCGTAGTGTTCCGGGCGCAGGCCGACACGGGCCATCATCGCGCGGGCCGACCGCATCCGTTCGGCGGCGGCGATGTCGGTGTTGATGACGAGCGGTTCCTCGAGGATGCTTCCGACCGTTCGGCGCGGATTGAGCGAACCGTAAGGATCCTGAAACACGATTTGCACGTTGCGTCGCAAGCTGCGAATGGTCGGAGGCCTCGCACCCGCGACCTCTTGTCCGACGAGCTTGAGGCTGCCAGCCGTTGGCGGCTCGATCATCGTGACCATGCGTGCAAGTGTCGATTTGCCGCACCCCGATTCACCCACCACGGCGAGTGTCTTGCCGGGTTGGAGGCGGAAGGCAACGCCGTCGACGGCCCGAAGCTGAGCCTGCGGGGCGAACATGCCGCGGCGGACGTTATAGACTTTAGTGAGCGCACTCGCCTCGATGACGGGTTCCCGGGGTCCTTCCCTCGCGGCGGTGCTTGGAATTGCGCTCATTGGCGCGCCTCTTCATGCGCTGCCATGCCGATCGGATAATGGCAACGCACCCGCGTACCGTTCTGCGATCGAAGCGCCGGCTGCTCGGCCCGGCAGCGATCGTCGGCGAAGCGGCAGCGCGGATTGAACAGGCACCCGTTTGGACGGTCGCTCAAGCCGGGAACGACGCCCGCGATGGTCGGCAGACGCCGCTCGCCGTGACTTCGCTCGGGAAGTGCGTCGAGGAGGGCCGAGGTGTAAGGGTGATGCGGTGCCGCAAAGAGCGAATCGGCCTTCTGCTCTTCCACGATTTGGCCGGCATACATGACGACGACACGACGCGCGGTCTCCGCGACGACGCCCATGTCGTGGGTAATGAGAATGAGCGCCATGCCGCGTTCGCGCTGAAGCTTGAGAAGAAGATCGAGGATCTGGGCCTGGATGGTCACGTCGAGTGCGGTCGTCGGCTCGTCCGCGATCAGCAGTCGAGGATTGCAGGCGATCGCCATGGCAATCATTACGCGCTGATTCATCCCGCCCGAAAGCTGATGCGGAAATGCGTCGAGCCGCGTGGCGGCCGCCGGAATGCCGACCTGTTCGAGGAGTTCGATGGTGCGCGCGCGACGCGACTTGCGCGAACCACCCTCGTGAATCCGGAGCGTCTCCATGATCTGATAGCCCACCGTGAAGCACGGGTTGAGGCTGGTCATCGGCTCCTGGAAAATCATGGCGATGTCCTTGCCGGCGATCTTGCGCCGCTCGGCCGCACTCATGGCGAGCACATCGCGGCCGTCAAAGCGCAGCTTGTCGGCCCGGACGACGCCGGGAAATCCGATGAGGCCCATGAGGGCGAGCATGGAAACGCTTTTGCCCGAGCCCGATTCCCCGACGATGCCGAGCACTTCGCCTTGGTCGGTCGAGAAGCTGACTTGATCGACCGCGCGCAAAGCGCCCGAATGCGTGCCGAACGTGACCGAGAGATTTTCGATTTCGAGAAGCGCCATGGGCGGGCTCACCTTTCAGCGCTTCAGCCGGGGGTCGAGGGCGTCGCGCAGCCCATCCCCCATGAGGTTGAAGGCCAACACCGTGATCAAGATCGCAAGGCCGGGAAGCGTGACCACCCACCAGGCGCGCAAAACGAATTCCCGCGCATCGGCAAGCATCGTACCCCACTCGGGGGTGGGCGCCTGCGCGCCGAGGCCGAGAAAGCCGAGGGCTGCCGCATCCAGGATGCCCGTCGAGAAACTCAAGCTCGCCTGGACGATGAGGGGTGCAAGACAGTTCGGCAAGATCGTCAGGAACATGAGCCGCGCCGTCGAAGCGCCGTTCACACGCGACGCCGTCACATAATCCTTGGCAAGCTCGCCGATCACGGCCGCCCGTGTCACACGGACGAAATAAGGCAGATACACGATCCCAACGGAAATCACCGCATTGATGATGCCGGGGCCGAGGATCGCCACGATGACGATCGCGAGCAGCAGGCCGGGCATGGTCAACACAATGTCCATGAAGCGCATGATCATGATTTCGGTCGCGCCTCGGAAGAATCCGGCGATAAGGCCAACGACCACGCCGCTGACCAGCGATATCGTGACGACGACACTACCGATAAGCAGCGAGTAACGCGTTCCATGGATGAGCCGCGAGAGCATGTCCCGGCCGATCGCGTCGGTGCCGAGGAGATAAGTGGCCGATCCGCCATCCTCCCAAAACGGGGGCCGCAGGAAGGCATCGTCATGGATCGCGGTGGGCGAGTGAGGCGAAATCGCGTCCGCAAATATCGCCAACAAGATGATAATGCCGATTATAATCAGCCCGGCGACAGCACCGGCATTGGCGCGGAAATACCGCCACGTCTCCAGAATGGGTCCGGGCGGGGCGGGAGCGGTTGGCGCAAGGCGTTCGGTGTCGGTCGTCATTTCAGTTCACCGGGTATGCCGGATGCGCGGATTGATGAAGCCATAGAGCACGTCGACGGTCAGGTTTACGAACATCACGACCGTGCCGATCAGCATGACCCCCCCTTGGAGTACGGGGTAGTCGCGGCGATTGATCGCCTCGACGAGCCATTTTCCCACGCCGGGCCAGGAGAAAATCGTCTCGGTCAGGATGGCTCCCGCGAAAAGCGAGCCGATATAAAGTCCGATCACCGTGATCACGGGAATCAGTGCATTCCGCAAGGCGTGGATGCATATCACCAAGACGGGCGCCAATCCCTTGGCGCGGGCGGTGCGTATATAGTCCTCGCCGAGCACCTCGAGCATCGAGGAGCGCGTCATGCGCGCGATCACTGCAAGCGGAATAGTGCCGAGGACGATCATCGGCAAGATCAGGTGGCTAAGTGCCGACCTAAAAGCACCCTCGTCGTCCGAAAACAAGCTGTCGATCAAAAGGAACCCGGTCACGGGTTCGACATCGTACTCAGCGCCGATGCGACCCGAGACGGGCGTCCACTCGAGCGTGTTCGAGAAAAAGATGATGAGCAGCAGGCCCCACCAGAAGATCGGCATCGAATAGCCGGTCAGGGAAACTCCCATGACGCCGTGATCGAAGATCGAGTTGCGCCGTACGGCGGCAATGATGCCGGCGGGCAATCCAAGGAGAATAGCGAACAGCATCGCCGAGACCGAAAGCTCGATCGTGGCCGGAAAAAGCTCCTTGAATTCTTCGACCACCGGCGCGTGCGTGATGAGGGATAGCCCGAGATCGCCCGACAGCACGTGCTCGATATAGACCAAGTACTGGACATAAAGCGGACGGTCGAGCCCGTAGTCATGGAGGAGTTCGGCATGCCGCGCGGGCGGAAGGCCGCGCTCTCCCGACATCGCTTCGATCGGATCGCCCGGCACCGAATGGACCAGCAAAAACGCAAGCAGCGTTATTCCGATGAAGGTCGGAATTATCAGTGTTAGCCGGGTGAAAATGAAGCGGAGCATCAGCTTCTTGCGGCCGGCCGGCGGAGCAGCACGAGGTCGCTCCGCCGGTTCGGGTCCTGCGTCACAGGATCATGACAGCTACTTGAGGCTCACCTCAGAGAAGTCGTGGTAGCCGAGCGGGCTCAACTTGAAGCCCTCGACATTCTTCGTCGTGGCGGCGGTCTGCACGCCGTGCGCGATGGTGTACCACGGTGCTTCCTCTTTGAAGATCACTTGAGCTTGTTTATAAAGCTCCGTGCGCTTCTTGATATCGGACGTTTGCTGCGCCTGGACGACGAGATCGTCGAAGGGCTTGTAGCACCAGCGGGCGGCGTTGCCTCCGCCGACGGGTGCTGCAGCGCAACCGAGAAGGGTATAGAGGAAGTTATCCGGATCGCCATTGTCGCCGGTCCATCCGAATTGCGCCATCATGGCTTCGCCCGCCTGGAGCCTCTTGCGGTACTCGCCCCATTCGTAAGTGACGAGCTTGGCCGTGACGCCCACTTTGGCGAGATCGGCCTGCATCAACTCGGCGATGCGCTTGGCGTTCGGATTGTAGGGGCGCTGAACAGGCATATACCATAGATCCGACTCGAAGCCGTTCGGATAGCCTGCGTCGGCGAGCATCTTTTTCGCCTGGGCCGGATCGTAGGGATAGTCTTTGACCGCGTCGTTGTAGGACCACATGGAGGGCGGAATCGGGTTCTTCGCCGGTATGCCGGTGCCGAGATAAACGGCGTCGATGATCGCCTTCTTGTTGATCGCCATGTTCAGGGCTTGGCGCACGCGTTTGTCGTCAAAGGGTTTCTTCGTCGTGTTGAAGGCAAGATAGGCGATGTTGAGGCCGGCTTGCTCGTAGACCGTCAGCTTCGGGTCGCTCTTCATCGCGGGAATATCGGCCGGTGCGGGATATGGCATCACGTTGCACTCGCCCGACTTGAGTTTGGCGAAGCGCACTGATGCGTCCGGCGTGATCGCGAAAACGAGCCCGTCGATCTTCGGTTTGCCGCGCCAAAAAGTCGGGTTCGCCTTGTAGCGAATCTGCGCGTCCTTTTGGTAGCTCTCAAGCGCGAAGGGGCCCGTGCCGACCGGCTCCTGGTCGACCGTCTCGGGCTTGCCAGCCTTCATCATGGCGTCGGCGTATTCCTTGGAGCTGATCGAGGCGAAGTCCATCGCCATGTTCGCAAGGAACGGCGCATTCGGCACGTTCAGCACGATCCGGACCGTGTTGGCGTCGACCTTCTCGATCGACTTCACGATCTTCGGCATGTCCATGTCGTTGTAGTACGTATGGTTGTCGCTCGTCACCTTGAAGTAGGGATTGTCCTTGTTCGATTGACGATCGAAGCTGAAGATCACGTCATCGGCGTCGAAGTCGCGAGTCGGCTTGAAGTTCTTCGTGGTCTGCCATTTCACGCCCTTGCGCAAATGGAACGTGTAGGTGAGGCCGTCCGGCGAGACGTCCCAGCTCTGCGCGAGCCCGGGCTCGGTCTCGGTTGTTCCCATCTTGAACTCGACGAGCCGGTTGTAGATTTGACGCGCCGAAGCATCGAACGACGTGCCCGTCGTATTGATGGCGGGATAGAAGTTTTCCGGACTACCTTCGGAGCAATACACCAAGGTCTTGGCCTGCCCACCCGTGGCGAATGTTACGGCAGCCGCAAGACCGAGGCCCGCCGCCAACAGATGTCGTTTCATTTGTGAACCTCCCTGAGAACAGCACCCCCACTCTCGCGCCCAGTGATCGCGGCATTCGAGTAGCGGCAGTCGCACAAATGTGCGCGTCCGAACTGCACCTGTCAACCGGACTACGAACCCCGTTTAAGGCGCAATCCGGGGGCGAGCGGCCTTGAAACTGGACGCGGCCCCGCTATTCTCCACTGTCGCCGACCGCTATTCTCGTTTTCAGCCCGTCCACGATCGACTATCCTCGCCCGTCATGCCGACGGCACTTGGATCCGGCCCCGCTCCCGCACCCCTTGATCTCCATCGCGAGACTGTTTTGCCCGAATGGGTCGACTATAACGGCCACATGAACTTGGCCTACTATTTGTTGGCGTTCGACCACGCTGCCGATCGTGTGTTCGAGTTTCTCGATCTCGGTTCGCCCTACATCAAACGCACGAATTGCTCGATTTTTGCACTCGAGACCCATCTGACCTACGAGCGCGAGCTGAAGGCGGGCGAGCCAATTCGCTGTACGAGCCAGCTCGTCGATTTCGACGCCAAGCGCGTTCAGCTCTTCCACAACATGTATCACGCAACCGAAGGCTATCTCGCGGCGACCAACGAAATCCTTAGCATTCACGTCGATCTCGGCACGCGCCGCTCGCGTCCCTTTTCGCCCGAGACGGCTGACACGCTCGCGCGGCTGATGGCGGAACATAGAAAACTGCCGAGGCCGCCGCAAGTTGGGCGCGCCATTCGCATCAAGCGTAGTGCGTGACTGGAACCTGATCGGATGTCGCGCAAGGAACGACGCCATAAAATGAGGCAGGAGGCGAAAAAGCATCGCCTTGCTGCGCCCTCGCCTTCTGCGGCAATGACGGAGGCCGAAGCCGCCATCTCCGTAATTCAAGAACTACAGCAGCAGGCGATGACCGCCTATCGGACGGGCCGGTTACGAGTCGCTCTCGAGGCGTGTCGCGCCATCCTGGTACGACAGCCCAACCGGGCCGACGTCCTGAGCTTCGCCGGCATGATCGCCACACAGCTCGGCCAACTCGAGGATGCGGTCGAGTATTATAGCGATGCCGTCGCCATCAAGCCCGATTTCGCCGATGCGCATTATAATCTCGCGATCGCACTCCAGCGCCTCGGTCGCCTTCCGGATGCCGTCGCCGCATATCGCCGAGCGCTCTCGGAGAAGCCGACGTTTGGGGCGGCACGCCATAATCTCGGAAGCGTGTTGCGCGATCTCGGCGACCTCGACGGCGCCATCGAATGCTTTGGCAATGCGCTTTCCCTGGGGGGAGGGGCCGAAAGCGCATTCAGCCTCGGCTCTGCGCTGCAAGCCGCCGCTCGGCCCGGAGAGGCGGTCGATGCCTTTCGTCGCGCCGTAACGCTCAAGCCGGATTGGCCGTCAGCACACAGCCATCTTATCCACGCGCTGATGAAGCATGGCGATCTTCGTGCGGCGGTCGACGAATGCGAGTCGTGGCTTGCCGTGGATCGGGCAAGTGTGGAGGCGCAAGCGCTCAAGGCCATCTTGCTCAATGAAAGCGGAGATGAGAAAGCCGCGCGCTTCATCCTCGACTTCGACCGTTTCGTTCGCGTCGTCGATTTCGAAGCACCACCCGCCTATGCGAGCCTCGCCGATTTCAACGCCGCCCTTGTGCGCGCCGTCGAATCCCATCCCACCCTCAAGGTGCCGCCGACGGACCATCCGACTTACCATCACCCGGCATTGCAGATCACCGAGGAGCTGCTTGGAGAACCGAGCGGGCCGATGGCCGATTTCGAGCGGATGGTGTACCACGCAATCGCGGGCTATCTGGCGGCCGTGCCGCGCGAGCCGCCTCACCCGTTCCTTGTGAATTTTCCGAGGCAATGGCGATTGACCGCCTGGGCTACGCGGCTTGCAGGCGAGGGCAACCTTGTTCCGCATATTCATCACGACGGCTATCTCGGGGGTGTCTACTACCCGCTCTTGCCCAAGGTCGTCTCGGAGACAGGGCGGGGCGAAGCCGGCTGGTTCGAGCTCGGGCGTCCCCCCGCCATCCTCCACACCGAAGCGCCACCTATCGTCCGGCGCATCCAGCCGAAAGAAGGGCGTATGCTGCTCTTCCCAGGCTATTTCTTCCACAACACGGTGCCGTTCACCTCGACCGAGCGGCGCATTTCCATCGCCTGGGATTTGATCGCGCAACCGTAGCGTTGGGGCTTGCCCCGCGCGCCGTCGTATCCCGCCTGGATGCTCTCCTCGGGCCTGGCCGTCACGTCGAACGGTGTGGGTTCCACCGCACTTTCAGCCCTGGAAAGATGCTATATAAGGGGGAGCGATGGCCGATCCCCAGAACAATCCGTTCGACGACCCATTTGCGCTTCCCGAGGTCGAGTTGCCCGCGCGCAAAACCGCACCCGTGCCGCGTCCGATGGCCTATCTCGACGGCCTCAACGAGGCGCAACGCGCCGCAGTACTCGCAACGGAGGGTCCCGTGCTCGTCCTCGCGGGTGCCGGCACGGGCAAGACGCGCGTGCTTACCACGCGGCTTGCCCACATCCTCAATCAGGGCTTGGCCCGGCCGTGGGAGGTGATGGCGGTCACCTTCACGAATAAGGCCGCTCGCGAGATGAAGGCGCGCATCGAGCGGCTTTTGGGCATGCCGGTCGACAGGCTTTGGCTCGGCACGTTTCACGCACTCGGTGCGCGGATATTGCGCCGTCACGCCGAGATGATTGGCCTCAAGCCCAACTTTACGATCCTCGACACCGACGACCAGCTCCGTCTCGTCAAGCAGCTCCTCGAAGCCCAGTCGGTCGACGATAAACGCTGGCCCGCGCGCGCGGTGCTCGCGGTCTTTCAGCGTTGGAAGGATCGCGGCCTCACCCCCGATCGCGTACCCGCCGGCGACAGCGGGGAAATCGCGGGTGGACGCGTGGTCGAGCTTTACGCGCAATATCAGGAACGCCTGCGCACGCTCAACGCCTGCGACTTCGGTGACCTCCTGCTTCACGGCCTCACGCTCCTCACGACAAGTGCGGAGGTCCTCGCGGACTACCAGGAACGGCTCAAATACCTCCTTGTCGACGAATACCAGGACACGAACGTCGCGCAGTACCTCTGGTTGCGGCTCCTCGCGCAGAAACACAAGAACATTTGCTGCGTGGGCGACGACGACCAAAGCGTCTATAGCTGGCGCGGTGCAGAGGTCGGGAACATCCTGCGCTTCGAGAAGGATTTTCCGGGCGCGTGCATTATCCGCCTCGAACAGAACTACCGCTCGACCGGGCATATCCTCGCCGCCGCTTCAGGCCTCATCGCGCACAATGAAAGCCGCCTCGGCAAGACGCTATGGACCGAAGGCGAGGAGGGAACGCCGATCTCCGTCCGAGGGCTTTGGGACGGCGACGAGGAGGCGCGCGTCGTCGCCGACGAGGTCGAAGCGCTTCAGCGAAACAAGATCAGCCTCGGCGAAATCGCAATCCTGGTTCGCGCGGGCTTTCAGACCCGCGAGTTCGAGGAGCGCTTCATCGCAATCGGCGTGCCCTACCGGGTGATCGGCGGCTTGCGCTTCTACGAGCGTCAGGAAATCCGCGATGGGATCGCCTATCTGCGCGTGATCGCCCAGCCCGACGACGACCTTGCCTTTGAGCGCATCGTCAATACGCCGCGTCGAGGGATCGGCAATTCGACGATGCAAGCCGTCCATCGTCTCGCGCGGCGCCAAGGCATTCCGATCGCGGCCGCTGCCCACCGCCTCTGCGAGACCGACGAGATCAAGCCCAAGGCGCGAGGGGCGCTCAAGGCACTGCTCGACGATTTCGATCGCTGGCGCGCACTCTCCCACACGGCCAGCCACGTGGAGCTTGCGGAAACCGTCCTCGACGAATCCGGCTATACGGCAATGTGGCAGGTTGACAAATCGGCCGAGGCGCCCGGCCGGCTCGAAAACCTGAAGGAACTCGTGCGCGCACTTCAAGAGTTCGAGAATTTGGAAGGTTTCCTCGAGCATGTGAGCCTCGTCATGGAGAATGAGGGGGCGACGACCGGCGAGCAGGTCAGCCTGATGACGCTCCACGCCGCGAAGGGGCTCGAGTTCGACGCCGTATTCCTGCCCGGCTGGGAGGAGGGTCTTTTCCCCCATCAGCGAGCCCTCGATGAGGGCGGTTTGGCGGCGCTCGAGGAAGAGCGCCGGCTCGCCTATGTCGGGCTCACGCGCGCGCGCCACCGCGCCTTTATCTCCTTTGCGGCCAACCGGCGCATCCACAACCAATGGCAAAATGCGATCCCGTCGCGGTTTATCGATGAGCTGCCGCGCGACCGCGTCGAGGTATCGACCGAACCAGGCCTCTACGGCGGTTACGATGAAATCGAACGCCGGTCCCAGGAGACGCATAGCAGCTTCGGTTATGCCGGCCGCACTGGGTCGCCCTTCGGCGGCCGCACGAACCCAGCGCCGCCTCAGCGCGCGCGCCTCATCGAGGGCGAGGTGCAGCGTCTCGACTCGGGGAGATCGCCGCCGAGCTTCGGCACCGGCCAGCGTGTTTTTCACCAGAAATTCGGTAATGGCAGCGTCGTCGCCGTCGACGGCGACAAGCTCAAGATCGTCTTCGATCATGCGGGCGAGAAGATGGTGATTGCGAGCTTCGTGGAGCCGGTTGGCGCGTGACCCCCTCCACCTGGGTGATCGCCTTCGAGGTGCCGAAGGCCGCCGGTGCGGTCTTCGCCGACGCGGTCGGTGAGCTCGCCGCAAGCCATAGTTGCTTCGAGACCGCGGACAGGTGTGGCTGGCGCTTCGAAGCCCTCGTGGGTGCGGAGCCCGAGCGGGCCGCCATTTCCGTGAAACTCGCCCTTGTGGCGGCCGCCGTCGGTGTAGCGCCGCCGGTTGTCGAGATCACGCACCTCCCGCGGCGGGATTGGCTCGCCGAGAACCGCAAGCAATTTCCGCCAACCGCGATCGGTCGGTTTTTCGTCCACGGCTCCTATTTCGATGGATGTGCGCCCGCCGGCAGTGTTGCGATTGCACTCGACGCCGGGCTCGCCTTCGGTAGCGGCACGCACGAATCGACGCGCGGATGCCTGATGGCGCTCGACCGGCTTGCGCGCCGCCGCCGCTTCGCTCGCCCTTTCGATCTCGGCACTGGCTCCGGCATTCTCGCAATCGCGATGGCGAAGCTCTGGCGCGCTCCTGTCGTTGCGGCGGACATCGACCCGGTGGCGGTTGCGGTGGCACGCGCGAACGCTGCGCGCAACGCCGTTCCAAATCTCGTGCACGGGATCCGGAGCGACGGGGTGCGCGCACCGGTGCTCAGGCGCCGCCGGCCCTACGATCTGATCGTCGCGAACATCCTGGCCCGGCCGCTCGAGCGGTTGGCCCCGCAAGTCGCACCATTGCTCGTCCGCCCAGGCCGATTGATCTTATCGGGATTGCTTACGGAACAGATTCCGGGTGTGGTTGCCGCTTTTCGCGCTCAAGGCTTGGCGCTTGAGCGTCGTTATCGTCTCGGCGAATGGGCGACCCTGGTCTTGAGGAAGCGTTAGAATCTCATCTTCATGTCGACGCCCACATTGGTGCCGTCGCTGGTCACGCGGCCATCTGGGCCGATTCGCGGCCCACTTCCCTTGAGCGGTTGCGAGACGTTCGCGTCCACCGTCACGTCGCCGAGATCGACGCTCGCACCGAGGCCGGGAGCGGGGTTGAACTCCTGATCGCGCGGTGGGGACACGCGGATATCATTCGGGTTGGTGGTTCCATTGCCATCGAGCCGAAGGGTCGGCGTCACGGTGGTCTTCGGACCTGCGGGGAACTCAAGGCGGAGGTCGGCGTTCTTGCCTTGCCCCGTCGCGTCGCCGGGAAGCTTATCGGCACGCGGGGCTTGGCCTTCGGCCGTCGTACCGTCCGGTGTGTCTGGACTTGCAAACGGCGAAAGCACCGAAGGAAGCTCGATTGTTCGGGCAGTCGGGGAGGTGCCGGGCTTTGGAACCGGTATCGGCGGATCGACTGGAAAGGCGATCCCGGCGCGCACCGCACCCGCCATCGAGCATCCAATGATCCCCGCGAGGCATATCCTGCGGAGCCATCTTGCGCGCCAGATTATCCCCTTGCCCACGTTGGCCGATATGGTCATTCAACGACCTGATACAAGGGGTTTTTCAGCTGTAGGAACTTTTTAGCGAGCGGTGTCCGACAAGTAACCCCGGGCTTCTCCGCTTGTCATGCCCGGAGCGCTGAAAGACCTGGTTTCCCCGGCCCAGCCGGGGCATGACGAATGAAGAAGTCTTGGGCAATCCGGTTTAGATTCTAGTGCATTGGCAGCGATTCAGCACCCTGCGCAAAATACCTCAAATCTGTCATGCAAGGGCGGGCTCAGGCTACCTTGACCGCCTCGTTCTCGTTCACCGCCCGGTGGGGCAGGATCGTCCCCGCAATGACCCCCGGAATTTCGCCGCGGCAAATCCCGATGTCGGCAAGCATGTGATTGTCGAGACCTTCAAGTTCGGCAAGTGCAATCTGACGCGCGCGCCAATCGGCGACCGCCCGTAACATCGCCTGGGCAACCCTTCGGGCAAACCCGTTGCCCGCAACAGAGGACTTCTTGGCAACTGCACGCATTTCTTCAATCCTTCTCGTCAAACATTCCTAACTTCCGTTTGCTCTCAAGGGCACATCGCAACGTGATCGATGGTATGTGCCTGGCGCGAGAGCACCCTTCTAGATAAGTATCTTAACTTCTTATCCACAGATTTTATTGTGCAACGCAGCATTGCCAAATACGCATAGTTCGCGGTCACTTTTTGCGAAAAATGATTGGCTCAATGATTGTCTGACGTCGTGCGGGCCGCTCGGTCCTCGACGGCTATGGGAGGCTTGCCTACCCTCATTGGGGGGCCTAGCTTGCCCTCATTGGAAACGCATGAGCTTGTGAGGGCATCGGTGCAAGATTGTCGAGCAGCCTATCAGGGCGACGAGGCGATGCAGAAGCTTCTGGCGAAGCATGGCTCAACACTAGACCTTGCCGCCCTGCGGGGCCTCATCGACGGCGTGATCGCAGCACCACAAGCGGAGGACCGGGCGGCCTGGGTGCAGCTCGTGACACCCACGGCGAGTGAGGCGCTGACGGCACAGCTGCTGGCACTTGAGGCCATGATGCGCCAGGAACGCTCGGCGCGCGATGCGAAGCCTTTGTCCTATGCCAAACGTATGGAAACGCTGCGTGCCGAACTCCGGCGTCGCGGCCTCGCGGGCTTCATCGTGCCGCGAGGGGACGAGCATCAGGGCGAATATGTCCCCCCTTGCGCGGAACGCCTTGCGTGGTTGACCGGCTTCACAGGCTCGGCGGGCCTGGCCGTGGTGCTCGCGGAAAAGGCCGCCATTTTCGTCGACGGCCGCTATACGCTTCAGGTCCGTGCCCAGGCCGACGGTGCGCTCTATGAGTTTCACCATCTGACCGAAAGCCCGGCAAGCGCCTGGTGCGCCGAGAACCTGCCGCGCGGGGCGACCCTCGGCTACGACCCATGGCTCCATACGCCGCTGGAGCGGGAGCGTTTCGCCGCGGCCGCCGCGAAGGCGGGTGGGCGCGTCGAACCATGCGAGAGCAATCCCATCGATGCCGTTTGGATCGGTCGTCCGGCCGCGCCGATCGCACCGGTCGTACCCCATGCATTGCGCTATGCCGGCAAAGCCTCGGCCGAAAAGCGCGCCGAACTTGCGGCGGCGCTGAAGGCGAGCGGGGTCGATTCGACAGTTTTGACGGCCCCGGACTCGATCGCTTGGCTTCTCAACATCCGCGGCGCCGACGTACCCTGCACGCCGCTACCGCTTTCCTTCGCGATCGCTCATGCCGATGCGACGGTGGAAATCTTCTGCGATCCCCGCAAGCTCGCCCCTGGCCTTGCCGAGCATCTCGGCAACGCCGTCAAAACGAGCCCGCGCGAGGCGTTCGCGGTGGAGCTCGATCGACTTGGCTCGAGTAAGTTGCGCGTGCAGGTCGACCCGGCGAGCGCAGCCGCCTTCATCTTCGATCGGCTGGAACAGGCCGGTGCGATGGTCGTTCGCGGGCCCGATCCCTGTGCCTTGCCCAAGTCGTGCAAGAACGCGACGGAGCTTGACGGGACGCGTGCAGCGCATCGGCGCGACGGGGCGGCCCTTACGCGGTTTCTCGCCTGGATAAAGCGCCAGGCGGCGAAGGGTGGGATCACGGAAATCGAGGCGGCAGAGCGGCTGCACGCGATCAGGCGGACGGGCGAGTTTTTCCGCGGCCTTTCATTCTCGACGATCGCAGGTGCCGGGCCGAACGGCGCCATCGTGCATTACCGCGTCACCGAGGCGACCAGCCGTCCGATCGAGCCCGGCCAGCTCTTCCTCGTCGATTCCGGCGCTCAATACCTCGATGGCACGACCGATGTCACCCGCACGTTGGCCATCGGCGAACCGAGTGTCGAAATGCGCGATCGCTTCACCCGCGTGCTCAAAGGGCACATAGCACTCGCGCGCACCCGATTTCCCGAAGGTACAACGGGATCCCAGCTCGACACGGTCGCGCGCACCGCACTCTGGCAGGCTGGCCTCGACTTCGACCACGGCACCGGACACGGCGTCGGAAGCTTCTTGGGCGTGCACGAAGGCCCGCAGCGCATTTCGAAAGTCGCGAACACCGTCGCACTCAAGCCCGGCATGATCGTCTCGAACGAACCCGGCTATTACAAGACGGACGCCTACGGCATCAGGATCGAGAATCTGGTCGTCGTGGCGCCTGCGGACGGCGTTGCCGGGGCCGAGCGCAAGATGCTCGGCTTCGAGACGATCACGCTCGCACCGATCGATCTCGACCTCGTCGAGCTTGGCCTGCTTAGCGCGGATGAGGTGGGATGGCTCGACGATTATCATATCCGCGTGCGGGACACGCTGACCCCGCTGGTCGACGAGGCGACGGCCGGCTGGCTCGCGGAAGCGACGCGCCCGCTCAGCACTTGACTTGCTGCCCGTCAGCCGCCGATCAGCCTGAGCCAATCTTCTTCCGACAGGATCTCGACACCGAGTTCGCGCGCCTTCGCCGCCTTCGAGCCGGCATCAGCGCCCATGACGACGTAGTCGGTTTTCTTTGAAACCGAGCCGGCGACCGTGGCGCCGAGGGCCTCGGCACGGGCCTTTGCTTCGTTGCGCGTCATCCGTTCGAGTGTTCCCGTGAAGACGACGGTCTTCCCCGCGATTGGCGAGCTCGTCGTGCGCGGGACCTTGAACTCCTCCGCCGACACTTCGCGCGACAGCCGGTCGAGCACTTCGAGATTATGCCGCTCGGCGAAAAAATTCAGGATGTCCTCGGCGACCGAAGGGCCGATGCCCTCGATGTTGGTGAGGTCTTGATAGGCCTCGCTGGCATGGTCCTCGGCCACAATCATGGCCTGACGCCACGCCGGCAGCGTCCGATAGGTGCGAGCGAGGAGCTTCGCGGTCGCCTCGCCAACCTGAGGGATACCCAGGGCGTAGATGAAACGGTCGAGCGCGATCCGCCGGCGCTGCTCGACCGCTTGCAAGAGGTTCTCGACCGACTGCTTGCCCCAACCCTCGCGCGCCATAAGGTCGTCACGGCGTTCGCGGAGCCTGAAGATGTCGACCGGGCTTTTGAGGAGGCCGTCGGCGTAAAAGGCCTCGATATGCTTGCGCCCGAGCCCGTCGATATCGAAGGCGTCGCGCGATACGAAATGGCGCAATCGTTCGACCGCCTGGGCGGGGCAAATCAAGCCACCCGTGCAGCGCCGCGCCACTTCCCCTTCCTCGCGCACAGCCAAGCTGCCGCATTTGGGGCATTCGTCCGGGAAGACATAGGGAGTGGCGCTTTTGGGTCGTTTTGCTTCGACGATTGCCACGATTTGGGGAATGACGTCGCCGGCGCGCTGCACGATCACCGTGTCGCCGATGCGGACGTCCTTCCGCGCGATCTCGTCTTCGTTGTGGAGGGTCGCGCGGGAAACGACGACGCCGCCGACCGTGACGGGCTCCAACTCGGCGACCGGTGTCAAGGTGCCCGTCCGCCCGACCTGGATTGTGATGTCGTTGAGGACGGTGGTCGCCTGCTCGGCAGGGAACTTGTGCGCAAGCGCCCAGCGCGGCGCGCGGCTGACCATGCCAAGCCGCTCCTGGAAATCGAAGCGGTTCACCTTATAGACGACCCCGTCGATGTCGTAGTCGAGTTCGGCTCTCTCCTCGCCGATCTCGCGGTAGAGCGTCAGGGCGTCGTCGACGGTCGGGCAGAGGCGCGCAATCGGGTTCGTGGAGAAGCCGAGCTTTCGGAGGGCCTTCAGGAAATCCCACTGAGTCGAGGCGATCGACTCGCTCAGCTCGCCGTCGGCGTAGAAGAACGCCGAAAGGCGTCGCGACGCGGTGATCTTCGGATCGAGTTGGCGAAGCGAGCCGGCGGCCGCGTTGCGCGGATTGGCGAAGGGCGGCTTGCCTTCCTTCTCCTGGTGTTGATTGAGCTTAAGGAAATCCGCCTTCGTCATGTAGACCTCGCCGCGCACCTCGAGCACGGCCGGCACGTGGGTGCTGTGGAGGCGCTCGGGAACGCCCTTGACGGTGCGGAGATTGGCGCTGATATCCTCTCCGACGATGCCGTCGCCCCGCGTGGCCGCCTGGACAAAATGCCCCCGCTCGTAGCGCGCCGAGACGGAGAGCCCGTCGATCTTGGGCTCGCCGACGAGTTCCAGGGGATCGTCGGCACCGAGGCCGAGGAAGCGGCGCACCCGCGCCATGAATTCATTCGTTTCCTCCTCGGAAAACGCGTTGTTCAGCGACAGCATCGGCCTTGCATGGGTGACCTTGGCAAAGCCCGTGGCCGGTGCAGCGCCGATCCGTCGCGACGGGCTGTCGGACCGCACGAGGTCGGGAAAGCGCGCCTCGATCGCCTCGTTACGACGGCGAAGCGCGTCGTAGTCGGCGTCCGATATTTTCGGCGCGTCCTCCTGATAATAGAGCCGGTCGTGAAGTGCTATTTCCTGCGCAAGGCGACCAAGTTCCTTTTCCGCCTGGGCGCGGCTGAGCTTGTCGACCGGATTATCGTGCCGCCCTTTGCTCATCGCTCGCTCCATTGGCCCGGGCTGCCCTTCACGCCGCACTGCCGGCGATAAGGCTGTCGGCCGCTGCACGCGCTTCGTCGGTCACCGATTGGCCTGAAAGCATACGTGCAATCTCCTCGCGTCGGGCGACACTCGGCAGCTCCTCGACCACGGTCAGCGACGCGCGCGCCGAACCCCTCCCGGTCTCGGTTTTGCTCACGCGCAAGTGATGGCGACCGCGTGCGGCGACCTGCGGTGAGTGCGTGACGACGAGAACCTGCAGCTCCTGCCCCAGTCGTGCAAGCCGTTCCCCGACCGCTGCCGCGACCGCACCGCCGATACCGCTGTCGACCTCGTCGAAGACGAGGGTGGGTGTTGCGCCCACGCGCGACAGGACCACCTTGAGCGCAAGCATAAATCGGGCAAGCTCGCCGCCGGATGCGATCTTGGCGATGGGACCGAGCGACGTGCCCGGATTGGTCGCGACCTCGAACGTGACGCGTTCTACACCATCGGCACTCCATTCGCTTTCCTCGAGAGCGTCGAGCCGAGTCCGGAATTTGGCCTTTTCCAGCTTGAGCGGCGGCAATTCTGCGGCGATCGCCGCATCGAGCCTTACTGCTGCTTGGGCGCGGGCATGAGAGAGTGCGCGTGCCGCCGTCATAAAGGCGGTCCTTGCTTCCGCGACGGCTCGCTCATGGTGCTGCCTTGCATCGCCCCGCTCCTCGATCGCAGCAAGGCGCGACGCGAGCGTTGACCTCAGCGCCGAAAGGGCCTCCACCGGCACTTGAAATTTGCGTGCCGCATCGCGCAGCCCATGAAGCCTTTCGTCGACCGTCTCGAGCCGGCCGGGCTCGAACTCGACGGTGGTTCCAAAGGCCTGCAGTTCCGCTATCCCTTCGCCGAGTTCAAGGATCGCGCGGTCGATCGCGGCGAGGGCCGGATCGAGGCGCCCGAAGGCTTTTTCCGCACCGCGCTCAAGCTGGCGCCGAGCGCTGCGGAGCTGTGCTTCCACACCTTCCCGCGCACCGGATGCGTCCCCCGTGAGCGCGGCGAGGGCCGCATTCAGGCATTCGACGACCTGCTCGCGGTGCATGAGAAGCTGGCGTTCCTCAGCAAGCCGAACATCCTCGCCATCCTTGGCATCGAGCTGGCCGAGCTCGGCCACGGCATGGCGCAAATAATCCTCGTCGCGCCGTGCGTTCGCGAGTTCTGCTTCGAACGCCGTCTTGGCCTTCTCGGCGCGCCGCCAATCCCGGTAGGCAGCGCCCACGCGAGCGTCGACCGTCGGATCGCCGCCGAAAGCATCGAGTGCCGCACGATGGGTCGTCTCGTCGAGGAGGCCATGCTGATCGAGCTGCGCCTGGATTTCGACGAGTTGGGCGCCGAGCTCGCGCAGCAAGCCAGCACTCACGGATTGGTCGTTCACGAAGGCCCGGCTACGACCGTCCGCGCTGAGCGTGCGCCGCAGGACGAGTTGCTCGTCCCGTGCGAGTCCCTGCTCGTCGAGAGCCCGCCAGGCGGGGTGATCTTGGAGCAGCTCGAACACGGCCGTGACGCTCGCCTGCCGAGCACCCTCGCGGATAAGCGAAAATTCCGCGCGCATGCCAAGCGCCAATCCGAGGGCGTCGAGGAGGATCGATTTCCCCGCTCCGGTTTCCCCCGTCAAGACCGAAAGCCCGGCTCGGAATGTCAAATCCAGCCGCTCGATCAGCACCACATCCCGGATCGAAAGGCCGACGAGCATACTCAGAAGAGGTTTATCGAGTTCCAGGTCTTTGCAATGAACGAGTCGTCGTTCTTTGTTGCTACACCGGTGTCACGATCGACTTTGACGTTCTCGACCAACTGATAGCTGTCGACGTACCACTGGCTGCGGGGGTAGTTGTACCCAAGCACGGCCGCCGTCTTCTTCGCTTCGTCGACGACGCCAAGCGCCATGTAACATTCGACGAGGCGATGGAGTGCTTCCGGCACCTGGGTCGTCGTTTGGTATTTGTCGACCACGGTCTTAAAGCGGCTGATCGCTGCGACGTAGGCCCCGCGCGTCTCATAGAAGCGGCCGACCTCCAACTCCTTGCCCGCGAGATGATCTCTTACGAGGTCGATCTTGCGGCGTGCGTCCTTGGCATAGGGCGTATCCGGGTAGCGGCGAATCAACTCCTCGAGCGAGGTAAGCGCCTGATCGGCGTTGGTCTGATCGCGCTCCACGTCGGTCACCTGCTCATAATAGGAGAGCGCCTTGAGGTAGTAGGCGTAGGCGATGTCACGGTTGCCCGGATGGAGTTGGATGAACCGGGTGAGCGCGTTGATGGCCTCTTGATAATTATTGTCCTGATAGAGCGCATAGGCGGACATGAGCTGCGCCTTTGTCGCCCAAATCGAATAAGGGTGCTGACGCTCGACCTCGTCGAACGCCTTGGCCGCCGCCGGGTAGCGTTGCTCCGCCAACGCGTCCATGCCCCTGTTGTAAAGAGTGTTGACCGGCTCCTCGACGTACTTATCCTTTTCATCGTCGCCGGAGCAAGCGCCGAGCGCAAACAACGCAAGGGCCAAGCCTGCGCACGCGAGCATGCGTCTCGCTGCACCGCCTCGAATCCTTACCATCGAACCCACTGTCTTGCGCAACCCCTGCCCGGTCTAATTTGCGGGGCCGATTGTCTCAGCCCCTGACGCTTGCCTTCTTATAGCACGATAGATTGCGTTGCCATAGGCTTGCGGTCGTTCAAAATCGACGCGCCACGGTGATCCCGCAGGATAAAACTCGATAATATTGACGTTCGGCCCGACAGTCGTCGAGGTCGATCAGGCGGACGCCGCCATCGGCTGGCGATCCTGGCTATGCGGACTAACGGCCTCACGACCTTCGAACGGAACGAGGCGCCACGCGTCGCGGTCGGCAAACAGCGCGCGCAACAACTTGTTATGCATGCCGTGGCCTGAGCGGAAGCCGTGGAAATGGCCGATGACAGGTGCGCCCGCGAGGGAGATATCCCCTACGGCGTCGAGGACCTTGTGGCGGACGAATTCGTTCTCGTAGCGCAACCCGTCCGGATTCATGACCCGATCTCCGTCGACGACGACGGCGTTATCGAGCGAGCCGCCGAGGGCCAGTCCCGCAGCGCGCAGCTTCTCGACGTCCTCGACGAAGCCGAACGTGCGCGCTCGTGCGATTTCGTTCTTGAACGCGCCGTTTTGCAGCGAGACGAAATATTCCTGGCGCGCCACGGCACTCGCCTCGAAATCGATCTCGAAGCTGATCGAGAACCCACTGCTCGGCGTGAACGATGCCATGGCTTCGTGATTACCGACGGCGACATGCTTCAGCACTCGAATGGCCTGTCTCGGTGCAGCCTGCTCGACGATGCCCGCGCAATCGATCAGGAACACAAACGGTGCGGAGCTTCCGTCCATGACCGGAACCTCGGCCCCATTGAGTTCGATGACGAGATTATCGATGTGGCAGCCGGCCACCGCCGCAAGAAGATGCTCGACCGTGCCGATCTTGACGGGACCGTGCTTGCCGGGAGCCTCAGCACCGAGCGTGGTGCACATGCGGGTATCGACGACGTGCCGCCAAGTGGCGGGGATCTTGACCCCACCGCCCGAGAGATCGATGCGACGGAAAGCGACGCCGGTGTTCGGCTCAGCCGGCAATAGCGTCATCGTGACTTTCTGTCCGGAATGCAAGCCGATGCCCGAGCAACTGATCGGGGTCTTCAGGGTTCGTTGGAAAATATTACAGTCTCCCCTTGGATCGACGCTCAGGACCGTCGATGGCCCATTGCGACTTAAAATGTTTGTTTCCGGTCTGCTCCGGTCCCCACGGGCGACCGAGTGCTTCGATGACTCTTTACCAATGGTCCGCGAAGCACTCAAATCACCTTTTGTTACGGATTGTTACCGGTAGAACATTGCATTCTCAATAACTTACGCTACCCTAGTTAGCTTGGCGGCGGAGAAACGCGGGGATCTCCAGGAGGTCGTCGTCTCCTTTCGAAGTTGCAAGCCGGTCACTGGGATCGAGCCCCCCAAGGCGAGGTTGAGATGGTGTCGCCGGCTCGTGCTGGGGTTCGGGTGCCCTGCGCGTTCCACCCGTCACTTTATTGAATAGACCCGCCATGCCCCGGCGTACCTTGCCTGGCTCCACGGCCATTGAACCGTGGGCCGCCTCGGCGGATGGAACACCACGCGCCGCGATTTCCTCCACCGCGGCCGCAAGCTCCGGCTCATGGGCCGTGAAAAATTCGGACTGCACGTTGGGCGCTGCAGCTGTCGCCGAGACGCGTTGGGTAGGTGCAGGCTTGATCGTGGCCGAAGCGGGGGCCGCCGCCGCCCGAACCGGTGGTGCTGTGGGTGCAGTCGGTACAGCCACGGGGATTGGGGCGAGTGCCGGCTCCGCTCCCGTGGCGACAATCTGCGGCGCTTCGGCCGCAGCACGGATGACGCGGAGTGGCTCGCTCGCCACGGCCGGCGCTTGAACCGGCTGCGGCGCTGCCGCCACGATCGTACGGGGCGCTGGGCGATCGCTGACGAGGACGGGCCGAAGCGGCTTCGGCTGCTGGACGGCTGCGGCATCGATACCCGTTGCGACGACGGACACGCGCACGCTGCCGTCCAGGTGCTCATCGAATGTCGAGCCAAAAATGATGTTCGCTTCGGGGTCGACCTCGTCGCGGATTCGATTCGCCGCCTCGTCGACCTCGAAGAGCGTCATGTCCATGCCGCCCGTGATATTGATGAGGACTCCCTTGGCCCCCTTCATCGACACGTCGTCGAGAAGCGGGTTCGAGATCGCGGCTTCGGCGGCATCGAGCGCCCGCCGCTCGCCCTGAGCCTCGCCGGTGCCCATCATCGCCTTCCCCATTTCGCTCATCACCGTGCGAATATCGGCGAAGTCGAGATTGATAAGGCCGGGCATGACCATGAGATCGGTGACGCCGCGCACGCCGGAATAGAGAACGTCATCTGCCATCTTGAAGGCGTCGGCAAAGGTCGTCTTCTCATTGGCGACGCGGAAGAGGTTCTGATTGGGAATGATGATCAGCGTGTCGACGAATTGCTGGAGTTCTTCAATCCCCTGTTCGCCGATGCGCATGCGGTGCTGCCCTTCGAAATGGAAAGGCTTGGTCACCACGCCGACAGCGAGGATGCCACGCTCGCGTGCGGCGCGCGCGATGACGGGTGCGGCCCCGGTGCCGGTCCCGCCACCCATTCCCGCGGTAATGAATACCATATGAGCGCCGTCAAGATACTCGAGGATGGCGTCGAGGCCCTCCTCGGCGGCGGCGCGACCAACGTCCGGTCGGGAACCCGCACCCAATCCCTGGGTAACGCTCAGCCCAAGCTGGATGCGGCGATCCGCCTTCGAGAGCGCCAACGCCTGCGCATCCGTGTTGCAGGCGAGGAACTCCACTCCCTCGAGGTTGGCGGCGATCATGTTGTTGACGGCGTTGCCGCCAGCGCCGCCGACGCCAATTACAACAATGCGCGGCTTCAGCTCATGAGCCGGCTCAGGCACGGATAGGTTGATGGTCATGTCAGCCTCCAGTTCCCCATGTTCGTCGGTAACTTCCGTAATCCGTAACGGCCGTCGACATTTCGAGCCCTTGCCGGGCTCCGGCCGCGGCGGCGCGGCCGTGGCAAGCCTACAGATTTTCCCGCAGCCACACTCCAAATCGGCCGAACACATCGCTCGGCGGCTCCTGAACGCGGCGCGCACGCGAGGGCGAACCCGCAAAGCGCGTCAACGCGTATTGAAGCAATCCCGCACAAGTCGCAAACGCAGGGCCCGCGGTCGAATCGGCGAGCCCGCCGATGCGCAGCGGGCGACCCATCCGAACTTGTTTGTCGAGAACGAGTGCTGCGAGTTCGCGCACGCCCTGAAGCTGGCTCGCACCACCCGTGAGCACCACGCGACGCCCGGCGGTACGATCGACGCCGCTTGCCTCGAGACGCCCGCGCACGAGCTCGAACGTCTCCTCGAGGCGCGGCTGAATGATGCTCACGAGAATCGATTTCGGCACATGATTGGGACTGGCATGCTCGTCTTCGCCCACCTGCGGTACGTCGACCACGTCGTGCTCGTCGGAGGATGTGGCGAACGTTGAGCCGTAGAGGGTCTTCATGCGCTCGGCGTGGACGAGCGGGGTCGACAGGCCGCGTGCGATATCGCTCGTGACGTATTGCCCGCCGACCGGAATGCAGTCGGTATAGATGACCTCGCCGTCGAAAAAGACCGAGATCGAGGTGCTCCCGCCGCCCATATCGATGCAGGTAACGCCGAGGTCCATCTCGTCCTCGACCAGCGTTGCGAGGCCGGCCGCGTAAGGCGAGACGACCAGCGCCTGCAGATCGAGATGACACCGTGCGACGCAGGTCTTGAGGTTTCGAACCGATCCCGCGGACGCGCTCACCACGTGCATGTTGACCCCGAGGCGTTCGCCATACATGCCGCGCGGGTCGCGAATTCCGTTGCTGCCGTCGATCGTGTAGCTCACGGGGATGGAGTGGATGATTTCGCGCTCGCTGGCATCGTTCAGGAGATAACCTTGTCCGAGGACGCGGCGCAGATCGGTGTCGCCGACTTCATGACCCGCGATCGAGACCTCGACCGCGACGGTCTGCGAGAGCGGGGTGCCGCACGTCAGATTGACGAAGACCTCGCGGATGGTCTCTTCCGCCATTTGTTCGGCCGCGTGCACGGCACCTCGAATCGATTCCTCGGCAGCGTCCATGTCGATAATGGCTCCCGCGCGCAGGCCACGAGACTTCTGATGCCCGATGCCGACGACACGGATATTTCCCTCGCCGCCGATCTGGGCGACGAAGCAGCAGACCTTGGTCGTGCCGACGTCGAGTGCGGCGACGAGACCGCTGCGCGGCTTGGCCAATCCCCTCTTCATCGGCATCCCCATTTGCTGCCTTGTTGCTTCATCCCTTGGGTCATCGCGGCGTCACGTGTTCTTGCCGGGCTTGCCCTGGCGTGCCGCGGCGTCGGGCGAAAGCCGGACGATGAGACGGTCGGGCAAACGCAGATCGATCAGCACGATGTCGCGCTCGAACAGGCGCTCTTTGGCGTCGAGGTCTGCAAGGCGCTGCAAGGCTTCGTCCGGATTGATCTCGGGCAGGCGCACGTCGATGCCTTCGTTGAGGTGAAGATTCCAACGGCGGTTTCCGACCCAAATGCCGGATTCGACATGGCGCGCGAGTTCGGGCACTTTCGCGAGCATGTCGAGGAAAGCAGGTGCCTGCTTGGGAGCCCCTTCGCCGACGACCATCGGGAGCTGAGCGAAGCGCGCGACGTCAGCACCCTCGATCACCTTGCCTTCCCGGTCGACGAGCTTGATCCTGCCGCCCGATTGCCAGAGTGCGAGCGGGGTGCGCTCCTCAATGGTCACGAAGACGAGGCTCGGCCAGCGCCGCTCGACCGAGGCGGCGCGAACCCAGGGGAGCGATTCGAGCCGCTCGCGCGCCGCGCCGAGGTCGAGGCCGAGAAGCGGTGCGCCGCGCTTCGCACCCAGTGCAGCGAGAAGTTCCTGCGCGGTGGTCTCATGCCGGCCTTCGACCATCACATCGCCGACGCGCAGGCCGAGGCCGGATGTCGTTTGAAGTCCGGCATCGAGCAAGGCGAGCAAAGTCCTTTCAGCCGTCCCGCTCCGCCAAACCCAGGCTCCGGCGACGCAAACAAGCGTTGCAAGGAGCGCTGCACCTCCGTAGCGAACCACCGCACCGAGCCAACGCGGTGTCGGTCGACGCCAGCGCGGCTTTGCCGCGGGGAGCGATGGGGCGGTTACTTGTCGCATGCCGCGTTCTCCACCATCCAGGTGACGAGCTCGGAAAAGGACATGCCGATGTGCGCCGCCTGCTCGGGCACGAGCGAAAGCGGCGTCATTCCGGGTTGGGTATTGATTTCGAGGAGATAAATCTCGCCGATGCGCGCGGTGTCGTCGTAGCGGAAGTCGGCGCGCGAGACACCTCTGCAACCGAGCACTTCGTGCGCACGTGCGGCGAACTCCATGCATTGCTGCGCGATTCGTTCGGGGATGGGGGCGGGAACCAGGTGAGTGGTCTTGCCCTCCGTATATTTCGCGGCGTAGTCGTAAAAACCGCTCAACGGACGAAGCTCAGTCACGGCGATCGCCTTGTCGCCCATGACCGAGACCGTCAGCTCTCGCCCCGGAATGAAGCGCTCGACAAGCACCTCGTCGCCATAGGGCCAGGCATCGCGCTCGAAGGGCATTGCGTTGTCGCCAAGGTTGACGATGCGCACGCCGACACTCGATCCTTCGGAGACCGGTTTCACGACATAGGGGCGCGGCATGATGTCGCCTCGGAGGACAAGGTCGCGGTGCACGACCTTTCCGTCGGCAACGGGGATTCCAACCGACTGGAACAAGCGCTTCGCCATCGGTTTGTTCATGGCGAGCGCGGAGGCGAGCAATCCGGAATGAGTGTAGGGGACGCCGAGAATGTCGAGCACACCCTGAACGCAACCATCCTCGCCCCAGCGGCCGTGAAGCGCGTTGAAAACCACGTCCGGCAACGGCTCGAGTGCTGCTACGAGCTTTGGCAGGTTGCGCTCGACGACGATTTCGCTCACCTCGTAGCCGGCTTGACCCAGCGCCCTTGCGCATGCCTTCCCGCTCGTGAGGGATACTTCCCGCTCCGCCGACCACCCGCCCATGAGCACCGCGACATGCTTCGTCATGGCGATACCTGCGGGATGGGCCGCAAGCCGCCCGCGGGCGGCACGCCGACGATGCGGATTTCCCAGCGAAGCTTGACCCCGCTCGTCTCACAAACGCGCAGGCGGACTTCTTCGCCGAGCGCTTCGAGATCGGCGGCGGTCGCACCGCCGACATTGATCAGGAAATTGCAGTGCTTTTCCGAAACCATGGCGCCGCCACAGCGAAGGCCGCGGCAACCGGCCTTGTCGATCAGTTGCCATGCTTTACGGCCCGCAGGATCGGCGCCATCCGGGTTTGCGAAGGTGCTGCCGCCGGTGCGGCTGCGAATCGGCTGGCTATCCTCGCGCGCACTTTGGATCTCTTGCATGCGCTTGGCGATCGAGGATCGGTCGCCCGGTGCTGCCTGGAGGAGTGCTCCCGTAAAAATCCAATCCTCGGGTGCAGCACAATGTCGATAGGAGAGGCCGAGGGCCGAGAGGGGCAAGCGATGGAGATGCCCGGCGAGATCGATCGCTTCCGCCTCCACCAATGCGTCCTTGATCTCGCGGCCGTAAGCACCGGCATTCATGCGCAAGGCGCCGCCGATCGTACCGGGAATCCCGGAGAGGAACTCTAGTCCGGCCAAGCCGGCTTCGGCAGCACTCAACGCGACATTGAGATCGAGCGCACCCGCACCCGCGCGCAGCCTCGTACCTTCGACCTCGATCCCCGCAAATTCGCGCCCGAGCCTGATCACCACGCCGGGCACGCCGCCGTCTCGAACCAAAAGGTTCGATCCGACGCCGATGACCGTTACGGGCACGTCGACGGGCTTTGCGGCAAGGAATGCGGCGAGGTCTTCGCGGTCGGCGGGCCGGAACATCACTTCCGCCGCACCGCCGACACGGAACCACGTAATCCGGTCGAGGGGCGCGTTCTCCGTAAGTCGTCCCCGAACGGGCGGGAGCCGCTCGATAACGTGGAGCGGGAGTTGCTTTGCGGCCATCATCCGTTTGCCCCGCTTCGTTGGCCCGCACGCCGCGAAAATTGCGCCTCGAGCTCCGCCGGTAGCGCGTGCGCCCAATTCGTGATGCTGCCCGCCCCAACGCAGACAACCATGTCGCCCGGTTCCGCCACCTCGGCGACGATGCCGGCAAGCTCGGCGGGATCGGCGAGCGGGATCACTCTGCGATGGCCGTGGCTGCGCAGTCCCTCGACGAGCGCGTCGCGGCCGACCCCTTCGATGGGCTGCTCGCCTGCCGCGTAGACCTCCGCGACAATCACGGCATCCGCCTCGTTGAAGCAGGTGCAAAAATCCTCGAATAGATCGTGAAGGCGCGTATAGCGGTGGGGCTGCATGACCGCGATGACTCGACCGTGGCAAGCCGTCCTCACCGCGCGCATCACCGCTGCGATCTCGACCGGGTGGTGGCCGTAGTCATCGATGACGCGGATACCCGCGACTTCGCCAATCACGGTGAGCCGACGCTTCACTCCCGCGAAGCTCGCGAGCGCCTTGCGGATCGTCGCCTCCTCCATTCCCATCTCGTAGGCGATGGCGATGGCGGCGAGGGAATTTTGCACGTTGTGCTGGCCGAGCATGGGGAGCGTGAGCCCCTCGAAGCGTTTTTCCTCGCCCCGGAACCGGTCGGCGACTGTGACCGTGTAGCGCGAACCGCTTGGGCCCAGTGTTACGTCGGAGGCACGCACGTCGGCTTGCGGGCTCATGCCATATGTAATGATCTTGCGGTCGAGCACGCGGGGGATGAGGGCCTGCACCTCCGGATGGTCGATGCAGAGCGCTGCGAAACCGTAGAACGGGATATTCTGGACAAAGGATGCAAACGCGTCGCGCACCTTGTCGAAGCTTCCGTAAAAATCGAGGTGCTCGGGATCGATGTTGGTCACGACGCAGATCGTGGCCGGCAGTTTGACGAAAGTGCCGTCGGATTCGTCGGCCTCGACCACCATCCATTCGCCGCTGCCGAGGCGCGCGTTAGTGCCGTAGGCGTTGATGATGCCGCCATTGATCACGGTCGGGTCGATGCCCGCCGTCTCCAGCATCGCGGCGACCATCGAAGTCGTCGTCGTCTTGCCGTGGGTTCCCCCGACCGCGACCGACCATTTGAGCCGCATCAGCTCGCCGAGCATTTCCGCGCGTCGTACGATCGGCATGAGCCGCTCGCGTGCGGCCTTGACCTCGGGATTGTCCGATTTGATCGCCGATGAGACGACGACGACCTCGGCTTCACCGAGATTTTCCTCGCGATGGCCGAGTGCAATCGGGATCCCGAACGTTCTGAGGCGGCGGACGTTGGCGCTATCCGAGACGTCACTGCCCTGAACCTTGTAACCGAGATTGTGCAAAATCTCGGCGATGCCGCTCATGCCGATGCCGCCGATGCCGACGAAGTGGATGATCCCGATATCGAGAGGCAGTGTCCTCATTCCGCGGCAACTTTCATGGGCTGGGGGTTTCCGTTGGCCGGCAACAGCCGCTCCGCGAGCGAGGCGAGCCGCTCGGCGGCATCGATTCGCGCAACCGCCTGCGCTGCGCGCGCGGCGGCAGCGAGCGCTTCGGGGAGCGTGATAAGCGCTTCGAGCCGGCTTGCGAGTTTGGCCGCATCGAAATGTCGCTCCGGGATCAGCCAGGCCCCGCCTGCGGCGTCGATGGCCTGCGCGTTTGCGAGTTGGTGGCCGTCGATCGCATGGGGGTAGGGAACGAGAATCGCCGGCCGGCCGGAAGCCATGAGTTCGGCGCAGGTCGAAGCACCGGCGCGGCAGATAGCGAGGTGGCACGCCGCGAGTCGTGCGGGCATGTCGTCGAAGAAGGGCTGAATGTCGGCCGCGACCCCGCAGGCACTGTAAGCGGCGCGCACGGATTCCACATCCTCCGGCCGCGCCTGCTGGGCAACGGCGATCCGCCCGCGCAGGCTTTGCGGGAGTTGCGCTATTGCCGCAGGCACGATATGTGCGAACACGCGAGCGCCCTGGCTTCCGCCGGTCACGAGGAGCTTGAACGGGCCGTCAGCCTTGAAGGCGAAGGGCGGCTGCGTCGCAAGAACCGCGATGTCCGCGCGGACGGGATTGCCGGTCACCACGATCTTCACCCGGTCGGTCTGGCGGACGGCCGCGGTGTCCTCGAACGAGGTCGCGATGGATCGCACATAAGGGGCGAGCAGACGATTGGCGCGACCGAGGATCGCATTCTGCTCGTGAAGGGCCGTAGGGAGACGGGCGAGGACGGCCGCGGCCATCGTCGGCAGTGCGGCGTAGCCGCCAAAACCCAAAACGGCGTCGGGCTTCATCGATGAAATGCAGGATCGCGCCTCGAGAAAGCCGATGCCCAAGCGAAACGTCGCCGCGACACGTTGAAGGACGCTGCGGCCGGAGATTCCACCCGCCGCGATCGTGCGCACCGCCGAACCGGCGAATTTTTCGGTATGGGCCGCACCCCTGCGGTCGGTCACCAACAGGACGCGATGGCCCCGCGCAAGCAAGGTGCGCGCCGTTGCCTCGGCGGGAAACATGTGCCCGCCGGTTCCACCTGCGGCCAGGAGGATGAGACGGGGTGCTCCGGTCATCCGATTCCTCCCGGTCCCACGCGCCGGCGGGTCAGTGCTAGGACCATCCCCATCCCGAGCGCCAGGGCGAGGAGGGAGGACCCGCCATAGCTGATGAAAGGCAACGTCATACCCTTGGTCGGCATGAGATGCAGCTCGGACGCCATGTTGACGACGGCCTGAAGCCCGAACTGCACAAGAAGGCCCGCACCCGATAACAGCACGAAGAGGTTCTGCTCCTCCAACAGCCGACCGATGCCGCGCAGGATGACGAAGCCAAAGATCGTCACGATCCCAAGGCAGGCGAAGAGCCCGAACTCCTCGCCGGCAACCGCGAAAACGAAGTCGCTGTGCGCGTCCGGAAGGTGGAGCTTTGCGACACCCTCGCCGGGGCCGCGCCCGTAGAGGCCGCCATTCGAGAACGCTTCCATCGCGCGCTCGACCTGATAGCTGTCGCCCGACTGCGGATTGAGAAAGCGGTCGACGCGGCTCGCTACGTGCGGGAGCGTGAAATAGGCGGCTACGAGTGCCGCCATCCCGAGTGTGGTGAAAAGGACGACCCAATACATGCGCAATCCCGCAAGGAAGAATTGGGCGAACCACACGGCAGAGACGACGAAGAGCATGCCAATGTCGGGTTGTGCTGCGAGGATCGCAGCGACGGCGAAGTAGAGTACGATCGCGATGAAGTTGCCCGGGATTCGTGCGCCTTGACGCTGCCCGGCGAACATCCACGCGGTCACCACCGCAAAGGCGGGCTTGATGAATTCCGAGGGCTGAATCGAAAGGCCCGCGAGATAGATCCAACGCCGAGCGCCCTTGATCTCCGTGCCGATCGCCGGCGTGAGCGCCATCAGGGCGAAAGCGATCAGGAACACGACGACCGCAAGCCGGCGCACGCCGCGCGGCTCGAGGAGCGAGACGGCCAACATGAGCGCCAGCGCAATCGGGAGATAGAAAAGTTCGCGTTTCACGAAATAGAAGGAGTCGTAGCCGATCCGGGCCGCAACCGAGGGACTCGCGGCGAGGCACAGGATGATGCCCAACAGGGCGAGGGCGCCGATCGCGACAAGGAGCCACTTGTCGACCGTCCACCACCAGCGGCCAATGACGCTTCTGTCGGTGCGGGCGAAGGTCATGGTCATGCGCGAACCTCGGCATTGCGCCGCGGCCCGTCCGCTCCGGGCAACGCACCGACGAGTGCGCGGAACGCTTCGCCGCGGGCCTCGAAATTCTCGAATTGGTCCCAAGACGCACAGGCAGGCGAAAGCAGAACCACGGGCCGGACGGCGCGCTCGCGCGTCGCGGCCGCATTCGCCGCCACGACGGCCTTGGCGAGTGTTCCGCAATGCGTGTGGGGTACTCTCCCTTCGAGTGTGCGCGCGAAATCCCCGGCCGCTTCACCGATGAGGTAGGCATGCGCGATGCGACCGAAGTGGTGTGCAAGCGACGCGATGCCGCCTTCCTTGGCCCGCCCGCCCGCGATCCAATGGATATGCTCGTAGCAGACGAGGGCTTTTTCCGCTGCGTCTGCGTTGGTGGCCTTGCTGTCGTTGACGAAGCGCACGCCGCCGATCGTGGCGATGAGTTCCTGGCGGTGCGCCAATCCGGGGAAGCTTTCGAGATGGACGGCGATAGCACTTGGGGATGCGCCCGTGGGTTTCGTCGCTGCGTAAGCGGCGGCGGCGTTCTGCCAGTTGTGCCGGCCGGGCAGGGTCGGGATTCGCCTGAGGTCCGCGACCTCGGTCTCGGGCCCATCGGCTGCGTCGATGAGCAGGCCGTCGGGCGCATATACACCGCGCTGCAGGCGGCGCTTTGCGGAAATCGGCACGACGATCCGGTCACTCTTTTTGGTCAGCGCCTCGAAAATGCCCTCTGAATGGGCGTCGTCGACGCCGATGACGGCGGTGCAAGGCTTCGTCTGGCGATCGAAGATGTGCGCCTTGGCGCGGACGTAGCCCTCCATCCCGCCGTGACGGTCAAGATGGTCGGGTGTGATATTGGTTAGGACCGCAACGTCGAATGCGAGCGATGAGAGGAGTTCGAGCTGGTAGGACGACAGCTCGAGCACGTAGATGCCGTGCCGGTCGAGCGGGGCAAGTTCGAGGGCCGGCGTGCCGAGATTGCCGCCGACTTCGACCCGCCGTCCGGCGCTGCGGAGGACGTGGCCGATAAGCGCTGTCGTGGTCGATTTCCCATTGGTGCCAGTGACGCCGATATAAGCGGCGTCCCGCTGGCTCCGCGCCAAAAGCTCAACGTCGCAGACGATTTCGAGACCGGCATCGCGGGCACGCACCGCAATCGGATGCGGCTTCGGATGGGTGTGAGGAATGCCGGGACTCCACACGATGGTGCGTGCACGGGCGAGATCTGCCCCTGTGAGATCGACGACCGGCACGCCCGAAGAGGCTGCCGTGGCACGGCGTGCTGGATTGTCATCCCACGCCCAAACCTCGGCGCCGCTTCGCAGCAGCGACTTTGCGCTCGCCATCCCGCTTTTGCCGAGGCCCATCACGGCGACCGGCTGCCCGGCCAGTGAGGCGACTTCGATCATGTGCCTCACCTCAGCTTCAGCGTGGATAGGCCGGCCAACGCCAGAATCGACGCGATGATCCAGAACCGGATGACGATCGTCGACTCCTTCCAGCCCTTCTTCTCGAAGTGATGGTGGAGCGGCGCCATGCGGAAGACGCGCTTGCCGGTGAGCTTGAAGGATGCGACCTGGACCATGACCGAGACGGTCTCGAGCACGAAAAGACCGCCCACGATCGCAAGCACCAGCTCGTGCTTGGTGATGACGCTGATGGCGCCCAACGCGCCGCCGCACGAAAGCGAGCCGGTGTCGCCCATGAAGACCATCGCCGGCGGCGCATTGTACCAAAGAAAGCCGAGTGAGGCGCCGACGAGTGCCCCGCAAAAAACCGCGAGCTCGCCGCTGCCGGCCACATAGTGAAGCTGGAGATAGTTCGCAAAGACCGTATTGCCGACCACGTAGGAGATAAGACCGAACACGCTCGCCGCGATCATGACCGGCACGATCGCGAGGCCGTCCAGTCCATCCGTAAGATTGACCGCATTCGATGCCCCCGCGATGACGAATGCGGCGACGGGCAAAAAGAACCAGCCGAGCTGCAAGAGCACGGCCTTGAAGAAAGGTACGGCGAAACTCGTATTGAGCGGGGAAGGTGCATGCTGCATCACCCACAGGGCGGCGAGGAGGGCGATCGTGACCTGGCCGAGAAACTTGACCCTGCTCGGCAAGCCTTTGCTCGAGCGGCGGCTGAGCTTCAGGTAGTCATCGGCGGCGCCGATCGCCCCGAAGCCGAATGTCACGAACATCACGAGCCAGACATAACCGTTCGTCACGTCGGCCCAGAGCAGCGTGCTGAGCGTGAGGGCCGCGAGGATGAGTACGCCCCCCATCGTAGGCGTGCCTTTTTTGGTGATGAGGTGGCTCTCGGGCCCGTCGTCGCGGATCGGTTGGCCTTCGCGCTGCTTGCGCTTGAGCCAGGCGATGAAATGCGGCCCGAGCCAGAAGCTAATGAAGAGTGCCGTCGCGATCGCCCCGCCGGTGCGGAACGTGATGTACCGAAATAGGTTGAGCGGTCCGAAATCTTCGGCGAGGGGGGAAAGGATGTCGTAGAGCATTTCTTGTTGTTCCTTACCCGTTGACCGCATGGGGCATCTGGTGGAGTGCTAGGAGTGCATCCACCACCTTCGCCATGCGCGAGCCAAGCGAGCCTTTGACGGTCACAACGTCCCCGGGACGGATCTGTTCCACGAGAATCTTCGCAAGCGCTTCGGAAGTCTCGGCGTGGGCGCCGCGCATCTCGGCCGGCAGCGCCTCGTGAAGTGCCCGCATGAATGTACCGGCGCTGAACACGAGATCGATGCGCCCGGCGCGCAAGGCGCTCTCGAGACTTGCGTGGAGATGCCTCGATTCTGGTCCAAGCTCAAGCATGTCGCCGAGGGCCGCGATCCTTCGCCCCGCCGCACCGGGCTTCGAATTCGCAAGGATTTCGATAGCACCGCGCATCGATGCGGGCGACGCATTGTAGCTGTCGTCGATCAACTCGAAGCTGCCGCCCGCCATTTCGACGCGATGGCGCTTGCCGCGACCCTTCGGCGCCGCAAGCTCCTTGAGCGTTGCGGCCGCCTGGTCGACATCGGCGCCGACCGCATGCGCGGCGGCGAGCACGGCTAGGCTGTTGAACGCCCAATGCCGGCCTGGCACACCCAGTCGAAATTTGATCTCGCGGCCATCGAAAGAGGCGCCCACATCGCTGCCGTTTCGCACTGGCTTGTAAGACGTGAGCCGCATTTGCGCTTCGCGATGAGCGCCGAAGCTGATGACGCGGTCCACGCCCGCCGCGTAGGCGCTTACGATAAGGACCGGGAAGAACGGATTATCGCGGTTGAGGATTGCGACCCCGCCGCGCATGCCCGAGAAGATTTCAGCCTTCGCCTCGGCGATCGCCATGACCGTGTCGAAGTATTCCATGTGCACCGCGGCGACGGTGGTGATGATTGCGACGTGGGGGGCCACGAGAACCGAGAGTGGGGCCAGTTCGCCCGGATGGTTCATGCCAAGCTCGAAGACGCCGTATTGCGCATCGCGCGGCATGCGCGCAAGCGAAAGCGGCACGCCCCAAAGATTGTTGAGGCTCGCCGCACTTGCCGTCGTCTTCCCCTGACGCTCGAGCACGAGCTTGAGGGCTTCCTTGGTGCCGGTCTTGCCAACGCTGCCGGTGACCGCGATCACCTTGGCGTTCGTGCGCGCACGCGCGGCGCGGCCCAGGGCTTCGAGTGCGGCCTGGGTGTCCTCGACGACGACGAGCGGGGCCGCATCGCAGCCACGGGGTATTGCGGCCACGACCGCGGCGACAGCACCAGCCTCAAGTGCCGCGGCGACGAAGTCATGCCCGTCGACACGCGGACCCTTGATTGCAACGAAGAGGTCGCCTGGCTCGGCACTTCGGCTGTCGATCGAAACCCCACTTGCATGCCATGTCGCGTTGCTCACCCCGCCGGTCGCTCGCGCAACCTCATCCGAGCGCCAGATTTGAGTCCTTACGGCAGTCATTTGACGGTCCCGTCGAGGGCCGAAGCGACTGCCCGCACCACTTCCGCGTCGTCGAAGGGAATCGTCTTGTCCCCCACGATCTGCCCGCGTTCATGGCCCTTGCCCGCGATCACCAGCGTGTCGCCCGCTTCAAGCGAGCGCATCGCCGTTTCCACCGCCGCCGCACGGTCGCCGATTTCGAGCGCACCCGGGCAATCCGCGAGAATCTGGCTGCGGATGGCGCTCGGATCCTCCGTGCGAGGATTGTCGTCGGTCACGATCGTCCGGTCGGCAAGCCTCGCGGCGATGGCGCCCATCTGGGGCCGCTTGCCGGCGTCGCGATCGCCGCCACAGCCGAAGACGACGACCAGACGGCGCTCGGTATGACGACGAAGGGCATGGAGGACCGCTTCGAGTGCGCCGGGCTTATGGGCGTAGTCGACGAATATGGCTGCCCCGTTGGAAAGGCGGGCGATGCGCTGCATTCGACCGGGAACACCCTGCAGGTGGGGCAACGACGCGATCGCCGCGTGCGCATCTCCACCGGAGCCGACGACGAGACCGAGGGCGGCAAGCAGATTGCCGGCTTGGAAATCGCCCACCAGTCCGACCGATACCTCATGACGACGGCTCTCATAGACGAAGTGGACCGTCTGGCCGGTTGCACTGGCGCGCACGCTCTCGAGGCGCAAGGTCTCGCCGTTGACGCCGTAGCTCAGCACCCGAAGCCCGCGCACCCGGCAAGTCTCCAAAAGTGCGCCGTATTCGGGCACATCGGCGTTCAGAACGGCACTGGCGCCATCCGCCATCACCTCGGCGAACAAGCGGCGCTTCGCCGCGAAATAAGCCTCCATCGTCGGGTGATAATCGAGATGGTCGCGGTTCAAATTGGTGAAGGCGGCGGCGCGCACCGCGACCCCGTCGAGGCGATATTGGTCGAGGCCATGAGAGGACGCTTCCATGGCCACATGGTCGATGCCCGCGGCGGCGAGATCGGCCAAATCCTTGTGGAGCGCTATCGGATCCGGGGTGGTGAGGCTGCCATAGCGCGTGAGGCCGGGCGCGATGATGCCGAGCGTGCCGAGGCTCGCGGCCTGGAAACCGAGTTCGGTCCAGAGCTGGCGTGTGAAGCACGCGATCGAGGTTTTTCCGCTGGTTCCGGTCACGGCGGCGACCACGCGCGGTTGGCGGCGGTAAAATCGCGCCGCCATGAGCGCAAGCCGTCGACGCGGGTTCGGATCGGCGACAAATGCGACGCCACGCCTGAGCGGCATCCGGTCGGCATCGGCGAGGATGGCGACGGCACCTCGTTCGACCGCGTCAGCGATGAATTCCCGTCCGTCGGTTTTTGCGCCGGGCAAGGCCGCAAAAAGATAACCGGGTTCGACCCGTCGTGAGTCGGACGCAAGGCCGAGGATGTCGATCTCGGCCCAGGCAGGGTCATTCAGTGCGGTGTAAGCAACTCCGTTCATCAGCTCAATTAAGCGCAAGCTTCCGTTCCTGTGGATTGATCTGCACCCAAAGTGCCCGCTCGATCGCCGGGTCCTTCTCGTCGATCGGCATGACGCCGAGGAGAGGGGCAATGCGTTGCACGACGCGGTTGACCACCGGCACCGCGGTCCAGCCGCCGGTCGCGTAGCCGTGCGTCTGCTTTGTCGCGTGGGGCTCGTCATAAAACGCGAGCACCACATATTTCGGGTTGGTCATGGGGAACGCCCCGACGAATGAGGAGAGGAGCGCTTTTTTCGCATATCCGTGGAGCGACGCTTTCTCCGCCGTGCCGGTCTTTCCGCCGAGAAGATAGCCGGGAATAGAACCTTCCTTGGCCGTGCCGTCGGTGACTACGAGGCGCATCAGGCGGCGCATCTCATCCGAGGTGCCCTCGGAGATGACGCGCACGCCCGATGCGTCTTCGCCCGCCCGGCGCTTGAGCAAAGTGGGGTCGTGGAGAATTCCGCCGTTCACAACCGCCGCACTCGCGGCTGCAACCTGGATCGGCTCGACCGACACGCCATGCCCGAATGCGATGGTCATGGTGTTGATCGGGCGCCACTGGGCGGGAAAGGCGGGCTCGCCGAGTTCGTCGATCTCGAGCTTGGATTGCGACAAAAGCCCCAGCCGGTCGAGGAACTCGTGCTGGACCGTCCCGCCGAAGTCGAGCGCCATCCTGGCGGCCCCGATGTTGGACGAATACATGAAGATTTCGGGCACGGTAAGGGCCCGCCGCATGTTGTGGTAGTCGTTGATCGTGAAGCGGGCGATCTGGATCGGATGCGAGGCGTCGTAGCTGCTCGTCAGTTTGGAAGTACCGGTCTCTAACGCCATCGCCGCCGTGAACACCTTGAAGATCGATCCCATCTCGTAGACGCCGAGCGTCATGCGGTTGAAGCGCTCGTCATCGCCCGCCTCGCCCGCCTTGTTCGCGTCAAAGTCCGGAAGCGAGACCATGGCGAGCACTTCGCCCGTGCGCGCATCGAGCACCGCACCGCCCGCCGCCGCGGCCTGGTATTCCGCCATGCCTTGGGCAAGCTCCTCGCGCAGGACGTGCTGAATCCGGAGGTCGAGCGAGAGGACGAGCGGCGAGCCACCCTTCGACAACGTTTCATCGAAGTGGCGTTCGATGCCGGCCATGCCGTGATTGTCGACGTTGGTAAAGCCGACGACGTGCGCAGTCAAGACGCCATGCGGATAAACGCGCCGATCCTCGCGCTGGAAGTAGAGGCCGGGCAGGCCGAGACGATTGACCTCATACTCCTGACGTGGGCTCAAACTGCGTTGGATCCAAACAAAGCGCTGCTCTCTTGTCAGTTTTTCCTCGATCTCCTTTACCTTGAGCTCGGGCAAAACCCGCACGAGCTGGCGTGCGGTATCGGCCGCGTTACGGATCTCCTTCGGGTCCGCGTAAAGCGAGGCCGTCTCCAAGCTGGTCGCGAGAAGCACGCCATTGCGGTCGACGATATCCGCGCGCTCGAGCGGCAAGCGCGTGGCGCGCTCCGCATGCTCGGGTGAGGGCTCCTTCGGCTGGCTGAAGACTGTGACGTCGACGAGGCGAAAGGCGATGACCGCGAACGCGATGGTGAAGAGGCCGGCGCAAAAGACCAGACGATTGCGGCCGATCTCGAGTGCTTGCTTGTTCGCACCTTCAAGGCGCACCGGACCGCCGTTACAGGCGGCGTCGTGGTGCGGATGGCAGGGGTTCTGCCGCCAAAGCTTCATCATAGCGTGTCCTTCGCAAGGGTTACACTGCCGCTTCGACCCTTTTGGGGCCGGGGAACCGGCAGTGGTATGGCAGGAGGAATGGGTGCCGTAGCACTCGGCGACGCATCGTCGGGCTGCGGCGCAGCAGGTGCTGGGCGCATCGGCAGATCGTCGAATCTGCCATATTGCTTACCCGCGAGCGGTTGGAGATTGAGATATTTGCGCGCGAGGGCCTCGATGTGCTCGGGCTGATTTCGGTAGCTCCATTCCGCTTTGAGCACGTGAATGGTTTCCTCGTTCTGGAGAATCTCGCGATTGATGCGAGTCAGCTTCTCTTCAAGTCCCTGGACCTGGTACTTGAGCTGAAAGAGCGCGAAGCCGAGCGCCAACACGAAGGCGAGCCAGAGCCATGTTGCTCGATGCATCATGGGACCTCCTCGGCCGGGGAAGCCTCAACGGGCCACGCAGCGGCGCCCGTGCGCACGGCCGCGCGCAGCCGTGCCGAACGCGCCCGCGGATTGCTCGCGATTTCATCGTCCTTGGGCCGCATCGCCTTCTTGGCGATGAGTTCGAAGCTCGCAGCACGGGGTGCGACCTCGCCTGGCAGCAGCCGCGATTTCGACGCTCCGACCGCGCTGCGGGCCTTGAGAAAGCGCTTTATCTTGCGATCTTCGAGGGAGTGAAACGCGACGACGGCGAGCCGGCCGCCGGGTGCGAGAATCCGCTCCGCCGCCGCGAGGCCGCGGTCAAGCTCGCCAAGTTCGTCGTTCACGTGGATGCGCAGTGCTTGAAAGGTTCGCGTCGAGGGGTCGATGCCGTCGCGTCCCTGGCGGACGACACGGCGGATGATGGTGGCGAGGCGGCCCGTCGTGTCGATCGGTGCCTCGGTACGGGCCGCCACGATCGCACGGGCGATCTGGCGGGCAAACCTTTCCTCGCCATAATGGTGAATGATGCGGGCAAGCGATGCTTCGTCGAGGGTGTTGACGATATCGGCGGCACTGGCGCCGTCCCGTTCCATGCGCATGTCGAGCGGGCCGTCCGCGCGAAAGGAGAACCCGCGCGCGGGGTCGTCAATCTGGATGGAGCTCACGCCGAGATCGAGGGCAACGCCGTCGACCGCCGTGATGTCATGCTTTGCGAGCAGGTCGCCCATCTCGCCGTAGCGGCCGGAAAGCAGCGTGAGGCGGTCTTCGTAGTGCTGCACGAGCCGCTCCCCGCGCTCGAGCGCCACCGGGTCGCGATCGATTCCCCAAACCGTGCAGCGGGCGGCTCGAAGCAAAGCCTCGGAATAGCCGCCGAGGCCGAACGTGCCGTCGACATAGATTCCATCGTCACGTGGGGCCAGCACGGAAAGCACTTCGCGCAGCATGACCGGCACGTGGCCGCCGGGGAGGCCATTCGCCGCGATCATGGCGCGCCTCCAGCACCGCCGTCGCCTTCGCCTGGCGCGCCCTGGGGCGGGCGGACCTTGAGCGTCATGCCCTGGCGCCGCGCGCGCTCGCGCGCCTCGGCCGCAAAGCTCTCTCGCCCTTTGGGCTCCCAAATCTGAAAGCGAGGGCCTTGTCCGACGAAGGCCGCAAGCTCGGTTATTCCCGAATGGTCGATGAGCGCTTGGGGCAGCATGATGCGCCCTTCGGAATCGAACGGGAGCTGATGGGCTTCGGCGAAAATGGTGGCGGCGAGGTCTTCCTGTTGATCGGAGAAGGTCTCAACGTCGTAAAGGCTTCGGGCCAACTGGTGCATGAAGTCGATGGCGCAACATTCGAGGGCTTTGTGCTTGAAGGAGGGGAACGCGACGACACCGCTAAAGCTCTGGCCCGCAATGGCGGAACGGAAGCTCGCCGGAACGGACACGCGCCCTTTCCGATCGACCTTGTTCACCACCGTTCCGACGAACAGCGCCATGCTGCCCCCAACTGGACCGCCAGCACGGTCCGAACTTCCCCGGCATCACCCGCCTGCGCTTGGTTGGCGGGATGCTATCCTTGGGAAAACATGGGATAACATGGGATAAAATGGCCGTCAATGGATTTTCATAGTAAAAGCGAAGGCTTAGCCAAGAGATTTCGCCTGCTCGATTTGAAGCCGCGAAGGTCACCCAAGACCAAAGGTGTCACGTTGCTGAGGGAACGGCGCACATTCATTCACGGGATTGAGGCGGAAATTTGTTCTCAAAATGTTCTTTCACGGATTTTCATGGGTCTCACCTTGCAGTCTCTGCAAGGGCCGCGTTGTTTTCCAATTCGCGGGAATCGAGAAATGCCAGACGGCCTATAAGCCGGGTTCTGTCTTCGCCATCGGATCAATGACCCTGGGCGAAGGATGGCCATTCATCTGGGACGCCCGTTGCCGGGCGCCTCGCGCGACCTACCCGGATGGCAGCGCAGAAACTCGCCTGCTAACAATGAGTTAGCGGCCATCCCTACTTGGTCTTGCTCCCGGTGGGGTTTGCCCTGCCGCCCCCGTCGCCGGGGGCGCGGTGCGCTCTTGCCGCCCCATTTCGCCCTTACCGGCACCCGTTTCCGGGCCGGCCGGCGGAATATTTTCTGTGGCACTGTCCCTGGGGTTGCCCCCGCCGGGTGTTACCCGGCACCGCGTTTCCGTGGAGCCCGGACTTTCCTCCCCCCGGCCATGCCGGCCGGAAGGCGGCCATCCGGCCGTCTGGCGCCTTAGAGGTACGCGCCGGGTGGAATGGGGTCAAGACCTCCTGGCGGCCGCTTGCCAGCAGAGGCACGCCCAGCGCGCTATTCGGTCGGCAACCGGCCCAAAAGGTGATGCAGCAGGCTGACCGTCTCCGGGTCGGCGACGCCATCGACGCATCGCTGGCGGAAATGCCGCTGGAAGGCGGTTACGACCGCTTCCGTGGTTGGATCGTAGAGTCCTGTCCCTTCAACGCCGTAGCCAAAGCCGGATAGGGCAAGCTGGAGATTTGTAACGGCCGGACCTGAGGCACCGGGGCCAAGTCGGCTGGCGTTGGCGGAAATCCGAAAGCTCGCATCCGGCCAGATGCCAACTCCGGCGCGCGCGAGCCGCGCCCAGTCGAAACGCTCGCCCGGGTCTTGCTTTCGCGTGGGAGCCACGTCGGAGTGCCCAAGGACCCGATGCGCGGGAATGGGATGGTGCGCAAGGATTGCCCTGGCGAGGTTTTCAAGGGCTTCCATCTGCGCCTCAGGGAAATCGCGATAGCCGAACTCGTGGCCTGGATTGACCAGTTCGATCCCGATCGAATGTGCGTTCACATCGCGAATGCCTGCCCAATGGCTGACACCCGCGTGCCAGGCCCGACGTTCCTCGGCCACCAGACGGTAACAGGCGCCGTCCTCGTCGATGGCGTAATGGGCGCTGACTTTCGCCGCAGGATCGCATAGCCGTTCGAGTGCGGCACGACACGTCGTCATTCCGGTATAGTGAAGAAGAAGGATATCGATCGCACCGCCGGCCGGACGCGTGTCGTGGTTGGGTGAGGGATGTTCGATGAAACGCGGTTCGTTCACGATCTCTCGACCCCACCGTGCAAACGATCGTCCAGCTCAGGCGCAGGTTCGAGTAGCTTAGCATGGCGAGCATGAAGTCGTCGGCGCTCGCTTCGGCCAAAAAATCTTCGAAGCGGGTCGCGCCGCCGTCCGCAGCACTTATTGCCTTTCGTCCTTGCCGGCTCCAAATGCGGGGAGTAGCGTCGATCCCCGGTGCATTCGCACCGGGTCATGCCGTCACGAGTGCCGGCGAGGAGACATTGGATGAGTGCAGTGCCGAAGACTTCTTCTGAACCGAGGCTCAAGGCGGCGGCCCTCGATGAACTCAAGGCGCTGTTGGGCGAACGCTTCACGACCGCGATGGCGGTGCGTCAGCTTCATGGCAAGGACGAGTCGAGCTTCGCGGCCGTACCGCCGGAGGCCGTCGCGTTCGCGCAATCGACCGAGGAAGTGAGCGCCATCGTCAAGATCTGCGCGCGCCACAAGGTGCCCGTCATTCCGTTCGGCACGGGTACGTCGCTTGAGGGCCATGTGCTGGCCGTTCAGGGCGGGGTGTGCGTCGATTTGAGCCAGATGAACAATATTCTCCGCGTGAGCCGCGAGGACCTCGACGTCACCGTCCAGGCCGGCGTTACGCGCAAACAGCTCAACGAGAACATCCGCGACACGGGGCTCTTCTTTCCGATCGATCCGGGTGCGGATGCGTCCTTGGGGGGCATGGCGGCGACGCGGGCCTCGGGTACGAATGCCGTGCGCTACGGCACCATGCGCGAGAACGTGCTCGGCCTCACCGTCGTGCTGCCCGACGGGCGCGTCATACGCACCGCGAAGCGCGCGCGGAAATCCTCTGCCGGGTACGATCTCACGCGACTTTTCGTAGGCTCGGAAGGAACGCTGGGCGTGATCACGGAAGTGACATTGCGCCTCTATGGCATACCGGAGGCGATTTCGGCTGCGGTTTGCCCGTTCCCCAATCTCGAGGCGGCGGTCAATACGGTCATTCAGACAATTCAGATGGGCGTGCCGATCGCGCGTATCGAACTCATCGATCCGACCGCGATGCGCGCCATCAATCGCTTCTCGAAGCTCGACTACCCCGAAGCCTTCACGCTTTTCTTCGAGTTCCACGGCAGCGAGAGCGGGGTCAAGGAACAGGTCGAGACCGTGGAGGCGATCGCGGGCGAGCACGGCGCCAACGATTTCAAGTGGGCGTCGAGGCCGGAGGAGCGAAACAAGCTCTGGCAGGCGCGCCATGACGCCTATTTCGCCTCGATCCAGTTGCGCCCCGGCTGTCGCGGCATTTCAACCGACGTGTGCGTGCCGATCTCGCGCCTTGCCGAGTGCATTCTCGAAACTCACAAGGACATCGCCAAAGCAACCATGCCGATCACCATCGTCGGCCATGTCGGCGACGGCAATTTCCATCTCCTCTTCCTGATCGATCCGAACAACGAGGCGGAGCGACACGAGGCCGAGGCTTTCAACGAGCGCATGGTCATGCGGGCTCTCGCCATGGATGGCACCTGCACGGGCGAGCACGGTGTGGGGATCGGCAAGATGGATTTTCTCGTCGCCGAGCATGGCGAGGCCGTGAGCGTGATGCGTCAGATCAAGCGGGCGATCGATCCGGATAACCTGATGAACCCGGGCAAGATCTTGCGCATTTGAACGAAAGGTTGACGCTTCCCACGCCGTAAATCGGACAGGCATTCGACATAGAGCATTTTCCGGCAAAGTGGCTGCAGGCTTGCCGTGGAAGATGCAACTAAATCACCAAAGCTGGTGCATGACCCGATTCAATCCGATCGGATCATCCGCTATTATCGCGCGGGCTTCGCGGTACAAGATGTGCCGGCGTCGAGAGTGAGAGGAGGCCCGATTTCGTGAAGAAGCTGCTGATTGGCCTTGTCGTTCTGATCGCCGGAATTTTGGCGGCGGCTTTCATCGGTCCGAGCTTTGTCGACTGGAACCAGTACAAGGGCGAAATCGCGTCCCGGATCGAGGCGGCGACCGGGTGCAAGCTAAGAATCGACGGTGAAATCTCCCTCAGCATCATTCCGGGTCCCTATCTTTACGTCGGCGGCGTGAAGTTCGCCAACATCGCCGGTGCGGCGGAGCCCGACATCCTCCGACTCAAGGCGCTGGCGCTCAATATCGGCTTTTCGCCGTTGCTCGAGAGCCGCGTCCAGGTCGAAAGTCTCGATCTCGTCGAACCTCAATTGACGTTCGAACGCCTCGCGGATGGGCGGGATAATTGGCACTTCGGGCCGAACGCAAGTGGAGCGGCCACTTCGCGCGCCAAGCCAGCGCCAGCGAATGTCGCCTTGAGCCCGGCGGACTGCGGTCTGCCGGAGTGGGTTCAGCTCGACCGGATTGCGGTTCATAATGGCACGCTCGCTTATCGCGACGATCGGAGCGGGAAGGTCGCAACTCTCGGCCAGATCGATGGCGTGGTCGTCGCACCGCAGATCGGGACGATCCGCGCGCAAGGCAAAGCTGTGGCAGCCGGTCAGCCTTTCGCTTTCGACACCGCACTCGAACGAGCGGGCAGCGGCGGCCTTGCGGGTCTGACCCTCAAGCTCTCGCTTGCCGATGCCAAGCTGGAATTCGCCGGCCGCATATCAGATGGCGGCGGGAGCCCTCAGCTCACAGGAAGGCTGCAAGCGTCCGGAAGCGACCTGCGCCGCTTTTACGACATGTTCGATCCGGACGGGGCAGCTTCCCTGCCGGCTTTCCTCGCGCAGAATTACGCTTTCGACGGTTCCGTCACGGCGTCGGCCGCGAAGGTCGCGATTGGCGACCTCGCCCTTCGTCTCGGAGACGCCGATGCGAGGGGAGGGCTCGACATCGTTCCCGGCACGCCCACGAAGGCAACGCTCAAGCTCGCTCTTAACAGCATCGACTTAGACAAATGGCTTTCGATCACAGCGCCACCGCTGCCCGCCGGGGCTGCGCGAAGCGCATCCGGCACCTCCCCCGGAACGAAGCAGCCGGTCGAAGGCCGCAATGCGGCCTTGGCACTGCCGAACGATGTCGATCTCGATTTCGACGGCACCGTTGAGGCCCTTCTCTACCGCGGCAACGTCGTGCGCCAAATCCACCTCGGTGCGGGGATGAGCAAGGGAGAGGTGTCGCTCAAGGAGCTGAAGGCGGAGTTTCCGGGCAGCTCCGATCTCACGATCTACGGGGCGTTCAACGCACAGAATGGCAAGCCGAGTTTCTCGGGCAATGTGGAGCTTGCATCGGACGACCTGCGTCGATTTCTTAGCTGGCTTATGATCGACGCGGATGGCGTGCCGGCCGAGCGGCTGCACCAGCTCCTGCTTACGGCGGCGGTGCAACTCAATGAGGATCAGCTACAGTTACGCGATATCGACGCCAACATCGATTCATCGCATGTCGTCGGCGGTGCTACGATCCTGCTCCAGGGGCGTCCCGCATTCGGCGTGAGCCTTGCACTCGACCGGATCAACCTCGATGCCTATTTGCCGAGTGCGGCCGGCAATGCAGCGTCGGGTGGAACGCTACCGGGTGCCGCGCCGCCGCCAAAAGCGCGATCGGCAACGGCCGGCGCGAGCGCCATTCCCTCGCGCGTCCTCGATGCGTTCGACGCGAACTTTCGCGCACGTGCGGACGAGGTCACGTTTCACGGCGAGCGAATTCTCGGCTTGCGCCTCGATGGCACGTTGCAGGGCGGCAATCTTATCCTGCGCGACGCGAGCGTCGACGACGTCGCGGGCTTGAAGGGAAATGTCGCCGGCAAGATCACGGATTTAGACGATACGCCTAAATTCGAACTCGCCGGAAGCGTGGCAACGGCGGAACTGGCGACGTTCCTGCGATATTCCGGACTCAAATCCGCCACCACCGCCGACCAGTGGGGTGCCCTTACCCTTAAGGGTAACGTCAAAGGCAATCCGGACCGGTTCGCGATCGATCTCGACGCGCAAACGAGGGGTGTGTCTTACAAGAGTGTGGGCACAATCGATTTCGCGGGGAATGCTCCGACATACGACCTCGACGTCAACGCAACCCACCCGGATTTCGCGGTGTTCCTGCGCGGGGTCGGCTATCGACCGATGAGCGACAAGCTCGGCGACTTGCGGCTTCATGCGAAGGTGGCGGGTGGGCTCGACAAGGCGAAGATTTCAAATCTCGAAGTGGGCATCGGTTCCACGACGGTGAGCGGCCCTGTCGAGATATCCTTCGATGGACCGCGCCCGAAGATCGTCGCCAAGCTCGATGCCGGCCCCATCGATGTCGATTCGTTTCTGCCTGCCGGCGATCCAAGCGGGGGCGAAGGCAAGCCGCGGCCGCGCGGCCAGGCGGTGACGGGCATCAATTCGCGCTGGTCGACGGCACCTCTCGATCTCGCAGGTCTCAAGTCCGCCGATGCCGATCTCACGCTCGCGAGTGCAGCACTCACCTCCGGGCAATACAGGATCGAGAGCGCCAAACTCACCTCGACGTTGTCGAACGGCACGCTCGATATCACTGGGCTGACCGGCAAGCTCCTTGACGGCAATCTCAAGCTGTCGGGGAGGCTCGAAGCCTCGGGCGAACCGGCAGCGAATTTCGATCTGAATCTCGATGGAGCCAACCTCGGCGAGGCCGGATTGAAGATCGGTGCTGTGCGGCTCATCAAGGGCTCATTGTCGGCGACGGCGAGCCTCTCGGCGCATGGCGCAAGCGAGGCCGCGTTCGTGCGCGCCTTGAACGGCAGCGGTTCGCTCAAGGTGCAAGACGGCACGCTCAGGGGAATCGACCTTTCGGCAATGAGCGACCGCGTCGCGAAGCTCGACCGCACGGTCGATCTGCTCGCCCTTGCCGCGATCGCGACCTCCGGCGGCGAAAGTCAGGTGAAAAGCCTCGCAGGTAGCTTCACGCTCAAGAACGGTGTCGGCGAAAACAAGGACCTGACGATCGAAACGGACGGCGCCTCCGGCAAGGGCGCGGGCACCCTCGATTTGCCGAACTGGTACATGGAATACGAGATCGCGTTCACGCTTACGGGTGCGGCCGACGCTCCACCCTTTTCGATCAAGCTCAAGGGCGCTCCGGACGAGCCGCGCAAGTTCCTGGATGCCAACGCGCTCCAGGAATACCTCTTGAAACGCAGTGCCGCCGCGGTCAAGGACACGGGCAAGGAGAACAAGCCGGCCAACGCGGGACAGACTGCACCTGCCAATACGGAGGCGAATCCATCCGCCGACTCGATCATCCAGGATCTTTTGAAAAGCTTGAACAAGAAGGCCCCGCAATAACGGGCGCGATCAACCGACGCGATCGGTCGGGGCATCGCTCTGCGCGGCGCGCATCCCTCGTCACCGAGAAGCCTTCAGTGTCTCCAGCACGTGAATGCGCAACGCGCTCGAAAGATTGCCGCGCCGCTTGCCGTCGATCTCCTCGATCAGCAGGTTCAGCGAAATCCCGCGCCCGCTCGCGATCTCCTTGAGGGCCTCCCAAAAAGGTGCCTCGAGCGACACGCTCGTGCGGTGCCCCGCGATCGTGACCGAGCGTTTCGCGAGGCCCGCCATGCCTAGCGCGGCCCGAGCATCGCTTCCGGCCGCACCCATTTGTCGAATTGCGCCTCGGTAAGGAACCCGAGTGCCATGGCGGCGCGCTTGAGCGTCGTCGACTCGGCATAGGCCTTCTTCGCGACCTTTGCCGCCTTGTCGTAGCCGATGTGGGGGTTGAGTGCGGTCACCAGCATGAGCGATTCATGCACGAGCCGGTCGATCCGCTCTTTATTCGCTTCGATGCCGATGACGCAGTTGTCGGTGAAGCTGACGCACGCGTCGGAAAGCAGGCGAAGCGACTGCAGCAGATTATAGATGATCACGGGCTTGTAGACGTTGAGTTCGAGATGGCCTTGGCTGCCGGCGAACGTAATTGCCGTGTGATTGCCCATGACCTGGACGGCGACCATCGTCATCGCCTCGCACTGGGTGGGGTTGACCTTGCCCGGCATGATCGAGGAGCCGAGCTCGTTCTCGGGGAGGTGCAACTCGCCCAAGCCGCAGCGCGGCCCCGACGCCAGAAGCCGGATGTCGTTCGCAATCTTCATCAGGGAGCAGGCGATCACGTTGCACGCACCCGAAGCTTCGACCATCGCGTCATGTGCCGCAAGCCCCTCGAACTTGTTCCTGGCGGGTGCAAAGGGAAGCCCCGTAATCTTGGCGAGTTGGCGTGCGAACGCCTTGTCGAAGCCGCGGCGCGCATTGAGCCCGGTTCCAACCGCGGTGCCGCCCTGGGCGACACGGAAGAGGCGGGGGAGCGTGTTGCGCGCGTGTGCGATGCCGTTCTCGACTTGCGCGGCATAGCCCGAGAATTCCTGCCCGAGGGTGAGTGGGGTTGCGTCCTGTAGGTGTGTGCGTCCGACCTTGACGATGCCCGCGAAAGCCTTCGACTTCGCTTCAAGGGCACCCTGGAGATGTTCGAGAGCCGGCACGAGCGTCCAGGCGATCTCCGCCGCCGTCGCGATGTGCATCGCGGTCGGGATGCTGTCGTTCGAGGATTGGCACATATTCACGTGATCGTTCGGATGCACGGGCGTCTTCGATCCGAGTTTCCCGCCGAGGATTTCGATTGCCCGGTTGGCGATCACTTCGTTCGCGTTCATGTTCGTCTGGGTGCCCGAGCCCGTCTGCCAAACGACGAGGGGGAAGTCGTCCGTCAGCGTGCCGTCGATGACCTCGTCCGCCGCCTTGACGATTGCGCGGCCGCGCTTCTTGTCCAGGGCGCCGAGTCCGATGTTGGCGAGGGCCGCCGCCTTTTTTTGCAAGCCGAGCGCGCGAATGAATTCGGGCGGCAGCCGCTCGCCGCCGATCCTGAAATTGCGCAGGCTGCGCTCCGTTTGAGCACCCCAGTAGCGATTCGCGGGCACCTCGATGGGGCCGAAGCTGTCGGTCTCGATCCTGGTTCTTTGCTTCGATGGTCTCGCCATGGCCTTCTCCCAGCACACATGAAAAAGCGCGCCCACTCATAGCACCGGGTGTGGGGTGGGAACACCCGAGCGGTAGAACTCAGAAATCCGGTTCGTATCGGGGACGGCGCCGGGACTTTGCGGCCGGGGCACTTTCGCGCGACGGCTTTCGAGCCTGCGTCGCCTCGCGTTTCTGCGCTTTCTTGGCGTTGGTGCGCAAACCCGTCTCATAGGCTTTCCGCGCCCACCGGCAGAGCACTTTGCCGTCTTTGAGCAATTCCTTGGGCGTCTCCCAATAAGGCAGCGCCACCTCCTGCCCACGATGCCCTTCGTAGGTAATCGGGCCGCAGCCGCGCCTTTCGAAAGCGCCCTTCGTCTTTTCGTCGGCCTTCAAGAAAAGCGTGCGATCGAAAATGAGCGCGAAAATCGTGCCGTCGAGATAGAGCCCGTGGCCGCCGAAGAGGCGTCGAGCCTCGACCGGGCCAAGGGGCGTGAGCAGCTTTAGGATACGCGCAACGAGCGGAGGATTGGGCGAGGCCATGACCCTCTACCGGGTAAGCCCCTGAAAGAAATCGTTGCCCTTGTCGTCGGTGACGATGAAAGCGGGAAAATCCTCAACCTCGATCCGGTAGATCGCTTCCATGCCAAGCTCAGGATAGTCGATGACCTCGACCTTGCGGATGCAATCCTGGGCGAGGCGCGCAGCCGGACCGCCGATCGATCCCAGGTAGAAACCGCCGTTGGCCTTGCAGGCTTCGATGAAGGCTTTCGAGCGATTGCCCTTGCCGACGGTGACGAATCCCCCGCCGTTCCTCATCAGGATATCGGCGTATGAATCCATGCGTGCCGATGTGGTGGGTCCGAAGGAACCCGATGCGAAACCCTGGGGCGTCTTGGCGGGGCCGGCGTAATAGATCGGGTAGTTCTTTATCGCATCCGGCAGCCCTTCGCCGCGTGCGATGCGGTCCTTGAGGCGTCCGTGGGCGATGTCGCGCGCGACCGCCATCGGGCCCGTCAGGGACAGGCGCGTGCGCACCGGATATTGGCTGAGGGTCTTTCTGATGTCGCTCATCGGCTTGGCCAGATCGATGCGCACCACTTCGCCGCCGATTTCCCGCTCAGTCGGTTCCGGCAGGTACTGCGCCGGATTGGTCTCGAGGGCCTCGAGGAAAACCCCGTCGGCGGTGATCTTGCCGAGGGCCTGGCGATCCGCGGAACACGAAACGCCGATGCCGATCGGCAGGCTCGCGCCATGGCGCGGCAATCGGACGACGCGGACGTCGTGGACGAAATATTTCCCGCCGAACTGCGCGCCGATCCCGAAGCCGCGCGTCAATTCGCGGATTTGCGCCTCGAGTCCGAGGTCGCGAAACGCCCGGCCGTAGGCGTTTCCCTCGTGGGGCAGGCTATCGAGATAGCGCGTGCTCGCGAGCTTGACGGCCTTCAGGTTCTGCTCCGCCGACGTGCCGCCGATGACGACCGCCAAGTGATAGGGCGGGCACGCCGCCGTGCCGAGCGAGCGCAGCTTGCCGTCGAGCGATTTGAGGAGTGCCTCCGGCCGCAGGATGGCCGGCGTCTCCTGGAAGAGGAACGTCTTGTTCGCCGATCCGCCACCCTTCGCGATGAAGAGAAAGCGGTATTCGTCGCCCTCGGTCGCATAGAGGTCGATCTGTGCCGGCAGGTTCGTCTTGGTATTGACCTCCTCGAACATCGATATTGCCGCCATCTGGCTGTAGCGCAGATTCGCCTCGCTCCAGACCTTATGGATACCGCGGCTGATCGCCTCGGCGTCATCGAAGCCGGTGAAGATGCGCTGGCCCTTCTCTCCCATGACGATGGGTGTGCCGGTGTCCTGGCACATGGGAAGGACGCGCCCCGCCGCGATCACGGCGTTCTTCAGGAGATCGAGGGCGACGAAGCGATCGTTATCCGATGCTTCGGGGTCGTCGATGATGGCGCGAAGTTGCTTCAAGTGTCCAGGGCGGAGCAGATGGGAGATGTCATTGAAGGCATTGGCGGTAAGGCGCGTGATCGCCTCGGCCACCACTTTGACCATGCGACCGCCCGCGAAGCTCGCCGTCTCGACGAAATCCCCGGTGAGCTTGCGATAAGTAGCAGTGTCCTCCCCGTGGGGGAAGAGTTCCTGGTGGATGAACTCGCTCATGATTTTAATTCCGTTTCTGGGCTGAAGGCGTCGCTCCGTTCCTATCGTCTCATCCGCATCCATGGCCGTGGCGATCGACCGACGCGCCGACCACGCGAGATGCGTTGAAACGGAACGAGGCTCGGAATATGAGGGTCGGACGACAGGGCGGCAACATCACTTCTTGCGGAACGCGTCGAGGGTCACGACCTGGCCTGCCGGGACGGGTGCGGTTCCCTGGTCGGGCGAGGCGACCGGCGCACCTCCTGTGTCGGGCTTTTCGGGCTGGCCGGCAATGATCTCGCCTTTGAACTGAAGGCCGAATTGCACGGCCGGATCGACGAAGCCGGTCAGGGCCGAGAAGGGAATGCGCAGGCGCTCGCGCTGCTTGTTGAAGCTCAACGTGACTTCGAATGCTTCATCGCCCACTTCGAGGCTCCAATATTGGAATTGGAGCACGATCGTCATTTCCTCGGGATACTGGGTGCGAAGATGGTCGGGAATTGCAACACCCGGATCGCCGGTGCGGAAAGTCAAATAGAAGTGATGATTGCCGGGAAAGCCGTTCTTCTCGACTTGTGCAAGCGATTGCCGCACGACGCCGCGTAACGCGTCTTCGACCATCTTGTCATAGCGGAGCAGATCTCTGCCCATGCCGCACCCACTCCCCGCGTGCACCCCCCATCCTCTTGTCGGGATCAGAGGTGGAGGGCTTCTGTTGCCAGGTGCCCTCCGAACCCCGCCTCAGCTTGCGACGGCCGAGGACTTGAACTTTAGGCTAACCAGCCGCCCTTAGGCAGCGAGGCTAACCTCCGCGTAGTTGTCGTTGGCAACTATGCTATGGCCCGATAACGGTGGAACCATGCCGGGCGAAAATCGCACCTTTAGCCACGCGTCGATCCTATTTCGCCCCCATTGGACCCCACGGCCGGCGTTTCGCGGCCGCAGGCCGATCGGTGAATGGTGGAGGCGCCGGGTACTGCCCCCGGGTCCGCATTGGTTATTACGAACGACGTTTATCGCCATAGTCGAGTTTCCCCGACGCCTTGAAATATAGGGATTGCGGACGGTTTTGAAAAGCAGGCACTATCCGGGCCGAAAGCGGACCGCCGGCGCGGTTCGTCGCGCTGACATAAATCCCTGGTAGCATACGACGGTTTTCCTTTCCGACACCGCCCGCAAGGAGATCCAAGGATGATCGAGATTCCGCGCCGGCGGTTTCTTCGAGGTGCTGCCGTGCTGGGTGGCGCGGCCGTATTCGGCGTGCCGGCACGCGGTATTGGCAGCACGGCGCCGGGCAAGCTGACCGATATCGATTATTTCATCATCCTGACGAAGGAAAATCGCTCCTTCGATCACTATTTCGGCACGCTCGCGGGCGTGCGGGGCTTCGGCGACCCCTCGGCCCGGCGGCAAGGCCATATCTTCGAACAGGTGGACGAGGAGCGGGGCCGGCGGGTGCTGCCGTTTCATCTCGACACGCGCACGACCAACGCCCAGCGCCTCGTGACGACCGACCACACTTGGGGCGGACAGCATGCCGCCTGGAACGGCGGCAAATTGGATCAATGGATTTCAGGACATCGCAGCCAAGATGGCGCCCATGCGGCCATTACCATGGGCTATTACACGCGGGCGGACATCCCATTCTATTATGCCCTCGCCGATGCCTTCACGATTTGCGATGGCTATCATTGCTCGGTCATGGGGCCGACCCATCCCAACCGCTATTACCTCATGACGGGCACCATCGACCCCGAGGGTAAGGCAGGCGGGCCCGGCATCGACAATTCACCGCGCAACTTTCGCTGGGAGTCCTACCCGGAGCGGCTCGAGCGCGCGGGCGTTTCCTGGCGCATCTATCACGATCTCGACGACTATAATTGCAACGTCGTCCGCTTTCTTGCGCAGTACAAGAATCTGCCGCGAAGCTCCTCCCTCTGGGAAAATGCCATGAGGACCCGGCCGTTTTACGAGCTTCTGTGGGATATTCGCACCGCGAACATTCCACAAGTGAGCTGGATCGTGCCGCCCTCCTTTGAAAGCGAGCATCCTGACTTTCTCCCGGCATACGGAGAGCGCCACACCCAGCGCATCCTCGAAGCACTATGGTCGAACCCGAAGCTCTGGGCCCGCACCGCACTCATTATCAATTACGATGAGAATGACGGTCTGTTCGATCACGTTTCTCCACCCACACCCGAACCCGGCGCCTCCGACGAGTATGTCGGCGGCCTGCCCGTGGGGCTCGGCTTCCGCGTCCCCTGCCTCGTGATCTCGCCGTGGAGCCGGGGCGGCTATGTCTGTCACGATACGTTCGACCACACATCGACGCTGCGCCTCATCGAGACCCGATTCGGCGTTGAGGTCCCGAACTTGAGCAAGTGGCGACGCGGCGTCACCGGCGATCTCACGAGCGCCTTCAGCTTCGCCGTTGAGCCGAGAAACGATGTGCCGGCGTTGCCCGAAACCGAAAAGGCCCTCGCCTTCGCCGAGGAAGGCGCGATGGCGCTTCAGCAGCCGAGCGTGCCGGAGGAACCTCAAATGCCGGCCCAGGAAACCGGCAGCCGGCCGACCCCCCAAACCAATACGTGAAAGGCGGCGACGATCGGTCGGGGAGCGGCGAGGGCCAGGCGGCTGAATCTGATCCGATTCGGGAATATCCACGCGCGATGTTGGCGGCCTGTCGGTGAGCGGGTAGAGTGCCGCAGCGGAATCGCGTGCGTGTGCGAGGGCGACGGAGGAATGCCGATGGGTTTAAGCCGTGAGCAGCAGGCGGAGATCGAGGCCTCGCGCGAAAATCAGGCCACGACACGTCGCGCCACCGTGCCTGCACTCGAGGAAATTCTTTACCAGGCGATCCCCGTCCTCGATCACGGTTTCGTTCGCGTCATCGACTATATGGGCGACGATGGCGCCGTCGTGCAGGCGGCACGAGTCTCCTATGGCAAAGGCACCAAGAAAGTCTCGGAGGACCGGGGTCTCATCAACTACCTGATGCGCCATCGCCACACGACACCCTTCGAGATGTGCGAGATCAAATACCACGTGAAGTTGCCGATCTTCGTGGCGAGGCAGTGGATTCGACATCGGACGGCGAACGTGAACGAATACTCGGCCCGCTATTCGATCCTGGATCGCGAATTCTACATTCCAGCACCGGCTCAGCTCGCCGCCCAGTCGCAAAGCAATCGCCAGGGACGCGGCCACGTGCTCGAAGGCGACGAGGCGGCGCGCGTGCTTGCGATTCTGCGCGAAGACGCCGCACGGTGTTACGAGCACTACACGGAGATGCTGAACGAGGACGAAACCGGAAACAGCATCGATGCCGGGCGACAGGGCCTGGCCCGAGAGCTTGCGCGCATGAATTTGCCCCTCAACGTCTATACCCAGTGGTATTGGAAGACCGATCTCCAGAATCTTCTCCACTTTTTGTCGCTCCGCGCCGATCCGCATGCGCAGTACGAGATCCGCGTCTATGCGGATGCGATGCTCGAGACCATGAAGCGCTGGGTTCCCATGGTGCACGATGCGTTCGTGCAATACCGGGTGGGAGGTGCGCATGTCTCGGCCGCGGGGCTCGCGATCGTCAAGCGCATGATCGACGGCGAGAAGGTCGAGCAGGCCGGCTCGGGCCTTTCGGCGCGCGAGTGGCGCGAACTCATGTCCCTTCTGGGGAAGTCGGATTAAGTGCGGCGGGCGCCGCGCAGTCTGCGATGCCAAATCCGTTAGCGCGCTATGTGGGGCCATAGGCCGATAAGGCCGACGATGATCAGGTAGATTGCGACGATGACGTTCAGAAGCCGAGGCATGAGCAGGATGAGGATACCGCCGACAAGGGCCAGCAACGACATTAGAACATCCAGATGAATCATCATGAAACTACCTCGAAATCCTGCTAAGAGGGGCTGAGATTACAAGGGGTGCCGCGCACGCGCCACACCTCTCGATGACGCGCAACGCACCTCATCTCGCCTCGCCAATGAGAACTTTTCCCGTCACCCATTCGATACCGTCGGCGGAACATCTCGCCGAAGTGGTGAAGGCCGACTACGATCTCGGTCCACGTCTCGAGTGCCGGCTATTTCGCTCTGGCATCGCGGATACCTATGACGTGCGCGCGGGATCGAGGCGCTTCATGCTGCGAATCTGCCGCGTCGCGTGGACGACCCGTGCCGGGATTTCCTACGAGGTGGATGCACTTCTTCATCTCTGCGCCCGGCGCGCGCCGGTGGCCGGCCCGGTCGCCCGACGCGACGGCGGATATATTACGTACATCGCCGCACCGGAGGGAAGGCGACTTGCGGTCCTTTTCGCTTATGCAAGCGGGCGGGAACACGTGCGCGATATCGCCACCAGCAAGTCTTATGGCGATGCTCTGGCGCGCATCCACAATGCGGGAGAAGGCTTCACGAGCCGGCGCGCGCGCGCACCGATCGACGCCAATTTCCTTGTCCGCAGGCCTCTCGCGCGGCTTACCCCGCTCGCGGTCGAGCATCCGAAGGCGTGGGGCTATCTTGCGAAGCTCGGTCGCAAGCTCGACGGTCGGTTGGAGGAGACCGGGCGGGGTCTTTCGACGGGACTTTGTCACGGCGACAGCCACGGCGGCAACGCGTCCT
>Ga0187766_10000044_pt1 | contig 57294 bp, 38 predicted proteins | sample 0216_QUI02_MP05__4_FD_132971 | JGI IMG/M metagenome (GOLD analysis project Ga0187766, IMG submission 132971) | Tropical peat soil microbial communities from peatlands in Department of Meta, Colombia - 0216_QUI02_MP05_20_MG | ecosystem: Environmental > Terrestrial > Soil > Wetlands > Peat ... | reverse complement strand
GAACCATGAAGTGCGCGTATACTTACCAGCTTCGCTGAGCTAACCATCCGGGACAGAGACAATTGGGGCTGCATTGGGTCTCTTTCCCCACTCAGCGAATGCGATACCTACTCATGTGTGGGATTCTCGGGTACTCCCACTTCTCGAGCGAATTACCGTCTGGCCTGTTGACTTCGGGTCTGGAGTTCCTGCTCCATCGTGGGCCCGATCATCAGGGACGCTACACCTCCGACCAAATCTCCCTGGGTGCAACGCGACTTCGTATTCTGGATCTGGAGAGCGGTGACCAGCCGCTGCTTAGTCCGGATCGGAACCTGGTTGTCGTTTTCAACGGCGAGATCTTCAATCACGCCGAGATTCGTTCCGAGCTCGAGCGGGAAGGATTCGCTTTCCGGACCCACTGCGACACCGAGGTCGTCCTGCAAGCATTCCAGCGCTGGGGTAGTGCCTGCTTCTCCAAGTTCCGAGGCATGTTCGGGATCGCGATATGGATTCAATCGGAACGCCGCCTGATCCTGGCCCGCGATCGCATGGGCATTAAGCCTCTTTATTATTGTTTGCATGAAGGTGAGATTTTTTTTGCTTCCGAGCTGAAATGCATCCTCGCACACCCGTCCGTTCGCCGCAGGATCTGCCTCTCCGGATTGGATTGCTTTCTCAGCCTGAACTACGTTCCCGGCCCCTTCACCCTGGTGGAAGGCATCACCAAGCTGATGCCGGGTCAGATGCTGGAGTGGCAGAATGGACGTGCCACGGTACGCAGCTTTCTTCCTTTCCCGGCGATGGGGCTCCCGCCACGTTCTGTCGAAGAGGCGGCACAGCACCTGGACGAGCTTCTCGCGCAATCGGTCCGTGAACAGTTGGTTTCCGATGTCCCCGTCGGCATCTGGCTGAGTGGAGGCCTGGATTCCTCCACGGTTCTGCACTATGCGACGCAAGCCTACGCCGGCCGGTTGCGCACATACTCCATTACCTTCCACGGGCACTCCTTCGATGAAAGTCGCTACATTCGGGAAGTCAGCCGTCACTACGGCACCGAGCATTCCGAGTTCGACCTCGGTCCTGAGGCTGACCTTGCAGATGCAATCGAGCAAATCGCGTACTACTCGGATGAGCCCAGCGCCGACGCTGGGGCTCTGCCGGTCTGGTATCTGGCGCAGATGAGCAAGCGGGACGTCACCGTCCTGCTGACGGGAGAAGGTGCTGACGAACTCTTCGCTGGCTACCTCACCTACCAGGCCAATCGCTACGGCGCCATCGCCCGGCAGGTTCCTGCTGCTTTGCGCCGCACTGCTCTGGCGTGTGCCCGGCGTGTCCCTGCATCGGACGAAAAAATCAGCTTTGAATACAAGCTCAAGCGGTTTCTGCAGGGATCCCTGCTTTCTCCGGAACGGGCACACATCTTCTGGAACGGAACGTTTTCCGAAGAGGAGAAGCGGAAGCTGTTCCTTTATGTGAATTCCGGACCATTGGCGGAGGTGGTGGCTGGAATGGTCGGTCGCACCAGTTTGCAGAGTTACCTCGACTTCGACCAGCACTACTACCTCCCTGATGACATCCTGTACAAGGTAGACAGGATGAGCATGGCCCATTCACTCGAAGTCCGGCCCCCATTTCTTGATCCCCGCATTGTCGATTTTGCCAACCAGCTGCCAGCACGGTTCAAGCTGCGCGGGGCTACATCCAAGGTGGTATTGCGCCGCTTAATGCAGAACAAATTGCCGGGCACGGTCCTGCGTCGGCCCAAAATCGGATTTGACATCCCTATCCACGAATGGTTTCGAGGAGTTCTTCGGCCTTTGCTCCTCGATACACTTTGTGAGGAGGCGGTATCGGAGAGCGGACTGTTTCACTGGCCCGCAGTCTTTCGAGTGCTGCGCGAACACATGGAGCGAACGGCGAACTGGGGTTATCACCTATGGGGCTTGATGGTTCTGTTCATGTGGATGAGACGATGGAAGATCGGGTTACCATCCATCGAGGTGGAGAGCGAACGCCCGCTCGTCAAAGTGTTCGAGGCGGTTGGTTCGTCATCGCCGCTGCTTGCCTCGTCTTCGTCTCCAATATCCTCAGTCCCCCTCGGCTGATGGACGATGTCGACGCGGTCCAGGCGCAGATTGCCCGTAATATGCTGGCTTCTGGGGACTGGGTGACGGCGCGCCTCAACGGAGTCCCTTATCTCGAGAAGGCTCCTCTTGTCTACTGGATGATGGCCATTTCGTATCGCCTTCTGGGCGTCCACGACTGGTCGGCACGGCTGCCACTCGCTTTGGCGACCGTGTTGCTGTGCTTTGTGACCTACCGCTTCGGGCGCTGGGGTTTCGGGGAGAGAGCGGGGCTCTATGTCGGGCTCGCTCTTGCTACGGCAGCCGGACTGTTCCTGTTCACTCGTATCCTCATTCCTGATGCCACCCTCACCCTGGTCATCACCGCCGCCATCTGGGCGTGGCTTCGTTTGCTGGAGGGCAGGGAAGAGCCTCCCCGTGCGTGGTCGGTACTGCTGGGTACCTGCTTGGGGACCGGCCTGCTATTGAAGGGACTGATCGGTGTCGTGTTTCCTGTCATGGCCGGACTTCTTTACATGGCGCTCACCCGGCAATTGTTCTCTGCGCGTTCCTGGGCCCGATTGCACCTGGGAATCGTGGTTGTCGTGGCGTTCACGATAGCAGCCCCGTGGCATGTCCTTGCGACCCTCCGCAATCCACCCTTCTTGACGCTCACTTTCCACAGCCGTCCTGGCGAATACCACGGATTCTTCTGGTTCTATGTCATTAACGAACACTTGCTCCGCTTTCTCAACCTGCGCTACCCGCATGACTACAATACCGTGCCAAGGCTGTGGTTCTGGCTGCTCAACCTGGTCTGGATCTTCCCCTGGTCCGTCTACCTGATCGCTTCCCCCGGCCTTTCCTTCCGCCCAAATTCGCGCCCCGGCCGTGTGCGCTTGATGGCGCTGTGCTGGATCGTCGTGGTCATGGTGTTTTTCACGTTCTCCACCACGCAGGAATATTACTCAATGCCGATCTATCCCGCGCTGGCCCTGCTGGCCGGTTCCGCCCTCGCAGCGGAAGGACCCAGGGTTCGCCTGGGGACTCGCGTCCTGCTGGCTCTTTTTACCCTCCTATGCTTGACCCTGACCTTCTTGGTGGTGAAGGTGTGGCGGTGGCCCACGCCGGGCAGCATCGCCAATGCCCTGACCCAGAATTCCGATCTGTACACCCTCTCCCTCGGCCACATGAGCGACCTGACGCTCCGCTCCTTCGCATACCTGAAGTTTCCGCTGGGCCTTGCGGCCTTCGCCTTTGGGGTGGGAGCATTGGGGTTAGTAGTCTGGGGAGGCAACGTGCGGAGAACGGCCCTGATCGTCGCCGCCAGCATGATCGTCTTCTTCCAGGCGGTGCGCGTTGCCTTGATCCGCTTCGACTCGTACCTGGGTTCCTACCCATTGGCGCAAAGCCTGCTCGAGAGCCCGCCTGGGCAACTCATCGAAGCCGATGCGTACTACGCTTTCTCATCGGTCTTCTTCTATACCAACCGCGCCGCACTGCTGTTGAATGGCCGCAAGAATAACTTGGAATATGGCTCCTACGCTCCGGGCGCCCCCGATGTCTTCATCGACGCCTCCAGGTTTGAATCGCTGTGGAACGGAGCCGGCCGGTGCTACCTGCTGGTCTACGGCACCGATCTGCGTCATCTCGAGCAACTCGTCGGCCGCCCCAGCCTGCACGTCGTGGCGGAGAATTCCGGGAATTACCTGCTGACCAACCATGCGCTTCCCTGAGACCCACACCGAACGCAGGATCCCCTGGGGTGAAAGTGTTCGATTCGTCTGGGGGGCGATTGCGGCGGACAAAATAAAGGCTTCTCTCACCGCGCTGGCCGTTTTGGTGGGCAGCGCCGCCATCGTGCTGGTCATCACGATCGCCTCTGTCGGCAAGGTCTACGTTGTCTCCCAGATCGAGGGCATTGGCGCCAACGTGGCTTACGCCTCACTCAGCCGAAGCGGATCATCCGTGTCGCCGTTGGAAGACGAACTGACGCCCGAAGACCTTGTCGCCCTGCGTCAGGTTCTCCCCACTGGCAGTCCAGTGGCGGGCACCTACGACACGCCAATAGACTTCACGCTTCAAGGCCAGCTGCTGCATGCGCGTCTGGTGGGTGTGACCCCGGATTTCGGTGAGATTCGCAACCTGCAGATCACCTCGGGACGATACTTCGATGCTGAAGACTTCCGCTCCCGCGCCAAGGTTTGCCTGGTGACGGATCAGCTTGCGGGCGGTAGTGGGAGTTACGATTCGGCCGCGGGCGGTACGATTCATGTCGATCAATTTCGCTGCACCATCATCGGAACCTTCCGGGAGGGTGTGCCTACCTTTGGCCGGTCGGAGATCCAGGACGCAACTCTCCTCATTCCTTTTCCCCTGGTAAGAGGCATCACCGGCGACAATTTCTTCCAGGTCTTGTATGCACAGGCCCCTTCCTCCCGTGACGTGCCAGCCTTGACCCGGCAGATGGCGGAGGTGTTGCGCAGCCGGCACCGCCCGGGGGCGCGTTACTCGATTGAGAACCTTTCTTCTCTCCTTGAGACCGCCCACCTGGTCTCTCTCGCGATTAGCGGCGTGCTCCTCGCCGTGGCCTTGCTGACCCTAACCGTCGCGGGCACGGGCATCATGAACATCATGCTGGCCAATGTCTCCCAGCGAATCCACGAGATCGGCCTCCGGAAAGCCCTGGGCGCCACGTCTGCAGAAATTCGCCTGCAGTTTCTGCTGGAAGCAGTAAGCATCAGTTTTGTGGGAGCGATGCTCGGCGTGATCGTCGCGCTCGTGCTGCTCTGGTTCGGTGCTGGTCTCATCCGCACCGCAGTGCCGATCACCATTTCCTGGGTGGCAGTTGCGGTGGCGCTGACCGTGTCCAGCGCGGTAGGCGTGTTGTTTGGGTATCGACCTGCCAGTGAAGCTGCGAGTCTGAACCCCATCGATGCTTTGCGCGTGGAATGACGCCTCACGCGCCCGCCGACCGGGCAGAACCAGGGTGCTCGCCTGATGGGAGCCGCACGCGCATTCCCTCAGCAGATTGCAAGAAGGACGGTTTGGGTCTGCTGCCGGCGACCGGTTGGCAGGGGCCAAAACCCCGGCGAGGAGCGCAGGTCTTCCATGCAGCCCCCGCCGAGCACGGATCTCCATGCCCGCAAACACGGTGGTCTTGCCTTCCGGGACGGAAATCCACGAAAGGGCAGAACAGCGCGCAGCTCGGCAATCAGTTCGCGGACGCGGTCAGCCCGAGGAGAGAGGTCGCTGCGAGAGGAATCTATATGCGAGACGATTTGAATGTAGGACATCCAGGCACCGCCGGTATGCCCTAGTGTCACTTCCGTTCACGTCGGATCGCGTGTTCGGGATTGAACCTCGTGTCCAGACTCCCGGTCACGGAAATCTGGTACGTCTTATCAAACGGAATGCCATCCAGTCCTTCTGCGGTCAAGCGGACGGTGAACGTGCCCGGATGAGTGAAGGTGTGCTCTACTGCCTCCCCGTATGTACTCGTGCCGTCTCCGAAGTTCCAATGGTCCGCAAGAGCTGGCGGACCGTCCGGGCCGACGGCAGCCGAAAAGCGCACCGGCTGACCGGCGGCCGCATGTTCGGGAACTTGTGCAATTACGCTGGGTGCGGCAGCCGGAATGGAAAGTTCGATAATCTTCAACATTCGCACCGACCTGGGGGCGAGAGTGATCGCAACCGATTCCGGACTCTGTCGGATCGGCGTTCGGTCTGCAAGAACATCGGAAAACTGATGGTGCCCATTCAACGGCAAGCCCAGGTCAGAGAATTGCAGATTCTGCTGGCGCTCCTTCTCCGTCCAGTTAAACACCGTGAGGATCGCTTGCCGTTTGCTTTCGTGAAGCATAAAAATGCTTGGTAGTTCCTCTTCCGGCGTATACGTCATGAGGTCAACCGGTATAGATGCGTGGCCGTAGCGGGCGATATCGATCAACACCTGATTCTGCACCAACGCCATGCGGTCCGGATCGAGAAAGAGCGTCGGCAGATCATCGCCAATTTCAAACATTCCTCCCGAAATCGCCGCCAAAGCAATGGAGACCCGGGCCTCATCGAGCGTTAGCGCCCGTTTGCCACCATGCCACTCCTGCTCAGTTACGTTTTGGCGAGACACCGTGAAGGCATCTGGATCACTCACGAAAAAATTTCGGTGCATGTAATACCGCGCTGCAATGCCGGTTGCCGCATCCCGGCTGGCTTCGAAGGTGTGGCCGGTATCTTGCGAAGTCCGTCCGCAATCAACAATCCCGACGGGATTGAGCATGGGGCTGCCATCTTTATCCAGGATTACGTCATTGCCGACGGCCTCGCGGATGATTTGCAGTCCGATTCGCTGAGCCTCCAGCGCGGTTGTATGGGGACGGAAGTAATGGCCTTCGATGGCGGAATCTTCCATGAAATCCAGCTTGATGTAACGAATTCCCCAATCCCGCGTCAGCGTCTTATAGGTCTGACGAAGGTAGTCTTGTGCGTCCGGGTTGGTCGTATCAAGGACGTAGAGGGCATCGAGCGGTTTGTTGGCCCGCCGGGCAATCACAAACCCAGCGTGAATGGGCTGTCGTTCGGAGTTTTGCACCAGCCAGTCCTGGTGATTTTGGTAAACCCAGGAACGCTCGGAGACTTCAAAAGGTGCAGTCCATATGCCGGGGATCAGTCCCAGTGCTTGAACCCCGGCTTCCAGCGCGTTCATTCCTGCTGGGAACTTGGCCGCGTTTTCCGTGGTGTATTCTCCGCGGGCATACTGGTATCCCTCGTCGATGTGAAAGAACCGGTAACCGAGATGCTTCAAGTGCTCGGCTAGAAACTGGGCATTTGTCAGTGCCGCGCCCTGGTTCAGACCAAAGTAATAGGCCGTCCAGCTCCACCAACCGATGGGGGTTGGTATCCCCACCCGAGCATGATGCAGGTCGCGAATGAGGCTGCCGTAGGCTTCCAGCTGAGCGTGGTAATCTGATCCCAGGCCGATCATGAGCTTCTCTGAGGCCATCTCCTTGCCTGGAGCGAGCGACAGGCTCAGTTCGACTTGGTCCTGCGGAGGCGAGGTCCGTAAAGAATTTTCAGCTGCAAGTTCGGTTGTTCCGGTTGCCTCAGCTTCGTAGCCAACGATCTTTGCGGAATTCTTCTCCGCGTGCACGCGGAGAACGGTGAGCCAGCGTTCCGAGCTCAAAGCACCCACAAACAGGCTATTGCCACTGCGGCGGTTGTAAATGAGCTGACTGCCGACCCCCCGATACAGCCCCTTGGAATCATCGCCCAGGTCATGTATGGACATCGCCGGCCGGTCTTCGCTGAAGCTGTCGGAGAGCAGGCGATCCGCTGACTCCGGGCCGCCCAGATCAAGCATTTGGCTATCGCGGATCTCAATCGCCCGAATCGCCTGCACCTCAATCTGCTGCTGGGTGGTATTCCGCACCGCAACCTCGACCTCGGCATAGGCAGGTTTTCCGTGGAGCCACAGGGAGCACACAAGCTCCGGCTCTCCCGGTAAGCCCCCACTCACGATTGTGAGTTCGGGAACTTGATTGGCGTCGGGGCCCGAGCCTGAAGAGACGGTGTGCGTCGGGTAGTCGCTGGAATGGAGCCAGCGACCGTTGACTTTGGCGGCGACGCCCGCCGTGAATTGAGCGCCGCCCGTTCGTTGCTGCAGTGTGTAAGTGCCGGCGGTTCGGCTGGCCTCAGCGAGCAAATCTGGGCCTTCAATCCGGACAGAGGGTGTCTGCGCCGTTACACTTCCGCAGGCTGCGAGTACAGCTGTCCAACAGGCGCCAGCAACCTTTCGTGCCATCATGCGCTTCGTGTCTTTCAACCCCTAGCAGGTGGATGCTATTGGGGCGTTTTTACGACATGTTGCGAACAATGACTATTACTTTCGTTCGTTGGACTTGTCAACCTGAAGACAGACACCTGAAGACAGTGCACGCAGAACGGTTGTCTATGTCTTCCGGAAGGACGGCACCGGTGCTGTTGCTGCGCTCTGCCAGCACCACGTTCCGCTTCTGATCGGCACGGATCGCCTGCAGCCCGCGCGCGCGTCCTGGAAGTCGTGGACCGTACGAATGTTCGCTCGTGCTCATCCTGACCAGGATGAGGGGCGAGAAGCTGCAACACGTCATCGACGAGAGGGTTAAGCCCTACCCCGGTTGCTTCATGGTCTTCAAGACCCGTTTGGTGCACTGCAGACGTGAACGTTACGCCATGGTTTACGCGGCGTTTTCCTCTGCCGCCACTCGCCCCGAGCGAATGGCCTTCACCAGCGCCGCGTGATCCCGCTCGGCCTGGTCCGCATAGGAACCCGCAAATTTTGCCAGGGCGCAATCGAAGGTGTCGTTCTTCCCCAGGTACCCGCCGATCAGCGCCGCATCCCCGGTCCGCGCGTGCGCGCGTGCCAGTGCCCAGCCGCAGATCTCGACATACTCAAGCCAGTCCGCTTTGGCCATGGTTTCCAGATCGATCTTCATTTTCATGTCACGCAACTGGCGAAAGTAGTAACTGCGGCCCTGCTCGTCGCGCGTCCACCCCAGGAACACGTCGCTGGCCGACTGCAACATGCGCTGCCCGGTTACCACACGTTCGCCGTGATTGGCGTAGCGGCTTCTGCCCGCGTAGGACTCCAGCACGGAGGGAAGCGCCTCCTTGAACTGCAGCAGCAGCGGGTCATGTTCGCCGGCCATCAGCAAAACCACCGCGCAGCGCGTTCCGACACTGCCGACTCCCACGACCTTCCGCGCCACATCGACGATCTGGTAGCGGTCGAGAATCACCCGGCGCTCTTGCGGCAGGGTTTCGCGGTAGTGGCGGAACATCCGGGTCACATGTTTCCGGATCAGATCGCTCTCCCGTGGGTGGTACACCAGGGGCGGATGGTCCACGATGCGCGTGCGCCCGTTGACCACGTTCGCAATGTTCGGGAAAATGTGCTCCGCGGTCTGGTGCCGAGCTTTCTCCTCCACCTGCTGCCAGCGTTTCCTTGCCTCTGCCGTCTTCGCGCCTGCGAGGAAGACCTCGGCGTCCATGTGTGAATACCAGACTTCGAGCGCCCGCATGCGCCCGTAGTCGCGTACACGCTGGCGATACGACTGGGCCATGGTCAGAACGGCATCATCGCAGACACCGCCGCTCAAGCCGAGGTCCCGGGAGGCGAGGATAATGCTGGCTGCCAAGCGCTTGACATCCCACTCCCAGGGCGCGGGCAGCGTCTCATCGAAGTCGTTGATGTCGAACAGTAGTTGCCGCTCCGGACTGGCGAAGCCTCCGAAATTCGCCGCGTGGCAGTCGCCGCACGCCTGCACCCGTATTCCGCTCACCGGAGTTCTGGACAGATCCCACGCCATCACTGCGGCCGAACCCCGAAAAAACGCGAACGGCGACTGCCGCATGCGGGCGTAGCGTATGGGCAAGAGCTCCGCCAGCCGGCCCTGGTCGGAGTGCCGCAGCAATTCCACGGGATTGGGACGATCCACGGGTGCCACCCAGTCGGCATGCGACGCCCGCGGCACGCGTTCGCGCAGTGCTTTCCCCGCAGTCATGCGCATTCCGACGCTAGGACCAAGCCCGTTTGATTCTCTGCGGTGGACACTAGGCTTATGTCGTGACTGAACCTTCATCCCCCCTGACCCCTGGCAATTGTAGTGCGAAACGTCCTTTCCCGCCGCAATAAACGCCACCGCGGGCGTGGCTAAACGCCAGCCAATCAAAATCACCAGGACGCACTCCGCTTTTTCTGGACATCACCGGGAGGCAGCAGTGGGATCCTGAGCGAGCAGATCTCGGAACATAACGATCCAGTCGTTCGCTGGAACGTCGGCTGGCGGGTAAGGTGGTCTGCAAAAGCGATCCGTTAGTCGCGCTGCCTGGGGTTGTGCACGAGGAATTTGCACGCCGGAGCACCGGGAAGGCCTGTACTCATGCTGTCGGACCCCCTTCCAATAGCAGGTGTCTCAGCACTGGCAAACCCGGTCCCCCAATCCAGTCCGGGATGTCACGAAAGCGATGCTGTCTCCTCGCTGAGGCATGATGGGAAGTTCGAGTCAGCCATCCTTCTCGTTGAACGTTTTCGACCTTTACAGGTGTTGTCTTATAACGCGATCCGGGCAGGAGGCCGAGAGGCAGGCAGCGGCGCGACTCTAACACCCTTTCCTTTCTCAACTACTACAGTCAGGGTCCGGCAACAGGAGTTGCAAAGCCAAAAGTAACCAACTTGCCGGGGATACCCCCTGCCGTCGACGCGGGAATCACCCTCAACTTCCTTCACAAACACCCTGCCCTCGCGCAGGCTGTGGAAGGTCGCGGAGCACGCGGGATTAATGCATTTTTCCACCATCGTATTCTGGGAATCGTGCCGGTTGACCTACCCGGTGATGGCCGTGTCCTTTCTGCACCCGGATCTGCATGACGACTTTCAAGAGGCCGCCTGCCGGAAGGGCTTCGGCCATGCCAGCGGATGACGCCGTAGCCCTGGGGCCCTTGGTGCTAGTACTTTTCTAACCTCTTCGAGAACTACGAACGGGTCTCGCTTTGGAACCACGCCAACCGCACCCAGCCCACGGAACAGCTCGAGGTCTTTTTCGAGGACCTTGTCTCGCAGGATCAAACTTGGGTGAGAGGCGCCGTGAGTACTGACCGCGCCGAGCAGCAGTGCAGCATTGAGTTCCGGAGGATGATCGCCAAGAAGGACGAGGTCGAAAACCTCGCTTGCAACCAGTTGCCTAGCCTCAGCTTCGTCCCAGGTAATGGTGGCGTCGACTCCGGCATCCTCGAGAAGATGCTGCAGGGTGATCAGCGTATCGGGATCACTGTCGAGAATAAGGACTCGGTAGGGCTGTTCGTCCATAGCCCTCTCCTTACATTGACGCGAGGGAAGAGTCCCGCGCTGGATCAGTTTCTCGGCCTTTCAGACCCGGATCGATTCAGGAGACTGACTTAAGCAATAGTGCGGAGGGGCCATATTATCTGTGACTGGGATCACTGCTGTCTGCACGGTACCGCACCAAGGGGACACAACGTGTCAAGGGAGTGATCAGCCGGTGAGCGTCTGGTCGGAAAGCTTTTTCATGATCGGGTAGCATTCGCACGCCCGCTTCTCCAACTGCTTTCGATCAAGAACGCGGACCTGACCGTGGCCGGCGCGAATCAGCCCGGCCCTTTGCAACTGGCCTACTGCCGAGGTCACGGATGAGCGACGACAGCCGAGCATCTGGGCAAGAAATTCCTGGGTGAGAGGCAGCAGATCAGACCCCGTGCGGTCATAGCTCATGGCGAGCCATCGGGCGAGGCGCTCAGGAACTTGATGCAGGCAGTTGCAGGCGGCTGCTTGTGCTATCTGCATTGCCTGGGCATAGGCGTAGCGACGAAGCATCTGTTCGAGCTGCGGCGTTCGAGGCAGTATTTGTCGGAGCAACTCTGTTTCGATTCTGAAACCGCTTCCCGCGCTCTGAACCATGGCTCGAACCGGGGCGGCGTGGGCACCGAGGACTATGGCGGTTCCCACGAATCCCTCCCGTCCCGTAATCCCTACTTCCGCCGTTGCTCCATTGCGCATCACCGCTAGAAAGGAAACCATCCCGGAGGTCGGGAAATATATGCACTCGATAGGCTGGTTGGGTTCCCAGAGTACGTCTCCGAAGTTTAGGGGAATCAACTCCAGATACTGCCGCAATTGATTGCGCTCTTCCGGGGGCAGGGCCTCCAGGATCATGTTTTCATGACCACCGGGACCGGTTGGCTTGAAAAGTTGTACATTTCCCCCCGCAGACTTCTCTTGCTTTCTTGAACGGCGCCACTCGTACGTTCTGGCCATGTTACCCGGGCCGTTTTTTGGATCCGCAGAACACCACGTTCCAATTTATTATCCGTCGCGGTTCGTTCGCTTGTATGTGATGTGAGACTGGCGAAGGCGGGGTTGAATGTCACCGGGTCAGGAATACATGGAGAACAGGCAGCCGATCACTTCCAACCCAGGCTCTACCAGTTCGAAGGCGTCGAGCGCGATGGGTACCACGTGAGGGAATTTTTCGTTCCCAGCAAAGCGAGATCCAAGGACACAAACATCTCTTCGGGGGAGGAACCTCAGGCACGACCTTTGCCCGGCCTGTCCACCCAGCAAAACCCTTCTGCGGACGTGGGAACCACGGCGGGCGAAGGTCTAGGTCCTGCATTCGTTCAGCGTGAAGAACGAACCGGTACCGCGATCCCGCAGCGAACGGAGCGCGTTACGAGACCAGTCCCTGCTGCCGGCACACCCGGACCGCGGCCATGCGGTCGCTGGTACCTAGCTTGCGCAGCATGTGATGGACATGGTTCTTTACAGTCTGGTCAGAGATATTCAGACGCGCCGCGATCTCTTTGTTGCTCAGTCCGGAGTCGATCATTTGGGCTAACTGCTGCTCGCGGCGAGTGAGGCCCAAGGGCAATCGTTCGCCGGGCTCGAACGCGGGGCTCTGTCGGATGACGTAATCGAACAGGGCGGTGCACAGACAAGGTGGACATACCGCACCTTCTCGGACCACGCTCCGGACTGCCGCAACAATTTCGCCCGCGGACGCATCGGTCAGCAGGTAGCCGGTGACGCCGGCCTGTACGCAACGCAAGAAGGTGGCCACATCATCCGCGGCCATTCCTATCATCACCACCTTAAGCGAGGATGCATCGCGGAGAACTTGAGACACGATGCAGGTGCCGGAAAAGACGAAGGCCGCGGCATCCAGCAGCAGGACCTGCGGGTGCAGCTCCGCGATTCGCGATACCACCTCGGATGTGAGCGCTACCGATGCCACAACCTGGATGTCGTTCTTCTTGGCGAGCAATCCGGCCAGAGCTTCACGCAACAATCGATTCTCTGCCACAACAAACACGCGAATGCGGTCACTGGCTGCTTCTACTGCCATAAAAACCTCACCCCCGCACCCCTTCTCGGAGCGCTGCCTCGGCCAGAAATCGCTTGGCAATCCCCAGGTTTGGGCCGGTCAACCGGATCTCCCGAGACGCATCAAGAGAATTTCGGGCTCAGGCTTCGCGTCTGGGAGTTCCTGCCTGTCTGCCAACGGAGAGATACGTAGGGTCATACCAGCTTCGAGCAGAGCGCGGACGCCAGGAGGCATGCCAAAACTAACCAGATGGTGCGAGTCAGTCATACACAACTCCTCGCGACGGGGGGCAAAGTGGCTGGAAGTTGGCCGCAACCATACACCAGGGAATCGCCTCCCGCAACCATTTTATTTTCCGTTTTCACCTATCTTTCTTCTGGAATCGAACTGGGAGCTTCTCATTTCGAGACACGATGCGGATTTTCACCTTCCATTCCAGCCGGTCAGTTAGCACTGCTTGGCGATCAATACCGCTCCCCGACACGGTCTTAAGATTTCGCCACTCCGCCAGGAGCTTCCACCGTCCCGTCAGCGTTTCGTCTGCAGTCGGGATCCGACGCCCGGCCACAGCCTCGCGTCTACCTTCCCGTCGAGTAATAGAGAGTGAGCACAAAAATCACGCCCACCAGGGCGGCCACGCTGAAAGTGAGGACCAGCCATTGGCGGGTGGTCATCGAGGGCGGCTTTCTGGGACGTCGCCGGGTTCCTGACCACGCGTCGTGCGCCCGGTGAAGGGCTGCCCGAAACTGTGCTATGCGGAAAGCACTCACGACGTTAGATGCCTGTGGTTTCGTAGGCCAGGACGGCCAGGCTCAGGCGATAGTCATAACCGGCTTGCGCATATGCAATTTCGGCCTGGGTCTCCTGCAGCTGCGCCTGGCTCAACTCCACGATTGAGCCGAGACCCAGGTTGTAACGAGACTGTGCCAGGTTCAGCGCCAGTTTGGCTTGATCGAGCAACTGCTGGGTTACCGCGAGTCGCTGGAACGCGGTGTTGGCATTGAGCCAACTGGTGCGGACATCGCGGGAGATCAAGTCGCGCATATCGCGCAGGCGCTCATCGGTAGCCTGAGCGCGCAGCTTTGCCTCCTTGGCGCGTGCGAAATAAAGGAAGCCGTTGAATAGGGGAATCTCCATGTTGCCCCCGATCGCACCGTAGTTGTTGTTAAAGGCGACTGGGCTGGGAGCCACGGCGGCATCTCCCACCGGCGTCACTCCGACTGCACCCATAGCTCGGATGGTCGGGAACAGCAGATCCCTCTCGGCGACCTGGAACTTCCTGGCGGATTGGTATTGGAATTCCAGCGAGCGAATCTCCGGCCGGGCAGAGAACGCCTGCCCGATCAAGTCATCTACATTGCTGGCGGGAGGTTGGTTCGGAGAGGGCTCATCGACAAGCTGGAAATTCTGCAGGGTCTGGAATCCCAGCACCATCGACAGCGTGGCCTGGGCAGCATCCCGGTTATTTTCCGCGTCCAGCAGCAACAGCTGGGCTTGCGCCAGGTTTACGTTGGCGAAACTGAAGTCGAGTTCTGACTTCAGCTTGCTCTTATAGAGTGCGCCCACCTGGTCGGCCACGGTCTGGCGCTCTTTTACGGTCTGCCGGGCAACGGTCAACACCGCTTGCGCTTGCAGCGCGTTGTAGAACGCCCGGTTCACTGCCAGGAGAATTTGCTGCGTGGTAGCCAGCGCATTCTCATTCTCGGCCTTGGCGGCATAGTTGGCGCTGGAGATGAGGTTGTTAGTGCGTCCGAAATCGGTAATCAACTGGCTGAAGACGAGGCCAGCCGCGGCCCGTTCGAAAATGATGGGATTGTTCAAGGCCCCTGCGGTGATCCGGCTGCCCGACTGTGCGCCGACGCCGGTGATCTCTCCGGCTGCGGTCGGCCACAGATTGGAGCGGACCTCGCGGGTGACTTGTTCGGAAGCCAGCGCGATGAGCCGTGCCACCGAGATTTGAGGGTTGTTCCTGATGGCCAACTGTTCCGCCTGCTTCAAGGTCAGCTGCGTGGGATTGCCGGGAACCGGTTGCGGAGTAGGAGAAGACGGGGTGGTCGGCTGCACCTGCGAATTGCTTTGGCTGGGAACGGCCTGCGGTGCTGGAGCGGACGGCAAGGAGGCATCGCTGCGCAGGCTGATCGATGTCTGGGCAGCAGCCACGAGAGGCAAAACCAGGATCAGAATTGCCAGTTGCGTAAGACTGTGCTTCATAGGATGAACCTTCTCGAAAACAGTGGAGTCCAGATGGCTGCGGCGCCGTGCGGGCTTCATTCTGCTGTCCCGCGGGGCTCAGGTTCCGTGGCCGTCTGGCCGCGCCGGCCATACACCAGCAGGTACGCCGCCGGCACGATGAAGATGGTGAGCAACACCGAGGAGGTGAGACCGCCGATGATAGCCCGGGCCATCGGGGTGTACTGCTCAGCGCCTGTGCCGAGCTTCAGCGCCATGGGAATCATGCCGATGATGGTGGCCAGCGAGGTCATCAGAATCGGCCGCAGACGCACCCGGCAGGCGGTGATGACCGCGTCGGCCGCTGACAAGCCCTGGTGCTCGAGGTTGTGGGCAAAATCGACGATCAGAATGCTGTTGGAGTCTGCAATTCCCACCAGCATCAGCACTCCCATCAGCGACATCACGTTTAACGTGTTGTGGGTGAGCGGCAGAATGATGAGGACACCGATAAATCCCATGGGAATGGCGAGCATGATGAGCAGCGGATCAACGAACGATTTGAATTGAGCGGTCAGAATGAGAAACAGCAGAACAAAAGAAAGCAGGAAGCCCAGGGCAAAGCTCTTGAAGGACGCCTGCATCCCCTGCACCATTCCGCGCAGGTTGACCCGCACGTTGGCCGGAATGTCAGCCTGGTGCACGATTTTCTCGATGGCGTTCGTGACCCGGCCCAAATCCTCGCCTGCCGGAGTGACATAGACGTCGATGACCCGCTGAATCTGGTAATGATCCAGTTCGGTTGGCGTCTGCATGTACCTCACCCGGACTACGTTGTCGAGAACCGTGGTCGGCCGCGCGGGCGAAGCCGTGGCGGGGGGCTTCACAGCCGCCTCCGGCAGATTCTGTCCGCAGGCCCAGGAGGGTTTGGGCGGATCGGATACCGCCATGGGCCTCGGTGAGGTCCGTTCTGGCAGGGTAGGGCCGCAGCTCATCGGGGTGGGCGCGTCAGTTTGTTGCCGCCGCAAGGGAATCTGCCCCAGGTCCGTCATGTCACGAATCGCGCCCCGTCCGCGCTCGAAGTATTGGACGGTCAGGTAGTAGTCGTTGCCACTCTTGCGGTCCACCCAGTAGTTAGGCGCGATCATATAGTTGGAATTGAGGGCGGTAATCACATTGTCGACCACGTCCTTCTGAGTCAGTCCGAGCTCGCCGGCGTGAATGCGATCCACATCGAGCCGCAAGGCTGGGTAATTCATGTCCTGCGGAATGTAGATTTCTCCCACTCCCCGGACCTGTCGAATACGGCCTGCCAGTTCCTGCGCCACGCCGTAGATCTGTTTGAGGTCCGGGCTGCTGACTTGCACATCAATGGGAGCCGGCATGCCCATGTTCAGGATCGCGTCGACCATGGAGCCGCTCGAAAAGAAGGTCCGAATATCCGGATACTGGCTTGCCATCTGGTTCTTGACACGATCCATGTACTCGAAACTGCTCAGCTGATGGGGTTCGTTCAGGGCGACTTGGAGGGTGGCGGTATAGGGTCCTGCGTTGGTCGTGTACAGGGAGGAAAAATCCGGGACCACGCCGATGTTGGAAACCACCATCTTCAGGTCCTGTGGATGAATCTCGTGCCGGATCAGATCTTCCACTCTGGAGACGTACTGCTCGGTGTTTTCGATACGGGTTCCAGTAGGTACCTTTAAGTTGATGGTGAACTGGCCGGCGTCGGTCTGGGGGAAAAAGGCTAACCCCAGCAGGGGATAAATGGCCAGGCTGGCCAGGAACACGCCGCCGAGCACTGCAACGGTCAGCCCCGGGCGCCGCAGCGCGCGGCGTACCCAATATTCGTAAAAGTCCAGAACCTTATTGAAGCCGCGATTGAACTCGGCATTGAACTTGTCCCACCAGGAGTGGCTGGGCGTGGATGTCGGTTCCACTTCATACGCTTCCTTCTGAACATGCGTGTGCGCGGCATGCGGCACAGCTTTCAAGAAGCGGGAGCAGAACAACGGGATGACGGTCATGGCCACGACAAACGAGGCCAGCAGCGACAGGCCAAACGCCAGCGCCAGGGCAGAAAACAGGAACTTGGCCACGCCATACAAAAAGACCACGGGGAAAAAATCGACCACGTCCACCAGAGTGGCGGCCAGCACCGCCAGGTTCACTTCCGCTCCGCCCACTTCCGCGGCGACCATGGGCACCGCCCCCATTTCCAGGTGGCGGTAGATGTTCTCCAGCGAGATGACCGAGTTGTCGATCACGCGGGAAAACGCCAGCGCCAGGCCTCCGAGAATCATGGTATTGACCGTGCTACCCATCATGAACAACACCACGAACGTGGCCAGCGCCGATAGCGGGATGGACAGCAATACCGCCGAGGTCGCGCGGAAGCTCCCCAGGAAGATCAGGATCATGAGGCTGGTGAGCACCAGTCCGAGCAGGCCTTCGTGCAGCACAGTGCGGATGGCTTCCTTGACATAGACCGACTGGTCGAAGACCACCGTCGCCACCATTTGCTTGGGAATGTCGTAGAGGTGCCCAACCAGTTTGCGGATACCGTTGACGACATCAATGGTGTTGGTATTGCCGCCCTGCTTCATGATGGGGATGTAGCAGGAGCGTTGGCTGTCGACGCGCACCACGTTGTACTGAATCTGGTGGGCGTCCTCCGCCTTGCCCACATCGTTCACCGACACCCACGAGCTGCCCACCATCTTGAGCGGCACGGCTCCCAGTTGCAGCATGGTGTCGACCAGGCTGTTGGAATAGACGTAGTAATCGTTGAGACCGATCTTTACATCCCCCGCAGGCAGAATCAGGTTGGAGTTGTTGACCGCGCCCACCACATCCATCGGGCTCAACTGCCGGGACTGTAACTTGTAAGGATCGACGTAGACCATGATCTGCCGATAATTGCCGCCGAAAGGTGGTGGAATCTCCGCTCCCGGCACCACCGCAATCTGGTTTCGGATCTGGAACTGGGCGTAGTCATGCAGTTGAGTCTCGTTGAGTCCCTGGCCCTTTACCGTCACCAGGGCCACGGGAAGGCTGGACGCGTCAAATTTCAACACCACCGGAGGCAAGGTGCCGGGCGGAAGGCGCTTCAGGTCTGCCAGGGCCAGGTTGGACAGCTCGGTCACGTCCGCGTCCGCATTGGTCCCCGGCTGGAAATAGACTCGAATGATGCTTACGCCCAGCAGAGAGCGCGACTCCATGTGATCGATGCCGCTGGCGAGGGTAAAGAACCGTTCCAGGGGATTGGTAATGTCGGTTTCGATGTCCTGCGGGGGCATGCCGGAATAGAAGGTCGCCACCACCACCTCCGGCAGGTTGATGGGCGGGAACAGATCGACCGGCATCCGCGCCAGGCTGGTGACTCCAATGACCAGCAGGATCAGGCAGACGACAATGATGAAGTAGGGATTGCGGATGGAGAAGCGCGGCATCAGTCTCCACCCCAACCCGGTTTGGGGAATGCCTTCATAGCAACCCTCACCGATTGCCCAGCGGCTTCACCTGCGCTTCCCGCTGGCGATACACCAGCAGGTAAGCGGCCGGCACGATGAAAACCGTGAGCACCACGGAGGCCGTCAGGCCGCCGATGATGGCACGCGCCAGCGGAGCGTACTGTTCGCTCCCCGTACCTAGCTTCAGCGCCATCGGCACCATGCCGATAATGGTCGCCAGGGAGGTCATCAGAATGGGGCGCAGGCGCACCCGGCAGGAAGTAATCACTGCCTCTTCCACCGATCTACCCTGCTCTTCCAGGCGGTGGGCGAACTCCACAATCAGGATGCTGTTCGACGCGGAAATCCCCACCAGCATCAGCACCCCCATGAGCGACATCACGTTGAGCGTGGTTCCGGTCAGCGGAAGAATGACCAGGACTCCGATGAATCCCATAGGGATCGCCAGCATGATGAGCACCGGGTCCTTGAACGAGCGGAACTGCGCCACCAGGATCAGATACAAAAGAATGACGGACAGCGACAGGCCGATGGCGAAGCTCCTGAACGACTCCTGCATACCTTGCACCATGCCCCGCAGGTTGACGCGCACATTCTCCGGCAGCTTCATTTGGCCGATGACGTGTCGCACCGCGTCTGCGACCTTTCCCAGGTCTTCCCCGGCGGGGGTTACGTACACGTCGGTCACCCGTTGAATCTGATAGTGGTCGACCTCGGTGGGTGTCTGTACATTCTGCAGTTTGACCACCGAGTCCAGAGTCGTTGGCTGCTTCAGATTCGGAGCGCGGATCGGAATATTGGTCAGGTCCTCGAAGGTGTGAATGGATGGCCGGCCTCGCTCGTAGTACTGCACGGTCAGGTAATAGTCATTCCCTGTCTTGTAGTCCACCCAGTAATTGGGAGCGATCATGTAGTTGGAGTTGAGCGCGGTGATGACGTTATCTACTACCTCCTTCTGACTGAGCCCGAGTTTGGCTGCGTTGATCCGATCCACATCGAGGCGCAGCGCAGGATAGTTCAGGTCCTGCGGAATGTAGACTTCGCCGACGCCAGGCAATTGCCGGATTTGGACGGCCAGCGCCTGCGCGACGTCGTAGATCTGCTGAAGATCCGGGCTGCTCACCTGGACATCCACCGGAGCCGGCATGCCCATATTGAGGATGGCGTCTACCATCGAACCGCTGGAGAGAAAGGTACGAACGTCGGGATAGCGGGCTACGATCTCTTTCTGCACGCGATCCATGTACTCAAAGCTGCTTCGGCGGTGAGGCTCATTCAGCGCCACTTGAATGGTCGCGGTGTACGGTCCGGCATTGGTGGTGTACAAAGACGAAAAGTCGGGAACGACGCCGATGTTGGAGACCACCATTTTGAAGTCTCTGGCGTCCACGACGTGCCGGATCAGATCTTCGACTTTCGCTACGTATTGCTCCGTGACCTCAATGCGCGTTCCCGTGGGCACCTTGAAGTTGATGGTGAACTGGCCGGCGTCAGTCTGGGGAAAGAAGGCCACTCCGAGGAAGGGGTAGATTGCCAGGCTGACCAGAAAGACGCCAGTCAGAATGGCGACGGTGCGTCCCGGGTGCAGCAGGGCGCGGCGCACCCAGTACTCATAGAAATCCAACATGCGGTTGAACCAGGCATTGAAGCCGGCGTTGCATCTCTCCCACCAGGACTGGCTCGGCTGCGTTGCCGGCGGCGACTGCGCCGGCGTCTCTCGGTGATCCTCGCCATGGGGCACGGCCTTGAGGAATCGGGAGCAGAACAGAGGAATGACCGTCATTGCCACCAGGTATGAGGCAAACAGTGAAATCACCACCGCGAGCGCCAGGGCGCTGAACAGAAATTTGCTTACCCCATAAAGGAAAGTGACGGGAAAGAAGACCACTACTGTCGTCAACGTAGCCGCCAGCACCGCCAGGCTCACTTCGTTGCCACCGACCTCAGCGGCCGCGAGCGGTGTCGCACCCATCTCCAGGTGCCGGTAAATGTTCTCGAGGGAAATCACCGAGTTGTCGATGATGCGGGAGAAGGCCAGCGCCAATCCACCCAGAATCATGGTGTTGACCGTGCTGCCGCTCAGGTTCAGGACCACGAACGTAGCCAGTGCCGAGAGCGGAATGGAAAGAAACACCGCGGTGGTCGCGCGTAAGCTGCCCAGGAAAATCAGGATCATCAGGCTGGTAAGCACAAGGCCGATCAAACCTTCGTGGAGCAAGGTCTTGATGGCCTCTTTCACGAACGTCGACTGATCGAACACCACCGTCGCCCGTAGTTGCTTGGGAATGTCAAAAAGATGGCGAATCATGCCGCGAATGCCATTCACGACTTCAATGGTGTTGGTATCGCCCCCCTGCTTCATGATGGGCAGATAGACCGACCGCTGGCCGTCCACCCGCACCACGTTGTATTGGATCTGGTTCGCGTCCTGGGCTTCGCCCACATCATTGACCGACACCCATGAGGTGCCTTCGGTCTTGACCGGAATTTTCCCCAACTGGTCCATGTTGCTCACCAGGCTGTTGGAGTACACGTAGTAATCGAAGGGACCCATCTTGACGTCGCCGGCGGGAAGGATGAGGTTGAAGTTGTTTACCGCACTCACCACATCCATAGGGCTCAGCTGCCGGGATGCAAGCTTGTAGGGGTCGACGTACACCATGATCTGCCGGTATTTGCCTCCGAATGGCGGGGGAATTTCAGCGCCCTTCACCACCGCAATCTGGTTGCGGATGGCGAACTGACCCACGTCATGGAGCTCGGTCTGGGTGAGCCCCTCTCCTTTCAGCGTGACCAGGCAGACGGGAAGACTGGAGGCATCGAACTTCAACACCACCGGCGGAAGGGTTCCTGGGGGCAGCCGCTTCAGATCGGCCAGGGCGAGATTCGAAAGTTCGGTGACATCAGCATCGGCGCTCGTCCCCGGCTGGAAGTAAACGCGGATGATGCTCACGCCCAGCAGCGAGCGTGACTCCATATGATCAATACCGCTGGCCAAGGTGAAGAAACGTTCCAGAGGATCGGTAATGTCGGTTTCGATGTCCTGCGGGGGCATGCCGGAGTAGAAGGTCGCCACCACCACCTCCGGCAGATTGATCGTGGGGAACAGGTCCACCGGCATGCGTGCCAGGCTGGTCACGCCGATGACCACCAGCGCGAGACAGATCACGATGATGAAGTATGGGTTGCGTATGGAGAAACCAGACATGCTCTCTCTCGCCTTCGTACTCTGCTATTCCGCTTCAAACCGCGGCTACTCGTTCTGTGTCGACTCCTGGTATTGCATGATCTCCACAACCTGCGGGTGAACCTTCTGCCCAGGCTTCAGGCCACTGCGGTCGCTGACCACGACTTGTTCGCCGGGACTCAAGCCGGAAACGACTTCCGCATCGGTGGCGGTTTCGAGTCCCAGGGTGACGGGTCGGTCCTCAATCCGATCATCGCGATTCACTACCAATAGCGTCGTCTTGTCCCCTACATGGTTGATGGCCTGGAGGGGAACGGCGGGAGTGTCCTCGCGATGCTCAAGGGCGATATCGGCTTCGGCATAAAGCCCTGGCATCAACACCAGCCCCGGATTCCGCACGTCTACCTCAGTGTGCATGGTGCGCGTATCCAGCCTGACGTCGACGGAAAAACGCGCCACCTTTCCCGGAAAGGTTCGATTGAGGGATGGGACACGAACACGAACTGGGTCGCCCACCCGAATGTAACGGACGTAAGACTCAGGAACAGGAATGACCAGGCGGAACAGATCGTCTTGGGAAAGCCTTACGATCGGGATAGCCTGGGTGCTCGAAGCCGTGCCGGCCTGGACCAGGGTGCCGAGGTTGGCGTATCTCTGGGTAACGACTCCGGAAAATGGGGCGCGAATCTTGGAGTAGTCGTACAGCGTTTGATCGTGTACGAGCTTGGCTTTGGCTTCTGCCAACTGGCTTTGCGCCGCCTCGAGTTCCGCCTGGCCCGCGTCCACCTGAGAAGACGCGGCCAAGTCTTTCCCCTGAGCATCGTCAACTTCCTGCTGGGCCACGATGCCGGGTTGGGTCTCGAACACTGCATTCAGACGCGTGTACTCAAGGTGCAGAGCTTTATACTGCGCTTGATAACGGCTCAATTCATGCTGCGCCCGCACCACCTGGTTGGAAGCGTTCTGGACCCCGGCCCGGTCCTGTTCCAGTTGTGCCTCTAACTCCGGAATCTCCAGCACCGCCATGACCTGGCCCTGTGTCACGTGGGTTCCATAATCGACGTACAGTTTCTGCACGTAACCTGATTCCTTCGCATACACGTCGATCTCCTGAAAGGGCACCAATTCGGATGACAGGGTGATGTCCCGGCTGAGAGTCTTCTTGACGACCTTCGTCACTCCAACGGTAACAGCGGCGTGGGTTTTGGCTTCGACCTTCGACGTGTGGTCACCCGAACAGGCGGCTAGCGCGAGAGCCAACCACGCGACCAGCCCACCTCCGAGCACGCCCGGAAGCGCTGTTCTCCGGCGCGGTCGTCCTCGAATTCCGCGGACGCGGTAAGCTTTATTCATTGCCGAACACCAGCCTTCTCTGGCGCTTGTTGGCCAGCATCTCCCCTAACTCACATCCTTGGTGATTCTCTGCAGTCCCTCGAGGGAAAAGTCTTTGGACCGGCAATAAGCAATCACCCGCTGCTCGGCACGCTGCAGTCTGGCGGCCACCGCGGGGATCTCGCGGGCAATTTCTTTCGGGATTGTAAGCAAGCCGTGCCGGTCCCCATGCAACAGATCGCTGGGTTTCATTTCCAGGCCTCCCACGGAGACGGTTGCGCCGAGGTCAAAAATGTGGGCATAGGCGTGAGAAACCGCGACACTCCCGGCAAAGACCTGGAGCCCCATCTCACGGACGTGGGGTAACTCGCGGACGGCGCCATTGGTCACGTACCCCACACAACCCAGCGCACGCAACATTGCCCCATGCATATCGCCAAGGAAGGCGCCAATGCCCGCCGGGTCATCCATGTCCTCGAGAACCGCGATTCGCGGGTAGGGAACCGAGAGAATGCTGTTCCACCAATCGCTGCGGTCGTGGAACGTGCGGCCGGCCATCGGCGGCTCGCTGCTGCGCAGTCGCGCGGTAGCCGCGTATCCCACCATGGGCGGACAATCTTCGAACATGCAGCGAATGCCGGGCCCGGTGAAACCGACATTCCGCAGCCTGACTTCGAACGTCTCGATCGCATTCGACACGACGCAGGTCTCCAGACGCCGGAGCGCGTCAAGATCCTGCTCACTTATCAAGAGATCAGCACTCATGCGCAATCCCCACGGGGCCGCGACCGGACTGAGGAAGGGCGAGTCAGGCGACCGTGTGAAGAACGACGACGCGGGCGAGCGACCGCGTCACAACTCCATCACCTTTACCTGACGGAGACGATTAGCTGAGGGGATTGGGCCCTGGAGGTGGCCGGTTGCAAAGAGCCTGGACAAAGCATGGATCAGAAATGAGGGGTTCTGACGCGCTGGCTCGCGCCTGGAGGGTTACCGGCTTGAAGAAGGAAAAACTCACCGGCGGAGTCACCCAACGGATGGCGTCACCGTTGAAGTGCTGACGCTTGGGTTCCAGGGATCGACTTGTCGCCGTCTTGTCAGGCTGAAGCCGGGTCGAACTGGTTGAAAAACGGGTGGCAAGACCGATCGTGATCGCAGTAATGACGGCCAGGACCAGCACACAACGCCAGCCGCGTCCCTCGTGCCTGCAATCCCTGGAAGGTATCATTTGCGGTTTGCCATTTTCCCCAATTTGGCGGCGATTATAGCATGCGGGGAGGACGGTCCCGTTAGCTAGAATGGCTCCAAATCATGTTGGATTGCGCCCTCTCGAACCGGGTTGTACGGGTCCTGACCACGGCAGAAGCGGCGGGAACGGCGCTAGCGGAGATTCGCGATGCTAGTTTTCGAAGGCGAACAGCGTCATGACCCCGGTCTTGTAGGCCTTATAGCCACGGGCCGTCAGCCGGATCACGCCACGCATTTGCTCTTCCACGTAACCTTCGTGGCGCAACTCCGCGACCACTTCCCGTGCCATGGCCGACGCTACGGTGGGCTGAGGCAAACTCACGAACTGGCTGGGATCTTCCTCGTAGCTCTCGGCCAGCTCCAGAAACAGCTCGTTTCGAATCGCGCTCTCCAGCATGATTCTCTCCGATGCACCTCATCGTAAGTGTGCCGGGGCGACCTCGGAATGGCTCTTTTGTGGTGGATGGACGGTTACGGCGGTACATGTCCTAGTTTAGCGGTCACGGGCGCAAGTTTCTCACTGGAGATTTCCAGTGCTGCTTGGGGAATTTTCACCGGTGCCAGGCCCAGCCGTTTCAGGAGCTGGTCAAAACGCGGATCGCCGCGCAGCGGATCGGCCAGCGGCTCTGTCGGCAGGTAGACAAGATATTCGCTGCGCTCGGCGTACGCTTTGTCCAGCCATTGAAACGCCTGCTCCTTGTCGCCCATCCCGGTGTATACCAGAGCGATGTAAAGGCTGGGGACATAACGGTGCCGGGAGATTTCCTCTAACTTCACGATAATTTTCTCCGCTTGGGCCGCGTCACCGGAACTGGCATACACGTGTCCCAACAAGGCCAGGACCGCGGGCTCGTCAGGGGAAAGGGCAAGAATCTTCTGAAACGTCGCTCGCGCCTGCTGGTGCATGCCCTTCAGCTGGTAGGCGCGTCCAATATTCACCAGCGCGATGGCAAAACTGGGGTCTAGTTCGAGCGCCCTTTCATTCTGGGCGATGGAGCCGTCGAATTGCCGGGCCTGGTAATAGGCCTCGCCCAGAGCTGAGGCCAACAGCGGACTCAACGGGTCCAATTCGACTGCTTTCTGGCGCTCCCGAATGGCCTCGTCCAAGCTGCCGACCGAGGTCAGGTAGTAAGCATAAAACTGGTGGCCGGTAGCGTAATCGGGCCGCAATTCGAGAGCGCGCAACAACTCCTTCTTCGCCTCCGGGAGATTCCGCTCGTATACCAGTTGGGAAGTACCCAGAGAAACGTGGGCTTCGGCCAGGGTCTCGTCCAACTGCAGCGCGTTCTTTGCCGCTTTCTCCGCCTTGGGGAAGGCCTCCTGCGGAGGTAGAGCCGTATAGGGAGCAGATCCCAACAGCTGGTAACAATCCGCCAGACCAGCGTAGGGAGGGGCGTAGTTGGGATCAATCTGGATGGATTTGTGAAAGAGAGTGATCGCCTTGGCGAAACCATCAGGGGTACGTTTGTTCCAGAAGTACCGCCCCTCCAGATAGTCCAGGTACGCTTCGCGATTCACCTCCCTGGCTGGGGGCGCATCGTGCGGGAGCTTGTCCAAAACCTCGCTGGCTATGGTGGCGGCAACGTCGTTCTGGATGCGCAGCAGATCCTTCACATCTCCGGTGTAGCTTTGCCCCCAAGTGATGCTTTGGTTATCGATCTGGATCAATTGTGCGGTGATGGCCACCTGATCGCCAGCACGGAGCGCGCTGCCCTCCAACACATAGGCTGCGCGCAAGCCCTTGCCCAGGCGTTCCAAGCTTTCGTTGGCATATGCCCCCCTGAGCCGGATGACGACCAATCTCTGAGGATGAAGCCGGCCCAGGCGCGATACAAGTTCTTCTGACAGCGCCGCTCCAATGTAATCCTGCGCCGGGTCTCCGCTTAGATTCTGAAAGGGCCGGACCGCCAGCACCACCTTGCGACCGGGTGCGTGGCGCAGCTGGTATTTCCGCCAGGTCGCGAGACCCAAGCTGGCACAGACAATACCGGCAATCGCCCAGAACAGGATCTGTCGCCAAGCCAAAAGCCGTCGTCTGTCTTGGTGGCTCTTCCCTTCAAATCCCGAAGCCGGCTCCGGAGACGGCATGGCCGGATCCGTTTTGTCCTCTCTCTCCGTCAGTTGTGCCCACCAGGCATCGAGTTCCGAGCGGTAGGCGTAGACTCGCGGCAGTTCTTCTTCGCAATCCGCTCGTAACCGCCTGACTGGAAGCCCCTTGGTTTTTTCCCAGCGCTGGACAGTACGCTCGGTTTTACCCAGATAGTCTGCGATGGCTTTCCAACCTTCAAGCAGCCCCCCTCCGCGCTGCTCCAATTCCGCTCTTGGCTGCACGCCCCCGGTGCTCATTTCGGCACCCCTATAAGACTCGGTCCCAGGATGAGAATCCGGGCGAGTCTACTCTGCCGCCCCTCCTATATCAATTACCTTGGCGACACGACATGGCCTTGTCGAGTTTGTCGTATTTTTTCGCTTGTGATTTATGAGAGGAATAGGGTACTCAACTCCTACAGGACTGTGGGGAAGGGGACCATTTTCACCGGGAGGATTTGGCAGATGAAAGTACCGGCCTTCAGCCGGACTCAATGGCAAGTGTTGCTGATCTTGATGCTGGTCAACTTCATTAATTACGTTGACCGCCAGATCATCTTCTCATTGTTTCCCCACCTGCGTCGCGAGTTCAGCCTTAGTTATGTTCAGCTTGGCTACTTCGCGACGGCCTTTACCGTGGTGCTCTCCCTGAGCAGTCTTCCGCTTGGCATGCTGGCCGACCGAACTTCTCGCCGGGCGGTGATCAGCGCCGGTGTGCTGTTTTGGAGCGCCGCGACCTTCATCAGCGGGCTCGCCACCTCTTTTCGCACGCTGCTGGTAGCGCGCGGTCTCGTCGGGGTCGGCGAAGCTGCCTACACTCCCGCCGGGGCCGCACTCATCAGTGCCACCTTTCCCCGAGAGATGCGTGCCCGCGTGCAGGGTGCCTTTGACGCGGGAATGTTCGCCGGGGGCGCCGCCGGGATCGCCCTGGGGGGCGTCATGGCGGCGTATTTTGGCTGGCGTTCCGCATTCTTTATCGTAGGAATCCCCGGACTCGTGTTAGGCTTAACCACACTAAGGCTCCCGAGCACCGGCAGCGGGGTTCGTGTCTCGCAACCCAGTATGCCCATCAGCGAATTGCTTCGGGTGCCGGCATTTCTGGGGTTGTTGATCAGTGGGTGGTTCAGCAGCTTCGCCGGCTACGCTTACGTGGCGTGGGGCCCGGAGCTGGTGCAGGACTACAAGGGGTTCAGCGCAGCCGAAGCAGGTGCCGCCTTGGCTCTCACCATCGTGGTGGGAGGCACGTGCGGGATTGCGACGGGGGCGTATTTGTCGGACTGGTTATCCGGCCTACGCACCTGGGGGAGAGCCGTGGTAATACCGATTGGCTTCGTACTGGGGGCTCCGGCGATCTACTTTGCGTTGCATTCCTCCGGCAAACTCGCGTTCCTGGTGAGCTTCGGTCTGGGTGCGTTCTTCTTAAGCTGGTACCACGGGCCGCTCACCGCCACCATCCACGATATGGTTCCTCCCCAGGGTCACGCCACCGCTCTTGGTTTCTACTATCTGTTCGTTAACCTGTTCGCCATGGCCATCGCGCCCGTGGTGGTGGGCCGGATCGCGGATCACTACGACCTCATCACCGCTCTGCACTTTCCGATCGCCGCCCAGTTGCTGGGGGCAGCGTTTTTCGTGGTTGTCATTCAATGTATCCGCCGCAACGGCCTGCGGCATCCCGCGCTTGCCCATCACTGGCAGCACGCGGCGGCGGCCGTTGTGCCCGAACCTGGATTGGTATCCCTGGAGGGTTCCTACTGATCGCAGCTGGACTTCGAACCGCTTCTGCCCGGAAAGGAGAAAGTAGATGGGACAGCTCACCGTATTACCGACGCCAAGCGCGCCTCCCGTAAGTCATTACACGGCGTACAGACCCCGACCCTTTAGCCGCGAGGAACGCGACAAGGTCACGATCCTTTACGGCGGTCTCACCTGGAAGCACGAGCGGCTGATCCAGGGCGCCCTGCACAATCTGAAATACCATGCGGAACCCCTGCCTAACATCCAGCGTGAAGACCTGGACGCGGGGAAGGAACTGATCGACGTCGGTGCCTGCTGTCCCACCATCTTTACTACCGGAAGCCTGGTCAACTTCCTCAAAAAGGAGGTGGCCGTCCATGGCAAGGAGGAGGTGAACAACAAGTACGTTTTCCTCACGGCCGGTGCCTGCGGTCCGTGCCGCTTCGGCCAGTACCATGAGTCCTACTCCATGGCCCTCGATGGCCTCGGCCTGCGCGACTTCCGCCTGTTCCTGCTCGCCCAGGATGAACTCGACCAGGGAGAAACCGGAGGCGGCGGCCTGGACCTCAACATGCCGCTCAGTCTTGGCATCATCTGGGCCATCCTGGTCAGCGATGTGCTGGTCGATCTCGAATACATGACGCGGCCCTACGAAGTGAATCCCGGCCAAACCGACAAGGTGCTGAAAGAGAGTGTCGAGTACCTCTACGACGTTTTCCGTAACCGTCCCCATCGCGGCAAGAAGCTGGGCACTCTTGCCTGGCATCTGGGCAGCAACTACTTCACCAGCGCCCTGGGTGAGGTCTTCCGGAGATGGGATGCCATCGAGGTCGACCACCTGCGGGCGAAGGCCAAGGTGAAAATCACGGGTGAATTCTGGTTACAAACTCACGAGGGGGACGGGAACTACAACATCAAGCGCTGGCTTGAACTGGAGGATTCCGAGGTGACGCCTCCACCGGTGGCTGTGTGGCTGCACTACCTCATGCATCCGACCATTCGCAAGCTGGAACGCCGCCATCACCCCGGAAAGAATCCCCGCACCCAGGAAGTGATCTTGCATGCGGTGGAGCGACTCTATCGCGGCACGTACAACCGTTTTCGCAAAGCACTGGGTGGCTTGCCCAACGAACTGCCTGACCAGGAAGAGCTCCGGCGTCTGGCCGAGCCCTTCTATCACTTCGAACTTCGCGGCGGCGAAGGGCACATGCTGATCGGCAAGGCCCTCTATGCCTATCACCACAAGAAAGCCCACATGGTCTGCGAGCTTTCCCCTTACTCTTGCATGCCGAACACCATGTCGATCGGGTCAATGGCGAATGTGATTGGGAAGTATCCGGACCTGCTTTACGCGCCCATTGAAATCAAGGGCGACGCCGAGGTCCATGCCCTGTCCCGTTGCCAGATGATCCTGACTGAAGCCAAGAAACGCGCCCAGGCAGAGTTCGAAGAGGCTCTGGAAAAAACCGGTCTGAGCGTGGAGCGCATCCGCCAGTACGAGGCGCGGCATCCCGAGGTTCGCAAAGCGACCTACCGGGTACCGCACATGGGACATCCCGGACGGGCCACCAACTACGTCTACCATCTGACCCGCCAGTGCGGGCTGGGGCGCGCGTAGCAATGATTTAGGCGGCGGTCGCGGCAGTTGTCGTGTCGTTACCGAGAGACGACCTCGGGACGACAGGCCGGACACGGAACGAGGCTCATGGGAAATGGCCACTGACCACTTGCTTCAGATTCAACCACTGGCTGGCGATCCGCTCAATCTGCAACCGGCTCCGGTAATGCCGGTTCAGGCGGGCGACGGCAAGCTGTGCGGCATTGACGTGGGCAGTACTACGTGTAAGTACGTTCTGTGCTCTCCCCGCGGAGACATCCTGTCTCAAGCCTACGAGCGCCACAACACCCGGCAGGCGGAGAAAGTTCTGGACTTCCTGCTCCGGCTGGAGAGCCAGCATGGCCTCGCCGCGGGGTCGGACCGGATCTTCTTCACCGGCTCCGGGGCTGGCCTGATCGCCTCCTTGGTGGGCGGCAAGATCATTCAAGAAGTGGTGGCGGTCGCTGCCGCCGTGGAAAAGCTTCACCCCAACGTCCGCTTCGTCAGCGAGATCGGCGGAGAGGACATGAAGACCATCTTCTTCAACGGTTCCGGCGCTACCCGCAGCAAGCAGGTCCTGATGCAGGCCGCCTGCTCCGGCGGCACCGGCACTTTCATTGAGAAGACCGCGCGCAAACTGGAGATTCCCCCCGAGCAACTCTCCCAGATGCGTTACGCGGGCTATACTCTGCACAAGATCAGCAGCAAGTGCGGCATCTTCGCGGAGGCTGATGCCAATACTCTGCTCAAAGCCGGTGTCACCGTCGACGAAATCATCGCCTCCTTGTTCGAGGCGGTCGTCTACCAGAACTTAGCCACGCTCACTCGCGGCAACACCCCGGTACCCGAAATTCTCCTGCTGGGTGGACCCAACCTGTTCTTCAAGGGATTGCAGGAAGCGTGGCGCCACCACCTCACCCATTTGTGGACCGAACGGAAGGTGGAGCTGCCGAAAGACAAAGATCCGGCCTCGCTCATCCGCGTGCCCGATGACGCGCTCTACTATGCCGCCCAGGGCTGCGTCGAGGTCGCCCGCCGCGAGCCCGCGTCCACCGGTCTGTACCAGGGTGCCGGCAAGCTGCAATGGTGGATTACGGAAGGCCAACACGAGGAGAAAAAGAAACTGGGACGGGGCGGTCTCTGGAAGGACTTGGATGAGCTGGAATCCTTCAAGACCCGTTACGGCCGCAAGGGGAACGGCAAGAGCAAGGGGAACGGCAATGGCCATGGGAATGGCCATCGTCCGGCTGCCTCGGTCCCCGCACGGGCACACGTCAATGGGCTCGGTCCGGTGGTGGTGGGCTGCGACTTCGGATCGACCACCGCCAAGGCAGTTTGTTTGTCGCCGGAGAAAGACTTGCTGTTTTCCTGTTACGCCTTGAGCAAGGGCAATCCGATTGAAGACGCCAAGTCTCTGTTCCGTCAGATTGGCAAGGCGCTGGGTGATGGCACCATCCTCGCCCTTGCCGTTACCGGCTACGGCAAAGACCTGCTGAAGGGCATTCTCGGCGCCGACTGTCCGGTGGTGGAAACGGTTGCCCATGCCACCGCGGGGCTGCATTTCTTTCCCGATGCAGATTGCATCTGCGACGTCGGTGGAGTCGACGTCAAGATCATGATTCTGAACAATGGCGCGGTCACCGATTTCCGCCTGAACTCGCAGTGCTCCTCCGGCAACGGTGCCTTTTTACAGGGCGTGGCCGAGCGCTTCAACATTCCCATGGAAGAGATGGCCGACGGCGCGTTCCGCGCCCTGGCCATGCCCCAGCTCTCCATGGGCTGCGGCGTGTTCCTGCAAAGCGATATCGTGAACCAGCAGCGCAAGGGCTGGCAAGCCGACGAAATACTCGCCGCCCTCTGTGCCATTCTGCCCCTGAACGTGTGGATCTACGCCGGCGGACTCAACAATCTCCACCAGGTGGGACGCAAGTACATCCTCCAGGGAGGCACGCACAAGAACCTTGCCGTGGTGAAAACGCAAGTGGACTTCATCCTCAGCAAGGTTCCCGATGCCGAAGTCGTGGTTCATCCGTATTCCGGCGTAGCCGGCGCCATCGGTGCAGCCCTGGTTGCCCTTGACTGGTCCGAGAAGGGTGGCCGCAGTGCATTCCGCGGTTTTGATACCATCGAGAACCTCTCTTACAAGACTGCGACCTCGGTCGACACCGTATGCCACTGGTGCCCGGTGAACTGCCAGCGCAGTTTCATCGATGTGCAATTGCTCGGCGGCCAGGGACGCTCCTGGAGCAAAGTTCCTCTGGAGCCGGGTTGGGAGCGCGTCATCGTCAACAACTCCTGTCCCAAGGGGCTGGTCGAAGACCTCAATGAAATGAAAGTCATCAAGGCTGGAATCGAGAAGACCAAGGATGCTTACCCGAATATTGCCGACCTGGTTCGCAAAGAAGGCTTCCGCCGCGCCACAGTCTAAGGACCGTTCCCAGCTGCGCGTGGGAATCCCCAAGGTCTTGAACATCTGGAGCACGCACCAGTTCTGGGTGGGTTTCCTGCGGGCGCTGGGCGTGTCCCCGGAGAACATCGTTTTCAGCTCCGATACGTCGGAGGAGCAGGGTCGCGAGTTCGGCAAGGGACGCGGCACGGTGGATTGCTGCTATCCGGTGAAGGCCATCAGCGGCCATTATGGTGAGCTGATCTTCGGACAGAAGAAGAAGATCCACATCCTGTTCAGTCCTATGATTTATTCCTTGCCCTCGATTCTGTACGGCCATGTCGTAGACACTGTGACCTGCACCCGCGTGATGGCCGGGCCGGAGAACATCAAGGCCGGCTTCCTCAAGGAATCCGACGTTTTTGCCGACAACGGCATCCAGTACGCCTCGCCCTTCGTGACGCTGGGCGACCGGCACATGGTCACCGGTCAGCTTTACAAAGACCTGAAAGACATCTTCGATCTTGATCTGGACGAGACGGAACGCGCCGTGCAGGCTGGTTTCTCCGCCCTTGACAGTTTCACTGCCAAGGCCCGAAAGCAGAGCCGGGAGATCCTCACCTGGTGCGCTCGCAACCACAAGCCGTGCATCCTCGTGCTGGCCCGCCCCTATCACATGGACACCGGTATTGGCCACGAAATCGAAGCCGAGCTGCAGGCGCACGGCTACCCCATCCTATGGCTGCAGTACCTTCCCGACGATCCCGACCTGATGAACTGGATGTTCGAAGACGACCTCGGCAAGGGCCGCATTCGCAGCCCATTCGACATCTCGGACGTCTGGACTTCCTCCTACAGCAGCAACACCAACGAGATCCTCTGGGGCGCCAAAGTCGCGGCCCGCTGTCCGTGGATTACATGCGTGGTCCGACTTTCCAGCTACGAGTGCGGCATGGACCAGCCCACCTACACGCCCACCCAGAAAATCATCGAAGCCACCGGGACTCTGTTCTTCAAGTTTGGTGACCTGGACGCGACCAAGCCCGCCGGCAGCATCAAAATCCGCGTCGAAACCATCGTGCACTACCTGTCCCGGTACTCCCAGGACATCATCGACCGGAAGCTGGCGTGGCTTTCGCCCGGTTGTCCTCTGGGGGAACTCCCGCCAGCGGAACGGAACCAGGCGACGGGCGAGACTGCCGCCAATGCTGTAACCCCAACGCGCCACGACGATGTGGCGGTTCGCGCGTAACAACCCCGGAGCGCGAACCTGTTCGATCGGCTTAACCTTTCTGGATCCGCATGGGCCCTCGCAGGTGGCCACTTTCGGTCTCTATGGCCCTGGTGATACGCAAGTCAGGGATTCATGGCTGCGGTTGTTACACGACCGAGCCCATCGCAGCAGACGCCCGCGTGGTCGAGTACACCGGACCGCATCTGAGCAAGGAACAGGCCGACGAACTCTACTCGGAGCGCAAAGAAACCTACCTGTTCTGCCTCGGAGAAGGGCAAACCGTGGTCGACGGCGATGGGGTGGCCGCCTTCATCAACCATAGCTGCGACCCCAACTGCGAGACCGACGAGATCGACGGTCATATCTGGATCATCGCCTTGCGCGACATTGCTGCCGGAGAAGAACTGGTCTACGACTACAACCTGTACGACGGCGATGAAAACGATGACGCTTCCTGCCATTGCAGGGCGCGAACCTGCCGCGGCACCATGTACGGTGAGGAAGAAATCGATCGCCGGGCCAAAACTGGGGACAAAACAGCATCGAACCGGAGCTGACGTTGCGGTGGTGTCGGTCCGAGCGAGAAATCTAATCTCCGGATAACGGTTTCCAGGATTCACGCCCGGCCAGCAGCACATGCTCGATTCCCTTCACCGCGCGCATGTACTGGGCCCGCTCGAACGCGGCCGGATCCGCGCAGCGCAGCTGGCTCATGCTGCCGCGCATCTGCCCCACGGACTCGTATTCATGCTGTTCCATCCACTGCAACATGGCTTGCTCGATATGGCGGATGTGATCAATTCCATTGCGCAGCAGGGTCGAGCACAGCATGGCCACGTTGGCGCCGACCATAAGGAGTTTCAGCACGTCCGGAGCATTATGGACTCCGCTGGTGGCAGCCAAGTCGGACTTGACGCGCCCGTAAAGAATCCCGATCCAGGTCAGGGGCAAGCGTAGCGCCTGCGGAGTACTGAGCAGGACGTTGGGTTTGATTTCCAGCTCCTCCAGATCGATATCCGGTTGGTAAAAGCGGTTAAACAGCACCAGGCCGTTCGCCCCCGCCTTTCCGAGCCGCTGGGCCATGTTGGCCAGGTTGCTGAAGAAGGGACTGAGTTTCACAGCCACGGGGATGGTCACGGCGGATTTCACCGCCTTCAGGATGTCTAAGTAGGTTTGCTCCACCGCCTCTGAGGTTACCCTGGGGTCGGTCGCGAGCGAATAGATGTTGCACTCCAAGGCGTCGGCTCCGGCCTGCTGGATCTGCTTGGCGTACGACGTCCACCCGCCGACGGTGGCTCCATTCAGGCTGGCAATGACTGGAATGCCCACTGCCTGTTTGGCCTTGCGGATGTGATTGAGGTATTCCTCCGGTCCCAGGCGAAACTCGCCAGCCTGGGGAAAATACGAGAGGGCTTCGGCAAAACTCTCGCTGCCCTCGCTCAGACGCACATCCAGTTCGAGCGATTCCTGGCGAAGCTGCTCCTCGAACAGAGACTGCAGCACGACAGCCGCGGCTCCGGCATCTTCCATCCGGCGAATGGCGCTCACCTCTTGTGACAAAGGCGATGCCGAGGGAACCAGCGGTGTCCGCAGATTGAGTCCGAGATATTCTGTGCTTAGATCAATCACGATTCCTCCTTGGCCAGTGCGGGTCGCGGTATGCGGGTGCCCAAGGGAACCAGCAACCGCGTCGTGCGCTGGCTTAGGACCAACTCTTCCTAATCTGCGGCCTTCGGTTCCGGCGCCTTCCTTTGGGCCATGTACTCATAGAGACGGAACCGCGCTTCGGCATCCTGCTGGGCCTGCTGCCACAGCACTTTGGCCTCTTCCGGCCGGCTCTTGGTCAGCATCTTGAAGCGCGTTTCCATCTGCAGGTAATCCTGCACCTTGCGCACAGGCGTGCGTGAATCGAGTTGCAGGGGATTCTCACCCGCGGCCGCCCGGTCCGGATGGTAGCGGTAGAGCAGCCACTGTGCGCTGTCCACCGCCGCCTTCTGGTCGTGCATCCCAGTGGTCATGTCGATGCCGTGCGCGATGCAGTGCGCATAGGCAATGATCAGGCTGGGTCCGTTGTAGGCTTCGGCCTCGAGAAAAACCTTGAGTGTGTGCTCATCCTTTGCTCCCATGGCAACGCTGGCCACGTACACGTTTCCGTAACTCATCGCCATCAGGCCCAGATCCTTTTTGGGAGCGGGCTTTCCGCCTGCTGCGAACTTTGCCACCGCCGCCCGCGGTGTGGACTTGGAGGCCTGCCCACCGGTGTTGGAGTACACCTCGGTGTCGAGCACGAGCAGGTTCACGTTGCGACCGCTGGCCAGCACGTGATCGAGACCGCCATAGCCGATGTCGTATGCCCAGCCATCACCACCTACAATCCAGACACTTTTCTTCACCAGCAGGTCGGCCAAGGCCAGCAGTTGCCGAGCCTCCGGCGAATTCATCGACTGCAGCTTCTCTTTGAGGAGGCTAACCCGCTGCCGTTGCTCGTAAATGTCGGCCTCGTCCTTTTGCTCCGAAGCCAGCAGTGCCGCCGCCAGTTCGTCCCCGATGAAGGCTCCCAGTCGCTGTAGCAGCTCTCGCGCGAACTCGGTTTGCTTGTCAATCGACAAGCGGAATCCCAGGCCGAACTCGGCATTGTCCTCGAACAGGGAGTTGGACCACGCCGGGCCCCGGCCCTCAGCATTCTTCGTCCAGGGCGTGGTGGGCAGATTTCCCCCGTAGATGGAAGAACAGCCGGTGGCGTTCGCCACCACCGCGCGGTCGCCGAACAGCTGGGAGAGCAGCTTCAGGTAGGGAGTCTCTCCGCAGCCCGAACAGGCGCCGGAGAATTCGAACAGCGGCTCCTGCACTTGCTGCTGACGGATGGTCGTGACCCGGATGCTCCGGCGGTCCATTTCCGGAATTTTGAGGAAGAATTGCCAATTCTCGCTCTCGGGGACCCGCAGCGGCGGTTGCGCTTCCATGTGGATCGCTTTGAGCCGGGTCTCGCTCTTGTTCTTGGCGGGGCAAACATCGACGCAAATTCCGCAGCCCGTGCAGTCCTCGGGGGCTACCTGAATGGTGTACTTCAACCCCGCCCATTCCCGGTCGCGCACGTCCGTTGCCTGGAACGTCGCCGGCGCGCCTTCCAAGTATTTCGGCTCGTAAACCTTGATGCGAATCACGGCGTGCGGGCACACCAGAGCACACTTCCCGCACTGGATGCAGGTCTTGGTGTCCCACACGGGAATCTCCAGAGCGATATTGCGTTTCTCCCACTTCGCGGTTCCGGTAGGAAACGTCCCATCCACGGGGAAGGCGCTCACCGGGAGCTCATCACCCCGTCCGCTGTAGATCACGCCCAAGACCTCGCGCTCGAACTTCGGCGCGTCACCCACAAAGGCGGGGGGCATCGTCTGGGTGCTGGTAACCTTCTCCGGCACCCTCACTTCGTGCAGGTGGGACAGGGTCTCGTCCACCGCCTTCAGGTTCTTGTTGACGATTTCCTCGCCCTTGCGGCCGTAGGTGTCGCGAATCGATTGCCGGATGGCCTCGATTGCTTCCTCCCGTGGCAGCACCTTGGAGATGGCAAAGAAGCACACCTGCAAGATTGTGTTCATACGACTGCCCATGCCCGTGTCCCGTGCGACCGAGTAACCGTCGATCACGAAGAACCTCGCCTTCTTCGTGATCAGCTGCTCTTGGACTTCACGAGGCAGCTTGTCCCAGACCTCATCCGGACCGTACGGGCTGTTGAGCAGGAATGTCCCTCCCGGCACCAGGCCGCCCAACATGTCGTAGCGCTCGAGGAATATCCACTGGTGGCAGGCAACGAAATTTGCCTTCGACACCAGGTACGTCGAACGGATCGGTCTAGGGCCGAAGCGCAGGTGCGACACGGTCATGGCACCCGACTTCTTGGAGTCGTAGACGAAGTAGCCTTGAGCATAGTTGTCGGTGTTTTCGCCGATGATTTTGATGGAATTCTTGTTGGCGCCCACCGTCCCGTCGGCGCCCAACCCGTAGAACATCGCCCGCACTACGCTCTCGGGCTCGGTCGAAAACTCCGGGTCGTAATCCAGACTGGTGTGGCCCACGTCATCGCGGATACCCACGGTGAAACCCTCTTTGGGCACGGCCGCATCCAGGTTGTCGTACACGGCCTTGACCATGGCCGGGGTAAATTCTTTGGACGAAAGGCCGTAGCGTCCACCCACCACCATCTCGGTCCGCACCTTACCGTACCCTCGCCGCAGCCCTTCCTGCAGCGCATGGACCACGTCCAGGTATAGCGGTTCGCCCGCGGCTCCCGACTCTTTCGTGCGGTCCAGCACGGCGATGCGCCGCACAGTCGGAGGCAGGGACTCGCAGAAACTCTTGACCGAAAAGGGGCGGTACAACCGCACTTTTACCAGCCCCAGCTTCTCACCCCGCGCGTTCAGGCATGCGACCGTTTCGTCGGCCGCCCCGACGCCCGACCCCATCATCACCACCACGCGCTCCGCATCCGGGGCTCCGAAGTAATCGAACAGCCGGTAGGACCGGCCCACCACTTCCCCGAACTTGTCCATCACCGCCTGCACCTTGGCCGGGCAGGCATCATAGAAGGGATTCGCCGTCTCGCGAATCTGGAAGAACACATCCGGATTCTGCGCCGTCCCCCGCAGCACGGGATGGTCCGGCGAGAGCGCCCGCCGCCGGTGCTCCAGCACGCGATCCAGATTGACGAGGGCCTCCAGGTCCGCATCCGCCAGCATCTCTATCTTGTTCACTTCGTGGGAAGTACGGAAGCCATCAAAGAAATGCAGGAAGGGAATTCGGCACTCCAGCGATGCCGCGTGAGCGATCAGGGCCAGGTCCATGGCTTCCTGCACGGCGTTCGAGCACAGCATCGCCCAGCCGGTGGTGCGGCAAGCCATTACGTCGCTGTGATCTCCAAAGATGGACAGCGCGTGCGTGGCTACGGTCCGGGCCGACACGTGAAAGGCTGTAGGCGTCAGCTCTCCCGCGATCTTGTTCATGTTGGGGATCATCAGCAGAAGGCCCTGGGAGGCGGTGAAGGTCGTGGCCAGCGCTCCCGTCTGCAGGGCTCCGTGCACGGCGCCAGCGGCCCCTCCCTCGCTTTGCATCTCGACCACCTGTGGGACCGTCCCCCAAATGTTAGCCACACCCTCGGAAGCCCACTGGTCTGCCCATTCCCCCATCGGCGAGGAGGGCGTGATGGGATAAATGGCGATGATCTCGTTCAGGCGATAGGCCACGTGCGCTACCGCCTCGTTTGCATCCATGGTTTTGAATATGCGCTTCATGATGATCCCTTTATCAACTTCTTCTTACCGGGCTGTCTGTGATGCGTGGACCCCGCTACGGCCAGCCTGGGCCAACCCTGGTCTAAAGGATGCCGGGAAGGAAGGCGCGCCGTCGGGTATGGCGGTCACAAAGACTTGTGATCTGGATCACATCTCTGGCTATAATCGCTAGCTTTCGCAATGCCTGAGATGCGCGTGTCGCTCCGAAAATCACGATTCCGGGAGATTTACCTTGGGCTGGCGCTGTCCTGTGGAGCCCTCCCCGGCTGGGCGCAAACCCGTGCCGAGGCGGTGCTGACGCTGGACCAGGCTGTGGCTCTGGGCCTCGAGGACAACCGACTGGTCAAGAACGCGGGTCTGGAGGAGGCACGCCAGCAGGATGTCGTGGCCGAAACCAAGACGCAACGCTACCCGGCTTTCAGTGTCAACGTGCTCGAGGGCCACCTACTGCAGGATGTGAGCCTGGTGTTTCCCCCGGGTTTTTTGGGGGACCTCCCGATCGTCGGACCGATTCCGCGACAGTCAAAGAGCTTGACCACTCCGGCCCAGTGGACGACCTTCGCCTTCGGCGGCGTGGACCAGCCCATTACGCAACTCTATCGCATCAACCTGGGCGTCAAAGCTCAGCAACTGGGCAAGGATATAGCCCACCAACAGCTTCGGCTCCAGCGGCAGACCACCGCCGACGACGTCAAACGCTCCTACTACGGCCTGATCCAGACCCAAAACGCCCTTGCCGCCATCGCGGACGAGATCAAGTTCTACCGCGAACTCGATCGCGTCACGGACGAATACCTCAAAGAACAGGCGGTGCTTGAAGCCGACAGCCTGGATGTGAAAGCGAAACTCGCACAGGCGGAATACCAGGCCACCGTTCTCGAGGACACGCTGGCCACGCAAAAGGAATCGATGAACAATTTGCTGGCACGCGACCCGCGCACTCTGTTCGAGGTTGCAGGTGTCCCGGAGATAGAGACCTACACCCTCGACGCGGACCAGGCCCGGCAAAGGGCCCTGGAGCAGCGGCCCGAAATCCGCCAAGCCCGTTTGAAGGTCGAGCAGGCGGAATACGACCGCCGTATTACCAAGTCGCAATACATTCCCGACCTCAGCGCGACCCTGCGCGTGATTTCGCCCTACGACGTGCAACTCAGTCCTAAGAACATTGGCACGGCCGGATTTTTCTTCAGTTGGGAACCATTTGACTGGGGGCGTAAGCGCCATGAACTGGGCGAGAAGACCAAGACCTTGGAGGAAGCCAAGAACGGTGTGGAAGAAACCACCTCGCAGGTCCTGATCGATGTGGACAACCGCTTCCGCAAGCTCCAGGAAGCTCAGGCTTACCTCAAGGTTTCCCGGCTCAACGTGGACGTTGCCAAGGAGCGCCTGCGTGTTACCAACAACAAGTACGGCCAGAACGCCGCCCTGCTGAGTGACGTGCTGAAGCAGGAGGCCCAACTCGCCGACGCCCACCAGCAATTGGAACAGGCGTTCTCCCAATACTGGACTGCGCGCGCCGACCTCGAAAAAGCCATGGGAGAGGAATGATAATGCGAACCAGTGTGCTCTCCGGTGTCCTCATCGCGATTGCTTTCCTTAATGCCTGCCGCCAGCAGGCCTCGGTACAGGATCCTCTCACGCCCGTTCGTATTGCCCCGGTCGAGATCTACACCGGCGATGAAGGCTCCCGTTACTCAGCCAGTATCGTCCCCTATGCTCAAGTTGACCTGGCTTTCAAGTCAGGCGGCTATGTCGATAGTATCGTGCAGCGTCGCGGCGCCGACGGCCGCATGCGTGAGATCCAGCAGGGCGACTGGGCGCAAAAAGGCGACGTTCTGGCCACTGTCCGCCAGCAGGACTACCGCGACCAGCTCAAACAAGCCCAGGCTCAATTGACGCGTTCCCAGGCTGTCTATGAAAATGCCAAGCTCAGCTTCGACCGCGCCACGGCGCTTTTCAATGCCACCAGCATTACCAAGCCCGAGTATGACAACGCGAAAAAGGACTATGACTCCGCGGTTGCTGCCGTCGACGACGCCAAGGCCGCCCTCGGCCTGGCCCAGACCGCATACCAGGACTGTTCGCTGACCGCTCCCATTGACGGCTGGATCCTCAAGCGCAACGTGGAAGTGGGAAGCCTGGTGGGGCCGAGCGTCATCGGTTTCACCGTTGCCGACACGCGCCTGGTCAAGGCCGTATTCGGCGTGCCGGATACCGTAATCAGCCGCGTGCAACTGGGCAAGTCCCAGGTCATCACCAGCGATGCTCTGGAGCAGCCGTTCGTTGGCAAAATCACGGCAGTCTCCCCCGCCGCTGACCCCAAGAGTCGCGTCTACTCGGTGGAAGTGACGATTCCGAATCCCCAGGATTTGCTCAAGGCGGGCATGATCGCTTCGCTCACGGTGGGCGGGCGGAAGCTGGCTCGCCCCGTGCCTTCGGTCCCACTGAGCGCCCTGGTGCAATCGCCCGGCAAGGGCTTCGCGGTTTTTGTGGTCGAGGCTCTGGGCGCGAAGACCATTGCCCGTCTTCGCAACGTGGAACTGGCTGAGCCCCAAGGAAATCGCATGGGCGTGGTCCAGGGCGTTACTCCTGGCGAAAACGTAATTGTGACCGGAGCAACTCTGGTGAAAGACGGTGAAGCTGTGGTGGTGATCCCGTGAACCCATAGGTGTGGTGCAAACCTGCTGCGCCTGCGGGGCAGGCGCCACCGGGTGGTGCCTTGCCGGAACAACCGTCCGCCGACCATCGCGAAGGGCGGGCGGCGATGGCTCACTTACTTGATCGCCCGACGGTGAAACATGGCTCACAAACCCGATGCTGAGATCATCGCCACCGAGCACAACACGGCACGCTTCTTTACCGAGCACCGCCAGATCGCCTGGGTCCTGCTGCTCGCCACCGTTGCCTGGGGCGTCTTCGGCTACACCAGCATGCCGCAGCGCAAGGATCCCGATATTCCCGTCCTGGTCGCGGTCGCCACCTGCCAGTGGCCCGGAGTCAAGGCTGAGCAGGTCGAGCAACTGGTTACTCGCCCCATCGAGCAGACCATGGCCTCCAGCTCCAGCGTCCGCCCTCCCACCCGGGATGACTTCGGCATCAAGTCCATGACTCTGCCCGGGTTGGCCATCGTTCACGTACAACTGGCGGACAACGTCACGGATAGCAAGAAATTTTTTAACGATATCAATCTCAAGCTGCAAGCCCTGAATAGCAAGCTGCCTCAGGGTGCCGGTCCGATTGTCTTCAACAGCGACTTCGGCGATACCGCAGCGCTCATGCTGACGGTGGCCAGCCCGCCTGTCGGATCGCTCGAAGTTGCGGCTCGCGCCCGCAACATCCGCCAGGCGATCGAAAACGCGCGGGCCAGCCGACAGCCTGGATCGCCCAGCCAAGCGGTCAGCGTTCTCGCCTTGTTCCCGCCCACGGTTTCCGCGGACCAGGTCCGCAAGAACTTCATCACTCTGTCGCACATCGCGGCCGAGCAAGGCGTGGTGCGTAATCTCCGTTTCTTTAGCGGCTCGGGTTTCGTCGGGCTGGATGCCACCAGTTCGCTCACCGACGCCCAGATGTTGGCCCATGTTCAATCCCTGGTTCGCGACAACCTGCACCAGTCTGAGATTCATCCCGATGCCTGGCCTCCGGTCATCGTCCGCGATCCCGCCGACACTGAGGCCCGCCTGTCCGCCGTCGCCGGCGACAAGTACAGTTATCGCGAACTGGATAACTTCACCGACCTGATGGCGCGCACCCTGATTGGGGCACAGGAAGTCGCCAAGATTGATCGCTCCGGAGTTCTGCCCGAGCAGATCTATCTCGACTATTCCCAGGAACGCCTCGCCGCTTACGGCGTCGAACCTGCCAATCTGGGAAACCTGCTGAACGCCCGCAACATCAGCCTGCCAGGAGGTGCCCTCGAAGTCGGTGCCAAGAACGTGATTCTGGATCCATCCGGGCAGTTCACCCGGCCGCGCGACATCGGTGACGTGGTCATCGCCACTTCTAACGTCGGCAGCCCTGTCTACCTGCGCGACCTGGTCGATATCAACCGCGGCTACCAGAGTCCCGCACGCTTTCTGAACTACTACACCTGGTGCGATCCCCGTGGGGTGTGGCATCGCAGCCGTGCCGTCACCCTAGCCGTCCAGATGCGCAGCGGCCAACTGATCAGCCGATTCGGCAAGGATGTGGACGCGAAGCTGGCCGCGGTTCGCCGCCTCCTGCCCACGGATCTCATCATTGCCCGCACCTCTGACCAGCCCTTGCAGGTGAAGGAGAGCATCAGCCTTTTCATCGATGCGCTCTACGAGGCGATCCTCCTGGTTGTGTTGGTTTCCTGGATCGGCTTTTGGGAATGGCGCTCGGCGCTGCTGATGGCGCTGTCCATCCCGATCACCTTGGCTATGACGTTCGGCATGGCCTACTTCCTCGGGATTGATCTGCAGCAGGTCTCCATCGCTACCCTGATCATCGCGCTCGGCCTGCTGGTTGACGATCCGGTCGTTGCCGGCGACGCCATCAAGCGCTCTCTAGTCGATGGGCATCCACCGGTCATCGCCGCCTGGCTCGGCCCTACCAAGCTGGCTCACGCCATCCTGTTCGCCACCATCACCAACATCGTTTCCTACCTGCCCTTTCTGATGATCACCGGCAACACCGGCAAGTTCCTCTACAGCCTTCCCATCGTAATGACGTGCGCCCTGGTGGCTTCGCGCCTGGTGTCCATGACTTTCATACCACTGCTCGGCTATTACCTGTTGCGGCCACCCAGGAAGCCGGAAGCCAGCCTGGAAGCACGGGAGCACAGCGGCTTCACGGGCTTCTACTATCGCGTAGGCTCCGCTGCCATCGCACATCGTTACAAGGTTGTTTTGGGATCACTGGTCTTCCTCGCCGTTGGAGCGTTCGCCTTCCGTTCCCTCAGAACCCAATTCTTCCCCGAGGACGTCCAGTATTGGTCCTACCTGGATATCCGCCTGCCCAACGACGCGCCGCTGTCCGCCACCAACGCAACCGCACAGCAAGTGGAAAGGGTAGTGAGGGCGGTGGCTGAGAAATATGGTCGAGAACCTTCGTCCCAGCACAAGGCCGCGCCCGCCATTCTGCGCTCCCTGACCACCTTCGTCGGTGGCGGCGGCCCGCGCTTCTGGTTCTCGGTATCGCCCGAGTTGCAGCAATTGAACTACGCTCAAGTCATAATCGAGCTCTACGACAAGGAAGACACGCCACGCATCGTCGGAGAACTCCAGCGTGCGCTTTCCGCCCAGATCCCCGGGGCCCGGGTCGATGTGCGCCAGCTGGAGACCAACCCCGTAGACGTGCCCATCCAGATTCGCATCGCGGCTCAGGCCGATGTCAACCCCAGCAGTTCGGCGGCCGATATTTCCGTCCTGCGTTCCATCTCGGTCCGCCTGCAGGACATCCTGCGGAGCAACCCGTTTGCCGCACGGGTCCGTGATGATTGGGGAGAGGAGAGCTCAACCGTCAGGCTGCTCATCGACCCCGACCGCGCCAATCTTGCCGGCGTTACCAATAAGGATGTGGCGCAATCCACCACCACCGCTCTCAGCGGTTATCCCGTGACCAACCTGCGAGAGGGCGATCGCCAGATTCCGGTCGTAGCCCGCCTCCGCATGGAGGAGCGGGCGCGTCTTTCCGACATTCGGAACCTCTATGTCTATGCTTCGCAGGGTCCGCAGAAGGTTCCCCTGGTGCAGATCTCTGACCTCCAGAACACCCTGGAAACACAGCGTATTCGCCGCCTTGAGCAATTCCGCACCGTGACCGTGCAATGTTTTCCGGTGGCCGGCCATCTGGCCTCGGAGATTCTGGGCGGCGTCCTGCCCCAGATTGAGCAGCTTCGAAAAGACCTGCCTCCCGGCTACTTGTTGGAGATCAGCGGCGAATACGCCAAGCAGCGTCAGGGCTTCTTGAACCTCGCGGTTGTGCTGGCCATTTCCGTCGCAGCGATCTTCCTGGCGCTCGTCCTGCAGTTCAACCACGCGGTCAAGCCGCTGCTGGTCTTTGCGGCCACGCCTTATGGAGTCGTCGGCTCCTTGCTTGCCCTCTGGGCTACGGGCACTCCGTTTGGCTTCATGGCATTCCTCGGGATCGCCAGCCTCATTGGTGTCATTGTCAGCCATGTCATCGTACTGTTCGATTTCATTGAAGAGATGCACGAGAAAGGGGAACCCCTGGAGCAGGCGCTGCTTGACGCTGGCATCCAGCGGCTTCGCCCCGTCATGATCACCGTGGGCGCGACGGTACTTGCCCTGTTCCCCCTGGCCGTGCATGGCGGCCCCCTGTGGAAGCCACTCTGCTATGCCCAGATTGGGGGGCTGAGCTTCGCCACCTTCGTCACCCTCCTGTTGGTTCCCGTGCTTTACTCCATCTTTGTTCTTGATCTGAAGGTGATCGCCTGGAAGGGAACGAGCGGACAGCGGTCCCCATCCCCGCCCGCGCCGGCCAATTCCTGACAACCAGATCCAGGTTTCAGGTCTTGGCTCCTGGAGAGCGTCCCGGATGTTGGCCGACCGATGGCAGTGCCGGCCTTGCATTTTTTCGACCGGCACGGCAAACTGCCCGGACCCAGACTCCTGGAAGCGACGGGCCTGCTCACCCGTTTGGACAGGAACACCGGGAACCTAACGATCCTGGATCGATTTCTCGTGCCGCCAAGGCTATTTTCGGAAAGCCGATGGGAAGCGCTCGCCCGTTGAGCTCCAGAAAAGGGGCAGTCATGCCAGAAAGTACTCCGGGTTTCCAGGCCTCGCAGACGGAATGGGACCGCATTGCCAGCACCCGGGATTTCAAAGATCTCATGGCCACCAAAAAGATCTTTATCATTCCGGCCTTCGTGTTCTTCGTCGCTTACTACTTTGCCCTTCCCATCCTGGTTGGCTACGCACCACACTTCATGGAGACAAAGGTCATCGGGACGGTGAACCTGGCGTACCTCTTCGCACTTTCCCAGTTCTTCATGGCCTGGACGGTTGCCTGGCTTTACCTCAAGGCCGCAGACAATTTTGACCGGCTGGCCAAGGACATCATCGAAAAAGCACACGGAGAGATCGAAAACAACGAGGAGACCGGGTAACCATGTCCACGTCCCTAATAATGTTCCTGGTTTTCATCGCTATCACCCTGGCCATTACCTACTGGGCGTCGAAGCGCTCTGCCGGTGCCAGTGCCTATTTCGCCGCCAGCCGTCGCGTTACGGGATGGCAGAACGGCATCGCCATCGCCGGGGATTACATGAGCGCCGCCTCCTTCCTGGGCATTGCTGGGATCATCGCGTTCCAGGGCTACGACGGCTTCATGTTCTCGGTGGGATGGCTGGTCGCCTACCTTACCGTGCTGCTGGTCGTAGCCGAACCGTTGCGCAACGCCGGACGCTACACCATGGCCGACGTTCTTGCTTACCGCCTGAAGCCTCGCCCCGTGCGCGCTATGGCGGCGGTAAGCACGCTCACCGTCAGCACGTTTTACATGATTGCCCAGATGGTAGGGGCAGGCGCACTCGTAGCCCTTCTCCTGAAAGATTCGGGCATCAGCTACCGTGCAGCCGTGATCGGTGTCGGGGTGCTCATGATCGTGTACGTGGTTTTCGGGGGCATGCTGGCGACCACCTGGGTCCAGATCATCAAAGCCATCCTGCTCATGGCCGGCACCATTCTGCTCAGTATCCTGGTATTGGCCCACTTTGGCTTCAGCTTCGGCCAGTTCTTCAACGCCATCGCCCACGTCACCTACCACGAAAAGGGACAGGAGGTTGTCAAGGATTTCCTGCAGCCTGGTCTCCGGTTCAAACCGCCTTACGGGGCACTCGATCTGATCTCTCTCGGTCTTGCCCTCATTTTCGGGACCGCGGGACTGCCCCACATCCTGGTCCGCTTCTACACGGTGCCCGACGCCAAGACAGCCCGCCAGAGCGTGGTGTGGGCCATGATTCTGATCGGAAGCTTCTACATCATGACCACGTTCCTCGGCTTCGGAGCGGCCACCATCGTCGGTCGCGACTTCATCTCCACGCACGGTGGCACGAACATGAGCGCGCCCCTTCTGGCCCAGGCGCTGGCGGGAAGCATCTTTTTTGCCTTCATCTCCGCCATCGCGTTCGCCACCATTCTCGCCGTGGTGGCGGGCCTGACCATCAGCGCCTCCACTTCCTTCGCCCATGACTTCTGGACCAACGTGATCCACCGGGGCGTGGAGCGCCGCCCCGGAGAAGAAGTCCTGGTGGCTCGCCTTTCCGCCTTTGTGGTGGGCGCGGTGGCCATTGCCATTGCCATCCTGCTAGGCCCCACCGCGAACGTGGCCTTCTTGGTGGCCTTGGCGTTTGCGGTCGCTGCATCGGCCAACCTGCCGGCCATCGTTTTGAGCATCTTCTGGAAAAGATTCAACACCGGAGGGGCGGTAACCGGACTAGCCGTCGGACTTCTGGCCTCCATCGCCCTGATCTTGATCGGGCCCAGCCTCATGGGCACGGATGGAAAGCATTTCATCAATCACGCGCCGATCTTCCCCCTGGAGAATCCCGGTATTTTGAGCATCCCCCTGGGCTTCCTGGGCGCGCTTGCCGGTACGCTGGCCAGTCACGAACCCACCTCGGAGCACAAATTTAACGAACTTCTGGTCCGCTCGAACACCGGCCTGGGCGCCGAAAAAGCAGGCGCCCACTGATCAGGAAATCACAACGAGGTCTGGCAGCGACGAATCCTCCGGAGAGAAAAGGCATCCGCACCTGTGATGCGGATGCCCCAAGACATTCCCGGTTTCGCCGCTGTAAAATCTGCGAGGCAGCCAACCTCCACGACGAAGGTAGAACCCATGTCCGACAAGGCAACCATCCCGGGGACCGACACCAGCATTGATTCTGTCCTTCACGAAAACCGCAAATTCGAATGCCCCCCGGATTTCGCCGAACAGGCCCACGTAAAGAGCCTGGCAGAATACGATCGCCTGTACCGCGAATCCGTGGACGAGCCCGAGAAGTTCTGGAGCCGCGTCGCCAATGATCTGCATTGGTTCAATAAGTGGGATAAGGTCCTCGAATGGACTACCCCGTGGGCGAAGTGGTTTATTGGCGGACAGATTAACCTTTCTTATAACTGCCTCGACCGCCACGTCCAAACCTGGCGCAAGAACAAAGCCGCCCTGATCTGGGAGAGCGAACCCGGCGAGATCCGCACCTACACCTACCAGCAGCTCTGGAAGGATGTCCAGAAATTCGCCAATGTCCTGAAATCACTCGGCGTGCGCAAGGGCGACCGGGTCGCCATCTACATGGGCATGACGCCGGAGCTGCCCATCGCCATGTTGGCTTGTGCCCGCATTGGCGCTCCGCATTCGATCGTCTTCGGCGGGTTCTCTTCCAACGCGCTGATCGACCGCATCCACGATTCCCAGGCAGTGGCGGTCGTTACCCAGGACGGTTCCTATCGTCGCGGCGGGGAAGTGAAGCTCTTTCCGGCAGTGGATGAGGCCCTCAAATCGTGTCCCAGCGTGAAACACGTCGTGGTCTACCGGCGCACTGGCACACCCATCAACCTCCAGCCCGGGCGCGACCATTGGTGGCACGAGCTGATGGCCAGAGCCTCGGATGAATGTCCCGCTGAGCCTCTCGACGCCGAACACCCCCTCTACATCCTCTACACCTCGGGCACGACCGGAAAACCCAAAGGTGTGGTGCATACCACCGGCGGCTATTCCGTGGGCACCTACCTCACAACCAAGCTGGTATTCGATTTGAAAGACGAAGATACCTACTGGTGTACCGCCGACATCGGTTGGGTGACGGGCCACAGCTATATCGTCTATGGCCCACTGCAGAACGGAGCGACCAGCCTCATCTACGAAGGCGCGCCCAATTTCCCTGAACCCGACCGCTTCTGGTCCATCATCGATCGCCACCAGGTGAACGTCTTCTACACCGCCCCCACCGCCATTCGCACCTTCATCAAGTGGGGGGACGAGTGGCCGAAAAAGCACAAGCTGGACAGCCTACGTCTTCTCGGCACGGTCGGCGAGCCGATCAACCCCGAGGCCTGGATGTGGTACCGGGAGGTCATCGGCCACAACCGATGCCCCATCGTCGACACCTGGTGGCAGACGGAAACTGGCCACATCATGATCTCGCCCATTCCCGGTGCGATTGCCACCAAGCCGGGCTCTGCCACGCGACCCGTACCCGGCGTCGTTGCCGAGATCGTGACCATGGACGGCAAACCTGTTCCCGATGGCCATGGCGGCTTCCTCATCATCAGTCGCCCCTGGCCCGGCATGCTGCGCACCATTTACGGGGATCCCGATCGCTATGTCCGCCAGTATTGGTCACAAATTCCCGGCGTGTACTTTACCGGCGACGGCGCCCGCAAGGACAAGGACGGCTACTTCTGGATCATGGGCCGGGTGGATGATGTCCTTAACGTCAGCGGCCACCGCCTCAGCACCATGGAAATCGAGTCGGCTCTGGTTGCCCACGATGCCGTGGCGGAGGCCGCCGTCGTGGGCCGCCCCGACGACCTCAAAGGTCAGGCTGTCAGCGCCTTCGTTACCCTGGAAAAGGATCGCCAGCCCAGTGATGCCTTGAAAGAAGAGCTGCGACAGTGGGTGGCGAAAGAAATAGGTTCGCTGGCCAAGCCCGACGATATCCGCTTTACCGACATGCTTCCGAAAACGAGAAGCGGCAAGATCATGCGCCGGCTGCTGCGCGAGTTGGCCACCAGCGGAGAAGTGAAAGGCGACACCACCACGCTGGAGGATTTCAGCGTGATTGCCAAGTTGAAAGAGAGCGACGAGGCCTGACCCGAGAGCGCATGGGACCGTGGTTCGCGGCCTGTGCCGCCGCCGGACCGGTGTCGGTAACCGGAACGCTGCTCTGTCGTCTTCTCCCACATGCTTCCGTGATAGCCTCAACCATCCGTCCGTCAGCAACGGCTCATGCCCAAGTCCTATGTTCCTCTCGATCACATCCTCTTCCTGGTACTTGCGCTGCTGTCTCCGGTCGCAGACTATGTCTGGCTTTACCCCCGGCTCATCCGTCAGACGAAAGCCGGCGTTCCTGGAGCTCGCCAACGTGCGTACACCGCGGGCATCCTGATGCAGTGGACCCTTACCCTCTGCGTTTGCGTGCAGTGGGTCCACCTGCAGCGTCCATGGTCCGCACTGTGGCTGGGTGAGACGACCCTGTCGCGTCTTGCCGCCGGTCTCGTTCTAGCGGCTGCCGTCATAGGCCTGCTGCTCCGGCAGCGCCGCGCCGTCCTGACCAACCCCGAGCAACTGGACAAGGTGCGCCAGCAGTTGGCTGCAGCCAGTCCGCTGCTGCCCCATACTCCCGAGGAGCACACGGGGTTCATGCTGCTTTCGATCACCGCGGGCATCTGCGAGGAGTTTCTATTCCGGGGATTCGTTCTCTGGTACGTTCGCGTGTCAACCGGACTCCCACTGGCGGCAACGATCAGCACCATCCTGTTCGGAACGGCACATCTCTACCTCAGCCGCCGCGACGCACTGCGCGCCGGAATCGTCGGCGCCGTCATGGCCGCCATCGTCGTGGCGACCCGCTCCCTGCTGCCGGCAATGATTCTGCACGCAGCGGTCGATATGAACTCAGGAAACCTGGCCTTTCACAGTTTCGTCGCCTCGGACCGCAGGCCGGGGGTCAACCCGGCTTAGCCGACGTAGTGTCCAGGCACAACAACGCCCAGCCTTTTCCGCTGAGCGTTTTGCCAGATTCCTCGGTCTCAGTGCCTGGGTCCGCCGTGGCCTCCGCCGTGACGGCCATTGGGACCGCCTCGTCCTCTGCGGCGACGCCCACCGCCACGCGGGCGATCTTCTCCTCTCGGAGGCGCGCTGTGCGGGGCATCGGCCCGATTGAAGTTAGGCTCGTCGTCCTCAAAATTGCCTCCCCCTTCGATGGTGATCGCGGCCGTTTGGGGCTGCGCGGGTGCTTCCCCTCCGCCCATCTTGGCGCGCTGCTCCTTCAGAATCGCCTTGCGCGATAGACGAATGCGGTTGCCTTCCACGGCCAGAACCTTGACCAGCACCTGGTCGCCTTCTTTCAGTTCATCGCGGATGTCCTTGATCCGGTGCTCGGCGACTTCGCTGATGTGCAGCAACCCGTCGGTTCCGGGCAAAATCTCCACGAACGCGCCGAAGTCCGCCAGCCGGGAAACCTTTCCCAGGTAGGTCTTGCCCACTTCGGCGGTCGCCGTCAGGTCACCAATGATCTGCAACGCTTTGGCGGCCGAGGCTTCGTCGTTGGACGCCACATTCACCTTACCGGAGTCCTCAACATCGATCTTGACGCCGGTTTGGTCGATGATGCTCCGAATCATCTTCCCCCCCGGCCCGATCAGGTCACGGATTTTGTCCACCGGGATTTGCAGGGTGTAGAAGCGGGGGGCAAAGGCTGAAACCTTCTCGCGTGGCGAAGGCAGCACCTCTTCCATTTTGCTTAAGATGAACAAGCGCCCGCGTTGGGCCTGCGCCAGCGCTTCTCGCATGATCTGCGGGGTGATGCCGGCAACCTTGATGTCCATCTGCAGGGCGGTGATCCCATTCTTGGTCCCGGCGACTTTAAAGTCCATGTCTCCGTAATGGTCTTCCGCCCCTGCGATGTCGGTGAGAATCGCGTATTTCTCGCCCTCCTTCACCAAGCCCATGGCAACGCCGGCCACGGGAGCCTTCAACGGCACGCCCGCATCCATCAGCGACAGCGCCGCGCCGCACACCGTAGCCATCGACGAGGATCCGTTCGACTCCAGGATGTCTGAGACCACGCGCATGGCGTAGGGCCACGCATCCTCTTCCGGGAGTACGGCCGAAACCGCCCGTTCTGCCAGCACCCCATGTCCAATCTCCCTGCGCCCTGCTCCCCGCAGGAACGCCACCTCACCCACGGAAAAAGGGGGGAAATTGTAGTGCAGCATGAAGCGTTTCTTGGCTTCACCCTCGAACACCTCGAGGCGCTGCATATCCTCGCTGGTGCCCAGGGTGGTTGTCACCAGGGCCTGGGTTTCTCCGCGCGTGAAGATGCAGCTGCCGTGGGTGCGCGGTAGCATACCAACCTCGATCCAGATTTCCCGTATTTCGTCGAACGCCCGAGCGTCGGGGCGGCGACGCTGCTCGAGAACCTGATCGCGGAAAATGCGCTCGCGCAGGATTTCGTAGTAGTGCTTCAGTTTGTCCTGGGCGTCCTCGTCTTCTTCCGGGATGGCCGCGATAAGCTCTTTCCGGAGTTCCCTCACCAGCTCGTAGCTCTCCGCTTTGGGATGCTTGTGGGTATCGAGCGCGTCCGTAAGCCGATCGCCAATCTTGCTGTTCAGGTCGTTGTAATACTTCTCATCGAATTCTGGCGGAACGACCACGCGCTTGGGCTTGCCCACCTTGGCGCGCAACTCGTTGATGGCAGCGCAGATCTTCTTGATCTGGTCGTGCGCGAACTCGATCGCGTCCACCACCGTCTCTTCTTTCACTTCTTTGGCGCCCGATTCAATCATCACGATGGCGTCGGCCGTGCCCACCACCATGATGTTGAGCAGGCCGTCGCGCATCTCGGTGTAGGTTGGATTGGCAACGAACTTGCCTTCGAGGAGACCCACCCGCACCGCGCCGATCGGACCCTGGAAGGGTATGTCCGACAGCGTTAACGCGCAGGAGGCGGCATTGATGGCGGCAACATCCGGATCGTTTTCCGTATCCGCCGAAAGCACGAAAGCGATCACCTGGGTCTCGCACCGGAAGCCTTCGGCAAACAGGGGGCGGATCGGCCGATCGATCATGCGGCTGGTGAGGATCTCGCGTTCGCTGGGCCGGCCCTCACGCTTGATGAAGCCTCCTGGGATGCGACCGCCGGCATAGGTGTATTCCCGGTAGTCGACGGTAAGGGGAAAAAAATCGATGCCTTCGCGGGGCTCGGCATTGGCGACCGCGGTGGCCAATACCACGTTGTCCCCGATGCGCACGACACTCGCGCCGTGGGCCTGCTTGGCCAATTTACCCGTTTCAAAGTTGAGGTTTTTGCCGCTGGCGAGTTCTACGCTGATTTCACTGACTTCTGGTTTCATGATTCATCCTTGGTTTCTGCGACGAGGAGAGCATCCGTGCGCGGGAAAAAACGCACGGATAGGCGAGTGCCATGCGAGGTCGAGCGGGGTTGGGGAGACGCACGTTGCGAAGTTCCTTCTCAGAGGCCCAATCCTTCCCACACGGACGGGGCCAAGGCGAGAAGCTCCGACGGGGATACACTACACCCGCGGAGCCATCGGCATGCCTCTATTTGCGGATGCCGAGTTTCTGGATAACGCCCTTGTAACGCTCGGAATCGTATCGCTTTAAGTAGTCGAGCAAGCGACGCCGCTTGCTGACCAGCATGAGCAGACCGCGGCGCGAGCCATGGTCCTTTTTGTGCGTTTTGAAGTGCTCCGTCAGTTGATCAATGCGCTCGCTGAGCAATGCAATTTGCACTTCGGGACTACCTGTGTCGGTAGGATGCGTAGCGTACTGGTCAATGACGGATCTTTTTTGCTCTCTGGCTAGCACTAACCTGGTGCACTCCTGTCTTCTGGTTTCGATTTTTCTTTGTAACCACAATGAGACTAACACGTTAGCAAACGAGGTGTAAAGGCGAGGAAGCCCAGAGATCCGACAGGGCGCCGCCCCCAGGACGGCACCCTGTGGTCACCCGGAAGCCCGCTTACGCGACGGCTTGTTTCCTGGTCGCTGAGGTTACGTCCTGCTCGACCTCCGCCCCCAGGAAGTTCGACAGCTCACGGTTCACCTCTTCCGCGTGGGTCCAGGGAATCGCGTGCGGCCCCTCCTTCACCACGACGAACTTGGCTCCCTTGATCAGCTTCGCAGTGCGGGCACCCGAGGCGTCGATGGGAAGAATCCGGTCCGCGTCCCCGTGGAGAACAAGCGTGGGCACGTCGATGCGAGCCACGTCCTGGCGGAAGTCCTCATGCCAGGTTGGAACGCAGGCGAGACTGGCGGTTGCCGAGGCTCCGGCGGCCAGGTTCCAACTGGCTTGAACCGCCTGTTGGCTGATGAGTTTGCCCAACAGAATGTCCGTATTGTAGAAATTCTTGAAAAACTCAGTGAAGAACGTGTAACGATCGGCGGCCACCGCTTTCTGGATTCCCTCGAAGACGCTGCCGTCCACACCCTCCTGGTTGTCGGCTGTCTTCAGCAGGAACGGTGGAACGCCTGAGATGATCACGGCCTTGCGTACACCCTTCGATCCATATTTCCCCAGGTAGCGGGCTACCTCACCCCCGCCCATCGAGAAACCGACCAGCGTGACGTTGCGTAGCTTGAGATGTTGCAGCAGTTTGTGCAGGTCCTCAGCAAAAGTGTCATAGTTGTACCCCGCCGTAGGTTGGCTCGACTTGCCGAACCCTCGGCGGTCGTAGGTGATCACCCGGTGGCCGGCGGCCAGCAGGACCGGCATCTGTTTCTCCCAGGAAGCGCCGCTCAGGGGATATCCGTGAATCAGGACGACGGGCTCACCGGAGCCATGATCCTCGTAGTAGAGATCGATATCGCCTGAGTTCTCCTTACCGACATGAACATAAGGCATGGCAGTTCTCCTTTAGCTGAATTTGGTGGTGCTATGAGTTGAGGTTGCTTGCTGATTCTTTCGATTGTAAATCGGTAGGGATGGACTCGGCATTAAGTGAGTCGCGCTGACCTGTGTTTTGAGAGAATGGCAGCCCCTAGCTTCCGCAAGAGCCATGTCGCATCCAAGGGGGATTTCGGGCGAGACGCGGGCGTGGGGTTTCACGTTTGCGGGATGTTACGAATCCTCCATGGCGGGCGACGGCAACTTGAAGTAATCTGAAGGGGTACGTTTCCCCCGATCCTGTACCGCGAGGCGTTCCGTGCGTTGCCCGTATTGCGGGAATGAAAATGCCGCAGAGAACCGGTTCTGCGGAATGTGCGGGAGACCGCTGCTCGCGGGAGCACCTGCGAGAGCCAGCTCACCTCCTGATAGTGGCGAGACGCATCCGGCAGATTCTCGAACCTCACATAATGCCGGGTTAGCAACGGGTGGGCCGATTGCCGAAAGCTCCCGACCACGGGAATCCGGGTCCGGGTTATCACCAGAGCCCGAGCCGCGTGGGTTATCCCCGGCCTACACCGGTGGCATGTTCCGTCTGGGCGGCGCCGAGCGTCATTCCCGCAATCTGGATTACCTGCTCGAAGACGACGAGACACCACGCTCCTCCCGCGGTCTGGTGATCGGCATTCTGCTGGCGCTCGCGCTGGCGGGTGGTTTTGGCTGGCTGCGCTGGCGGCAGGGCAACCTGCCAGGATTTTTCGGCGGGCGGGGGGCAAGGTCGGCGTCTGCTTCTGCTTCTGGCCCGGAGCAAGCGAGTCCTTCGCCTGCATCGCAGCCAGCGCAGGAGAACCCCTCGGCAACCGCTGCGCCACCTTCGCCCGCGGTTTCACCAGCGTCGCAGGCTGTAGCGGCGCCTGCACCCGCGTCTGCGGCCTCAACTTCGGGAGCGCCGTCGGAAACAGCGGCAGCGCCAAGTGCGGCGGCAAATCCCGCACCCGTACAACCTTCGGTGGCTCCTTCCGATGCCAGCAGCCCCCAGCCCGGTCAGGGTGCTGCGAGTACGGCGCCGGTCGGCGCGGCCGAATCTCCCCCGGAGCCGGTTGCGCCCCCGGCAGCAACCACCGCGGCCGAAGTGCCGGCCCCGGTTGCCGCCACCGTGAAGCCCACGCCTGCACCCAAGCCTGCTCCTGCACCCAAGGTCGATCCGGTCACCCTGGGGGAGAAGTATCTCTACGGGCGGGGGGTGCCGCAGAATTGCGACAAGGGCCTGCGCTACGTGAAACCGGTAGCCGACCAAGCCAATTCTAAGGCGATGATCACCATGGGCGCACTCTATGCCACGGGACACTGCGTCGCCCGGGACTTGCCGACCGCCTACCGCTATTTCGCTCTAGCCCTGCGCAAAGATCCGGATAATACCGCCCTGAAGCAGAATGCCGAGATGGTCTGGAGCAAGATGACCCCCACCGAGCGGCAGCAGGCGATCCGGCTCACGCAGTAAAACTCCGAAGCTCGCGAATTTTCTCGGTTGGGCGCCCGGGACGAGGCCACGGCGCTAACGGCGTTTCCCATCGCTACCATGGAATCCATTGTGCTGAGGACGCCCCGACTGCTGCTGCGTTCCACGACTGTCGAACTGGCCGCGGCGGACTTGAACGACCCCGCCGAGTTCTCGCGCCTGCTTGCCGCTGATGTGCCAGAAGACTGGCCGCCTCCGCTGAACGACAACAACTCGAAGAAGTTCACACTCAACTACCTTGCGGAGAATCCGGATGCTGTGGGCTGGGCCGCGTGGTATTTCCTTTTGCATAGGACCGGCGGTGCGCGGCCGCGCACCATCGGCATTGGCGGCTTCAGGGGTAAGCCCACTGGGGAAGGCGGGGTGGAGGTTGGTTATTCGATCCTGCCCGGCTACCAGGGACAGGGCTTGGCATCGGAAGCGGTGTCGGGTTTGGTCGATTGGGCCTTCACCCATAGCGAGGTGAAACTTGTCACGGCGCAGACCCTGCCGCAACTGCGCGGTTCGATCCGGGTGCTCGAGAGGAACGGGTTTCGCTATCTCGGCGAAGGATCGGAAGCGGGGATCGTGTGCTACGGGCGCCAGCGGGAGGGGCTATAAGCCGGCGAGAAGCTCCACAGCGTTTATTTCTTCCGCTCTACCAGATAACGGGCTAGATCCTTCAGCGTACCCGCGCACGATCCGAAGAATTCCAGGTCGCGGAAAGCGTCGCTTACCAGCCGGTCGGCTCGGCGCAGCGACTCGTCGATGCCGAACAGCGCCGGATAGGTCGCCTTCTCGGCCGCCGAGTCTTTGCCCGCGGTCTTCCCGAGTTGCTCGGAGGTCTGGGTGACATCGAGGACGTCGTCGACAATCTGGAAGGCCAGGCCGATCTTCTGCCCGAAACCGCGCAGGCGCAGAATGGCCTCGCCCTGGCCTTCGGCGTAGAGCCCACCGCTGACCAGGCTGGCCGTGATCAGGGCCGCGGTCTTGGCCCGGTGAATGTACTCGAGCATCTGCAGGTCGGGCCGGGTGTGCTCGGCTTCGAGATCGACCACCTGGCCGCCGATCATGCCGTCAATTGTGCCGGTACCGTGCGCGATCTCGGCCACAATGCGCACCCGCGCCTCTGCCGAGCAGCGCAATTGGGCAAGGACCGCGTAAGCCTGAGTCTGCAGAGCATCGCCGGCCAGAATCGCGATCGCCTCGCCGAACACCACGTGGCAAGTCGGGCGTCCGCGGCGCAGGTCGTCATTGTCAAGCGCCGGCAGGTCGTCGTGGATGAGGGAATAGGTGTGCAGCATCTCGAGAGCGGCACCCAGATCCTCGATGCCAGCGGGAAGAGAACCGGCCAGCATACGGCCTGCTTCCATGCACAAGATGGGGCGAAGGCGTTTTCCCCCGGCGAACACACTGTGTCGCATGGCTTTGTGAATCGAGATGGGATGCTGGCTCGCGGGCGGAAGCACTCGCTCGAGGGCCGCATCGGCGGCGGCGCGCCCCTGTTCGAGGGTCTCTGGGAGCATGTGGGGTTGAGTATAGCAAGCGAGACGGAGAACTAGGCCTCAGGCCTCAG
>Ga0187766_10000043_pt1 | contig 58295 bp, 50 predicted proteins | sample 0216_QUI02_MP05__4_FD_132971 | JGI IMG/M metagenome (GOLD analysis project Ga0187766, IMG submission 132971) | Tropical peat soil microbial communities from peatlands in Department of Meta, Colombia - 0216_QUI02_MP05_20_MG | ecosystem: Environmental > Terrestrial > Soil > Wetlands > Peat ... | reverse complement strand
TCAGTGTCGCGGCCGAACCGGCGTTGCTTGCAGCCGCGAGCCCCAGGAGAAACGGGCGCGGATCGAGCTTGCGCAGCGCGAGCCCCGCGCACAAGAGCGGGGTCATGGCGAAGACGACGATATCGTTCACAAGAAGTGCGGACAGCAGGCCGCCGGCGGCGATCGTCAGTGCGAGAAGTCGCCGCGGCTTGACCGCTTGATGGGCGATCCACGCGGCGACCGCGCCATAAAACCCCGCAGCGCTGAAGCGCGCGGAGAGGATCATCAAGCCGCCCAAGAGGAGAAGAGTTGGAAAATGTATGGCACCCGTCACGTCGGCGGCGGGAGTGGCGCTCGTCGCAACCAGCGCCACCGCCGCAATCATCGCGATCCCCGAACGGTCGACCCTCAAGCCCGGAATGCGCCCGAGCGCCATTCCGAGATAGGTCAGTGCGAAGACGAAAGTGACGAAGACACGCAAGACGGCACGCTCCAAAGCAGCAAATTCGGTCGATGCGGAGCCTGCCCGGAAGTGCCGAAAGGCGCAAGCGGCGGAGATGAGCGACGGGACGATCGACGCGTGTTGAGCCGCAGCTACCCGTCACGTCTTCGTTTTGGACTGATCCCGCCTTACGCCGTCGCGTAGGGTACCTGAGCGCCCAACTGGCGCGTCAACTGGCTGAGGAGCCGTTCGAGTGCCGGCGGGCACGCTGCATTATGTTCCTGCGCCAGCCGCTCGACGATCCGTCTCGAATGATCCGGGCTCCAGCTTTCCCGCTTCACATGCTTGACGTCGCTGATCGATTCGACGGCCGTGCGGAAGGCTCGGAACAATTCGGTCGGGAGGCTTGCCTTCGCATAGATCGCCTTGAACCCGTATTGGCCCTGATCGTAGATGAGCGGCGTTGCATTCTCGATGGGAACGCCCGCCAGCCTTGCGGTGGCGACGGCGAAGAAATGTCCGTCGCCCAGGCAAAGTGCGCGCAAGAGGATCGTCGGCGAAAGCCTGCCTTTTTCATAGAGCTCGTCGACCAGACGCTCGACTTCCGCAACGCGCGGATCCGAGATAACGCGTTCGAGCAGCACGCCATCGCCTGCTTGGCGCGAAAGTTCATGAGCGAGGTCCCACGACACCCCATGCCGTTCGACAAGGTGCTTGCGCAACGAGTCCGATACCGTCGCGATCATCCGCTCCGCTACCGTCAGCGGAAGCTTCGCGCGCTTGATGAGCAGGCTATTCATTGCCTCGTCGCCCCGGAAGTGCTCGACCACTTTGTGGAGCGATTGCTCTCCGATCGCGGCACTCTGGTTTTCGAGAAGGCTCGACACGACAAGCGGCTTGCCCGTATCGACGAGCGCATCGCAAACCCGTTCCGTGACGCTGTCCCGTTTTGCGATGGCCACTTGCTTGGCGGTGTTGCCCTGGCGGACGAGGGCGAGGAGGTCGTCTTCGCTCAGGACCGGCGAGAGCCGGATCACGGGAAGAGAGACCGAATCGATATCCTCGGCAAGCGTGCGCGCGAGCGATGGCGGAATCGAGGCGAACGATTTGACCTGCTCGGCGAGCACTTCGCGCACTTGCCGCTCTACGTCCTTGGCCAGCTTTTCGAGGATCTCGAGGGCTATGCCGCGCTCGCGCTCGCTCATCCCATCGTTTGCAATCTCGTGTGCGATTTCGCTCGCGGTCGCGGCGCGACGTCGTGCCGACGGATCGGCTGCAAGCGCTTCGCGCAATATCGTCAGTCTCGATGTGGGCATGTCTTGCTCCGCCGTCCTGGCTGCCTCGACGCATCGACCTGTGCTGGAATGGCGCCTCGTTCAGTTTGCTTTCCCGGATTTTCATTAATCGACGTAAATTTCCGGTTAAGGCGCGCAAAGCAATCTGCAACACGAAACGGCAAGACCCGCCTTATTCCGATCGGCGTCTATCGCTTTGCAAATAGACGGGCGAGTGTGGTGCTGGCATGCTCGGTCGATCCATGACCCGCTTGTCATTCATCGCAGCGACGATCGGGTTCTGCTTCTTGGCAAGACCCGGCTTGGCCGCGGGGCCGCTTCCCGAAGAAGCGCCCGTTCAATACTGCGCGCGCATCGTCAACGACGATACCCTGCGTACGCCACCCGCCTCGATGATGACGGATGTTCGCCGACTCTTCGACGCCGCTCCGGACTATCCGCGGCAGGCGAGCTATTACCGATGCGCCGACGCGAATGTGATGCTTTGCGTCGTCGGCGCCAATCTGCCTTGCGGCAAAGCAAACACGAGCGCAGCACTGCCGGCCGCAACCGCGTGGTGCCGCACGAACCCGGACGCCGACTTCATTCCGATGTACGTCACGGGGCATGACACCATCTTTCGGTGGCGATGCGCGGGCGGTGTCGCCACGCCCGGGGAGAAGGCGAGAGCGCTCGACGTGCGAGGCTTCTTCGTCGATACCTGGAAGGCGCTCAAATAACCCCGGGGGCTGCAATCGTATCCGTCCAACTCGGGCAACTTCCCCTCTCGGCACCGGCTGAGGCGCCCAAGCGATCCTGTCACCGGTTTTGGCGTCTACTAACGCGCTGATCGAATTTGCTTTTTAGCGACGGTGTAAAATAACGAAACGATACCGTTGCGTTTAATTAATAATGCGCGTATATTGTTTTTGAAGTCGTCGGTCCGGCTCAAGGGGTGCTTCCGGAGATTGGCCCCGGCGATCGATCCAGGAGAGGGAGTGATTTTCGATGTCGTACAGGAAGGCTGCAGTGTCTGTTGCGGTGGCGGCCGCGATCGCGGCAGCGCCGATCTCATCGGCTTCGGCTCACGATCATTGGCATGGCCACGGCGGCGGACTCGTGTTCGGATTGTTCGCGGCGGGGGCCGCGGTACTGACCGGTGCGGTGCTTCTGGCAACGGCGCCAATTCGCGCGATCGCAGCCCCGCCGGAGCCGGTCTATGCGCCGGCCCCCGCCTATGCGCCAGCACCTGCCTATGCACCGGCGCCTGCCTATGCGCCTGCCTATGCGCCGGCATCCGCATACGTCGCCCCCGCACCTGGCTATTATGCGCCCTACCGGCCCACCTACGTGACACCCGTGCCGGGAACCGTAACACCCGTCCCCGGATACTACGGCGCACCCCAATAACGCGAGAACTTCGGCTGAACGATTCGCGAATTCCGGCGATGCGGCGGCATCGGCGAAGCGATGCCGGCTGTACGCCGAATAATCTTCGCGAAGAGAAGCATCCTCACAAAAATTTGTAACAGACGACCGGTCCCGCCAGATTGCCGCACCCGTCCCTGGGGCTAATTAGGTAAGGGGTTGAGACGCGCCCTCGGGGACGGGCAATGATCCGAAGATTCGCCTTCACGATCGTCACGTTGTTCGCCACGGCACTCGTCGGCTGTGCCGCGCAAAGCGATCCTTCGACCGAGGGCTATTGGAACGGCTGTCGGGCGGGACGCGCGGACCCCGGTGGCACCCTTGCCAGCTCCGCCGCGGCAAACGATTCGCGCTATTCGACCGATGCCGCTTATCGCGCCGCATGGGATGACGGCTACAAGAACTGCTTCAACCAGAAATTCCTTCAAGGGCACGGCGGCCACTGATTGCTGCTTTGTTCCAACATTGGGCGAAACCCCAATCTCGATTAAACTGTCTCGGTACCCTGGGCGCTGAAAGAGGGTTCGCTCCCGGACGCGTGCCGAGCGACGGCGTTATCCGGTCGGCGCGAAAGAAAGGCCGGTCCATGAAAATCGTCGGTCTCAAGACCTTCGTGGTCGCCAATCCGCCCCCGTCATTCGGCGGGCGCTATTTCGTCTTCCTGAAACTCGTGAGCGACGACGGAATCGAGGGGGTGGGCGAGGTCTATGCCGCGACGTTCGGTCCCCACGTCGTTCAGCAGATGGTGGCGGACGTCTTCGAGCGTCACGTGCTCGGCATCGACCCGTTCCATATCGAAGCACTCTGGCGGCGCGTGTACGGTTCCGGCTACAGCTTGCGGCCCGATATATCGTTGATGGGCGTGCTCTCGGCAATCGAGATGGCGCTCTGGGACATCGTGGGAAAGGCGGTCGAAAAGCCGATCTACGAACTCTTGGGCGGCAAGGTGCAAGAGCGATTGCGCACCTATAGCTACATCTACCCCGAAGCCGATGAGACGGAAGCGATATATCACGATGCGGAACTTTCGGCGCGGCGCGCCGCCGAATATGTCGAGAAGGGCTTCACGGCGGTGAAGTTCGATCCGGCCGGTCCTTATTCCGCGTTCGACCCGCGACAGCCTTCGCTCGAATCCCTGGCGAGATCGGAAAAATTCGTCCGGCTGTTGCGCGACGCCGTCGGCGACAAGGCCGATCTTTTGTTCGGCACCCACGGCCAATTCACCGCATCCGGCGCCATTCGACTGGCGAAGCGGCTCGAGCCTTACGATCCCCTATGGCTCGAAGAACCGACGCCACCGGAAATGCCCGAAGAAATGGCGCTCGTGGCACGGGCCACATCGATCCCGGTTGCGACCGGCGAGCGCCTGACGACGAAATACGAATTCGCGCGCGTGCTCGAATGCCGTGCCGCCTCGATCCTGCAAATGGCGCTCGGGCGCGTCGGCGGCCTGCTCGAAGCGAAGAAGATCGCGGGCATGGCCGAGGCGCACTACGCCCAAATCGCGCCGCACCTCTATTGCGGGCCCATCGAGGGGGCGGCGAACGTGCAGCTTTCGGCCTGCATTCCGAATTTCCTGATCCTCGAAAGCATCCAGACCTGGGGCGGCTTCCACGCGAAAATCCTCAAAAAGCCGATCCAGTGGCAAGCAGGCTACGTCATTCCACCGTCGGACCCAGGGCTCGGCGTGGAACTCGACGAGGAAGTCGCTCTCGCTCATCCCTATACCGGCGACAAGCTTCATCTCGAAATGGTGGACCGGCCTGTCCAATGAGGGTGGCCGCCCGCACCGGGGTGGACGATGACGACCGGTCCATCCGGGCGCTTCTGAGGCAAGCCGGCGCGCCCTTTCGCCCGAAGATGCTTTACGCGATCGTCCTCACCACACCGCCGTCGACGCGGAGGGAGGAACCGGTCGTCGCACTTGCCGCCGGCGTGCAGATATAGGCGACCATGTTCGCGACCTCTTCGACGCTGGCGAAGCGGCCGATGAGCGAGGTCGGCCGGACCTTTTTGACGAAGGCGGTGCCAACGGCTTCGAGGTCGACAGGGCCATCGCCGGTCGACATTTGCTTGACGAACTCGGCGACACCTTCCGAGAGTGTTGGCCCCGGCAGCACGCTGTTGACGGTGACGCCGGTCCCCGCGAGACTCTCGGCGAGGCCACGGGAGACCGCGAGCTGTGCCGTCTTGGTCATGCCGTAATGCACCATCTCGCTCGGAATCTGGAGCCCGGACTCCGAGGAGATGAACACGATCCGGCCCCATCGCCGCGACGCCATGCCGGGGGCAAGGGCGCGGGCGAGGCGCACCCCCGACAGCACATTGACCTCGAAATAGCGAAGCCACTCTTCGTCGCTGATCTCAACGAACGGCTTCGGCTCGTAAATGCCGGCATTGTTGACGAGGATATCGGCGTCGGGCACGGCCTTGAGCACTTCGGCAACCCCTTTGGCCGTCCCGACATCGCCGGGGGCGGGGACGAAGCGGCGGCCGCGTAAGTCGCGTTCGAGTGTCGCGATCGCTTGCCTGACGCGCGCCTCGCCGCGTCCATTGATGGCAACCGTGGCCCCGAGGAGGGCCAATTCGCGTGCGGTCGCCAACCCGATTCCCGCCGTCGATCCCGTGACCAAGGCGCGGCGACCGTCAAGCTTGAGGTCCATGATTTTCTCCCATGTCGGTGTGGGGCATGTCGATGTGGGTGCGGACTTCGCACCGTCCCCCGCCCGTCGTGCGCGAGCCGGGCTGACGGCCGATTCACAATGCCGCGAAATCGCCCGCGGTTGGCGAAAGTCAACGCGGTCGCAGCGCCGCTCATCGTCGCGAAGGGGCTTTTCGTCAGATTTTCGCGACGAGAGCCGCGAGCTGGTCGGCACAGCGTCCCCAGCCCTCGTGAAAGCCCATTTTCTCGTGCGTATCGCGATCGGCGGCGGTCCAATGGCGCACCCGTGCCGTATAGCGCGTCTTCCCACCTTCATCCGCGAATGTCAGGATCACCGTCATGAACGGCTTCGCCGACGGCTCCCAAGCTTTGACGTAAGCGTCGGTGAAGACGAGCCGCTTGTTCTCGACGACCTCGAGATAGACCCCGCGGTTCGGAAACTCGTTGCCCCCGGGATCGCGCATGACGATGAAATTGGCCCCGCCTGGACGAACATCGAGCTCGGCCACGGGCGTCGTATAAGGCAGGGGTGCGAACCACTGCTTGAGGAGTGCCGGATCGGTCCACGCCCTATAAAGCTTATGGCGCGGGGCCGCGATCAGGCGAGTCAGGAGAAGCTCGTGGTCCGATTTCTCGGCGGTCGTGCTCATTCGAATTCTCCTCTTGGCGATCCTTGAAACAATCGGTTGGTGACAAGCGCCTTGCGAAGCTAGAAGCCGCGCTGCAGAGGCCGCAAGTGAGCTTTTTGTGACGGAAGTTCGCGGCGCCGGATTTTGAGAGGCCCGCGCCATCCGAGTAGCACTTCGACGCCCGTTCGGCTCGGTGAGCGTTCAGCTCAGCGACCGGCCCTCGGCGCTTACTTCTTTCGTGACCGGCCCGCGGGCTTGCGCCGCGCGCGTGCGCGATAAGCCTCGACCTTCGCGCGATTGCCGCACACGGCCATGCTGCACCAGCGCCGTGCATGGCTCTTGCTCACGTCGAGGAACCAGAGCGTGCAGTCGGCCCGTTCGCATTTTCGCACGTAGGTGAAGTCCTTCCGGACGATGAAGTCGCCGATCGCGTCGAAGATCGGATAGATAAGCGACGTGGCGTCCTCCCACCGGCGCTTCGACCGCCAATGGAATGCGCAGGGCATGCTGTCGCCGCGCACCGATACGTCGCCGGGGAGTGTGCCTTCGATTTGCCGATAAGCCTTGTCGCTCGCGAGGATCTTGTTCAACGCCGCCAATTCCTCGGCGGATAGCCGTGCCAGCCGCTTGCCGGCATTCTTGTGAACGAAGGTTCGAAACCATTCACGAAAATGGCGCACGTCCGCCGCCACTTTATTGAGGGCGTGCGGGGTCTCGACGGCTCCGATTCGCGCCAATGCATTCACCGGCACGGCATTTACCTGCGCGAGCCACACGACAAGGTCGCGGCCATTCGCCAGCCATTCGATTTCCCGCCCCCATGGCGACGCAACGGTGTTGAGAAAATCGAGTGCCAGATCTCCGCCGACGAAAGACGGGGCGGGGCGCGGCTCGGCCATAAGCGATCTCCAATGGGCAGTCGTTCTGCTCTCCAATCTCCAGAACGGTAACCGGTAATATTCCCGTTGACAAGTTACACACAATAAGTAACCTGACAAATGAAAAAATACCGGTTACAACTTGCGAACCTAATTTTCTAGGAGATGGAAATGACGGTCACATATCGCACCCAATCCGTGGACGGGCTCAAGATGTTCTATCGCGAGGCCGGCGATCCGAAGGCGCCGGCGCTCCTGCTGCTGCACGGCTTTCCCACGTCGTCGCACATGTATCGTGAACTCATCCCCGCTCTCGCCGACCGCTACCATCTGGTCGCGCCGGATCTGCCAGGGTTCGGCTACACCGATGCGCCGGATCGGGCCCAATTCAATTACAGCTTCGATCATCTGGCCGAGGTGACCGAACGGTTCACCGAGGTGATGGGCCTCGCGCACTTCGCCGTCTATGTTTTCGACTACGGCGCTCCCGTGGGCTTTCGCCTCGCCATTCGGCATCCCGAGCGAATCACCGCCATCATCTCCCAGAACGGCAATGCCTATCTCGAGGGCTTGAGCGAGGGGTGGAATCCGATCCAGGCATACTGGAAAGACCCTTCGCCAAAAAACCGTGCGGTTCTTCGCCAGTTCCTCACGCCGGAGACGACCCGGTGGCAGTACACCCACGGCGTGCCGACGCCGGAGCGGTTATCGCCGGACACCTGGACTCTCGACTCGGCCCTCCTCGCCCGGCCCGGCATTGAAGAAATCCAGCTCGACCTCTTCGGCGATTACAAGAGCAACGTGGCCCTCTATCCCAAATTCCAGGAATATTTCCGCACCCGGCGGCCACCTTTTCTTGCCGTCTGGGGCAAGAACGATCCGTTTTTCCTCCCGCCCGGCGCTCAAGCCTTCAAGCGCGACAACGCCGACGCGGAAGTCCATTTGCTCGATGCCGGCCATTTCGCGCTTGAGAGCAAGGGACCCGAGATCGTCGCGATCATCCGCGACTTCCTCGGCCGCAAGCTCGGGAAATAGAGCCGCACGAGGCCGTTGGCTTACCGTCGGCGACGTTGCTCGGCTTCGTCCCAAGCCGTGAGCGGCTGGTAATCGGGCACGAACCCAAGGCCCTTCGTGGCGTCCGACGAGACTGCGCGCTGGGATACGACGACATCGAGGAGGGCGGGTGCGTTTTCGAGTGCGCGCCGCAATGCAGGTTCGAGCATCTCCGGGTCCTCCACGCGCTCGCCATGAGCGCCGAGCGCGCGCGCCATGGCGGCATAGTCGGAGTGGCGGAGCGTGGTGCCGACGACGCGGCCGCCATAATTCTCCTGCTGGTCGTAGCGTTCGATGTTCCAAGCGGCGTTGTTGGCCACGATGAACACGGCTTTGGCGCCGTGGCGCACGGCGGTATCGATCTCCATCGCATTGATGCCGAAGGCGCCGTCGCCGTTGACGGAGATGACCTGGCGGCCCGGGAAGGCGAGGGCTGCCGCGACGGCGAACGGAACGCCGACGCCCAGGCATCCGAAGGCGCCTGCGTCCATGTAGGTGCGCGCCGACAGGCCGACCCGCGCAAAGCTCAGGATGTCGCCACCGTCGGCGATCGCGATGTAGTCGGGCTCGGCAGTGCGGGCGATGGCCTCGAAGATTCGGCTCGGATGCATTTTTCCATCGGACTCGAGCGCCGGTCCGCCGCCCTCGCGCGGCCGTAGGCGTTCGCGCTGGCGCCGCCGCATTCCCTCGGCCCACGCCTTGTCGATCTTCGGCGCGCGGTTTCCGGCGGCCTCCACCATGGTGTTGAGCGCCAGCTCGGGGTTTGCGAGAATTTCCGGCGCACCGCGCCGATTATCGATCAGCTCGCCCGCCGTGTCCGCGATGCGGACGAAGCGGGCGTTCGGAAAGACGGCCGGCGAGCCGTAGCCGAGCTGGTAGTCGAGTCGGCGCCCGACGACGAGGACGGCGTCTGCGTCCGTCATGATGGCGGCCCTGACCGCACCGGCGAATCCAGGATGATCGGAGGGGACGAGTCCGCGGCTCTCCTGGGTATCGAGATAGAAGGCCCCGCTTGCGTCGAGAAAGCGCACGAGTGCGGCGGCCGCCCCGCGCGCCCCTCGTCCGGTGATGACGACCGGGTGCTGAGCGGACCACAAAACGTCGACCGCTTCGGCGATCGCTGCGGGATCGGGATGGATGACGCGCCGCGGCTTCGGACGCATCCAGTCGTCGAGGACGAGGGCCGGTGCGATCTCCGCGCGCAGCACGTCGGTTGGAATCTCGAGATAAACGGGACCGGGCTCGCCGGCGTCTCCCGCGGCGCGCGCGAGCGATTCGTCGAGTTCGCGGATCACTTGGTCAGCGACCCTGGCAGTCCGCGCGGTTCTCGTCACGGGCCTCAGAAGCTCGACATGGGGAATGTCCTGAAGCGGGCCCATGTTAGCCTGGGGCCGTGAGGTGCATCCGCCGATCAGCAGCACGGGAACGCGGGCGAGCCACGCATTCGCCATCGCCGTCACGGTATTGGTGACACCGGGTCCCGCCGTCACCATCGCGACGCCGATCTGTCCCGTAAGCTCGCTATGCGCATGGGCCATGTGCACGGCAGCTCCCTCGTCGCGCACATCGACGATGCGGATGCCGGCACGGGCGACATGATCCCAGATTGGTTGGATATGTCCGCCTTGCAATCCGAAAATCCGATCGACGCCACGCCGCTTCAGGAACCGTGCAATCCATGCGGCACAGCTATTCTCGCCAGCACCGAGATCCGTCGCTGACGTCTTGACCTCGTTCATCGTCCCTCCTTCTCCCTGTCGCTGTGCAGCCTTCGCTTTTCAGTTTCCGACGGTCTCGGCCATCCTGTTCTTCAGGATCCGATGCTGAACCTTGCCAGTCGCGGTGCGCGGCATTTCATTGTCCGGGATGAAGGCGATGGAGCGCGGGCGCTTGTATCCTGCCATCCGCTCGCGGCACCAGGCGAGAAGCTCGGCTTCCACCGCCATCGCACCGTCGCGCAGCACGACCACACCGTGCACCCGCTCCCCCCATTTCGCATCCGGCACGCCGATCACCGCGACGTCCTTCACGGCCGGATGGGCGATGAGCACCGCCTCGATTTCCGAGGGGTAGACGTTCTCGCCCCCGCTGATGATCATGTTGCTCTTGCGGTCGACGAGGAAGTAATAGCCGTCCGGGTCCCGCCGCGCCAGATCGCCGACCGTGCAATAGTCTCCCCGAAAGGACTCGCGCGTCTTCTCGGGCAACTTCCAGTACCCGTCGAACGCATAGGGCGTTTGCGAGTAAAGCTCGCCGACCTCGCCGTCCGGCACTTCCTGTCCGTTTCCGTCGAGGAGCTTGATCGGCCCGCTGCCCACGCATTCCCGGCCGACGGAGCCGAGCTTGGTGAATTGTTCGTCGGGATGAAGCATGGTGACCCAGCCGGCCTCGGTCGAACCGTAGAGTTCGAAAAGGCCCGAGTTCCGGAAATAGGCCATGATCGCGCGCTTGGTGTCTTGGCGTGCCGGTGCTGACGAAATCATGAGCTTCCTGACCTTGCCGGTCTCGCACGACTCGCGGATGGAGGCGGGAAGATCGAGCATCATGACGTACTGGGTCGGCACGAGCGAGGTGAAGCTTTCCCCGCCTGCCGAAATGGTGCGCAGGAAATGCTCGGGGTCGAAGCTCTTGCGGCTGTAGACCGAGCAAGCCCCGCCGCAAAAGGTCAGGGTCGAGGCGAAATAGAGGGAGTTCGCGTGACACATCGGCATCGCGAGGAGGGCTGCGTCGGTGCGGCTGAAGCCAAGCTCGACGGCGGTTGTGAGGGATAGGAGAGTGCCGGCGCCATGGCTGCGGATCGCACCCTTGGGCGCACCTGTGGTCCCCGAGGTGTACATGAGCATCCAGGGATCGTCCTCGCGCACCTCGGCATCGGGCTCGCTATCGCGCGCTCTCTCTATGATCGCCTCGTAAGCGGCATAGCCCGCCGGGGTGGTGAAGCCGCCGAAATGAATGAATGTTTGGCACTCGACCGGTAGATCCTTCCGAATCTCCTCGATCGGGCCAAGCAGGTCGTCTTGAACGATCAGGGCCCGGGCCTCGCAATTCTCAACGATGTAGCGGATCTCCCGGCCAACCAGCCGGAAGTTGACGGGGACTGCGACCAGGCCCGCTTTTGCCGCCGCCGCGTAGATTTCCATCCACTCGACGCAGTTATAAGCAAATACCGCAACGCGATCGCCTTTACGCAAACCCATGCCCAATAGCGCGTTCGCAAGGCGGCAGGCGCGCGCATTCCACGCGCGAAACGTCATCGATCGCGAGAGATCGCGCGCACCAAGTCCCTCGGGATTGAGGCGCGCGTGCGTGCGCAGCACGTCACCCAGATTCAAAAGCGGACCCATCTCACTCCAATCTGCAGAATGCGCGGCAGTCGAATCCCCGAGCCCAAGAATGCCTCGCCCCTCCCTCGTCGGCAACCCGGCGTGGTGGGGGTAATTGCGATTTGGAACTTGAGCACGCTCGCCACGATTTACCGCAATCCACGCGGCGCACTCAAAGTGCTAAGGTGGTGAGGTCGGGGAAATTCGAGGCCGCGATGAATACCGAATTTGCGAACCCCGCGTCAGCAACTCGGTGACGGCATTGATCTTGCCGTGGGAGCCAGCGGTGCGAACATGGTCAATTTCTGGGTGTAGCCGAGGCGGTTTGCGCGAGTGAGGCTCTGCGAAAGGTGTAAACGTAAAAAAGAGATAATCGCCTCAATAATTTACGACCGCCACCGGGCCGTCCTCGGTCACGGCGGCTTCCAATATCTCCTGGACCGTCGCGAACACGTCCCATCCGGTCGAGGTGACGAAATAATTGGAGAGGTCGGTGATCGCGCTGGCTATGTCGTCACCCCAAGGGGGCCTCTTCGAGCGATCCTCGATATCCCAGACTAGCCGCCTAACGAGCAGGCGCGAAAGCTCGGCGCGTGCCTGTTGCAATTCCTGTAGTGCGCCGGCAGCGTCGACCTGTGCAAGCTCGCCTTGATAGAGCTTCCGCATCAACAGCGGGGAGCGAGTTCTCCAGGCATCCGGTTCAAAATTGGCTGAGATGGTCGAGAAGAATGCGTGGAAGAAATCGGCGGCCCCGATCTCATCTATGATGCTGCTCTATGATTCTGCCCAGCTTCAATCCAATCGCCACCTGATCGCCTCAAGATGATGATGTTCGCGCGCTCAAGGGCCCCATGCGACCGCTCGACGATCTTGACGATCATGCTGTTGAGATAGGCACGCGAAACCATCTGACCGCGAACGTCAATATGCATATTCTGGGTGGTGTCGGAAGGGACATACTCCGCTCGGCTGACCGCCCGACCGGAAACGTTGCGGACTAGCTTGGCGCGCCCGAAGGGATTCGAACCCCTGACCTTTGCCTCCGGAGGGCAACGCTCTATCCAGCTGAGCTACGGGCGCATTTAAGCGGTCATTGAACAGGCTACTCTTTACTTCATCCGCCCGTTCAATGCAAAGGGGTGCGAGCCTCCGGGGCGCCAACGCGCATTATTAGCCGTTAGAGCAATTGTAATCTCCGGGGCAATCTACATATTTTTGGGCGCGCATCGCCCGTGCAACGCACGCGTCATAGGACTGAGGGTTTCGCCGTGGCCAAGGAAACTGCCCTCGCGACGATCGCGGGTCTGATCGACGTTTTGCCCGGCGCTTATGCTGTGCTCGATGGGGACGGCGTTTGCATTGCCGCAACGGCTGGCTTTTGCGCTCTCCTCGGGAGGGCGCGGTCGGAGGTGATCGATGCGAGACTAGAGCTGCAAGCGCATTGGACAGTGCGCCCGTTCTCTCCCGACTCCAATCGGGCCTGGCGCCTCGTCGATCCCGGGGACGGTATGAGGCGAGATCGCACGGGGTCCGACGATAATTTGCTGACGACAATCGTGAATGCGCTGCCCGTGATGATCAACGGCAAGGACATCGAGTCGCGCTATCTCTACATGAATCGCTTTCAGGCCGCTCACTACGGCGTGGCGCCGGCCGATGCGCTCGGGCGCTCCGCCGAGGACATCCTGGGTCCGGGCTACGGAAGCTACACGCGCGAGCTCGATCGGCGTGCGATCGCAACCGGCAAACCGCTTTCCTTTTATGACGAAAACTATCCCGGCGCTGATGGCGTGGCGCGCGACTGGCTGACGACGAAGGCGCCGATGCGAGATGACCGTGGGGTGATCTTCGGCGTCGCCACCGTCGCGACCGAAATCTCGCAACGCAAGGAGCTCGAAGTCAAGCTGCACGAGGCGGAGCGGGACTATCGTAGCCTCTTCAGCAATGCGATCGACGGAATATTCCGCGCAAGCATCGATGGCCGTCTCCTACGGGCAAATCCGGCACTCGTGGAGCTGAACGGTTACGACTCCGAGGCGGAAATGCTGGCAAGTGTCGGCAACCTCGCGACCGAATGGTATGTGGACCCGACCCGGCGCGACGAGTTCATGCGGCTTCTTCACCGGCACGGCTTCGTGACCAACTTCGTGTCGGAAGTCTATCGCCACAAGACGCGGGAGAAAATCTGGGTATCCGAGAATGCCCGTCTTATTCGTGACTGCGAGGGACGCCCGTTGTTCTATGAAGGAACGGTGCGTGACATCACCGAACTTCGCCGTGCCGAGGAGGCATTGCGCACTGCCATGTCGGAGGTGGAAGCCGCAAGCCGTGCGAAGTCGTACTTCCTCGCGAACATCAGCCACGAACTGCGCACGCCGCTGAACGCGATCATCGGATTCTCGGAAATCATGCAAAACCAGTTGGTGGGACCGATCGAGAATCCGACCTACCTCGGTTACGCAAGGGACATATTTGAGAGCGGCACGCATCTTCTCGGCTTGATCAACGAAATCCTCGATCTCTCCAAGGCGGAGGCGGGCCGCATGGAGATCAACGATGAAGTCGTCGATGTCCCCGTTCTTGTGGAGCGATGCATGGCGACCCTTCGGCCCCAGGCCGAAAAGACACGCGTCAGCATGCACAGCACGATGTCCGGCGAACTCCCAACACTTCTGGCGGACCGCGCAAGGCTGCGGCAAATCCTCGTCAACCTTCTGTCGAATGCCGTCAAATTCACGCCGGAGGGCGGAAAGGTCACGGTCACGGCCTTCATCGACGCGGATCGCCGGTTCGCCATTTCGGTTGCCGACACCGGGATCGGCATGTCGCCCGAGCAGATTCCGATCGCTCTCGAACCCTTCCGCCAGATCGACAACGCGCTCAATCGGGCGCATGGTGGGACGGGATTGGGGCTGCCGCTTTCGAAGCGGCTCATCGAATTGCACGGCGGCACGTTCGAGATCGAAAGCAGTCCCGGGCAGGGAACGACCGTGACGATCCGTTTTCCGCAAACGCGAGTCAGGCATCGCTGAGCGCGATCGGGATCGAGTCCGAGTACCGTATTTTACGCCGCGAGCCGACGGCGCTGGAGAGGCGTCGAAATCCTCATTTCAATCGGAGTCGTCCGCCATGAGACCATCACGGCTTGCGGGCATGTCGGGGATCGGGGTCGACCGCATGGGTGCGCGCGCCGATTCCATGATCGGAAGGGATTTCCTGCGCCTCGAGAATCTGGACACCGATATCCCGCCCCACGCGTCCGTGCTGGCGGCGAGCAGAGCCGCGATCGCGGAGGACAAGAACAACAGCTATCTGCCGTTCGTCGGGCAAACGCGCCTTCGCAACGTGGCGGCGGCCCATGCCTCGCGCCTGTCCGGCGTGCAATACGAAGGATCGAGGAACGTCATCATCTCGGCGGGTGGGCTCTCGGGTATTCTCAATGTGCTCCTCACCATCGTGGAGCCGGGCGACGAAGTCATCCTCACCGACCCCACTTACATCGGATTGATCAACCGCGTGCGCTTGGCCGGCGGGGCGCCGAGGCTCGTTCCCTTCGTCAAGGATGGTCGCGATTGGGCGTTCGATCGCGACGCCCTGAGGAAGGTCGTCACGAAAAAGACGCGCGCATTTCTGTTGATGAGCCCGTCCATGCCGTCGGGCGCTTGCCTGACACGCGCGGATTGGGAGGCCGTGGCCGAAATCGCGCGCGAGCGCGCGCTTTGGGTCGTGAACGACGCGGCGATGGAGCGGATCCTCTTCGACGGGCGCAAGGTCATCAATCCCGCAAGCCTCCCGGGGATGGCCGATCTTACCGTGACGGTCGGTGCTGCCTCGAAAGAACTCCGAATGATCGGCTGGCGAGTCGGATGGATCGTAGCACCCGAGCGCCTTCTGCCCGATCTTGCCCTTGTGTCGATTGGCAATGTCGTAACACCCGTCGGCATTGCGCAGGACGCGGTCGCGACGGCACTCGAGCTCGGCGACGAGGATGTCGATCGCGCAACGGCGATCTGGCAAGCTCGGCGCGACCTCATCCTCGCCGAGATGACTCAATTGCCGGCCATGCGCCCCGCGGGCGGCTGGTCGCTCCTCGTCGATGCCGCCGAGATCGGCATGTCGGGAGCGGAACTGTCCGAGCTCTTGTTCGAGAAGGCCCGGATCGCCGCGACCCCGATGACCGGTTGGGGCGAGGTCAATGGTGCACGGTTCCTGCGCTTCGTCTTCGCGAATGAGTCCGTCGAGCGGCTCGCGGGAATTGGCGAAAGGATCCGCACTTCCCTTGGCCTTTGATCGAGGTCCCGATGGTGTCGCCCACCCGGGGTGGTTACGAAGCACCATCGTCCCCATTTTAGATGGAGGATTCCGTCGCGGGCAGATGCCATGAGTGGTTCGAGGATTCCGATTGGAATAGCCCTCGGCAGCGGGATTGCCCGCGGCTGGGCGCATATTGGCGTATTGCGCGGCCTTGAGCGCCTTGGCATCGAGCCCGACATCGTGTGCGGCACCTCGATAGGTGCGCTCATCGGAGGCGTTTATCTTGGCGAGGGGCTCGACCGTCTCGAGGTGTGGGCGCGCGAACTGAACAGGCTCAAGATGACGCGCCTGTTCGATTTTCAGATCGGACGCGGCGGCCTCATCGCGGGGCGGCGAATCATGCAGATCTTCGACGAGGAACTTCACGCCGTCATGATCGAGGATTTGCCCGCCAGATTTGCCTGCGTTTGCACCGATCTCGATACCGGACACGAAGTCTGGCTCCAAAGGGGAAAGCTGCTCGAAGCCGTGCGGGCGTCCTATGCGCTCCCCGGCCTGTTTCCGCCAGTCAAGATCGACGGCAGATGGTTACTCGATGGAGCGCTTGTCAATCCGATCCCCGTGTCGATGTGCCGTGCACTCGGCGCGCGCCTCGTCATCGCGGTCAATCTCAACGCCGACCTCTTCGATACGGCCTCGCTCGGAACGGCAAGGGAACTCGAAGCGGCGGACGAGAACGCAATCATCACGCGGCTGAGGAATTTGCCGGGTGCCGATATGATGCGGCAGCTCTTCAGCCATCGAACCGATGAACCGAGCGTGCTGAGCGTGATGACACGATCGCTTCACTTCCTCCAGGATCGGATCAGCCGCGCGCGGCTCGCGGGCGATCCTCCCGATGTGACCATTGCGCCGAAGATTGGGCGGATTGGCATCCTTCAGTTCGATCGCGCCGCCGAGAGTATCGAAGCCGGCGAGGAAGCCGTGCGGCAAGCAGCCCCTGTGCTCGAAGAAGCGCTGCAGCGCTATGCCGGGCAAGGTGCTGGCAGTTATGCCCGCCGCGAGGATTGACGCTTCTGCCCCGGTGCGGCCTCGTGCTAAAGCAATCCAAGTCGCGGGCCCCCCTTTGGATCTCCACAAAGTCGCTGCCGGTACGCTCACCCATGAACCGCAAGGAACGACGTGCTGGGAAAGTCGAGAAGCAAGCGAGCCATGCTCGCGGTCGTCCGCCTGTTTCCGATCCGGCACAAGCATTCGATGCGGCCCTGGCGCATTTCCATGCGGGCAGACTCGACGATGCAGATTCGGTTTTCGAGGCGCTTACGAAGCGGTATCCGGACAAGGCAGCACCTTGGCACCTGCGCGGCCTTGTGCGGCTTCGCAAAGACGAGCCCGGTGCCGCGCGCAGCTTCCTCGAACGCGCGGTCGCCTGCGATCCCGAACTCGCACAGGCGCACAGCGATCTCGGGGCTGCGCTGCAGCTCGAAGGGCGGCTCGAGGAGGCAGCGGCGAGCTACAAACGGGCCGTCGCATTGAATCCCGGGCTTGCGCAGGCACACTGCAATCTCGGCATTACGCTTCACACTCTTGGCGATCGCGATGGGGCGATCGAGTCTTACAGACGTGCGCTGATCGCGAACTCCAACTATGTGAAGGCCCTCGTCAACCTCGGTGCGGCGCTGGAGGAAGCCGGGGATACCGATGAGGCGATGAGCCATTTGAGGCGGGCGGTCGCGCTCGATCCCTCCCACGCCGGGGCGTATTTTAGCCTCGGCAATTCGCTGCGATCGAAGAACCGCGATGACGAGGCCCTGGCCGCCTACCGGCAGGCGGTGGCGATTTGGCCGGATCATATCGAGGCTCGCATGAGCCTTGGAAGGCTCCTCCTGCAGCTTGGCAGGCCCGACGAGGCGAGCGTGATCTACCGGGGAATCGTCGAGCGCTTACCCGAACACGGCGAAGCCTATGGCGGCTTGGGCGTAGCACTCAGGGATCTCGGCCGCACAGCCGAAGCGGCCGAAGCATTCGAGCATGCGGTAAGGCTGCTACCGGAAAACGGCGAGGCTTGGAGCAATCTCGGTCTCATCCGCTGGCAGGAAGGACGACTCGACGAAGCGGTCGAGAATCTCGAAAAGGCGATTTCGCTAAGGCCGGACCTAGTCGGCGCCTATAGCAATCTGAGCTTGATTCAGGCGGATCGCGGGAGGTTGGCGGAAGCCGTTCAACGCCTGGAGCGCGCGCTTGAGATCGAGCCCAGTCATTCGACCGCACGCAGCAATCGACTCTGGCTGATGAATTTCGATGATGCGGTGTCGGGTGAAGCGATGCTCGCAGCACACCGCCTTTGGGAGAAGCACTATGTGCTGCCAAGCGGCTGGCGATGGAACGCACATACGAACGACCCCGATCCGAGCCGCCGCCTCAGAATCGGTTACGTCTCGCCCGATTTCCGAAGGCATTCTGTCAGCTATTTTGCAGCCCCCCTGATCAACGCGCATGACCGCCGCCAAGTGGAGGTGACGTTATACGCGAACGTATCGCAGTCCGACGCCATGACCGAGCGTCTGATGGGGGCGGCGGATCGTTGGCGCACGGTCGTGGGCGTTTCCAATACACAAGCGGCCGAGCTTATCCGGCGAGACGGCATCGATATCCTTGTCGACCTTGCGGGGCACACGAACCTCGGCCGCCTCGACATTTTTGCGCTGAAGCCGGCCCCGGTTCAGGTTACCTGGCTCGGTTATCCCAACACGACCGGGCTCAGCGCCATCGATTACCGGATCACGGATTCGATTGCCGATCCCGAAGTCGAGGCCGATCGTCACCATGTCGAGCGCCTTGTTCGCCTGCCCCACGGATTTCTTTGCTATGAAGCCATCGCAAGTGCTGGCGACGTTGGGCCGCCGCCCTCGCTCCAGGCCGGCTTCGTTACGTTTGCGTCCTTCAACAACGTTTCAAAAATGAACGCGTCCGTGGTTGCATGCTGGGCGCAGCTTTTGGCCGCCGTGCCCGAGGCGCGCCTCCTGCTCAAGGCGAAGCCGCTTCGCGACGCCGCCTTGCGGGACTTCTATCGTGCGCAATTCGCGGCGGCGGGTGCCGATCCTTCACGCATCGAATTGGCATCTTGGGCTGCCGATTCGGCGGATCATTTGGCATATTACCGGCGCGTGGACGTGGCCCTCGATCCGTTTCCCTATAACGGGACGACCACAACGTGCGAAGCGCTCTGGATGGGCGTACCTGTCGTCACCCTGCGGGGGGCGCGCCATTCGGGTCGCGTCGGGGCGAGTCTCTCGACGCGGGTCGGTCTCGCGGAGCACATCGCCGAAACGCCCGAGCGCTACATCGAGATCGCCGCTCGATTGGCGCAAGACGTCGAACGCCGCGCCGCACTACGCACGACCTTGCGCGCGCGATTGAACGCGTCTCCACTTTGCGACGCTGCCGGCTTCGCGAGAGAGATGGAGGTCGCATATCGCGAGATGTGGCGAACCTGGTGCAACCGGAGAGGCGAGCGAGACGCCTAGCTCAAAAGATTCGATCGAAGTGCTGCCCGCTGATCAGCCGTCCTCGAGATGAAAAAGCATCGCAAGGCCGAAGAGCAGCGTGGCGCAGCTCGGGCTCCAGGCCGAGAGGAAAATCGGAATAACACCGGTCAGGCCGAGCGCAAAGGCAACGTTTGAAAGAAAGTAAACGAGAAATCCGATGAAAACGCCCGCCGCGATGATCGGCAGCACGCCGCCGCGTCGATGGTGGCGGAGCGAGAACGTCGCAGCGACGAGCACCATGGCGCAAAATTGCAGCGGAACGGCGAGCAGCGAGTTCCAATAAAGCCGGTGGCGGATTGCCGAAAAGCCGGAGCGCTGCAGCGCTTCGATGAAACGGGGAAGTTCCCAGAACGAAATCGATTCTGGCGAGGCAAAACTATCCTGGATTTCCTCGAAGGTAAGATTGGTGTTGAGCCGATACTGCGGCATGAACTGCGCGTGCTGGTCGGGTCCGGTAACCGATGCGTCGGTAAGCTGCCAATAGCCGGGCTCCAGCCTTGCGACCTTGGCGTCGATGCGGCCGGTGAATCGATCTTCGCCACGGAATATGTAGATGATGGGGTCCCGCAACTCGAAGGTCGCTGCATTCACCTTGTCGGCATGGATCACGGATTCGCCGGCTTCGTCGACCTGTCGGATCCAAAGGCCGTTCTCCGATGTCGCGAAAATGCTGACGGCTCCCTTTATGTATTTGCTTTCCATCGCCTCGTAGCGGAACAGCATTGCCGAGGCGACCGGATTGATCACGGCGATCTTGATCACGCCCAGTGTCATCGCGCACAGCACGACCGGCATGATGAACTGCCACACCGAGACGCCAGCCGAGCGCATGATGACCAGTTCCTGGCTGCGCGTAAGCCGCCAGAAGGTCAGCATGCTTCCGAACAACACGGCGAACGGCATGATTTGAAGGGCGAGATGCGGCTGCTTGAGGAGCGACATCGTCAAGGTGATCTTGAACGTGACCCCTTCGCGCCCGATGGTCCGCCGCAACATCTCGACCAGATCGAACAGGAACGAGATCGCCATGAATGCGGCAAGCAACATCAGGAATGAGGCGATATAAGTGCGCAGCAAATAGAAGCCGAGCGTCAACGGCAGGCGAATCCTGGGCGTCGGTGCGGCGAGTGCCGCGATGCTCATGCCGCTTTCTCCATCGTCGGCTCGCCTGCTGGTATCGCGTCGGTCACCGGATATTCCTAGTCTGACGGGCTCGCCACACGAGCGCTTTTGCCCTTCGATCGCCCGCGTCCCAAGCAATCAACGCAACCCACTTGCTGCTGTGGCACTGAGCGGCTCGGCGGCAGGGATTTTATAGGGGAAACCCCGCCGTTGCGGCAAACGTTTCTTTTCCAGCCATTTAGACGCCCCCATCCGAAAGCCGACGTTTCGAATGGTGGCGACATTTATCGAATCACTGGCCTTCGAGCGCTTGTATCCCGACCCGGTCGTCGCCCGAGGGCAGCGGTGCACGCGGATCATCGACCCAGTGAAGCACATCCTCCCACAGCGTCTTTGCCTCAAGATCTCGCAACAGCATGTGATAGCCCTTGGGATAGACGGCAATGGTGCGAGGGGCTGTCGGGAAGGGCGGCAGGTGCTCGATCATGATCAGGGTCGGATCCTTGGGGATGACCTCGTCGTGCTCGCCGTAGAGGATGAGCACGGGAACGCCGTCGAGCTTCGGCGCTACCGCGAGGGCGTCGTCCATCAAATTGACAAGCCCCCAAATCGCGTCGATGCGCGTCTCCTTGATGACGAGAGGGTCGCGCGAGAGTGCGACAAGCATTTCGCGGTTGTCGGATGGCGTGATGTCGAGCCCCTTTCCCGTGGCCGTCCACCAGGGCACGGTATGCGCCGAGGCCCAGAGCGCCACCTGCTTGCCGATATCCATTGTCGTGCGCCCCCAAACGGCGGGTGCCGAAAGAATAACCCCATCGACCTTCGGCCGATCCGGTCTCGCCATCGCGGCCATGACCACCGCACCACCCATGCTTTCGCCGAGTAAGTAGAGCGGTGTGCCTGGATAACGCGCGTGAAGGAGACCGACCATGGCATCGAGATCGCCGACCAGCGTCGCCTCGCCGGGCCAGTAGCCCGGATGAGGGGCCCGACCGAACCCGCGTTGATCGTAGGCGTAAGTGGCGATCCCGTGTTGCGCCCACCATGCCCCCGGCATCGCGAAGGCGTTTGCGTAGTCGTTCATGCCGTGGAGTCCGAGGATGACGGCTTTGGGTGGATCGCCCTGTGGCACGTCAGGAAGCCAACGCTGGATCGGAAGCTTGGCCCCATCGCTTGCGACGTATTCGTCCGCTGCCAATGCGGGAGTGGACATCGCTTCGCCGGCCGGCTCCACGCGAGGGGCGCAGGCCGTGAGTGCGATGAAGGCGCAGATTATCGAGATGCTTCCGAAATGGGACGTCCGCGAAAATTTCATCCGCGTCCCACGGTGCGGATCTTATCGGCGGGCGGGCGTTCGCGCGTGATTTCAAGGAAGAGATCCTCGAGATCGGCTTCCGTCGTCGTGAGGTCGGCGATTCCGAGGCTTGCGTCGCGCAGCCCCGTGAGGATGTCGCGGATGCGCGTTTCGCTCGGCCGATAATGGAAGACGAGGCGGCGCGCGCCGATGAGTTCGACGTTGAAGGCGGCAAGTGCTGGCGGAATCGCCGCCAGATCCTGCGTCAGGATGACCGAAAGCTCTTTGCGGTCGAGCTGCCGGATAAGCGCGTCCTTGGCGTCGCACGCGATCACCCGGCCGTGATTGATGATGGCGATACGGTCGCAGAGCTGCTCGGCCTCCTCGAGATAATGAGTGGTGAGCAGGATCGTCGTACCCTGACGATTGAGTTCCTGAACTTGCGACCAGAGTTGCCGGCGAAGCTCGACGTCGACACCTGCGGTCGGCTCGTCGAGCACGAGGATCGGCGGGCTGTGGACCATGGCCTTCGCGACCATGAGCCGTCGGCGCATCCCGCCCGAGAGCGTGCGCGCATAGGCATCGGCCTTGTCGCGGAGGCCGACGATCTCCAACACTTCGTCCGTCCGCCGCTCCGGGGCGGGTATTCCATAGAGTCCGCCATGGAGGTCGAGCAGTTCCCGTGGCGTGAAAAAGGCATCGAGATTGAGCTCCTGGGGCACCACGCCGATTGCCGCACGGGCGTTTCTCGGCTCCTTGTCGATGTCGATGCCCCATACCCGCACGTGGCCCGCGGATTTAAGGACGAGGCCCGCCAGGATGTTGATGAAGGTTGATTTGCCAGCACCGTTCGGCCCGAGAAGCCCGAAAAGGGAGCCGCGCGGAATCTTGAGGCTTACGTCATTGAGTGCGTGGACCGTCGAACCTCTTCCACCGCGTGCGTTGGCGCCATAAACCTTGTCGAGGCCCTCGGCCTCGATGGCGAAATCCGGAAGGGGCTGGGTCTCGTTCGACGGTGCGGCAGGGGCAGCCATGGTCGGGGCGGGTGCTACCCAATGGTTCGCGTTGGAAATGCGCCGGATCCGGACAGGGCCGGTACCGGGCCGAATCTTGCGGTTGAATGTCGGCGAGCAATGGGTATCATCCGCCCGCGGCTATGGCAATGGAATAGCATTGCCGCATGGCTTCCCGGAACGAGGACAGGACGCATGGTCCAGGCACCCGCGGCCCCCGAGATCATCGAGGTCGAGACGACGGAAGTTTCCTGCGATGGTGGCGAGGGTCCGCTCGGCCATCCGCGCGTATTCCTCAATATGGGTGACAAAGGGCAAGTCGAGTGCCCCTATTGCGACCGCCTTTTCAAGCTGAAGAACGGTGCGGCAGCTTCCGGCGAGCATTGACTTCGGAGCCCATCGGCTAAGCCCCTCGACTCCCGCGGACAGTTCCGGCATGTTCGGCGCGTGAACGCGTCGAGAAAATCCGCCGCTCAATTCAAGCCGCGCCATGTTTATCTGGTCGATGGCTCGGGCTACATTTTCCGCGCCTATCATGCGCTCCCGCCCATGACCCGGCCGGACGGCACGCCCGTCAACGCGGTCTACGGCTTCACCAACATGCTCATCAAACTTTTGAACGACTCGGACGCCGATTGCATTGCCGTGATCTTCGATGCCGGGCGCGAGACGTTCCGCAATGAAATCTATCCGCAATACAAGGCGAACCGCCCCGAAACGCCGGAGGAGCTGATTCCGCAATTTCCGCTTGTGCGCGAGGCTGCCCGCGCCCTCAATCTCGCGTCGATCGACCAGCCGGGTTATGAGGCCGACGATTTGATCGCCACCTACGCAAGGCTCGCGCGCCAAGCGGGCGCCAAGGTCACGATCGTCTCTTCCGACAAGGATCTGATGCAGCTGGTGAGCGACGGGATCGGCATGCTCGATCCCATGAAGCAGAAGCCGATTGGGCCGAACGAGGTTCATGAAAAATTCGGCGTGTCCCCGGAGAAGGTGGTGGATGTGCAAGCGCTCGCCGGAGACTCAACGGACAACGTGCCCGGGGTGCCCGGCATAGGCGTGAAGACCGCCGCGCAGCTCATCACCGAATATGGCGACCTTGAAACGCTTCTCGCGCGCGCGGGCGAGATCAAACAGCCGAAGCGGCGCGAATCCCTGCAGCAATTCGCCGAGCAGGCACGGATTTCGCGCCGTCTCGTCGAGCTCAAGAACGACGTGCCGCTCGCCGTGCCGCTTGAAAAATTGACGTTGCGCGCGCCCGACCGCGACAAGCTCGTGGCATTCCTGAAGGCGCAGGCGTTCCGCTCGCTTCTTGCGCGCATCGAGGGTGCTTCGGGCGCTGTCGCGGGTGCTGGCGCCAAGTCGGCCGAGGCAACGCCGGACAGGGGCGCTCTCGAGAGGCCAGCGCCAAAGTCCGAGGTGCGCAAAACAGCGCGGACGACGGAACCCTCCGTAGGAGACGCCTACGAACTGGTGCAGACCATGGCCGCCCTCGAAGCGTGGATCGCGCGCGCGCAAGATGCCGGTCTTGTCGCATTCGATACGGAGACCACGTCGCTCAAGGCCAACGAGGCGGAGCTTGTGGGCTTTTCGCTTTCGGTCGAGTCGGGCAAGGCGTGCTACGTGCCGGTCGGTCATCGCGCGCCGGCACGTCAGGGGACGTTCGATCTCGGCGAGGGTGCCAAGGCGGCCGACGAGATGGGTGGACCCAATCAACTGAAACGCGATCTTGCGTTGAAAGCCATCAAGCCGCTTCTCGAAGACCCGAGCGTTCTCAAGATTGGCCACAACATCAAATACGACATGGTCGTCCTCCGCAAATACGGCGTCGAGATCGCGCCGATCGACGACACGATGCTGATGTCCTATGTGACCGCGGCGGGACTCCACGGCCATGGAATGGACGAGCTTGCAAAGCTCCATCTCGATCGCGACACGATCAAATACAAAGATGTGACGGGCACCGGAAAGGGTCAGATCGGCTTCGCCGAAGTCGCGCTCGACAAGGCATGCGAATACGCTGCCGAGGACGCGGATGTAACGCTTCGTCTCCACGGCGTGCTCAAGCCGCAGCTTCTGGCCGATCGGCTCGTGAGCGTTTACGAGACCATCGAGCGTCCACTCGTGCCGATCCTTGCGGGCATGGAAGCCGAGGGGATCAAGGTCGACGTGGAGGAGTTGCGCCGCCTTTCCGAGGATTTCGCACTCCGGCTCCGCGATCTCGAAAAGGCGATCCACAAGCTTGCGGGCGAGACGTTCAACGTCGGCTCGCCGAAACAGCTCGGCGAAATCCTTTTCGACAAGATGAGCCTCGAAGGCGGGAAGAAAGGCAAGACCGGCGCCTATGTCACCGACGCGGACGTGCTCGAGGACCTCGCCGCACAAGGGCATGACCTGCCGGCGCGCGTTCTTGATTGGCGCCAGCTCCAAAAGCTGAAAAGTACTTACGCAGACGCGCTCGTTGAGGAGATCAACCCGAGAACCGGGCGTGTGCACACATCCTATGGCATGGCGATCGCCTCGACCGGACGGCTATCGTCGACCGAACCCAACCTCCAGAACATCCCGGTCCGAACCGAGGAAGGCCGGCGCATTCGCCGTGCGTTCGTGGCCGACAAGGGCAACAAGCTCGTCTCGCTCGATTATTCCCAGATCGAGCTTCGATTGCTCGCCCATGTGGCGCACATCGAAGCCCTCGAACGCGCCTTCAAGGAGGGGCTCGACATCCACGCGCTCACGGCGAGCCAGGTTTTCGGCGTGCCGGTCGAAGGCATGGACCCGATGGTGCGACGCAAGGCGAAAGCGATAAATTTCGGCATCATCTACGGCATCAGCCCCTTTGGCCTCGCCCGTCAGCTCGGCATTCCCCAGGGCGAGGCCGCGGAATACATCAAGGCCTACTTCGCGCGGTATCCGGGCATTCGCGATTACACGGACGGCACGAAGGACCGCGCGCGCAAGCAAGGTTTCGTGACAACGATCTTCGGACGGAAGATCCACACGCCGGGAATCAAGGATCCGAATCCGGCGCGCCGCAGCTTTTCGGAGCGTGCAGCGATCAACGCCCCCCTCCAAGGAGGGGCTGCCGACATCATCAAGCGTGCTATGATCCGCGTGCCCGATGCGTTGGCGAATGCGAAACTCTCGGCGCGCATGCTTCTCCAGGTTCATGACGAATTGCTCTTCGAGGTGCGCGAGGCGGAAATCGAGCGGACGATCCAGATCGTGCGCAAGGTGATGGGAAATGCGGCGCATCTGCGAGTTCCGCTCGTGGTCGATGCCGGTGTCGCCGAAAATTGGGCCGACGCCCATTAACGCCATCAAAGGAGGTGCGTCGTGAGCGTCCTTAAAGAAAAAGCCGAAAAGCTCCTGTCCCTGCACGCAGGGCCGAAGCTTCTGCTGCTGCCGAACGCGTGGGACGTGGCGAGTGCGGTCGTGCTCGTCCGTGCCGGTTTCCCAGCGATTGCGACGACGAGTTCGGGTGTTGCCGCTTCGCTCGGCTATCCCGATGGGCAGCGTATCAGCCGTGCGGAGATGGCCGACGCGGTTCGCCGGATCGCGGGCCGCGTCGACGTGCCCGTCAGCGCCGACATGGAGGGCGGATACGGCCTCAATCCAGATGCGGTTGCCGAGACGGTGCGCGCCACACTTCAAGCAGGTGCTGTCGGCGCCAATATCGAGGATGGAACAGACGATCAGAGAAGCCCGCTCATCGAATTCTCCCTCGCCGTCGAGCGTATTCGCGCGGCCCGCGAGGCAGCCAACGAGGCTGGAATACCCTTCGTCGTCAATGCGCGCACGGACCCCTATATGAGCCCCGGCGATAAGGGTGCCGCCGCTTTCGACGAAGCCGTCCGGCGCGGCAATGCGTTCCGCAAGGCGGGTGCCGATTGCATCTTCGTACCCGGTGTTGTGGATCGTGACCTCATCGCTCGCCTCGTCAAGGCGATCGATGCACCCGTGAATATCCTCGGCGGATTCAAGACTCCGCCGATCCCGGCACTGGAATCGCTCGGCGTTCGGCGTGTGACGGTCGGCGGCGGCTTGCAGCGCGCGACCATGGGCCTTCTCCAGCGCGCAGCCGAGGAATTGCGCAATGCGGGGACGTTCTCTTTTGCCGAGCATGCCGTGCCGCACGCGGAGATGAACAAGATTCTCGCCCGCTGACGCACGGCGCCCGCGCGAGCGGCGTCACTGCCGCCCGGCACGACGATACGCCCTGTCCCTACCAGTGGCGAACGGGCCCCACGTCGACATGGACGAAGCCTGCGCGCGGGTAATAGCCGACTCCACCCGCTTGCAAGTTCATCGCAAGCTCGCGCACGTGGGGCAAATCCCGACCCGGCACGCGGAAATCGAGCGCCTGGCCTCGGAGATGGTAACTGTTGCGCGCATGCGTTCGGCCTTCGCGAACGAGTTCGGCGTTCGTCGCGGGCGAGCGATAGCCGCACACGACGTCGAGCCCCTTCTCCGTATTCAGCTTCGTCTGGATCTGGAACATGAGCTCGACAAGCCTGCGGTCCGTCGCGATCGTCCCGTCGGTGCGGTGATCGCGCAGCATCTTGTCGATATCGCGAAACGACTCCGGAACATACCGGCCATCGGCCCAAAAGGTCGAAGCAATGCTTTCGCCGGTATGAAGATTGTAGAGCTTGAGGGTCTTTTCTTTATCCGACGGAGTGATCCGTGCTAGCGCCCCCGTCGGCACCAGTAGAGCGCAAGCTATTGCGCTCCATCCGAGCAGATCTCGCCGTCGCACTCCTCGCACACGGCCGTTCCGCTCGCTTTCGCGATCGTTCGGCATTATCCACCCCCCTCTTGCGACGTCACCGTTTCTTATTCGAAGCCCGTGCCCGAGCTTCGTTCAATGTCGCAGGTCTTGGGATATTTTTTTCTGTCCCAAAACCGAATGAAAACCGTCATACACGAAGCGGAGAGAGATGACCAGGAACAATCCGGGGTATATGGAACGACAGGGGTGTCCGCACCCGAGACACGGTGCGCGCAAAAAAGCAAAGCGAGATATTCATCGGGATTAGTCGCAGCTATTCACGTCGAGGATGAAAGATAGGGTGCAAAGTAAGCGCTTGTCTCAAGCAGCTGCGTGGATTCCGGCAGCCTTCACGCGCTCGTCCACGTATGACTCGAACTGTTTGAAATTGTTCTCGAAGCGTTGGGCGACTTCGCGTGCGGTCCGATCATAGGCGCGCTTGTCCTGCCAGGTCTCCTTCGGATTGAGTACCTCGCTTGGCACCTCGGGGCAGCTTCTCGGAATCGAAAGTCCGAATTCGTCGAGCCTGACGGTCGAAACCTGCGCGAGCCGTCCGTCAAGGGCGGCACGCACCATGGCGCGGGTATGCGCGATGTTCATTCGCTGTCCGGTTCCGTAGGCTCCACCCGACCAGCCCGTGTTGACGAGCCAGCATTTCACGTTGTGCTCGGAAATCCGCTCGCCCAGGATTTTCGCATAGACCGTCGGATGTCGCGGCATGAACGGCGCGCCGAAGCAAGTCGAGAACGTCGCCTGGGGCTCTTTGCCGAGGCCCTTCTCAGTGCCGGCGACCCGCGCCGTATAGCCGGAAAGGAAGTGATACATCGCTTGTTCGGAGCTTAGCCGGCTGATGGGCGGCAGCACCCCGAAGGCGTCGGCGGTAAGCATGACGACGTTGTCGGGATGATGCGTGACTCCGGTTCTGCTCGCGTTCGGGATGAAGTCGATGGGGTAACTCGCGCGCGTGTTCTCCGTGAGACTCGCGTCGTCGAGGTCGAGGATGCGTGTCATCGGGTCGTAGACGACGTTCTCGAGCAGTGTGCCGAAGCGCCGAGTCGTGTCGTAAATTTCCGGCTCGGCTTGGGGCGAAAGGTGGATCACCTTCGCGTAGCATCCGCCCTCGAAATTGAACAGGCCCCGCTCGGACCAGCCATGCTCGTCGTCGCCGATCAGCGTGCGCGTGGCGTCCGCCGACAGCGTGGTCTTGCCTGTCCCGGAGAGCCCGAAGAAAATTGCCGCATCGCCTTTCGGTCCCACATTCGCCGAGCAGTGCATTGGAAGCACGCCGCGCGCCGGCAACAGGTAATTAAGCGCGCTGAACACGGACTTTTTGATCTCGCCCGCATAGGACGAGCCGCCGATGAGAACTGTGCGCTTCTTGAAATTAACGAGGATGAACGTTTCGGAATTGGTGTCGTGCCTGGCGGGATCGGCGAGGCAGCGCGGCGCGTGGATGACCGTGAAATCGGGTGTGAAGGTTTCGCAGTGTGCCGCCGCGGGCCGGATGAACATGTTGTAGGCGAAAAGACTGTGCCACGCATTTTCGGTCACGACCCGCACGCGCAGGCTGTAACCCGAATCGGCCCCTGCGATGCAGTCCTGCACGAAAGCGTCCTTGCCCTCGAAATGGGCAAGTATGTGCTCGTGAAGAGCGTCGAATTGGCTCTCCCCGATCGGGCGATTGATTTTGCCCCACCAGATTTCGTCCTTGCTGTCCGACTCCTCGACGATGAATTTGTCATTCACCGAGCGGCCGGTGTGCTGGCCGGTCTCGACGATGAAAACGCCGCCCAAGCCGACAATGCCCTCGTCGCGGCGGATCGCCTCTTCGTAAAGAGCCGGGGATGTGAGGTTCCAATAGGCCGTCCGGATTTTTCGCAGGCCCTGAAGGCTCAGGCCATGATGACTGATGACCGGACCCACCTGCTGCATCGAACCTTCCTCCCGATTTTTAATTCGCAACCTTTGCGTCGCACTCGCGAAGGGGTTTGCAATCGAGCCGGCCACGCACGGAAGCCGCAACCTAAACTAAACATATGAGAGAAAATCTCGAATATGCAATGTAATTGAGGCGGCCGAGCGTTTCTGTCGCAACACCGTGGAAGCAGCGAAATCCACCGCGCTAGCCGGCGCGCGCGGCGGACGGGCCGCCTCCGAGGACGTCCTTGGCGTCGAGCCAGTGAATGCGGCCGAATCCCGCGACAAGGTGGGCGCCCACGGCGTCGATCCGGTAAAAGCGAAAATCCTTGAAGCCCGCATAGCGTGCAGCGCTTGGGTGGCGGGCGAGATAAAGCGCGCGGTCCGAGGGCTCGGTCGTCTCGCGAGCATGTCCGACGAGGGTGAGACGTGTGCCTGCGAGCGGCTCTGCAAGTCCCTCAGTTCCATCGAAGAGGAGGGAGACGCGGTCGTCGGCCATGATGTTCTTGCTGTGATCGGCAAGATCGGAGAGCAATAGGATCGGGGTTGCATCCGGCCGGCACGCGACAAGAACAAGGGAGGCGTAGGGCCAGCCGACCGCGAAGTCGCGGCGGAGCACGCTCGCGAGCGTGGCGCGGGCGCAAGTGCGGATGAGCGCGCGCGCGGTCGCCTCAGGCGGTTCTTTCGCTTCGTGCCGCAAATCCCGGCGCTTCTCGTCGCGTTCTTGCATCGGGCGAAATTTCCTCTCGCGATAACGCGCAAGTGGGGGCAAAGACGGTCACTGGCCTGGCGATTGACCTTCTGATGGCTGCGCGGCAGCCGCCGGCGCCATCGCCCCAACCGCTTCGATGCGTACCTCGACCGTAACCGCCCCGGCATGCTCGAAGGTAAGCGTCATCGGAAATCGCTCACCCTTCTTTAGCGGCCGCGATAGGCCCATCAGCATGACGTGATTGCCGCCCGGCCGGAATTCGACGGGTTTGCCCTGCGCAATCTCGGCGTCCGCCAGGGGCGCCATGTCCACGGCCCCATTCGCCATTTCGATCGTCGTATGAAGCTCGGCGGATTTGGCCACCGGTGTCGAGACCGCGATGAGCCGGTCCGCCTGCGGTCCGCCGTTCGTAATCGTAAAATAGACGACCCCGTTGCTGGCGACACTTGCGCGCGCCCAAGGGCGAGCAATGAGAAGGTCTCCCGCCGTGTAGTCCTGGGCGTTTGACGCCGTCACGGAAATCAGGAGGAAAGGGGCGACGGCAAGGCCGAAAAGTTGTCGGGTGGATGACATATTCGCCTTTTCGATCATATCGTCTCCAGTTTCTTCTGGAAACTTCACCGTTTGGCCCAACGTGGTCATTGAAGCCCGACGGGTCAAGCAGGTCGCCGCATCTCTCGATGTGTGTGGGTAGGGCGACGCCCCCCGTGGCCTAGGTCGCCGATTTTGCCTGGAAAAGCCACAAATTAGACCCAATATTGCAAAATACTCGAGGTCAGCGGCGATGCCACTATTGCCGTGAGGGGAAATTATCCGCGAAGCCCGGTCCGAACCACAGCGTTGGCAGAGGGAATATGCCGCTCAAGCGCACGATCGCGCTCGTTGACGACGACCGCAACATTCTGACCTCGGTTGCGATGGCGCTCGAGGCAGAGGGTTTCGCCGTGCGCACCTTTACAGATGGCGATGAGGCACTACGCGGCATCACCGCTCAGCCCCCCGATCTGGCCGTCCTCGACATCAAAATGCCGCGCATGGACGGGATGGAGCTGCTCTCCCGCCTGCGCAAGAACACCGTCATGCCGATCATTTTTCTCACCTCCAAGGATGACGAGGTGGACGAGGTGCTGGGCTTGCGCATGGGAGCCGACGATTACATCACAAAGCCGTTCTCCCTCCGTCTCCTCATCGAGCGTATCCGCACGTTGCTGCGCCGGATCGAGCTCAAGGACGCGGCGAGCGAGGGCCCGAATGGCGAAGCGATCGTCACGCGGGGCGATCTCCTGCTCGATTCGAGTCGGCACCTTTGCAGTTGGAAAGCCAGCCCGGTCAATCTCACGGTTACGGAGTTTCTGATCCTCAAGGCGCTTGCACAGCGTCCCGGCCTTGTGAAAAGCCGCGATCAGCTCATGGATGCCGCCTACGGCGAGCACATCTACGTGGACGACCGCACGATCGACAGCCACATCAAACGAGTACGGAAGAAACTGAGGGCCGTGGACGATAGCTTCAATGAGATCGAGACCCTCTATGGCATCGGCTATCGCTACAAAGAAGGCTAAGCCGGCTTCGGCCTGATGGGCATGGACCATGGCCGTCGAGACTGAGTCGCCATCGCGCGCCGACATCTCCCCTGAAAGGCAGGCGGGCCAAGGAAAGGCGCTCGGCCGAGACCTCAAACACGCCCGCTCGAGTGGCGCGCGCAAGCGTCGCCCCGCCGTGCTGGTCCGCTTTGCGCATTTGCGTTTCGGTCGCTCGCTCGTATTCTCCCCGCTCACGCGTCGGATCCTGGTCCTCAACGTGGTGGCTCTTGCGATTCTCGTGGTCGGCCTCGTCTATCTCGGCGAATACCAGCGCAATCTCGTTCAAGGGCAACTCGACTCGCTTGCGACGCAGGCGCGGATATTTTCAGGGGCACTCGGCGAAAGCGCGGTGAAGAACATAGGCGACGAGCCGCCCGAGCTCCAGGCCGCCGAAAGCCGCATTCTGCTGCGTCGGCTGATCGAACCGACGCGCGCGCGCGCCAGGCTGTTCGATAGCGTTGGCGATCTCGTGGTCGACAGCCGTTATCTCGAAGGGCCGGGCGGTGCAATTCAGATCGAGCCGCTACCGCCGCCGGACGAGCGGGGATTTTTGCAGCGCCTGCCGGACCGCGTCTACGACTGGCTCGTCGGTGCGGCCGGCCGATTGGGCAACCTGCCGCGCTATCGCGAGCAAGCTCAGCAACATGCAAGCGACTACCGCGAGGTCGTGCGTGCTCTTTCGGGTGAAACGGCGGCGGTCGTCTACAACAACGCGCCGCGCGGCATGATCCTTTCCGTCGCCGTGCCGGTGCAGCATTACCGGGAGGTCGTGGGGGCGCTCATGGTGTCGCAGGACAGCGCCGAGATCGACGCCGCCATGCGAAACGTGCGTGTTGACATCCTCAAGGCGTTTGGCGTCGCACTCCTGATCACGGTCTTCTTCTCGTTTTATCTGGGCAGCACCATCGTGCGGCCGATCCGTCGCCTCGCGCTCGCCGCCGAACGCATCGGACCCGGCCACGGCCACGCCGCAGAAATCCCCGATTTCACCGCCCGGCGCGACGAGATCGGCTATCTCTCGGCGGCCCTGAGACGCATGACAACGCAGCTTTCTCAACGTATGGAAGCGATCGAGCGCTTCGCCGCCGACGTCGCCCATGAGATCAAGAATCCGCTTTCGTCGCTGCGGAGTGCTGTCGAAACGGCCGCGCGCGTCAAGGAACAAGAACAACAACGCAAGCTCATGGCCATAATCCTCGAGGACGTCCATCGTCTCGACCGCCTGATTTCGGACATTTCCGACGCATCGCGGCTCGATGCGGCGTTGAGCCGCGATGCGGTCGAATCCGTCGATCTCGGCGCGCTCCTCGGCACGCTTTGCGATGTCTATGGCGATCCCGGCAAGCCCGAGGCCCCGAGGCTGCGTCTCTATGCGGGCGACGAGGGGGAATTCCTGGTGAGCGGACTGGAAGGGCGGCTGGCGCAGGTGTTCCGGAATCTCATCGAGAACGCCCTTTCATTCAGCCCGCCCGGTGGGACGGTAACACTCTCCCTCCGCCACGACGGCGAGATGATCGAAGCGGTCGTCGAGGATGAGGGTCCGGGTTTGCCGGAGGGCAAATTCGAGACGATTTTCGAGCGCTTCTATAGCGAGCGTCCTGCGGGCGAAAAGTTCGGGACGCACTCCGGCCTCGGACTTTCGATTTCCAAGCAGATCGTGGATGTCCACGGCGGCACCATTCGGGCCGAGAACCGTCGGGACGCGGGTGGGCGCGTGCGCGGTGCCCGCTTCATCGTGCGCCTGCTGGCGCAAATCGAGGGGGTACCGTCTCAGGATTGACAGCGCGGGCTTCCGACGCCACCCTCCCCGCCCATAGGCATCGTGCGGTGGATTTGAAATTCCTATGGTTTGGCGGCAGCCATATTTAGGAACTTCAAATCCGAATGCCTCGCTGGATTAAATGTAGGGGCAGGTCTGGGGAAGGGTGGCGCATGATCCAGGTCCACGGGACCTGCGTCGAAGTCGGGGGCTTGGCCGTTTTGCTGCGAGGTCCGCCGGGGAGCGGCAAGTCGGATTTGGCGCTTCGACTGATCGACCGCGGCGCGCGCCTGGTCGCCGATGACCGGGTCGATCTGCGTTCGCGCGGCAAGAAATTGATCGCGAGTGCTCCGCAGCCCATCGCGGGACGAATCGAGGTGCGTGGGCTGGGCATCGTCGAAGTGAGTGCTGTCGCCGAGGCGCGTCTCGCACTTGTGGTGGATCTCGTGGCATCTGGCGGTGCTGAGCGCATGCCGGACCCGGCCGCATGCGATTTCCTCGGCATAGAAGTTCGCCGGATCGAGCTCGCGCCGTTCGAGGCGTCCGCCGCCGCAAAGGTCAGGATGGCCACCCGCAGTTTGGCGCACCCCCCTGCCGAAGCCGCTCTATAATGGCACCATGATGAACGAACCCGCCGCCAGATCAGAAGCGTCGACCGCGCCCCGCAAGGACTCGTCGCGCCATTCGACGGGGAATGCGGCCAAGGTGGTGCTCGTCACCGGTCTTTCGGGTGCAGGGCGATCGACGGCACTCAAGATTCTCGAAGACCTCGGCTACGAGGCGGTCGATAACCTTCCGCTCTCGCTTCTTTCCAACCTCGTTCGGCCCGGCGATCGACTTGGCCGTCCGCTCGCGATCGGCGTCGATATTCGCACGCGCGATTTTGCGGTCGATCCGCTCCTGCGCGCCATCGACGGTTTGATGACGCAGACGGGTGTCGCCCCAAGGCTTCTCTTCGTCGATTGCGAGGACGAAGCTTTGCAACGTCGGTTCACGGAAACGCGGCGACGCCATCCCCTTGCCGATGATCGCCCGATCGTCGACGGCATCCGTCTCGAACGCGCGTTCATGGCGCGGATTCAGGAGCGGGCCAACGTCGTGATCGATACGACGAGCATGAAACTCGGCGACTTCAAGCGGGCGATGAAGGAGTATTTCGGCCTCGACCGCGGCCCGGACATGTTGGTGACGGTTATGTCGTTTTCCTACCAGGGTGGCGTGCCGCGGGAGGCCGATATCGTCATCGATACGCGGTTCCTCGACAATCCGCATTACGTGCTGGAGCTTTCGGGGCTTTCCGGCAAGGATGCGGCGGTCGCGGCCTATGTGGCGAAGGATCCGGGCTTTGCCCCCTTCCTCACCGGGTTCAAAAGCTGGCTCGCCCCCCTCTTCCCGCGCTTCGAGCGCGAAGGCAAAAGCTATCTCACCATCGCAATCGGCTGCACCGGTGGGCGGCATCGCTCCGTTGCGGTCGCGGAAACGGTCGCGGAATGGCTTCGTGGACTCGGTCGGCAAGTGTCGCTGCGGCATCGGGATATCGATCGTCAGCGGGATGCTTGAGGCCAAAGTGGAATAAAGGGATCGCTCATGATCGGCATGGTTCTCGTTACCCACGGCAATCTCGCGAAGGAGTTCATCTCCGCACTCGAGCATGTGGTCGGGCCGCAAAAGCGCGTCGGCGCGGTGTGCATCGGGCCGGACGACGACATGGAAAAGCGGCGCGAAGACATTCTGCGTTCGGTCGCGGAGGTGGACGATGGAAGTGGGGTTGTTCTGTTGACCGACATGTTCGGGGGCACGCCGTCGAACCTTGCCATTTCCATTATGGACAACGCGAAGGTCGAGGTCATTGCTGGCGTCAATCTGCCGATGCTGATCAAGCTTGCCAGCATTCGGCAATCCGAAGGACTTGCAAAAGCGGTCTCGGCGGCACAGGAAGCGGGGCGCAAATACATCAACGTGGCGTCAGCGCTCCTGGCGGAGGAAAAGGACAAGCGATGAACGAGAGCGTCCCAAATGCCGGCATGCATGCGCCGGCGTTGAGCCGCACCCTCCTTATTTGCAACCAACGTGGCCTGCATGCGCGAGCTGCGGCGCGCTTCGTGAAGTGTGCCGAAAAATTTAATGCGGAGATCACCGTCACGAAGAAAGACACCGTGGTCTCCGGGCTTTCGATCATGGGGTTGATGATGCTGGGCGCTGGGCCGGGAACGGCGATCGAGGTGGCCGCGACGGGGCCGGAAGCGTTCGAAGCACTCGAAGCGCTTGAAGCGCTGGTCGGCGCAAGATTCGGCGAAGACGAGTGACGACGCGGGCGAAAAAATCGGCCGGAGCGGGAGCGGAGCGACGTGAAGGCGCGCAAGGCTCGATAATTACGTCGAGGGAGGGGGAGCGCGTCTTCCAAGGGCTCGGCGTCTCGTCCGGGGTGGCGATCGGGCCTGCGCACGTTCGGGAAGCGGGTGCACTCGAGGTTCCCGAGTACGCGATAGCGCCGCAGAAGCTCGAGGTGGAGCATAAGCGCCTCGCTGCGGCCATCGAGCGATCGAAGATGCAAGTCCACCAGCTCAAGGCCAAGGCGGCCGCACTCCGTGGCGCTGCGGCGGAGGAACTTGGCTATCTTCTCGATGCGCATCTTCAGATGCTGACCGGATCGCGGCTCGTTCGCGGTGCAGACCAGCGTATCCGGCGCGACCATGTAAATGCGGAGGCCGCCGTTCAAGCGGAGATCCACGAGATCGGCAAGAGCTTCAGCCAAATGGATGACGCCTATTTCGCAAGCCGCGTCGACGATATCCGCGAAGTCGGCGCGCGACTCGTGCGCAATCTTTTGCAGAAGCCCTACCACGCGTTCTCCGATTTACCGCTCGGAAGCATTGTCATCGCGGAGGAGTTGACCCCGGCCGACACCGCACTCCTCGATCCCTCGCGGGTGGGCGGCTTCGCCACCGTGCTGGGCGGGCCGCAGAGCCATACGGCCATCATGGCGCGCTCGCTCGGCCTGCCGGCAGTGCTCGGTGTCGCCGGGCTTATGGGGGGTGCTGAACCGGGCACGATAGTCGTGATCGACGGCACCAACGGGCGCGTCGTCGTCAATCCGAGTGCCAAGACCCTCGCTGAGTACGAAGAGCGTCAGCGCGAACTGCTGCGTGAGCGCCGCCAGCTCTCTCGGCTTGCCAGGCTTCCTGCCGAGACGCGCGATGGTGTTCAGATCGTGCTTCAGGCCAATGTCGAGCTGACGCGCGAAGTCGAACATGCGCGCGAGGCAGGGGCCGAGGGCATTGGCCTGCTGCGCACGGAATTCCTTTTTATGAATCGCGAAGATCTTCCTGACGAAGAGGAGCAATACCGCGAGCTCAAGGCCTTCGTCGAAGGCATGGACGGACGTCCGGTTACGATTCGAACGCTCGACATCGGCGGAGACAAGCTCGCCCTTACCCTCGGCGACCATTTCGGCCAGTCGGCCAATCCGGCTCTCGGCCTGCGGGCCATCCGTCTCTCGCTCAAGCGCGTGGAATTGATCGAGACCCAGCTTGCCGCCATGCTGCGCGCGGGCGCTCATGGCCCGATTCGTATCCTCTTGCCGATGATCTCCTCGATTGCCGAAGTGCGGCAGGTAAAGACGATCGTCAAGAGAGTCCGCGCGCGGCTCATTCGCCAGGGGGCGAAGATCGACGTGGAGCCGCCCAAGCTCGGCGTCATGATCGAGGTACCCGGTGCGGCACTGGCCGCGGACGCGCTCGCGATGGAAAGCGATTTCTTCGCGATCGGGACGAACGATCTCACGATGTACACGCTTGCCATCGACCGCAGCGACGAGCAGGTGGCGCATCTCTATAATCCGCTTCATCCTGCGGTCCTGCGCCTTATTCAGTTCGCGGCGGGCTCAGCACTCAGGGCGCGCATCCCGCTCTGCCTATGCGGCGAGATAGCGGGCGACCCGCGCTACACGTCGTTGCTGCTTGGCTTGGGTATCCGTGACTTTTCAATGTCGGTCAGCGCCTTGCCGCGCATCAAGCAGCGCATCCGCAACTTGGACCTGCGGGAGGCGACGCGACGCGCAGAGCTGATCATGAACCAATGGGACTCAGGCCGCATCGCGACCTTGCTCGACGATTTCGACGCCCTGACGTGAGGTCGGCCGATACGTCGGCAACCGCCCCCTCGGATTGCGCTACTCGCACCCCGCGATATTTTCGATCGAGCTGCGCAAGCCGACCCGGTAGGTGAGAACCACGTCGCCGTCGGTCGCGAAAAGAAAGGCGCGCTTCCCATCGGGACTCGTCACGATCAGGTAATGGCCTTCGGGAAAGTCGGGATCGGGTCGCTCGAGAATCTGCTCATGGTAGAGGGACCTGATACGCGCTTCACTGTCCCCGATTTTCGCACCTTGTTCGGTCGCAATCGATTGATCCTCGATGTCGATGCGTTGGATCGTACCTTTCACGGCCAGGAAGTGTACTTGCGCCGAACCGCTGCTCGGCCAAACGCGTTCGCAGGGCATATCCTTGTTGCCGAACGAATCGACGGCGAGCGGGATGCTGAGCGCGCGCTCGACGTCGGCGACCTTCATGCCGATTTTCACGGCACCGAGTCCGTCAAAGCTTGCGCGTGCGCCGTCGAGGCTGGCAGCCCCACCCACGCCGGCGAGTATCCACATGGCGGCGAGACCGAATATGGCGACGATGCCAGCACGCCGCATGGTTCCGTCCCCCTTTCTTGGCTATGGTGCCGTTGGATTAAGATGGGGGAAAGGCCCCAAGATTGCCAATGCAAACCGGCCTGGAAGCGAAATATAACGATATAAAGATTTCTTTATATTTACCTTGCAAGGACACCTTTCCACTGCTATAGACGCACGCGCCCGGCCGCACGCCGCCTCTCTCGGTGCGACGAACGGCGTCCCACTTCCGCCTCAGGAGAATGCCTCATGTCCGTCGCCAAGCTCGCCGTGAAGTCAGCCAAGAACAGGGATTATGCCGTTGCCGATATCGGGCTCGCAGCGTGGGGCCGGCGCGAGCTTGCGATTGCGGAGACGGAAATGCCCGGCCTTATGGCCGTGCGGGCCGAGTACGGCAAGAAAAAGCCGCTCAAGGGTGCGCGGATCGCAGGCTCGCTCCACATGACGATTCAAACGGCGGTCCTCATCGAAACGCTCAAGACGCTCGGCGCCGATGTGCGCTGGGCGTCGTGCAATATCTACTCTACCCAGGATCACGCCGCGGCGGCGGTCGCGGAGTCGGGCACGCCCGTCTTCGCGTACAAGGGCGAAAGCCTGACGGAATATTGGGAATTCACACATCGAATTTTCGAATGGGCCGACGGTGGCACGCCCAACATGATCCTTGATGACGGCGGGGATGCCACACTCCTCGTCCATCTCGGCATGCGCGCCGAGAAGGATGCTTCGGTGCTTGCCAATCCCCACAACGAGGAGGAAGAGGCTCTATACGCCGCGATCAAGAAACGGCTCAAGCTGCGGCCGGGCTTTTATGCGCGGATCGGTTCCGCGATTAAGGGCGTCACCGAAGAAACCACGACCGGGGTCCATCGTCTTTACCAGATGGCGAAAGACCGTACGTTACTGTTTCCCGCGATTAACGTGAACGACTCGGTCACGAAGTCGAAATTCGACAACCTTTATGGCTGCCGCGAATCGCTCGTCGACGGGATTCGCCGGGCAACCGACGTCATGATGGCGGGCAAGATCGCCATGGTTTGCGGCTTCGGCGATGTGGGCAAGGGCTCCGCTGCGTCCCTGCGCAATGCGGGCGCGCGCGTGCTCGTGTCGGAAATCGACCCGATCTGCGCGCTCCAGGCGGCGATGGAAGGCTATGAGGTCGTGACGATGGAGGACGCCGCTCCGCGTGCGGACATTTTCGTGACCGCGACCGGTAACGTCGACGTTATCACGATCGACCACATGCGCAAGATGAGGGACCGCGCAATCGTTTGCAATATCGGACACTTCGATTCGGAGATACAAGTCTCAGCCCTGCGCAACCACAAATGGCACAACGTGAAGCCCCAGGTAGACGAAATCGAGTTCCCGAGCGGCCGGCGGATAATCTTGCTCGCCGAGGGACGGCTCGTGAACCTCGGCTGCGCCACGGGTCACCCGAGCTTCGTGATGAGCGCTTCTTTCACCAATCAGACTTTGGCGCAGATCGAGCTTTGGACGAATCCTGGCAAATACGAGCGCCGAGTCTATGTGCTGCCGAAGCACCTCGACGAGAAAGTAGCCGCTCTTCATCTCGATAAGGTCGGCGCGAAACTTACCAAGCTGACGAGCGATCAAGCCAAGTATCTCGGGCTTTCCCAAAAGGGGCCGTATAAGCCGGACCACTATCGTTACTAATGTAGGCTATTACCCTAAAAGCCTGTATAATCACGACAAAAGGACCGCGGCTGTAAGCAGGTCGGCGCTGACCTTGGGCGGATAGGGGCACGGGGGAATGACGGTTTCGAGCGGGGAGCGGTCGAGGCTCGGGCTTGCCCTCCCGGTCGCCTTCTGCGGCGTTTTCGTCTGCACCCCCGCATTCGGAGCGGGAGAGGGAGGGGCGATCTTTTCGGCTTGGGCGTTCGGTATCGCTGCGAGTATTGCGTGCGCCGCTCTCGCGGGGCTGGCGCTCGCGATCCTGCGCATGACATCGCTCAAGCGCGAACAACGCCGCCTCGCCGACAGGACAGCGGAACTCGTTTCGCTCGCGGCGGCGCGGGAAGCGGACCTTGGCGATCTTCGTGCGAAGGCCGATTCGAGCACGCGCGCGAGTCAACTGCAGCGCACCATATTCGATCGCATTGCCATCCCCCTCTGGCAGCGCGATGCGGAGTTGCGCTTGATCGACTGCAACAAAGCCTATATCGACGCCGTCGAAAGCGCCTCCGTGGCTGAGGTCGCCACGGAAGATCGGGAGCTTGCGGCTGGCGCGATTCCAAAACGCGGCAAGGCGCTTGCCGAACAGGCGGTGAGCGCGAAGGCGACGAAACGCACGACAGGCTATGTCGTGATCGGGGGAAGCCGGCGCCTCTTGCAGATCGTCGAGACCCCCCTCGGCGGCGGCGGCACGTTCGGCTATGCACTCGACTTGACCGACCTCGACGAGGCGCGGGCCGAACTCGACCGCCATATCGCCGCCCAGGCCAATGTGCTCGAGCAACTTGGCACCGCGATCGCCACATACGGCCCGGACCAGCGGGTGCGCTTCGCCAATACGGCGTATGCGCGGCTTTGGCGCCTCGACGAGGATTGGCTGAAGACCCAGCCGACCATGAGCGAAGTGCTCGAAGTCCAGCGTGAACGTCGGCGCCTGCCCGAGCACGCGGATTTTCCCGCCTTCAAGCGTGGCCTCTTGCAGATGTTCACCTCGCTGATCGAACGCCACGAGGAGCTTCAGCACCTTCCGGACGGCACGACGCTGCGGGCCGTGATCACTGCGCACCCCTTCGGCGGCCTGCTTCTCACGTTCGAAGACGTGACGGACAAGCTCGCACTCGAGCGCAACTACAACACGCTGATCGCGGTCCAGCGCGAAACCATCGACACGCTCCACGAGGCGATCGGCGTGTTCGGCAGCGACCTGCGATTGAAGCTTCACAATCCGAGCTTCGCCAAAATGTGGGGAATCCCGGAGGGCAGCGACGCGGCGGAAATCCACCTTGTCGACCTCCTCGATGCGGCACGCCACCTCTTCGACTACGGCGGAGATTGGGCCGGACTGAAGGAGGACATCATTGCGACAGTAAGCGATCGCACCTCCCAAAGCGGCCGGCTCGAGCGGACCGACGGCACGGTGCTCGATTGGGCAAAGGTCCCGCTCTCCGACGGTGCCGTGGTACTGAGCTATCTCGACGTCACGGACAGCATACGCGTCGAGCGCGCACTCCGCGAACGAAACGAAGCGCTCATCACCGCCGACCGACTCAAGTCGGAATTCATCGCAAACGTTTCGTATGAGCTGCGGACACCGCTCAACGCGATCATCGGATTCTCGGAAATCCTCAATAATCAGTACTTCGGCGAGCTCAACGTCAAGCAAGTCGAGTACATGCGCGGCATACTCGACGCCTCAAATCGCCTTCTTTCCCTCATTAACGACATTCTCGATCTCGCCCTGATCGAAGCGGGGCGCATGACGCTCGAGCGCGAGGCGGTCCAGATCCACGCACTTCTCGTCTCGGTGATGAGCCTGACCCGCGAATGGGGCCGCAAGCAGAACCTCACCTTCGAATTCGATTGTCCGGCGGACATCGGCGCCATTATGGCCGATGAGCGCCGCCTGAAGCAGGCGCTCTTCAACCTTGTGAGTAACGCGATCAAGTTTTCGCCCTCGGGCGGGCGCATCGCCCTGTCGGCGAGACGCGAAGGCAACGAGCTTGTGCTCTCGGTTTCGGACAATGGCATCGGGATACCGCGGGAGGACCAGGCGCGAGTTTTCGAGAAATTCGAACGGGGGCGCAGCGGCGGTGCGGGGCTCGGCCTCTCCCTGGTGCGTAGCTTTATCAATCTCCATGGCGGCCGCGTCGAAATCGAATCGGAGCCCAAGATCGGGACGACAGTGCGCTGCTATCTGCCGATTCGGCGCCTCGAAGCAGTCCCGAGTCCAAGCGCCGAAGAGCGCGTCGCGGTCGAGAACAGTCAAGCCGCCGGTGGGGGCGATTAGAGCGCATCGATTTGAGAGTGATGGACTTCGAAATCGCGTAGCATTATGCCTTGCCGGCCTTTATGAACTGCTCCCCGGTCGATCCGTTCATATGAATGACGCCGCAGAGGCCGCCCTTTACGCGCGGTACTTCGCGGACAAAAATGACAGTCGGGCGGGATTTGCTGGGCAAGCGCCAAATTTTGATCGAGAAATCGCAAGATGCGACTACAGATGTGGGTCGAACGGCGAGAGGCGCAGACGATTCGGAGGCGGCTCGGATGACCCTTCCCAACGGGTGCAGGGCCGGGGAAAAGCGCGCGGATGGCTTGACGCGGGATTTGGTGCTGGGCGATTTGGCCGCGACGGAGCGCCTTGCACAAGCGCTGGCGAATGGAGCGCTTCCCGGGGATATCCTGGCACTCTCGGGCCCTCTCGGCGTGGGGAAGACAGCATTCGCCCGCGCCTACATTAGCGCTCTGGGTGGGGCGGAGGAGGTGCCGAGCCCGACCTTCACGCTCGTACAAACCTATGACATAGGCGGTGTGAGCGTGTTCCATTTCGATCTCTATCGGCTCGAGCGGTTTACCGACGCCTATGAACTCGATCTCGAAGACGCATTTTCCGAAGGCATCAGCCTGATCGAATGGCCCGAGCGCCTGGGCCCGCTGCTGCCGGACGAGCGGCTCGATATTATGCTAAGCTTCCAAGATGCCAGCGATGCACGGCACGCACGCCTTATTGCCTATGACGAACGCTGGGTGACACGCCTTCGGGAGCTCGCGGATTGAGCCCACGCCAAACTGAGGCACGTCAGGCCCGGATCGAATTGTTCCTCGGCGAAATCGGATGGGGCCAGGCCGCGCGAAAACCGCTCGCGGGCGACGCTTCGTTTCGACGCTATGAGCGACTCGTTCGTGCGACAGGGGCCAAGGCGGTGTTGATGGACGCGCCGCCGGAGCGCGAAAACGTTCGCACCTTTGCAGCCCTCGCGCGCCATCTTGCCTCCCTGGGGCTTTCAGCGCCACACATCCTCGAAATCGACGAAGAGGCTGGTTTGCTTTTGCTCGAAGATTTCGGCGATGCCAACATGGCGCGGCTGATCGACGGCACCGGCGACAAGGCGCCGCTTTACGCACTTGCCATCGACACGCTTATCGCACTCCATCGTCATCCCGGTGCGGTGGCAGCACCTGTCCTTCCCTTCGTCGGAGAACGGCCATTGCGTGAAGTCGGCTACGTCCTCGATTGGTATCTGCCCGCGGTCACGGGCCGGCCGACTTCCGAAGATTTGCGCGCGGAATATCTCAACGCGTGGCGGCTAGTGCTGCCGGCTGCGAACGGGGTGCCGGAGACGCTCGTGCTCTTCGACTTTTTTCCCGAAAACCTTATGCTGCTCGAAGGCCGCGAGGGCGTTGGCGCATGCGGCCTCCTCGACTTCCAAGACGCGGTGATCGGCCCGATCTCCTACGATCTCGTCTCGCTCCTCGAGGATGCGCGGCGCGATGTGCCGGCCTCACTTCGGGACGCGATGCTGGGGCGCTATCTCAACGCGTTTCAGGCACTCGACCGCGCGGCGTTCAGCACCTCGTGCGCCGTCATGAGCGCTCAGCGCAACATGCGCATCGTCGGCGTCTTCACGCGCCTTTGCGTGCGCGACCGCAAGCCCGACTACTTGCGGCATCTGCCCCGCGTCTGGCGTCTTGTCGACCATGCGCTCGGCCACCCGGCTCTCTTGCCCGTCAAGGCCTGGCTTGACTTGAATATACCACCGCATCTGCGGCGGATCCCGCCGTGCGATTTTGCGCTATGAGTGTTCCGAAGCGCGCCATGGTACTTTCCGCCGGGCTTGGCGTCCGTATGCGCCCGATCACCGACCGGATTCCGAAGCCGCTCGTGACCGTGGCGGGCCGCACCCTGCTCGACCGCTGTCTTGATCGGCTCGACGCTGCCGGCGTGGAAACTGTCGTCGTCAACACCTTCCATTTGGCGGAACTCGTCGAGCGGCACGTTGCGGCGCGCCGGCGTCCGCATATCGTAATCTCTCGCGAGGTCGAACTTCTCGATACTGGTGGGGGCGTGGCGAATGCGTTATCGCATTTGCTGCCGGGCTCCTTCTTCGTCATCAACAGCGACTCGCTTTGGCTCGACGGTGCTGTCGACACTCTCCATCGCTTGGCAAGTGCGTGGGATGATGCGCACATGGATGCACTTCTCCTCTTGAAGCCCGTCGAACTCGCGAGCGGCTACGACGGAAAAGGCGATTTCCATCTGGGGCCAGAAGGGCGTCTCACACGCCGTGCCAAGGGTGCGTCAGCGCCGTTCCTATTCATCGGCCTACAAATCCTCTCGCCCCGGCTCTTCACGGGATTGGCGGTCGGGAAATTTTCGCTTAACCGGCTTTACGACCGCGCCGCCGCATCGGGCAGGCTGCACGGCCTTCGCCATGAAGGTGCTTATTTTCACGTCGGCACGCCCGAAGCGCTCGTACTGGCGGAACGAAATCTCGTCAAACGCGCAAACGGCGAGATGGAATGAGCATCGCCCCCACGCACGTATTTACGATTCCACCTGGCGTTCCCTTCGTCGACGCCCTTGCCGCCACATTGCTCGCGGAGTGCCGCGACGACCCGCAGCGGCTCGCACGCTATACCGTGCTCCTGCCGACACGGCGCGCTTCGCGCAGCCTGCGCGAGGCATTTCTTCGCCGCTCGGTGGGCAAGGCGCTGCTTCTACCCCGCATGACGCCGATCGGCGATATGGACGAAGACGAACTGATTTTCACGAGCGCCGACCCGACACTCGCGGACGCAAATCTGGACATTCCCCCGGCAATTCCCGAATTGCGCCGTCGATTGCTACTCGCCGAGCTCGCGCGCAAGGTGGACGGGCGCTCGCCCGAGCAGGCTGTGCGCCTCGCCGCCGAACTCGGGCGGCTCATCGACCAGGCCGAGACCGAGCGTCTCGGCTTCGATCGGCTCGCGACCCTTGTGCCCGCGCGCTATGCGGCGCACTGGCAGATCACGCTCGATTTTCTGCGGATCGTGACCGAGCACTGGCCGAAAGTGCTCGAGGAGGAAGGCTCGATCGACCCTTCCGCACGGCGCAATCGTCTCCTCGATGCGCAAGCCGCATTGTGGCGCGCCAACCCACCCGTGGACCCCATCGTCGCGGCAGGTTCGACCGGCAGTATTCCGGCGACCGCGGAGCTCCTAGCCATAATCGCGCGGTTGTCGAATGGGCGCGTGGTCGTACCGGGACTCGACCGGCACACCGACTCCGACGCTTGGAATGCACTCGAGCCAAGTCACCCGCAGTTCGCCCTGAAGCGCCTTCTGGAGCGCATCGGAATCGAGCGTGGCGACGTCGAGGATTGGCCTTGCGAGGGCATCGAGGCGGCGCATCCAGGGCGGGCATTGCTTCTCGCCGAAGCGCTCCGCCCCGCCGCCACCACCGATGCTTGGCGCCGGCTCGAAGCGCTGCCAGATAATGTCACCCGTGGCCTGAACCGCGTCGATTGTCCGACCCCACGAGAGGAGGCCGGAGCCATCGCCCTTTTGATGCGCGAAGCCCTTGAAACGCCCGGCCGTACGGCTGCACTGGTGACGCCGGATCGCGCACTTGCCCGGCGTGTTGCGGTCGATCTCGAACGTTGGGGGATTGAAGTCGACGATTCGGCGGGGACGCCGCTCGACGCCACGCCACCGGGTGCATTTTTGCGCCTTCTGGCCGAGGCCGCGGCGGAAAACCTCGCACCCGTCCCGCTCGTCTCGCTCCTCAAACACCCGTTGGCGGCATGCGGCGAGGAGCCCGGCGAGTTTCGCCGTCGCGTGCGGGCTCTCGAAATGGCAGTGTTGCGCGGTGCGCGCCCAGCACCCGGTTTCAACGGCTTGCGCGAGGCCCTCATCTCGGTCGAAGTCGGTAAGCGGTCGTCACTGCTGAAGGTCGTCGACGGGCTCGAGGCCGCATTGGCGCCTTTTTACGATCTTTTCCAAAGCCGCACCCTCGATGTCGCACAAGCGATCGACGCGCACGTCAAGGCGGCGGAGGCGCTAGCGACGAGCGGATCGCAAGAAGGTTTCGCCCGACTCTGGGCGGGGGACGCGGGCGAACAGGCGGCCGGATTCATCGCAGAACTTCGCGCCGCCGCGTTGCGATTTCCCGCAATCGATAGTGTTGCGTATCCGGGCTTCTTTAGCGCGCTTCTCTCCGGCCTCGTGGTGCGGGCGAAATACGGCCGTCACCCGCGTCTCTTCATCTGGGGTCCCCTCGAAGCACGGCTCCAGCACGCAGACCTTCTCATCCTCGGCGGGCTCAATGAAGGCACCTGGCCGCAGGAGCCGGCGGTCGACCCGTGGATGTCTCGTCCGATGCGGATCGATTTCGGCTTGCCCGAGCCCGAGCGTCGTATTGGGCTTTCCGCACACGATTTTGCGCAAGCGAGCGCTGCAGGCGAGGTGGTGTTGACGCGCGCGCTCAAGGTCGATGGCACGCCGACGGTACCCGCGCGCTGGTTGTTGCGCCTCGACAACCTTCTGCGAGCGGTCGGACTTCGGCTTGAGCGGAATTTTCCAAGCACGCTACTCGGCTGGTATCGAAATCTCGACCGTCCGCCGCACCCCGCGACGTCAATATTGCCGCCAGCACCCAAGCCCCCGCTCGACGCGCGACCGCGCAGGCTCAGCGTCACGGACATCGAAACCTGGATGCGCGATCCCTACGCCATATATGCCCGCCACATCCTGCGTCTCGATCCGCTGGATCCGCTCGACGCGGACCCCGGTGCCGCCGATCGAGGCATCTTTATTCACCGCATTCTCGACCGCTTCGTCAGGAAATTCCCGGGCGCGTTGCCGCCCGAGGCTTTTGGGGAACTCCTCAAGATCGGCGAGGATGTCTTTCGCTCCTTGCTGGACCGACCCGGCGTGCGCACCTTTTGGTGGCCGCGCTTCGAGCGTATTGCCGCGTGGTTCGTCGAAAGCGAGCATGACCGGCGACCGCGGATCGAGCAGTCGCTAAGCGAAGTCACCGGTGCCCTCGTTTTCGAAACGGCCGACAAGCCTTTCACGCTCACCGGACGCGCCGACCGCATCGACCGGCTGAAAGCCGGTGGGCTTGCCATCGTCGACTACAAGACCGGCACGGTGCCGAAGATCGGCGACGTGAAGGCGGGTCTCGCACCCCAGCTTTCGCTAGAAGCAGCGATGGCAATGGAGGGCGCCTTTCGCGGTGTCTCGGCCGAGGACGTGACGGAGCTTGCATTTTGGCGTCTCACCGGCGGACACCGGCCGGGCGAGATCATCGAGCTCAAGGCAAATCCGGTTGACCTCGCGCACGATGCCCTTGCCGGACTTTTGCATCTGATCGCGAAATTCGATCAGATCGAGACCGGTTATGAGGCCCGGCCACGGCCCGACTACGCACCTCGGTTCAGCGACTACGAGCATCTGGCACGCGTCAAGGAATGGTCAGCGCAAAACGGGGAAACCGAATGAGCACGGCCTCGGCGCCGCTCGATCCACGCAAGGATCAGCGCCTTGCGGCCGATCCCGCGGCATCCGTATGGGTCTCGGCATCAGCGGGCACGGGCAAGACGTCGGTCCTCACCGAGCGCGTGCTGAGTTTGCTGCTTGCCGGCACGCCGCCGACGCGCATCCTTTGCCTCACCTTCACGAAGGCGGCGGCGGCTGAGATGGCGAACCGCATCGCAATCCGCCTCGGCGCCTGGGCGAGCGATTCGGACGCGGAACTCGACAAGATGCTTGACGATCTTCCGCAAGCGAAGGCGGAGGGCGACCGGCGCGCTCGCGCGCGACGACTGTTCGCCCAGGTCGTCGACGCGCCCGGCCGGCTCAAGATCATGACCATTCACGCCTTCTGCCAATCGCTCTTACGCCGCTTTCCTCTCGAGGCGGGGCTTTCGCCACATTTCGAAGTGATGGACGAGCGTAGTGCGGCCGAGCTTATGGCGCGCGCGCGCGACAGCCTTCTCGCTCGTGCGCGGTCCGGGGGCGAAGATACGCTGGCGCGCGCACTTGCCGAAGTGACGAGTCACGTCGCGGAAGAGGAATTCGGAGCACTGATGGCCGATCTCGTGCGAGAGCGAAGCCGGCTCTCGGGCGGGCTCGACGACGCCGGCGGGATCGAGGGTGCGGTCTCCGCCGTCTATTGCCGCCTCGGACTGAATAGCGCCGACACCCCTGCGGGAATCCTGGCGCGCGCCTTTGCGGACGAGGCATTCGATGCGGCCGGTCTGTCCGCGGCGGCCGAAGCGCTCGCGGCGGGGACGTCCACCGACCGGGAACGGGGTGCGAAGCTTGCCGCTTGGCTTGCCGCACCCGAGCGGCGCGTGAATAGTTTCGAGGCGTATCGCTCGATCTTCTTGACCAAAGAGGGGTCGATTCGCGCGAAGCTCGCAAGCAAGGCGGTTTGCGCCGCAGCACCCCATGCCGAGGAAGCGCTCCGCGCCGAGGCGCTACGTCTTCTCGACATCGAGGATCGCCGCAATGCGGCCATCACGGCGACTGCCACGGCGGCCCTTCTGCGCCTGGGTGCGGCCATGCTCGATGCGTACGAGCACGACAAAGAACGCGCAAACCGCCTCGATTACGACGACCTCATTTTCAAAACGCGGCAGCTTCTTGAAGTGCCCGGCGCGGCATGGGTCCTTTATAAGCTCGACCTGGGTCTCGACCACATCCTGATCGACGAGGCGCAGGACACGAACCCCGATCAATGGTCGATCGTCGCAGCGCTCGCGGAAGAATTCTTCGCGGGCGAAGGTGCAAAAGCCGAGACGCGGACAATCTTCGCCGTCGGCGACGCCAAGCAATCGATCTTCAGCTTCCAGCGCGCCGATCCCAAGGCATTCGACGACATGCGCAGGCATTTTGCCGAGCGCGTGAAGTCGGCCGAGCAATCGTGGCGCTCAGTCGATCTCGAGATATCGTTCCGCTCCGCACCCGCCATACTTCGGGCCGTCGACGCCGTTTTTGCGATCGAGCCCGCAAGCGATGGCGTGGCAGCACCCGGCAGCGCGATACGCCATCGTGCCCATCGCGAGGGACATGCCGGCCTCGTCGAGCTTTGGCCGGCGGTGGCCCCGCGCGAGCGGCCGGATTTTGAGCCGTGGTCGCTGCCCCTGGCCCGCGAAAGTGTGGACTCGCCGGCAGCACGGCTTGCCGCGCTCATCGCAGCGCGAATAAAGCGCTGGATCGACGGAAAGGAAATTCTCGAATCGAAGAACCGTCCCATTGAGGCGGGCGACATCATGGTCCTGGTGCGCCGACGCGACCTATTCGTCGAGGAACTCGTGCGCGCGCTCAAAACCGCAAACGTGCCGGTCGCTGGGGTCGACCGCATGATATTGACGGAACAGCTCGCGGTCATGGACTTGTTGGCGCTCGCCCGATTCCTTCTTTTGCCCGAAGACGATCTGACGCTCGCCACGGTCCTGAAAAGCCCGCTCGTGGACCTCGACGAAACGCAACTCTTCGAACTCGCCTACGGCCGCGCGCCGCGCACCCTTTGGCAATCGCTGATTCACCGGGCCGGCATCGATCCGGCCTTCGCGGGCGCGCATGCCTACCTTTCCACGCTTTTGAAACGAGTGGATTTCATCCCGCCCTACGAGCTGTTCGCCGAGATCCTCGGCAACTTCGGTCAACCGGGCGAGTCAAGCGGACGCGAACGAATCCTGGCCCGACTTGGCCTCGAGGCGGAGGAACCGATCGACGAGTTTCTCGCCCAATCGCTCCTCTACGAGCGAGGCCATGTCCCGTCCCTCGAAGGCTTTCTCCATTGGATCGAGGCGGGCGATGGCGAAATCAAGCGGGATCCCGAATCGGGTGCGCGCGCCGAGGTGCGCATGATGACGGTCCATGGCGCAAAGGGCTTGCAGGCGCCAATCGTCATCCTCCCCGATACCATGCAAGTGCCGACCCAAAGCCCGAGGCTGCTATGGGGTGAACCCGACAAGGATCTGTTCCTCTGGCCGCCGCGGCGCGCGCACGAGGGAGAAGTTGCATCGAAATTGCGCGAGAATGCGAACAAAAGGCGCGACGAAGAATATCGCCGCCTCCTCTACGTTGCGATGACGCGCGCGGAAGACAGGCTCTATGTTTGCGGCTGGCGCGGCGTGAAAGAGCCGGTAGAGGGATCGTGGCATAACCTCGTCGCGAAGGGCCTCGAACGGATTGCAGAGCCCTTCGACTTCGACTGTGCCGGTGAGACCGCGGAAGGCTGGAGCGGGCGAGGTTGGCGGCTTCGGTCGAAACAAACGGCACAGCCCGCTCTATCGCGGCGCGAGGCCGGAGACCCCAAATCCGACGAGGCCATGCCCAGATGGACTAAGCGGATGCCGCTCGCGGAGCCAGTGCCCGCTCGCCCGTTCGCTCCCTCCCGCCCGAATGAGGCTGAACCGCCGGTGCGCTCGCCGCTCGGGCCCGACGATGGTTGGCGCTTCCGCAGGGGCAACCTCGTCCACCGCCTTCTCGAAACATTGCCGAACCTGCGGCCCGAAGCCCGCCAAGGTGCCGCGGAGCGCTTTCTTGCGCGGCCCGTGCATAAGCTCGGTGAGATCGAACGAACCGAGATCGCGCGCGAAACGCTCGCCGTTCTGTCCGATCCTGCTTTTGCACCCCTTTTCGGTCCGGGCTCTCGCGCCGAAGTGCCGGTCGTCGGCACGATCGCTGGCCAGCGCGGGGACGAGATCATTTCAGGCCAAATCGATCGCCTTCTGGTCGGGGACCGGGATGTCATAATCCTCGATTACAAGACGAACCGCCCCCCACCCGTCGAGGTCGGGGATGTCGCGGTCGTCTATCTCAGGCAGATGGCGGCATACCGCGCACTTTTGCGCGCGATCTACCCGCCCCGGCGTGTGCGCTGTGCCCTTCTCTGGACGGATGGCCCCCGCCTCATGCCGCTCCCAGACGCTGTGCTCGACCCTTACGCGCCTTGACCTTGGACCAATCTCGACCCTAGATTCTTTTCACAACAAGGGCTTGGCGTAGGGGCGCTAGCTGGGTCCAACTCATTGAAAGGACTAATAAATGACGACGACCAATGTTTCGGACAGTTCGTTTGAGGCCGATGTTCTCAAGGCTTCCGGCCCAGTGCTTGTGGACTTCTGGGCCGAGTGGTGCGGCCCCTGCAAGCAAATCGCGCCGGCACTCGAGGATCTGGCGAGGGATATGTCGGCCAAGATCAAGGTGGCCAAGCTCAATGTCGATGAGAATCCCAAGACCCCTCAGAAGTACGGCGTGAACGGGATTCCAATGCTCATGCTCTTCAAAGGCGGGCAAGTCGCGGCGATGAAGATGGGCACCCTCGCGAAGAGCAAGCTTTATGAATGGGTGCAGTCGGTGCTTTGATCGGAGACTAATTCATTTTTGATTTGAGAAGACCCCGCCGGCGACGGCGGGGTCTTCGTTTTACGTAAGTGCTCCCTCTCCGCCGTGTGGTTGGCCCAATCGACCGCCCCCGCGCCATTCCGGCCGGCGGATCGTGACCTACGCCGGAGGCAGCCCCGTTTCAAAGCAATAATAGAGCGTTTGGAATGCTTCGCGCAGGTCGAGGACGTCCTTCTTGACCACTTCCGGCTCTTCGCCACGCACGAGCACGCGCGCGATCAACTCGCCAATGGCCTCCATGTGTCGCTCCTTCATGCCGAGGCGCGTCACTTCGATGGTCCCCATGCGCAAGCCGCCGGGATAATCCCAGTTCTTGGGCTCGTCGTCGGGGATGAGGTTCTTGTTGACGATGAGATTTGCGCGTTCGAGCCGTCGCGCCGCCTCGAGCCCTCGGCCGAAACGGCGCGCGTCGGCAATCGCCTGATGCGTTTCGGTGAAGCCCTTGTGAGCGCCCAACATCGGAATGCCGCGTTCATCGAGTGCCTGCGCGAGCGCCTTTGCGTTCTTCACGATCTGCGCCATGAAAGGCTCCCCGTATGCGACGGCTTCCGCCGCCGCGAGAGCGAGTGCAGCGACCCGGTTGACCTGATGTGTCGCCGCCCAGACGGGAAATACCGCCGTCGTCACGGCTTCGGCGATTTCCGGATCGTCCCACAAGATGATGCCCGATTGCGGGCCCGAAAATGTCTTGCCGGACGATCCCGTCATGATATCGGCGCCCTCGGCAAGCGGGTCTTGGAACTGGCGGCCGCCGATCAGGCCGAGTTGGTGGGCCGCGTCGAAAAAGAGCCGTCCGCCCCACTCACCGATCATTTGCTTCATTTCGGCGACCGGCTGGTGGAAGAGGGTCATCGAAAGCCCGAGGGCGATAAGTTTCGGGCGCACGAGGGGGGCAGAGACGCGGAATGCATCGAGATCGACGACGAGTTCCTTCGGATCGAATGGGATATCGACGATCTTGCGGCCCATGGCGCCAGCCGGCCCGTCGATCCTATTCGAAGAATGTCCGCCGACCGGCTGTGCCGCCGACATGATGATGTCCCCGGGTGCAGTCAGTGCCGTGTAGACGACGGCATTTCCGATCATGGACGCGCACATCCGGTGATCGGCGTAATTGCACCGGAAATAGCGTTTCAGGAGCTCGACGCAAAGCGCTTCAAGCTCGTCGATATGCTTTGTCCCGGCAAACCAGCGATTGACCGGGCCGATATGGCCTTCGGCCGCCCGGGTTCCGATCTCGCTCGCGAGAATGGCGCGGACCGACGGGCTCGTCGGCGCCTCGGGGGCGAGGAGGTTGATGCATTGCTCGCCGCGCCAGCGCGCGTTGCGTTTTACCGCCGCCTTGACGGCGTCACCCATCTCGCGCGCGTCGGCGCACGCGTCGAGAACGGCACGCGCTGCGGCCAAGGCGCCAGGGTCGTGTATTTCGATGCGGTTTGCAGCGGCTCCCGTGTCTCGGGCCATATCGCTCCTCCTGTGTCTCGAGCGTCGAAAGTTTAGTGCGAAATCAAAATAAAGAAATTTCTTATTATCATTTCATTCTTTTCATGGTGAAATAGGTGAAGGTGGTCTTCGCGAAATTTAAGGAAAGATCATGGTCGAAGCCAAACGCAAGCGCGCCGACCCGGTTGCGGCACAACCCGTCGAGCTCGACGCCATCGACCGCAAGATCCTCGCGATCCTCCAAGAGGACAATCAAGTCACCAATCTTACGCTCGCCGAACGTGTCGGGCTTTCGCCCCCGCCATGTTTGCGGCGCGTGCGGCGTCTGCGGGACCTTGGCGTCATCGAGCGGGACGTTGCATTGGTCGATCCCGCGAAGGTCGGCCAAAGCATTATTGCCTTCGTCGGTGTCGAGCTGGACCGGCAACGCGCCGACGCGCTGACCGGTTTCGAGCACAAAATTTCCGCGGAGCCGGAGGTGCAACAATGCTATTTCGTGTCGGGTGAGATCGACTACCTCCTCGTCGTCACCTGCCCTGACATCGATAGCTACAACGGCTTTGCCCGGCGCGTGCTTGCGAGCGAGCACAATATAAAGCGGTTCCGAACGAGTTTTTGTCTCTCGCGCGTCAAGTATGCAACCGCAATTCCGTTGTGATCGTGGTTTTCGTGCGATCGTTCATTCGATCGCGAAATGATGCAGCAGCACGGTAGGGTAGGCCCAAGGGCGTCATCCGTTTTCAGCCAGCACCTTGCCGGCGAGATAGAGCGAGCCGCAGATGAGAATTCTGCTTGGCCTGTCGAGTGTGGCGACAAGCTCGCGCACCGCGGCGTCGACGGTGTCGGCGACCTCGGCCCGATGGCCCGCCGCGCGAGCGTAGGCGCACGCTTCTTCCGCGGGCAGGCTATTGACCTCGCCGGGAATCGTCACGGCGCGAAGGGCTGTGGAATAGGGCGCCAACGGGGCGAGGAAATGTGCGGCGTCCTTCGTCTTGAGCATGCCGTAGACGAGTGCCAGCGGCTTATCGGTCCATTGCGACGCCTGGGCTGCAAGAATCTCGCCCGCCGCGGCATTGTGCCCGCCGTCGAGCCACAGCTCCCATGCCGGTTCAGGCAACAGGTTCCGCAGCGGTCCTAGCACCAACCTTTGCAGACGCGCTGGCCACTCCACATTGGCAAGACCGGCCTTTAGATGCGCGGGTGTCATATGGAATCCCTTGAGTCTTTCCGCCGCAGCGATTGAAACGCCCGCATTGAAGATTTGATGGGCGCCGAGAAGTGCCGGCCGCGGCAAATCGAGCCGCCAGCGCTGCCCCTCGTAGCGTATGCCCGAGGAAGTCGGATCGACCCGCCACTCAACGCCGAATCGATAGAGCGGCGTTCCAAGGCGCTCAGCCTGTGCCTCGATGACGCCCATCGCACCCGGCAATTGCGGCCCGATCGCCGCCACCACTCCCGGGCGCAGGATGCCGGCCTTCTCGAACGCGATTGCTTCCAGTGTGTTGCCGAGAAATTGCGTGTGGTCGATCGAGACCGGCGTAATTGCCGAAACCGCGGGACGTTTTACGACGTTCGTTGCGTCGAGCCGCCCGCCGAGCCCGACTTCAAGGAGCAGTACGTCGGCTTCCTCGCGTGCAAATGCAAGGAAGGCGGCGGCCGTCGTGATTTCGAAGAAGGTGATCGGCTCGCCGCCATTGACGCGCTCGCATTCCTCGAGGAGGGCCGTGAGCTCGTCATCGCTGACGAGACCGCGCGACAACCGAATGCGCTCGGCGAAGCGCACGAGATGCGGCGAGGTGTAAACCTGCACGCGACAGCCAGCTGCCTCGAGGAAGGCTCGCATATAGGCAACCGTGGACCCCTTCCCGTTCGTACCGGCGACATGGACGGCAGGTGCAAGCCGATTCTCGGGATGGCCAAGGCGGTCGAGCAGACGTTCGATGCGTCCGAGCGAGAGATCGATCGCTTTCGGATGAAGTGCGAGGAGCCGCTCCAGGACAAGGTCACTCGGCTGGGGCTGCACCTTTTCCCACCTGGGGCTTGTTCAGGGCGACAACGGGTGCTGCCGGCTGGCGATTCATGAGCAGGCCTAGCACCCGCAAGATGGTGTCCCGCAGCTCGCGGCGGTGTACGACCATGTCCACCATGCCGTGCTCCAGGAGATATTCGGCGCGCTGGAAGCCTTCAGGTAGCTTCTCTTTGATGGTTTCCTCGATCACCCGTGCGCCCGCAAATCCAATCACGGCCCCCGGCTCGGCGATCTGCACGTCCCCAAGCATTGCGAAGGAGGCGGAAACGCCGCCGGTCGTCGGATCGGTGAGCACAACGATGTAGGGCAGGTTCGCCTCGCGCACCTGCTCGATCGCAATCACCGTGCGCGGCATCTGCATGAGCGAGAGGATGCCTTCTTGCATTCGCGCCCCGCCCGAGGCCGGTACCACGACGAGTGCGGCTTGCTGAAGGACCGCAAGTCGCCCCGCGGCGACGATCGCCTCGCCAGCCGCAACGCCCATCGACCCACCCTGGAAGTCGAATTCGAACGCCGCGACGACAACGGGCAAACCGCCCATGCGACCGTGCGCCACGACGAGCGCATCGCCGAGGCCGGTCTTGGTCTGCGCCTCCTTCAGGCGGTCGCCATAACGTTTGCGATCGCGGAACTTCAATGGATCGAGCACGGTCTTCGGCAGCTCGATCTTGTGATACTGGCCACCGTCGAGCAGCATCTCGATTCGCTTCTCGGCGGAGAGTCGCATGTGATATTCGCAATGGGGACATACCGCGAGATTGCTTTCAAGCTCGCGGTGGAAAATCATCTGTCCGCATTTGGGGCATTTGTGCCAGAGCTTGTCGGGTACGTCCGTTTTCTGGACGAGGGCGCGGATGCGCGGACGGACGAAATTGGTAAGCCAGTTCACGGTGCCCCTCTCCCTGCCTCGCAGGTGCGCTCGACGCCGGCACTCAGGCGGCGGACGAAATCGAGCGCTTCGGGCACGAGCCGCCGCGTGGCGCGGCCGCTGCCGTCGAGGCCGGCCGCGATCTTTTCGACGAGTGCCGAACCGACCACCGCTGCATCCGCGACCCGTGCGAAATTCGCTACGTCTTCGGGCGTCTTGATGCCGAAACCGACGGCGACCGGCAACTTCGTCCTTGTCTTGATTCGTGAAACCGCGCTCTCGACGGCGCCGATCGCCGCCGTGCGAGTGCCGGTAATCCCAGTGATCGCGATGTAGTAGACGAACCCGCTTGCATCCCGCAGCAGGGTCGCGAGCCGGGCGTCGTCGGTCGTGGGGGCGACAAGGCGGATGAAGGCAATTCCTTCCGCTTCGGCGAGCGGTCGTAGCTCCTCGTCCTCCTCGGGCGGAAGATCGACGACGATCAGGCCGTCAACGCCGGCCGCGGCCGCGTCGCGCACGAAGGCCACGGGGCCATAGCGATAAATCGGGTTGTAATAGCCCATGAGCACGACCGGTGTCTCCGGGTCGCCTGCTCGAAAGGCGCTTGCAAGACCCAAGGTCTCACACATGTTGGCGCCGGCTTTGAGTGCGCGCTGGCTGGCGGCCTGGATCGCAGGGCCATCCGCCATCGGATCGGAGAAGGGCATGCCGAGTTCGATCAAATCGGCACCGGCGCTGGGCAAACCCTTGACGAGTTCCAGGGAGGTCTTGGGATCGGGATCGCCTGCGGTCACGAACGCGACAAGCCCCGCACGCCGCTCCGCGGCGAGGGCGGCAAAGCGCCGTGCGATACGGTTCTCGGGCCGCTTTGTCACAGCGCTGCGCCGAGCGTCTGGGCGACCGTGAAGATGTCCTTGTCGCCGCGCCCGGAAAAGCACACGACGATCAGATGATCCGGCGAAAGCGTGGGAGCGATCTTGGCGATATGCGCAAGCGCGTGCGCGGTCTCGAGGGCGGGAATGATGCCTTCGAGTTTGGTGCAAAGCTGGAACGCATCGAGCGCCTCCCGATCGGTCACGGAGACATATTCAACGCGGCCTGCATCCTTGAGCCAGGCGTGCTCAGGCCCAACGCCCGGGTAATCGAGCCCGGCGGAAATCGAATGCGCCTCGTGGATCTGGCCGTCCTTACTCTGCAGAAGATAGGTTCGGCTGCCATGCAGGACGCCGGGTTGTCCGGCGGTGAGGGTTGCGGCGTGGAGTCCGGTCTCGACCCCTTTGCCCGCCGCTTCGACACCGATGATGCGCACGCCGGTATCGTCGAGGAAGGGGTGGAAGAGTCCCATCGCGTTCGAGCCTCCGCCCACGCACGCGACAAGCGTGCCGGGAAGCCGACCTTCGACCGTCATTAACTGCGTGCGGACCTCCTCGCCGATCACCGTTTGGAAATCGCGCACGAGCATCGGGTAGGGGTGCGGTCCGGCGACCGATCCGATGATGTAGTAGGTGTCATCGACATGGGCGACCCAATCGCGTAACGCCTCGTTCATGGCGTCCTTGAGCGTGGCCGAGCCGGACGTGACCGACTTCACTTCCGCACCCAAGAGACGCATGCGAAACACATTGGGTTTCTGCCGCTCGACGTCGACCGCACCCATGTAGACCGTGCACGGCAAGCCGAAGAGTGCTGCGACGGTTGCTGCCGCGACGCCATGCTGGCCAGCGCCGGTCTCCGCAAGGATGCGCTTCTTGCCCATGCGGCGCGCAAGCAGGATTTGGCCGACGCAGTTGTTGATCTTGTGCGCACCCGTATGGTTCAGATCCTCGCGCTTGAGATAGATCTTGGCGCCGCCGAAGCGTTCCGTCAGGCGTGCTGCAAAGGTTAGCGCACTTGGCCTTCCGACATAGTCCGAGAGATAGCCTTTGAGTTCGGCCTGGAAGGCGGCATCGGCTTTGGCCGCGGCGTAGGCCCGTTCGAGCTCGTGCAAGAGGGGCATGAGCGTTTCGGCAGCGAAACGACCGCCGTAATCGCCGAAGTGCCCGCGCTCATCAGGGCCGGCGCGATAGGTGTTGGCGCCCTCGCGGGCCTTCGTCCTCGGCTGGCTCATGACGCTTGTTGTGACCCTTTCCGGCCGGGGAATGAACCACATAGGCCCGCAAAGGTCAAAGCGGAAGGACGGGACCCAAAATCTTAGGAACTTCAAATCCGACACACTCGTGTGGCGAACCCGAAATTCGCCCTATCCGGGTGCGGGACCGTGAG
>Ga0187766_10000041_pt1 | contig 59095 bp, 52 predicted proteins | sample 0216_QUI02_MP05__4_FD_132971 | JGI IMG/M metagenome (GOLD analysis project Ga0187766, IMG submission 132971) | Tropical peat soil microbial communities from peatlands in Department of Meta, Colombia - 0216_QUI02_MP05_20_MG | ecosystem: Environmental > Terrestrial > Soil > Wetlands > Peat ... | reverse complement strand
TTGCTTCAACGACTGGGATTGCGGTTCCCCGAGAGTTTGGAGATGACGCCTTTGTAGTGAAGACTTCAGTACTCCGGCATTGTAGGCAAAGGACTTACCTCTTCAACTGCGGAAGTTCGGCTAAGCCAACTTCTTCGCCTCCGCATTCTCTGCGTCAACCGTCACCCACACCCCGGAAGCCGCCGACCGCTCTGCCGAGTCCAGTACCCGCTGGACCGCAACCCCATCTTCGAAATTGGCGTGGAACGGCTCCCCTGGTTCGAGGCAGCCTAGAAAATCGCCCAACGTGGCTATGAAGGTATGTTCATAGCCGATGATGTGGCCGGGCTTCCAGAAATTCGCCGCATAGGGATGATTCGGACCCGTGACCATGATTTTGCGCGGCCCCTGTATGCTGGCCGGTTCGGTCGCATCGACGAACTCCAGGTAGTTCATCTCATCGAGGTCGAATCCCAGCATTCCCCCCGATCCGTGAATCTCGAGGCGGTTGCGGTTCCGGCAGCCTACGCCGTAGCGGGTGGCTTCAAAGCTTCCTACGCTGCCATTGGCAAAGCGCGCCAGGAACAGCGTGGCGTCATCCACCTCACGCCCGACGGCAAAGGTCTTGGTCATGGCGGTCACTTCTCTGATCGGCCCGTTCAAATAGAGCGCCATGTCAATCGAATGCGAGAGCAGATCTCCGGCCGCTCCAGTCCCCGCCTCGGCGCGCCTGTAACGCCAGCCCGCGGCCTTCGTCGGGTCGTTGCCTGACTGGTTCAGGTAGAGCGCGCGGTAATGAAAGATCTGCCCCAGCCTTCCCTCCGTGATAAGTTGCTTTGCGTACACCACCGCCGGCACCCGCCGAAAATTGAACCACACCAGGTTAGGCTCCTGGCGGGCCGCCTGGGCCATGCGCTGCGCCTCATCCAGAGCCGTTGCCAGCGGCTTCTCGCACAGCACCATCTTCCCTGCGTCGGCCGCCGCCATGGCGATCGGCGCGTGCAACGCGTTGGGAACCGCGATATCCACGACGTCGATATCCTGCCGGCTGAGGACAGCCCGCCAGTCGGTCACTACCTCCTTCCACTCCCACCGCCCCGCCATCGCGGCAAGCTTCCCACGATCACGGGCACAGATCAGCGTCAGCTCCACGTCATAGGCAGACTGGAAAAACCGTCCCACCTGCCGGAAAGCGTTGGAGTGCACGCCCGCGATAAAGCCCGCGCCTATCATCCCGACTTTCAGACTTTTTCTGACCCGGTTCATACTTGCGGACCCCAGGTTCTCCAGTGTAGCGCGGGCCCCACGCCCGAAACCAACAATGGAAGAGTTAGAATGGCTGACACTTGTGTTCAGTCAACATTGGCATCAGGGGTTGGGAGGAACGTGAACCTACGCAAAGCAGCGTTTGGCCTAACCGACGGCACGCCCGTCGATATCTACACGCTCAGCGACGCCAGAATCGAAGCGCGTATCATGACCTACGGCGGCATCGTCGTTTCCCTGCGCACGCCCGACCGCGCGGGAAAGATGGACGATGTGGTGCTGGGCTACGACTCGCTCGACCAGTACGTGGCCAACAACAGTCCCTATTTCGGCGCCATCATCGGGCGCTACGGCAATCGGATCGCGCACGGCCAATTCACCCTCGGCGGCAAGATCTACTCGCTGCCCAAGAATGACGGGGACAACACCCTGCACGGCGGCACGCGCGGCTTCGACAAGGTGATATGGAAGGCGCGCCCGGTTCAAGACGGCGTCGAGTTGACCCATATCAGCCCGGACGGCGACCAGGGCTTCCCCGGCACGCTCACCACGGTCGTAGGCTACACCGTGGCCGGAAGCGCACTGCGCATCGAGTACTCTGCCACCACCGACAAACACACGGTAGTGAACCTCACCAATCATTCCTACTTCAATCTGGCCGGGCAAGGCAGCGGCGACATCCTCGAGCACCAGCTCCAGATCAACGGGCTGCGCTTCGCGAGTATCGACTCGGCGATGATTCCCACAGGGGAACTCAGACCGGTGGCCCAGACCCCGTTCGATTTCCGCACCCCGCATGCGATTGGCGAGCGCATCAACGCCGACAACGAGCAGATCCGCAACGGCCGGGGCTACGACCACGATTGGGTACTCGATAGCGTGGGAGACAACCTGGTGGAGGCTGCCCAGGCCTACGACCCGGACAGCGGGCGGGTTTTGAAAGTCCTGACTACGGAGCCCAGCATTCAGTTCTATACGGGGAATTTTCTCGACGGCTCCATCCGCGGAAAGCAGGAGCGGGCGTACAGGATGCGCTACGGGTTTTGCCTCGAGACGCAGCATTTTCCGGACTCACCGAACCGCCCTGCTTTCCCCTCGACCGAGTTGAAGCCGGGCCAGCAGTATCATTCGGTCACCGTATTCGAATTTGGCACTGCGTCTCGCTAGGGCGTGCCGCAGGTCGGGAAGATTATGGAAATCCGGTCGCACTGGTTCCTTGCCGCCAGTCTGTTCCTGCCTGCCCTCGCCACCGCCCAGCCTCGCGTCGTCCACGTGTATGTGGCCCTGGCTGACAACCACCACCAGGGCATCGTCCCCGTGCCTGCCAAGCTGGGCAATGGAGATGACCCCGCACGGAATCTTTACTGGGGGGCGACCTACGGGGTTAAGCGCTTCTTTTCCAGCAGCCCGGATTGGCAAACCGTCAACGCGCAGGATCCTGCCAAAGACAGCGTGCTCGAACGCTGCATCTTCAAGTACCGCAACGCTGAGGTGTTCATGGTGGCCGACGCCTACCAGGGCAGCCGCATTCGTGACGCCGTTGCGGACTTCCTTGACGCCGCCGGCGGAGGCCAGCCCCAGGAAATCACTTTGGAACAGCCTTCAAACCTGGTCTTGCACGCCGGCGGCGCCTCCAGCCTTGTCGCCTATATCGGTCACGATGGCCTCATGGATTTTCAGGCGGTTCTGCCCGCCCGCCACCGCGATCACGACCCGCCCTGGTCTATCGTGCTCGCCTGCGCTAGCAAAATGTTTTTTGGCCCGTATCTTCGCGAAGAGAAAGCCAGGCCGCTGCTTTGGACCACAGGTTTGATGGCCCCCGAGGCGTATACTCTCAAGGCCGCGCTGGATGGGTGGATCGCGAAGGAGACCCCGGAGCAGATTCGCTCCCGCGCTGCACGCGCCTACGACTATTACCAGAAGTGCGGGCTCAAAGCCGCCATGGCCTTGTTGGCAATCGGAGAGTGATGCGGCCTTACGGCTGTCATCCCTGGGCCGCGTCAGAGCTGGGCAACGAATGGGCCGCATGGACGGCATCGTTAGAAGGACGGCAGGCTTGGTTTTACGCGGAGAGCATCCATGAAGCGTTCGATTCTCGCTGTTCTGTTGCTCGCGGCTTCTATCGCTATCCTCGGAGCATGGAGACAGGCTTCCGATCGCGAACCCTCCCCGGCCGGGACCAAAACTCTCGGAGCACTCGAACAACAGCTTATTTCCTACGAGAAGTCCATGCCCGAAGCAGAGAAAAAGCGCGACTTGGATTTCTACAGGCGCACCCTAACCGATGATTTCGTTGCCGTCGGTACTGATGCCAAGCTTCATTCCAAGGACGAGATTCTGGAAGATCTTCGTTCCACCGAACTCGTCGAGTACCGCCCCTATAACGTTCAGGTCGTACAGCTGAACGATGGCGCCGCCGTCGTGACCTATGACGTCATCATCCAGATGTCCCGCTATGATGAAGACATCCCCCGTTACCAGCACATCAGTTCGATCTGGGTGAAGCAGGGTGACCTGTGGAAGCTGAAGTTTCAGCAGGCCACCGCAGCGCAATGAACGGAAAGATCTTGCGCGGGCGCCTGGCGTGCTGTCTGGTGGGAGAGATATTGGTTCAGACCTCCCTTGGCCTCTGGCCACGGAGACCCCGCCTTTTCTCGGCAGACCACGACCTCAACAAGCTTTTCTCCCCAGCCGTTTATAATCTCTGATTCGGCCCTGCGCCGTATTCCCGACCGGTGAAGGCGATCCTTTGCTCGACTTTCTAGGCGATCTGCGACGTACTCACATGTGTGGCGCCTTGCGCGCCACCGACGCGGGCAAGAAGGCGGTGCTTATGGGCTGGGTCAACCGCCGCCGTGATCTCGGCAGCATCATCTTCGTCGACATCCGCGACCGTTCCGGGGTCACCCAGGTCGTGGTGAGCGCCGAGGCCAGTCCCTCCGTCCACAAGAAGGCCGAACAGCTGAGAAACGAGTACGTCATCGCCGCCCTTGGCACCGTCAAGCTGCGCGATCCCGATACCATCAACAAGAACATTCCCACCGGCGAAGTAGAGCTGGTGGTGGAAGAACTGCGCCTCCTCAACGAGGCCAAGCAGCCGCCCTTCCTGCCCGGCGATACCGTCCTCCCCAACGAGGAAATACGCCTGAAGTACCGCTACATCGACCTGCGCCGCGACGTCATGCAGTTCAACATCGAGTTGCGTCACAAGATCGTCCTAGCTATCCGCGACTACCTCGCCTCCCAGGGGTTCGTCGAGATCGAGACGCCTTTCATGACGCGCTCGACACCGGAAGGCGCGCGCGATTACCTTGTCCCCAGCCGGGTGCAGCCCGGGAATTTCTACGCGCTCCCCCAATCGCCCCAGCTCTTCAAACAGATTCTGATGATCTCGGGCTTCGACAAGTATTTTCAGATCGTACGCTGCTTCCGCGACGAGGACCTGCGCGCCGACCGGCAACCCGAATTCACCCAGATCGACCTGGAAATGTCCTACCCTCAGCCCGAACGGGTGTGGGAGACGGTCGAGGGCTTCCTCGTTGCCGCCTTCCAGGCCGGCGGATACGAGATAAAAACGCCTTTCCCGCGGATGGACTACGACGAAGCGATCCGCCAGTACGGCAGCGACAAGCCTGACCTGCGCCTGTCCCCTCTGACCGATGCCCGCGACTGTTTGGCCGCCGGGGATTTCGAGCAACTGGCCATCAACAAAGAGCTCCCGGTGATCGCCATCTGCATCCCGAACGTCGGCGAACTCTCCCGCAAAGAACGCGACGACATCAAGCCGATGTTCGTCTCCAAGGCAGGCGCCCGCGTCTTTGAAGACTTCAAGCGCATCGAAAACAGGTTTCGAGAGGCTGCTGCCAGAATCCGTCAGAAAGCAGGCGCTGGTACGGGCGACCTGCTGGTGCTGGTGGCCGGCTCAGGGCAAACTGGCGGAGAGCCCCACCCCGGCAAACGCAAAGTGACGCCTGCCGAGCTCGCGGTCTATGCCTCGGCGGGCCTTCTGCGCGTGGCCCTAGCCCAGAAATACGCGGACCGTCACCGGCTGTTCCAGAAAGGGATCTTCCGCTTCCTCTGGGTGACGAACTTCCCCATGTTCGAATATGACGAGCAGGACCGCCGCTGGGTCGCAGCGCATCACCCCTTCACCTCGCCCCATGAAGAAGACATGGACAGGCTCGAGTCCGACCCGGGTATGGTGCGCGCCCTGGCCTACGACGTCGTGCTCAACGGTACCGAACTCGGCTCCGGTTCCATCCGTATTCACCGCCAGGATATCCAGCGCAAAATCTTCCATGCCCTGGGGATGACGGAAGAAGAAGCCAGGTCCCGCTTCGGATTTTTCCTCGAAGCTCTTGAATACGGCACGCCTCCACACGGCGGTATTGCCCTCGGCCTGGACCGCATTGCCATGATCCTCGCCGGTGCCGACAGCCTGCGCGAAGTCATTCCCTTCCCGAAAACTGCTGCTGCCAAGGACTTGATGGTCGACGCCCCCACCCCGGTGACCGACGCGCAGCTGAGAGAGCTGGGGATTGGCGTTATGAAGCGTTAGCGGAGTCTGGCGGAATCAACCGATCTCCGCGCCTCTGGTGTCAGCTGGTCAGACGATCTTCCGAGATCGGTTTCATGGGCCACAGGTCGAGAGATTGCAAAACCGCTGGGTCCGAGACCTCGACATGCAAAGGCCCCTTGGGAATGGTGTAGAGCCTCGCGGTGATCACGGTTCTTTGGTTGGCGAAGACCTCCAGCGCCGACCCGTCAAGAAACACTCGCAACGAGACCGGGGCCTGGGTTTGAAGCGCACCGCTGGTACCGTTCACCCGCAGCTCCGCGCCCGTCCTGCTGGGATCATAGGCGATCTCCGCAAACCGCTGGCCGTCTCCAGCGCACAAGCGCAGTTGAAAGTCGCAATGGGGGGCAAATTCGGCCTGCAGTTCGGCAGCAAGGTGGCTAATGCGAAGCGTGGTCAGGGCCTTTGCCCTGCTGCTTCGATTCCCACGCAAATCGCAGCCCGCGTGCTCTCCCCGCAGGGTTTCCACCGGGATCGCCACCGACATCTCGAGAACCCCATCGCTCGCCAGGCGAAGGCCTCGCGGCAATGACATCAGCCCGGCCCATCCTGCCGCACGGTAGTCGGCTTCCGGGCGCGTTTCCGGTATCCAGCCCCAGAGAATGCGGTTGCCATCCTTGTCGAGCATGGTCTTCGCCGCATAGTAAGCGCCGAAGTCGACCACTCCTTCTTTTTCCACGGTGAAGCTGCGGTCACGATACCTGCCCGTCTTCCAGAAGACCTTCCCCAGGGTGGCGAACAGAAGCACGTGGCGGTCACCAAGCGGAAAGAAATCGGGACACTCCCACATCTCTCCGTTGTCCACTGGATTGGCGGCCGGCCGTCCCGTGCCCCGGCCTGCGATGAGCGGGTGAAGATAGGCCCAGTGGCGAAGGTCCGGCGAGCGATAGAGAAGCACCGCGCCCCCCTCCCCCCTGATCCCCGATCCCAAAGCCAACAGCCAGTCCGTGCCCTCGCGCCAGACGCCGGGGTCGCGAAACCCGGTGATATCCAAGTCCTTCGGTGGCCACGCGATGATAGGTTCGGGCAGTTTGTGCCAGCTGCGGAGGGCACCGTCGTCCGAGGTCGCCAGGCACTGTACCTCGCGCCATTTGTGCCGGCCATCGTCAAGCGTAACCTCGGAGGGTGACGTAGGAGGCAGGACGCCGGTGTAAATGACGGTTGGCGTCTCCTCGTCCAGCACCGCACTGCCGCTGAACACTCCGTCCCGGTCGTAGCCGCTCGCAGTGGGCGCCAGCGCAATCGGTTCGTGCTTCCACCGGATCATATCCGGGCTGCTGGCGTGCGCCCAGTGCATCGATCCCCAAAACGCGCCGTTGGGGTTGTATTGGAAGAACATGTGGTAGCGGCCCTTGTAGAAGATAGGACCGTTGGGATCGTTCATCCAGTTGGCTGCGGGCAGCAGGTGGTATTGCGGGCGCAGGGGATCCGACGCGAGGCGGGTTTGGACGGTACACTGTTCCGACCACGAGCGCGGGTCCCACCCAAACCGGGCAGCGGCGGAGGCAATTCCCGCCTGGGCCAGAAAAGTGCGGCGTGAAATCGGGTGCATGGCGGCTTTCCCCAGCTTACCTGAGCCGACCTCTCAGTCGCATCCGGGTGGGGCAGCCCTTTCAGCGCTGCACCGGTGGAAAAATAGGGTAGCTTTCCGCCGCTGGGGTCACCGACGGTCCTCCTCACTTCCCTTTGCCTGTGGAGCGCTGATCTGCGAAACTCTCCACAGTCCTCCATGGGAAAGATCCACGTCCTCTCCGAAGCCGTTGCCAACAGGATCGCCGCCGGCGAGGTGGTCGAGCGTCCCGCCTCCGTGGTCAAAGAGTTGCTGGAAAATTCTCTCGACGCCGATTCCACCCGAATCCGCGTCAACGTCGAAGCTGGCGGGAAGAAGCTCATCGAAATGATCGACGATGGTAGCGGCATGATCCGCGACGACGCGCTACTTGCCTTTGAGCGCCATGCCACCTCTAAGCTGAGGAATGCCGAGGACTTGCTCAGCGTCGGAACTCTCGGCTTTCGTGGCGAGGCTTTACCGTCCATCGCGTCGGTCTCGCGGCTGCGCCTGGAAACCCGAGCCAGGGAAGAACCCTCGGGCACGATCGTGGAAATCAACGGCGGCAAGATTTTCAAAGTCGAAGAGGCTGGGCTGCCGTCCGGCACCTCTATCGTGGTGCGCGACCTATTCTTCAACACGCCCGCCCGCAAAAAATTCCTTAAGTCCGAGTCGACCGAACTTTCCCACATCGCGTCGCTGGTTACCCACTACGCTCTGGCACACCCCGGCAGGCACTTCGAGCTACACTCCACGACCAACGCCTTGCTGATTGCGCCCCCGGTCGCCGGGCACAGCGAGCGCGTTTACCAGGTCTTCGGGAAGCAAACGCTCGATCAGCTCATCCCTTTGGCCGCCCGGCAAAAACTTGAGCGGGTTGGTCTGCCTCAGCCGCCGCCCTGGCGCCGCTCAGAAGAAGACGGAGGGCCCAAAGATCCCGGCGAACTCCAGGTCCATGGCTTCGTTTCCAGGCCTGAGATTCAGAAGCTCAACCGTAACTCCATCTACATCTTCGTTAACCGCCGCCTCATTCGCGACCGTCTCATCCAGCACGCCATTGCCGAGGCTTACCGCAACATCCTCCCGCCTACGGTCTTTCCCGTGATACTGCTCTTCCTGGAGATGCCCAGCGCCGAAGTCGACGTCAATGTCCATCCTGCGAAGACCGAGGTCCGCTTCCGCCAGCCATCCCTCCTGCACGACTTCGTGCGTGACTCGATCCGGGCTGCGCTGCTCGAGGCCCGTCCGGTACCCCGGTTTGTCTCCGAGATCCACGCGCACCCCACTGCCCGCCCGTCGCTCGCTCCGGGGCCCGGTCCCGCTAGAACAGGAGACGCATGGCGTGCGCTCTACGAGCCAGCGAATTCAGGGGGCTTTGCCTGGCAACCGCAGGCGGTGCCGCCCATTACCGAGCACCTGCAATTCCACGAAAGCATCGCGGGGGAACGCAACGCTGTCCTCTCGGTGGTGCGCCCGCCGCAACTCGTGTCCGACGATGGTTGTACGCCCCAACTGCCCGACGCCCCCGAACCAGCCAGCCCGCTGGCTCCCTCGCTCGCCTCGCTCAAACCTCTGGGACAGATCTGCGAATCTTTCATCCTCGCTGTCAACCACGAAGGCCTCTGGATCGTCGATCAGCACGTTGCCCACGAACGGGTCCTGTTCGAGAGAGTCCTTAAGCAACGTGCCGCCAAGGGCGTGGAGAGCCAGCGCCTGCTGATGCCGCTGATTCTCGAGCTCAACCCTGCACAAAAGGTGGTCTTCTCCGAGATCTTCGATGAACTCGCGCGTAACGGCTTCGAAGCCGAACCCTTCGGTACGCACAGCGTGGCGGTAAAAGTGGCGCCCGCCGGGATCGAGGCCTCCCAGGTCGAGCACCTGCTGCATGAACTGCTCGAACAGCTGGCCCGCGAGAATCAGCGACTTAACCTGGATGTCATCCGCACGCGGATCGCCGCCTCTATCGCCTGCCACGCCGCCATCAAGGTCAACATGCCGCTGGAGCAGAACAAGATGGAGTGGCTGCTCGCCGAGCTGGCGAAGACGGAAGCGCCTATGACCTGCCCCCACGGCCGCCCCGTCGTGCTGCGTTATTCCATCCAGGACATTCAGAAGGCGTTCAAAAGGGTGTGAGGTTCGGACGGCATTCGTTCTTCAGCCGTCAGTTGTCGGGTGTCAAGTCAAACGTGAGAGGACGCTGCATCCTGCGTCCTGCAACCGCCCGCGACCGGCGCGCCGACGGACCCCTCGGGTCCGCAGCGGCGGCACGAAGCCCGAGGCCTAGACCCCGAGCCTGCTATGCTTAACTCACCCCGATGACGGAGCAGGAACTCCAACAGGCCCGGCTGCACAAGTGGCATCTCGATGGGCAGCCCGTGCGCACCCTCGAAGATGCGCGCTCGTTTATCGAGTCGGTCGGATTCTGTCTGCTCTATCCCATGCGCCCGCCGGTGCTGGTGCCGACGTTCGTAGGCAGCTTCGTGGGCGCCAATGAGCGGCTCCCCACCTGGCAGCACGCCTTCGCCGATCCGCGCGCGCAGGAGGCCCGGGACCTCATGGTGCGCCTGCTGCGCGAACGCACTGCGTACGAAGCCAATCTCTTCGAGGAAAACAACGCGTTTCTTGTATCGGCCGCGGTGTTTCCCTATTTCTACGCGCTGGTGGGCGAGCGCAATCCGAAGCACGCTCCCAAACCCGGCCCGCGTTCGGAGTATTCCCAGCTGGCCTTTGATGCCTTGGAGGTCATCCGCCGCGAGGGCCCGATCTCCAAACAGAAGCTCGGCGAAACGCTGGGCGGAAGTCTCTCGGGGCAGGCCCTTGATCGCGCCCTTTCCGAGCTCTGGTCCCGCCTGCGCATCACGCGCGTCGACTACAACCGCGACGTAGGTTCATTCTGGGATGTGCTGTACCGTTGGTCGCCGGATGCAGTCCGTGAGGGCATCGGCCTCTCCGTCGGGGAAGCGCTGAGCGCGCTGCTTTCCCAGTACCTGGAGTGCGTCGTTGCCGCCGACCAGGCCGAGGTGGAGGCTTTCTTCGGTATCTTTGTCTCCCGCTCGCGGGTGAGAGAGGCCATCAACGCGCTACTGGCCGCGAGGGAACTCAGCTTTGTGCATGTCGGAAGCCGCTCCCTGATCCAGATTGCTCCCCTGCGGACCGCGCCCCCGGCGAACCCCCAAAAAACGCCCAAGCGAACGGCAACCTCCGAACCGAAATGATCAGCGGGCCACCGTTGGTCTGGTGGTTTGCCGGGTCTGCTCTGAAGCAGGGAGAAGCACGTATTCCTCAGGTGAACCGATGCTCCAGCAGACAACCTGATTTCCGTAATCGTCTCCTTGGTGTCACGTCCGGTCTTTCATGCTTGATGGGTTTAAACCCTCGGGAGTGCATCAGTCTGTCGTTCCAGCCCGCGTGCACCTTCTGATAACCTAGATCGTTTTGGAGCCGCCTCGCATTGCGGCTGGCGTCTGGAATCGGGAAGTTGGTTGCCCAACAGCAGGCGACCCGATGAGTCGAGGCCTTACCTCATGGGCTAAATCCCGTTGACGGCTCGGTCGCAGCTGAAGCGCGCTCTTTCAAGGCGCCGTTACTGAAACCGATTTCGGACCCGGGAGGCTAGTACCGTGGTTCCGCCAAGATTCAGGCGGTGGAGGAACGAACATCTCGCCCGTGCAGCCGGGTGGGACGCCGGGTGCTCCATCAACACCGGTTGATCGGCCGCTCGACAATCTCGAGTTCGGTGTACGAGGGACACTGTGCCTGCACGCAAGCTGATCATCGCCATCGACGGTCCGGCTGGAGCGGGCAAGAGCACCATTGCGGCGCGCCTGGCGCGCAAGTTCGGCTACGTCAACCTGGAAAGCGGAGCCATGTACCGGGCCTTGGCCCTGAAAGCCATTGAGGGGGACGTTTCCTTCGACGACGAAGCCGCCTTGCGCAAACTGGCCGAGGGTTCTCGTATCGTACTCGAGCCAACCTTGACCGGCAACCGGGTGCTGCTCGACGGAAAGGACGTTTCTGCCCGCGTCCGCGAGCGCGACGTGACCGAAGCCGCATCCCGCGTGTCGGTCCATCCCCGGGTGCGGGAGTGGATGGTGGCTCGGCAACAGGAGATGGGGAATGACGGTGGCGTGGTCATGGAGGGACGGGACATCGGCACCAAGGTCTTTCCCGAAGCTGACCTGAAGATCTTCCTCGACGCCGACCCCGTCGTGCGCGAGCAGCGCCGCCTCGAGCAACAGCGGGCCAAGGGACCGTCAGCGGCTTCCATGGCTGGGGAATTGCGGGCGCGCGACCACCGCGACCGTACCCGCGCCATCTCACCCCTGGTCCCGGCGCCCGATGCGGTGATCATCGACTCCACCCGCCTGTCCGAGGATGAAGTCTTCCACCGGATTGAGGACTTGGCGAGAAAGAAACTCTCGCGGGGAAGGTAGGTCCATATGGATCGATCACCCCAACCGCCCTGTTTCAGACGGCTTAGTTCTCTGTCGGCTTGGTTGCGGAGCCAGGGAGCCTGGGTGGTTTAGGCGGAGCCGGGGGCCGGGGCGGAGCGGCAGGAGTGGCCGGCGTGGCCACGGTCGTGCTGGCTTTCTGGATCTCGATGGTGCCGTGTTCACTGTTCAACGCGATGTGACTTGCGCCGTTGCCCACGGTCCCGGTGATGGTTCCCTGGCTATCGCTGTTGTCGACCTTCAGTTCGGCGAAGTCCGACTGGGCCTCCCCGCCCCCGCCGCGCGTGCGGGCATCCACCTTGAATCCCGTTTTGTCGGGCAGGATCAGGGTGATATCGCCGCGGTTGTCGATCTGAACGTTGCCCACCGATTTAAACTGAACCTCGACCGGCGCGTTCTCATTCTCGATACGCACGTCCCCACTAACGCCCTCCAGGTTCACGTCCTTGGAGCGCGTGATCAGTCGGAAGGGGCCTGTGAGATTGTCAGCGCGCATGCTGCCTGACTCCATGCTCAGGTCCCCGTCCAGTCGGGTGAACTCCAAGTCGGTGCGCGCCGACTTGAAGCTGACTGCCTTCGCAATTTTCGAAAGGTTGACCGTCTGCATTTCCCCGTTCAGGCGCGAGGCTCCCTTGATATCCGACAGCGATACATGGTCAGCGCGCCCTCCCACGGTTACGTCCCCGGCGATCCCGGACACGCGGGCCGAGCTGCCGTTCAGGTCGAGGGTCAAGTTGGCGTTCACATCTTCGACGCTGACGTCACCCTTCTTAGCCGAGATCTCGACGGCGCCGTCGCGCCCGGTGACGCTGACGTCACCGTGCTGGGAAGAGATCGTAAGCGCGGACCTGCGCGGAATCGAAATATCTAGGTCGGTGGTGATGGGGTGGTCACCCGCGCCGGTGGTATTGGCGTTGATGGTGACCAGGTTGCCGCTCACGTTGAGCTGCGGCTTGGTCTGGTCGTTCCATCTGTCCGCTTCCTTCTGGCTCTCGGCGCAAATCTTCTTACGCAGGGTCACGCTTATACTCTCGTCATTGGAGACGTTCACATTCACGTCGCCGTGCTCGTCCAAGATCTTTACATTCGCCCCAGTGGGCAGATCCTGGCTGGTCAACCGGTCGTCATAATCGTAGTTGTGCCCCCAGAAACAGGATTGGTCCCCAAAATCCCAGTTGCTGACGCTGCGCTTTGCCTCCCCGGCGATGAGCCCCGAGACAATCAGCAGTACCACCAGAAAAACCCCTCCCGCGCCGAAGCCTGGGGCCGGCGCTCCCTCGCGCTGTGCCTGCCAGTATTCCAGCAGCTTGATCACGCCCCACAGGATGAGCAGCACCGGCCAGTACTGTGCAAACAGTTCGCCGACCCGGTGTATGGAGATGACATGCATCGTCCCCAGCAGACACACCACGCCCACGAGAATCAGGACGAAGGGGCCGGTCATCGAACGGCGGCGCCGCGGAGTGGTCGCCGGGCTAGACATGGTGCACCTCGCTCGAGGACGTGTCCGTCGGCGCTGGCTGGGTGGGCGCCGGGGCCGGCGGTGGAGGTGGGAGTTTGGGCGTGTCGGCGTGTCCGGCCGACGAGGCGTTGCTCTGCAGCAACTTCACCACCCCAATCGCCAGGATGATGGCCGGCCAGCTGCGCCCGAAGCTCACCGCGTCGAGGCTGTCGAGCAGGATCAGAACACCTACGGTAATGAGGATCGCCGGTCCCATGACGCTTTGCATCCGGCAACGATCGCATTCACACCTTGCTCCAGTAGGACCAAGCAGGCCCCAGCGCCGCACCAGAAGCCAGATCCCTAGCCCGACCAGAATAGTCGGCACGAAGAAGCGGGCGATGTCGAAACTGAAAACTCCAGCGGTATGCAGCAGGAAGAGAACGCCCAGAGCGATCAGCACGACCGCGGCCGTCGGCACGTTCTTGTGGGGGCGCCCTTCTCCGGCAGGAACCGCAGCGGCCGAGGCTACCGTCGGTGCTCCGGGATGAACTGTCGGCCCGAACATGCGCTCGAAGCCGAACGGATCCGGCACCGGCTGGCCCAATTCGATGGCGTGCGCCGTCTTGTAGGCGTCGAATACAAGGTAGAAGAAGTAGGCGAAAAACACCGGCACCATGATGGGGCCGAACCGCGACGCCATCCATATCAGGCAGATGAATGCGCCTACGTGGATGAAGCCCTTCATGAACTGGCCGTTGTACATGGCTCCCACACCGGGGATGAACCCCAGCACGGCCGCTAGGCCGGGACTGGGTAAGCGTTCCGCCACCCCGGTTCTGGCGGGTCTGCCGGGCTGCGCCGGGATTGGCGGGGGTAGGGCTTCGCCCATGCGCTCGGCCAGGCAGGACTCGCAGAAGATCGTTCCCCGGACGTCGTGGGCACAGACGGCGCACAGCGGCTTCCCGCAGGTGCGGCAATAGGCCACGGCTGCAGCATTGCTATGCGTGGCGCAATTCATACCAACCTCCTGAGCGTGGTCACCGACACGGCAGGTGGCTCGGGGAGGGAAGCCAGCACTGGCTGGTTTTCGTCCCGACTGTAGTTGCGCTCCTGTCTGGGCTCCGGGTTTCCACTCGTGTTGTTGTTCTTGCGCTGCCCTTCTTTCTGGCTGGGGGTGGGTTCAACCGGAGTCGTGGCTCGCTTGAAGTCCCGCACCCGCGATTCGATCTCATACACCAGGCGGACATTGTCGTAGTACTTCACCATCCGGCTGGTGGTGCTGTAGTAGGTCCGCCGCAATCCGTTCGGGCTCAGATCCAAGTGCCTTAAGTCCGTCGGCTTCACCCCGGCCACACTTAACGCAACGGACAGAGAGAAAAATGCCATGCCGAACGACATGGCAAAACGCGGTTGACGCACCGTGTGCCACACCGGGAAGGCCAGCGAATCTGCCCACTGGCGAATCCGCTCGTGCCACGGCGGCTGGCGCCGCGGAGACGTTGCCGTCTGCAGGCGGTAGCTGTCGATTCCGCTGGTCGCAGCCAGGACGTTGTTCACCAGGTTGGCCGGGGGCTCCACCTCCGTGAGCATCTTCAGCCAGTGCTGCCCCGCTTCCACCTCCGCCAACAGGGGGCCGCACTTGACACATGCGCGGGCATGGGCTCGGAAGTCGGCTTCCTGCGCCCCGGACAGCTTCCCATCGAGGGCGTCTGTCAGCCGAGCTTCGAACTCGCTGCACTGCATACTGTTGTGGCTTTCACCTGGCATCACATCACCTGCCTATATGTACGTTGTAAGAGGCGCGCTAGTTCCGCCCGCCCCCTATTTATTCTGGACTTAACCGTGCCTTCGGGAACCTTCAGGACGGCTGCAATCTCCCGGTAGTCCATATCCTGTAAATCCCGTAGAATCACCGCCTCCCGCAACTCTGGGGACAACTTCTGCAAGGCTCCGTGGATGGCATCGCGGGCTTCGCGACTCTGTACCCGGGCGTCGGGACCAAGCCCCTTGTGCTCGATCCGCTCGCTCAACGGTAGCGCCTCCTCGTGCTCGGAGGGAGCTGCGTCCAGCGAGTCGGTTATCCGATCCTGCTTGTGCTTCCGGAAGTGGTCTACCAGTAGGTTCCGGGTAACGGTCGTGACCCAGGTCATGAACCCGCCCCGCTCCAGGTCGTAGGAGCTGAGAGTGCGGAAGACCTTGATGAAGACCTCCTGGGTCAGATCCTGGGCATCGTCGGCGGAACCGGCGAACCGGTAGCAAATGTTAAAGATCCGCCGGTGGTAGCGTTGGACGATCTCCTCCCAGGCCGCCGCGTCGCCGCCCAGGCAGCGCCGGACCAGACTGTGGACGACCTGGAGATCTTCCAACCCGCACTCCCCGAACCCCTGGTTTTTCGCCGGAAGATCCGCCGGTACACCGCACCCCTGCTACCGGCACACCCCCAAGCTTCAGGTCACAAAACCACTGATGTCGCAAAAGTTCGTGCTGACCTAGCCATTATGAGGGATGGAATTGTATCAGCGATGGAAAGCACGGGCGAAGACGTGGCGAAGAGTTCCAAATTAGACCTCAGGAGTTTCGCCTTCCGAACCTTAGGACGTCAAACTTGAACCCAACCCCGCCTCGGCATCAACTGCCGGAGGCGAGGACGCCGGCGCTGGCCAGCGGCCCGCTACTCGCTGGTGAAGTAGTCCACCGTCACAGGATTCTCGAATAGCGAATAGTCGCGGGTAACCACCGTGATACCGCCATCCGTTACGAAGTAGCGTTGCCGGTCGGCCTCGGCGTCGTAGCCGATCGTCGTCCCCTCGGGAATATGCACGTCGCGGTCAATGATGGCGCGCTGGATGCGGCAGTGCCTGCCGACGTTGACGTGGGAGAACAGGATGCTCGATTCGATCTCGCTGTAGGAGTTCACCCGCACGTCGGGCGAGAGTACGCAATTCTTGACCGTGCCGCCGGAGATGATGCAGCCCGCGGAAACGATGGAATCGAGCGCGCTTCCGGTCCGTCCCGGCTCGGCGAACACGAACTTGGCCGGTGGGTACTGGCGCTGGTGGGTGCGGATGGGCCAGTGCTCGTCATACAGGTTGAACACCGGCGACACCGAGACGATATCCATGTTGGCTTCGTAGAACGCTTCCAGCGTCCCCACGTCCCGCCAGTACAGCGCCTCCTTTTTGTTCTCATCGAGGAAGTCGTAAGCGTACACCCGGTACTCGTCTACCATACGGGGGAGGATGTTCTTGCCGAAGTCATGGCTGGATTGGGGATCTTCGGCGTCCTTGAGCAGCACCGGGATCAGCACGTCCGTGTTGAAGAGGTAGATCCCCATGGAGGCCGAGACCTTCTCCGGGTTCCACGGCGAGCGCAGGCTGGTTTCCTTGGGTTTCTCTTGGAAGCCGTTGACGCGGTAGTCGTGATCGATATCAACCACTCCAAACCGCGCACACTCGTCCGGACTGATCTGGATGGTGGCCAGCGTCACATCCGCCGCAGAGTGCTGGTGCTGGTCCAGCATCTTGCCGTAATCCATCTTGTAGATGTGATCTCCGGCGAGGATCAGCACGTGTTTGGGCTGCTCGGAACCGATTGAGTAGATGTTCTGGTAGACCGCGTCGGCCGTGCCCATGTACCAGTTCTCGCTGACCCGTTTCATGGGCGGCAGAATTTCGACGAACTCGCCCATCTCGCGCGCCACAATGTTCCAGCCCTCGCGGATGTGGCGGTTCAGCGATAATGCCTTGTACTGAGTGAGGATGTACACCCGGCGCAGATCGGAGTTGATGCAGTTGGAGAGGGTAATATCGATGATGCGGTAGATGCCGCCAAAGGTTACTGCCGGTTTTGCCCGGTCCCGGGTGAGCGGATACAGGCGCTCACCGGCGCCTCCAGCCAGCAGCACTCCCAGCGTATCTTTCATCCGATTTCCCGGTCCCCAGTACGGGTGCGGCGCGCGGCCGCCGGCTCCGCCGATCGTCCGTGTATCGGCGCCGGGGAATGTTAGATGGTAGCACAGCGAGGCAAGCACGCGGCCCGCCCGCGAGGGTCGATCAAACCATGCATGTTGCGGGCGAACGGCAGGGCTACGGGCGGTACCCGGCAGAAAGCACAAACACCCGAGGCGAAGGGCTTAGCCCAAATCTTCGTCAATCTTGATGCGCAGTGACTTCAGGAATTTCAGGTCCTGATCGTTGATCTTGAATTCCGGGTTGGTGGTAAGAGTGGTGACCAGCGAAGTCTTGTCCGGGGATTTTTCGCCTTGTTTGCTGACGCCTATGGTGGCTTCCAGCACCAGGAAAATGTCGTATCCTCCTTCTTTAATGCGGGCTACCACCTCCGCGATCTGATCGGAGTCGGCCAGGGATTCGTTGATTGCTTCCCCCAGCTCCTTCATGAGTTGCTTCAATTGCTGATCCACGAAGCCCCCCGGGTGCCGAACAATAGCACAAACAGCGATAATATGCCTTCCCGCCTCCGCAATTGTAACCCCGAACATTGATAAAATCGACCCGTGCCTGAACTCACTCTAACGCGCAAGCTTGGCATTTTGGCCCGGGTTGCAGCCCGGCAGGCGGGGCGCAGCCGCACCCTGGCCGCTTTAACCGGCGCGGGACGGGCTACGGCACGCCGTTTTGGATACGTCCTCCACCAACTTTGGCTAGAGGTAACCGGCTTTGTTTTCCTCGCGATAGCGGGCATCGGTGGCATGGCGCTGAGCCGTGAGTACGGCAAGTTTGCCAGCGGCAAGCAGGGACCGGGGCGCATGCTCATTGCCGTGGTTTTCTGCCTGACCTTTGCCTACTTTGGGCTGAACTCGTTTTGGCGCGTGCGCCGGAAGAGACGAGGCTAACCACGGCAAGGCCTGGCCCTCGTTCCGCCGTGTTTTCGGTGGTTGAGTTCTTATGAAAGAAAAACTCCACACCGCGGCTCCCGCGAAACCCCAGGCGGATACGCCTGACCCGCAGACTTCGTCCCACATTCCGGTCCGCCTGCTCTACACCCCGGCTGACCTCACAGACTGGAACCAGGAAAAGGAAGTTGGATACCCCGGCGAGTACCCCTTTACCCGGGGTGTGCAACCTACGATGTACCGAGGGCGTCTGTGGACCATGCGGCAGTATGCTGGCATGGGCGACGCTGAGGAGTCCAACCGGCGCTACCAGTATCTGCTTGCCAACGGCATCACCGGGCTGTCCGTCGCGTTTGACCTCCCTACTCAGATCGGCCTGGACTCGGACAACCCTCTGGCTGTGGGTGAGGTGGGCAAAGTAGGCGTCGCGATCGACTCCATCGAGGACATGCAGAGGCTCTTCGATGGCATCGACCTGACGAAAATCTCGACTTCGATGACCATCAATGCGACGGCGTCGATCCTGCTGGCACTGTACGCGGCGGTAGCGAAACGGCAGGGCGCGGAGATTCACAAGCTCTCCGGCACGGTGCAGAACGATGTCCTCAAGGAGTACATCGCGCGCGGCACCTACATCTATCCACCACAGCAGGCCATGCGCATCATCACCGACCTGTTCGCCTGGGCGAACGAGAACATGCCGGAGTGGAACACGATTTCCATTTCCGGCTACCACATGCGCGAGGCCGGTTCAACCGCGGTGCAGGAAGTCGCCTTCACCCTGGGCAACGGGATGGCGTACGTGCAGGCGGCCATCGATAAGGGGCTGGACGTGGACAGGTTTGCGCCGCGCCTGTCCTTTTTCTTCAACGCCCACAGCAATTTCCTGGAGGAGGTAGCCAAGTTTCGCGCTGCCCGGCGCATGTGGGCGCGCATCATGCGGGAACACTTCGGGGCGAAGAACCCGCGTTCCTGGATGCTGCGTTTTCACACCCAGACAGCGGGTTCTACGCTGACCGCCCAGCAGCCCGAAAACAACATCGTGCGCACCGCTCTGCAGGCGCTGGCGGCCGTGCTGGGCGGAACGCAATCGCTGCACAGCAACTCCTTCGACGAGGCGCTGGCGCTGCCTACCGAACAGTCGGCGCGGATCGCTTTGCGCACGCAGCAGATCATCGGCTACGAGTCCGGGGTGGCGCAGACGGTCGACCCGCTGGCCGGGTCGTACTATGTCGAAAGCCTGACCAACGAGATCGAGAAGCGCGCCGCCGAATACCTGGGCAAGATCGAGGTGATGGGTGGAATGCTCAGGGCGATCGAGCGCGGCTACGTGCAGCAAGAGATCCAGAACGCCGCGTACGAGTACCAGCGGGCGGTGGACCGGGGTGAGGTGACGGTGGTGGGTGTCAACCGCTTTGAGATGGAGGAAGAGAAGCCGATCCCAATTCAGCGAATTGACGAGGCGCTCGAACCCAAGCAGGTGGAGCGGTTGCGGGCGTTGCGGGCACGGCGTGACATGGCGTCGTGGCAGGCGGCACTGCGGGCCGTAGAAGAGGCGGCGCGCTCGGGGGCGAACCTGATGCCGTGCATTCTGGCGGCGGTGGAAGCGAACGCCACCGTGGGCGAGATTTCCGACACCATGCGGCGGGTCTTCGGGGAGTACAAGGAAGCGGTGGTGATGTAGATCCAGTCGTCGCTCGTCAGCGGTCAGCCTGGAGATTCATTCCAACCCTGGGAAACATCAGGGCTGGCCCTCCGCCAGCCCTAACTCGATTCGTGATTAGCGCCGCTCCGGGCCGTGGCCTCGATCGGAACGGCCCTCGTTTTCCTGCTGAGGAGCATTCTCGTGCGGACGAGCATTATCCGGACGGAAGTCGTTCGGGTGCGGTGAGCCGTGTGGAGAGTTGTATTCCGGCTGGGGAGCGCGGCCTCCGTGCATTCCCTCCGGTGGCGCGGAGTGCTCGTCGTAGCGCACAGAATTCTCCGGACGCGGCACCGAGTGATTCTCGGCATGACCATAGGGCCCTCCGCTCGAGCTGGCTGGTACGACCCTCGGCCCGCGGAATTCTCCGGGCCGGGCCGTGGCCGCAATGGCGGGCCGTCCGTGGTTCTCGGTCGCCAGCAAAGCCCGGTTGCCACCCGCGGTTTGCTCGTGCTGTCTCTGCATGGGGGTAGGCTCGAAATGGCGTTCGCGGGCGGCGGTTTCCTGTTCCCGCGTAGCCTGTGCCCGGATTCCGCCGGGGCCTCCGTTGTAGCTGACCCGGTTCACGGTTACATTGTTGATCACGGTTTTGTTGTAAATATGAACATTGGTAATGGTGACGTTGTTCACGCTGCGGTTATAGAAGAAGTGCGATCCTCCCCAGTATCCGCCCTCATAGCCGGCTCCGAAGTAACCGAACCCGTAGTTCACCCCGCCGTAAAAGCCGATGTGCGGTCCCCAATAGCCCGCATGCCAGACATAAACGCCGTTGCCCCAGCCCCAGTAGCCGGGCGTCCAGAGCAGGCCAACTGTGGGCGGCATCACCCACGTTCCCGGCACCCAGTAGTAGCCGGCCGGACCGTAGGCCCAGTAGCCGGGCGTCCAGATGTAGCCGTCGCCGGGACAGGGCGGCTGCGCATAAACGGGCAGCACCGGCGGGGCGATCGTCACCGAGACGAAAACTCCCGCGACCGATAAGGCAGGTATGGCCAGGATCAGAAGCGCGAGCGAGAAGTGACGAACCAAACTAAGAATTCGCATTGTTTCCTCCTGCCCATTCGTCCTTGGCCTCGTCAACACCAGATTCTCGCGGCCAGGCGGATGCAAAGGGAAGTTGGGCCAAAATGTCTACCCAGATCGTGGGACCTCCCTGGTGTGTACAAACCCATCTTTGGGAGAAGTGTTGCTGGGCGCGCGGTGTGCTGATTTTAAGTCGCTAACGTGGCGGTCCTGGGCGGAAACCACACCCGGCCGGTTACGTGAGTAACCGTCCGGGGTCGTTCAGAACGCTTGGTTCTTGGTGAAACCGGGCCATGGTGCTACAGCGGCCGACCAATCGTCGCCAGCACTTCTATAGCGGAGGGGGCGAGCGGGCTACGTCCAGTACGCTTCGAATCCCGGGCAAAGGCACAGCGGATGGGGTCTGTTTACGTTATACGACCGGGTACCTTCCTCCAAGGCCCTGCGCGACTCGAGACCCTTCCCGCGTCAAGCGGTACTCCCCAGGCCTGCTCCTTACCATCAGGCCGAGATCGACCAGTGACCGCAAGGTATCGCCGACGCTGGCGAGAAGCGAATCCTTGTTTGATTCCTTCAGGGTGTCGCCCAGCTCGACCAGGGCGGCATAGGCAGTCGTCGAAAGGCAAGTTCCGCCGTTCATTTGAGCCCGAATCAGGATTGCCTCCTGTGGCTTGTTGAGTCCGCGTTCCATGGGTTCCTCTAGAGATGATATTGCGAACTATTCTTGTGACCACTTCGGTGGCGTCGCACACATTTCTGACAGAAAAATTATACGCTCGGGAGTGTGTTGGACACGTCGCTCCCAAGCCGTCCAGGTGTGCGTCGACCTTCTCAGCGGTGCGAGAACCTGACATCACAAACTTCGACCTGTCCATGATTCCTCCCTGCACAAGACATACGCGCCCTCAAATTCCGCGACGGCAAATGTTCGCGGTAGTGCCCTGTACCCAGCCGCGTTCGGGGGTGTCCCGCCACGCCAGAGCCGCACGATCTGCATCTTCCGAGGGTTGGGAGGTCCAGGCATCTCAGCCACCCTGTTTGACCGGTCTTGCTGGCAGCGCTGGACAAGGCGCGCGGCCCCTGGACAAAAAGCGTGGACTGACTATCCTGTTGGCCGCGAAGGAGAGTGGTTGATGAAACGCGTTCTGGCTGTATTCTGCCTGCCCCTGCTGGCAGCCTGGCTGATCCCGGTTGCCGCGCAAGTGAATCCCTACAAGGAGGGTATTCCGGGGGTCACCGGATATCGCTCCGAAGTGTTGTCGGAGGTGATTGTTCAGGAAGACAAGCTGACTCGCCTTGCGGATGCCATTCCAGCGGAAAAGTACACGTGGCGTCCTTCCCCCGATGTACGCTCGTTCGCTGAGGTGTTTCTGCACATCTCCGCGGCCAACTACAACCTTTACAAGCTCGTGGGCACGCCTCCTCCGGCGGGGCTGGATGTGAAGGACCTGGAGAAATCCACCACTGACAAGGCAAAGGTGGTTGCCACCTTGAAAGATTCCTATGCTCACGCCCAGAGAGCCATTCGCGCTATGCCCGACACCGATCTGGACAAGAGCCTCGACTGGTTTGGGGGAAAAAACAGCGAGCGTGGTGTGTTGCTCTTCATCGTGCGTCATGGCGCCGAGCACCTGGGCCAATCGATCGCCTATGCCCGGTTCATCGGCGTGGTTCCACCTTGGACCGAGGACGCGCGGGGGAAAGCCCAGGAGAAGCAGACGCCTGCGGCAAAGGACAAACAGTAGGTTCCAGAGCCCCGCGAGATCCGGGAGGACCGAGTCCCAGATTTCGAACACCTTCGGACGATCTGCCGATAAGGTACGGTGGCGGGCCGGGTAGCGTCGGAGGGAGAAACCAAGCTCAAGGGAGAGATTGGACAACCGTTGGTGGTGCGGGAACCGGCGGCCGGATTTCACCTTCGGCCGGTTCAGGCGCTCCCTTTCAGGGTGTCGGCCAAGAATCTACTCAGAGATCTTGTAGTCGCAGGCAGCGCGGCAGGCTTCGCAGTAGTAGAGTCCGTCCACCCAGAGGCGGACGTCCAACTGCCCCTGGCAGAGCACACAGTACCTCTCGCACTCGCATCTGTGTTCGGGCTGCTCGCACTGGCTGCACAGAACTATGGTCTTAGTGCCCATAGCGGGACTCTATTCTTTTCTCGAGCGCAGAGGAATGTGCCCTTGGTAACCGCCGCGCCGGCCATGGGGCGCTGCCATGGCCCTCCTGCCCATGCCAAGAGGGGAACACCCGAGAAACCGGGCGGAGGGGCGGGAGCCTCGGTTGCTGGCCGTAACAGCTGCGTGTTAGGGTTATGTGTTTCACTATCTCAGCAGCCCAGCCTCGAGGAGTCCGTTTGCCTGCTGTCGACGTGCCGACCATCCGCAAGACCGTGCTGAATGCCGTCCATCGCCAGATGGGGGCGAAGATGGTCGAGTTCAACGGCTGGGAAATGCCCGTCGAATATCCCGCGGCGGGCGGCATTGTGGCCGAGCACATGGCGGTGCGGACCGGCGTGGGAGTTTTCGACGTCAGCCACATGGGCGATATCCGGCTGTCGGGGCCGGGAGCGCTGCCCGCGGTCGAACATATCTCCATGAACGATGCGGCGCGGCTCGCGGTGGGGCAGGCGCAGTATTCGGCGATGCTCTATCCGCAGGGCACGTTTGTCGACGACGTGATCGTGCACCGGCTGGGCGAGGATGATTATCTGCTGGTGATTAACGCCGGGACGCGGGAAAAGGATTTCAACTGGGTGCATGACCACACTCGCGAGTTCGACTGCCGCGTCACCAATCTCTCTGACGACTTCACCCAGATCGCAATCCAGGGTCGCAAGGCGGTGGATTTGCTGCAGAAATTGACCGACGTCGATCTGTCGGCGGTAAAGGTTTACTGGCTGACCCGGGGTACCGTGTGCGGGCTGAAGAATATCCTGATCGCACGCACAGGATATACCGGAGAAGATGGCTTTGAGGTCTATGTTCCTTCCGACGAATCCACCAGCACACGGGTCTGGAGGGAAGTGCTGGCTGCGGGCAAGGAGTTCGGAGCCCTTCCCTGCGGCCTGGGCGCCCGCAACACGCTACGACTCGAAGCCAAGCTCCCACTTTACGGACACGAGATCTCGGATACCATCAATGTCTGGGAGGCGGGACTCGATCGTTTCTGTAAGACGCAGAAGCCCGAATTCATCGGGCAAGATGCCTTGGAGAGAGCGCGGGCCGCAGGTCTGAAGCGCACACTCGTTGGTCTGGAGATGGTGGACCGCGGCATTGCCCGCGACGGATACAAAGTGCGGGACGAGGCGGGGCATGAGATCGGCTACGTCACCAGCGGGTCGCCGGCGCCGTTCCTGAAAAAGAACATTGCGCTGGCCTATGTTCCGCCGGAACATTCGGCGGTGGCTTCGCTTGTGAAGGTGGAGATCCGCGGGCAGGCGCTAACGGCGCAGGTGGTGTCAACGCCGTTTTACAAGCGGCCGAAGAAAACCGGATGCCAAACACGGCGCGAATAGCCGGAAACCGGGAGCCCAGGAGCTAGAAGCTGCATGTCCTATCCAACCGACCTGAAGTACACGAAGGAGCACGAGTGGATCAAAGTCGACGGGTCGACCGCGACCATCGGCATCACGCACTACGCCCAGGAGTCGCTGGGTGACATTGTTTTCGTCGAACTGCCCCAGCCCGGAGCCCAGATCACTGCGGGCAAGACCTTCGGCACGGTAGAGTCGGTAAAGGCGGTGTCGGATCTGTACGCCCCGGCTTCCGGCACCGTGGCCGAAGTCAACGGAGAACTGGCCACGGCTCCGGAGAAAATTAACAGCGATGCGAACCACACCTGGATGGTGAAGATCAACCTTAAGGATCCGTCCGAGGTCAAGGCACTTCTTTCCGCCCTCGACTATGAAAAATTCGTGAGCGAAGAAGCAGGACACTAGGATCTTCCATTGCCAATGGCCAATTTTCAAGGGAACCTCCGCGTGCATCCAAGGTTCCGGCAATTGGCACTAGGCAATGGGAGATCGCAGCCCGGGGCGCGTGGTTCGCCGATCCCCAAGGTCGTTTCGAACACTAAGCGATTTTCATGAGATATCTTCCCAAGTCTCCCGCCGATCGCCAGGCCCTGCTCAAGGCACTTGGTTTGGGTTCGATCGATGATTTGTTCGCGCCCATCCCGACCCAGCACCGCCTCACCGGTGACCTCGAAGTTCCCCGGGCGATGGCGGAGTCGGAAATCGTCGACTGGTTCCGGCAACGCTCCCGGGAGAACGGGGCGGAGTACACCAGTTTTCTAGGCGCCGGCGCTTATCTGCATTATCGTCCGGTAATCATCGATTCGTTAATCTCGCGGGGCGAGTTCCTCACCGCCTACACGCCCTATCAGGCGGAGATCTCCCAGGGGACGCTGCAGGCTATCTTCGAATTCCAGACCATGATCGCGGAGCTTACCGGCATGGAAGTGGCCAACGCTTCCATGTATGACGGCTCGACGGCGGTTGCCGAGGCCGTGATGATGGCGTCGCGCGTCACCGGGCGCCGCTCGGTTGTGATCGCGCGCAGTTTGCATCCCGAGTACCGGGAGGTATTGACCACTTATGCCTCGCACCAGGGGATGCCGATGGGTACCGTCAGCTTCACGGATGCGGGGCGATTGGAACTGAAGGAACTCGAACAGGCGGTCGGCAGCGAGACGGCTTGCGTCCTGATTCAATCGCCAAATTTCTTCGGGACGATCGAGGAGGTGGCGACCATCGCGGAGATCGCGCACAAGCACGGGGCCTTGCTGGTGGTTTCGATTGCCGAGGCCGTTTCTCTGGGCGTCATCGAGCCGCCGCGACAGGCGGATATCGTGGCCATGGAGGCGCAGTCGTTTGGCGTGCCCCTGGGCTTCGGGGGCCCGTATTGCGGAGTGATCGCCACCCGCGGGCAGTTCGTCCGGCAGATGCCGGGCCGGCTCGCGGGCCAGACCACGGACCGCAACGGCAAACGCGGCTTCGTGCTCACCTTGGCTACTCGCGAGCAACACATACGACGCGAGAAGGCTACCTCCAACATCTGCACCAACCAGGCGCTGGTGGCCCTGATGGTGAACATTTTCATGACGGTCTACGGAAAAGTGGGCCTCAGCAAACTGGCGAAGCACAATCTGGCCAAAGCCGCCTATGCTGCGGGCCAGTTCGGCCGGCATGCGCGCATCTTGTTTGCCGGGGCGCCGCGCTTTAACGAGTTCGTGGTGCAGAGCAGCGAAGATCCCTACGTGATCAACAGCCGGCTGCTGGGACACAAGATCGTAGGCGGCCTGCCGCTGAAGAAGTTTTATCCCGAGCTGGGCAACGCCGCGCTGTGGTGCTGCACTGAGATGACCGCGCGCACCGCCATCGATACTGCGGTCGGCATGCTGGCCGAGAGCGAAGCCGAAGAGCCCTCGGGGGAACAGGCCGTCCAAGAGGTGGCGCGATGAGGCACATGACCCGCAAGGCCACCCGCCACGTCAACCAGAATGAAGGTTTGATCTTCGAGAAGTCGTCTCCGGGGAAGGGAGCGTGGAAATTGCCTCCCCTCGATGTGCCCGAGGTCGACGCCGCCAAGCTGCTGGGCTCCGTCGAACGCAAAGATCTCGGCCTCATGCCCGAGGTCAGCGAGATCGAGATCATCCGCCACTTCACGCGCCTCTCCACCTGGAACTACGCAATCGATCTCGGGATGTATCCCCTGGGCTCGTGCACCATGAAGTACAACCCGCGGGTCAACGAAGTGGTCGCGCGCATGGAGGGGCTGGCCAATGGCCATCCTTACCAGCCGGAAAGGATCTCCCAGGGCGCCCTGCGCATTCTTAAGACGCTGAGCGAGTGTCTGTTGGAAATCACCGGCATGGATGCGATCACATTGCAGCCCGCCGCGGGCGCGCACGGCGAATTGACGGGGCTGCTCATGGTGCGGGCGTTTCATCAAGCCCGAGGAAATCCCCGTAAGAAGATCCTTATCCCGGACTCAGCCCACGGGACCAACCCTGCGACTGCCGCCATGGTTGGTTACTCGGTTGAGAATCTGAAGTCGAATGACCGGGGCATGGTGGACATCGCGGCGCTGGAAGCACAGGTGAACGGCGACGTCGGCGCGCTGATGTTGACCAACCCCAATACGCTGGGTGTCTTCGAGCAGGAGATCGACGAGATCGTCAAGATCGTTCACGCCAAGGGGGCCTTGCTCTACATGGACGGCGCCAACATGAACGCGCTGGTCGGCAAAGTCCGCCCCGGCGATGTGGGTGTCGACCTGATGCACCTCAACCTGCACAAGACGTTCTCCACGCCTCACGGTGGCGGCGGCCCCGGCTCTGGCCCAGTGGCGGTGCAGCAGGCACTGGAGCCCTTCCTTCCCAGGCCGGTGGTGATCACCAAGCCTGACGGCACGCTCGCCTTCGACTACAACCGTCCGCAGTCGGTGGGGCGCGTGCGCGCCTTCTACGGCAATTTTGGAATGTTTATCCGGGCTCTGGCCTACATCCAGGCTAATGGTCCCGACGGCCTGCGCCAGACCACCGAAGACGCGGTCCTGAACGCGAATTACATCCGCAAAGGGCTCGAGGGTGTCTATGATCTGCCCTATGCCACACCCACCATGCACGAAGTCGTATTCAGCGACAAACTGCAGGCGAAGAAGGGCGTGCGTACCATGGACATCGCCAAGCGCCTCATCGACTACGGCTTCCATCCCTACACGACAGCGTTCCCGCTGATCGTGCCCGGGGCGCTGATGATCGAGCCCACCGAGAGCGAGAGCCGGGAGGAGTTGGACCTCTTCATCGAGGCGATGAAATCAATCGCGGAAGAAGTGGAAGAAGATCCGAAGACAGTCTTGGACGCGCCGCACAGCACGCGGGTATCACGCCTCGACGAAACGGCGGCGGCGCGCAAACCGGTGCTGCGCTGGAGGCCGCAAGAAGGAGATTAGCCGCAGGGGGGGCACCGGGAACTTACAACCTCCAAGTGCCAACGGACTGCATGGATTTGCGCCGCGCCAGTCAGCATGTTTCCGGTCGTTGGGGGTATTCAGAAAGGCACAGACCGCCAAAGACACGGAGAGAGACGGAACTTGACTTGTGCCCGGGGCAAGGTAAACCGAACCGACCGGTCCGGTGGGCCGAATTGGCAATGGAAATCCCTCCTGCGCCCACTGTGGTCAGAAGGGTTTATTTCTTCTCCGAAATCTCGATCGTCGCCCGTGTATTCTCCCAATCCAGGTACATGTGGCAGCCGCTGCCCATCTCGTGGAAGGAGATGGTGAAGTCCTCAACCGGTGCCGCGGTCTTGGAGACGCTCATGTCGTAGCGTCCGAGTTCGTCGCTCTCATACTTGTAGGGGATGCCCCATTCGCCGGTCTTCTTGTTGAGGATGAGAGTCCACTTGTCCTGGTTGGGAATCGTGAAAATCGTGTAGTTGCCGGCGGGCACGTCTTTGCCCTCCATAGTGAGGTTGGCACCGGTCACAAAGGTCGTCGCCTCGTTGGCGCCGGTGCGCCAGACCTCGCCATAGGGAACCAGTCCGCCGTAAATCTTGCGGCCCTTGGCCCGTGGGCTGGAGTAATCCACCTTGATCGTCTTGCCGTCGGAGAACTTGCACTCCGCGCTGGCAGCCGGACTGGGACGCTGCTTGCCGCCCGTCTGCCCGGCCGCGAATATCGGAAGGGCTAAGAAGGTACACAGCAGGACTGCAACACGCTTCTGCATGCGATTCTCCTCGTGAGTATTCAGCACTCAGCCGTTAGACGTTCGAGATCTGATCCAGTGATCGCGCCCAATCTCAGAGCCGATTGCTGAAAGCTGAGTGTTGCCTCGGCGCCGCCATTATCCACCCTCGACCGCCCAGGATACAATCACCCCATGCCCGTATTTGACGAGAAGCAGGAAGAACTCGAACACTTCGAGACCATGATGGGCGTGCCGCGCGGGCGGCTAGCCGTCACCATGGACATGATCACCGATGCCATGGCCCTGGTCGGCCAGCACGGCGTCTATTGCCAGAGCCAGCGCTGGCCCGGCCAACCCGTGCTCGATATTCAGATCATCATGAAGGATCTAACCGGAGCGAAAGAGCTGATTCAGAGCGTGATGGAGGAGTTGAAGAAGAGGAATTGAGTAGGTAACCCTCCCATATGCCTAGATCGGATTGGTTGGCCAGACCCCTAATAGTCTACAGAACTAACAGTCTTCAGAACTCGGGCCTGGCCGGATAGTCCACAATAATCGCCCGCCCGTCGGTCAGAGCTTTGGCTGAGTGCCGCACACCAGCCGGCACGATGGCAACCACGCCCGCTCGAGCGATCTGGGACACGCCCTCGATGGTTACCTCGAGCTCGCCCTCGATCACCTCGTAGACTTCTTCCTGAGGATGGAAATGCTCGTGAATGGATGCGCCCCGCACGAAGTCGTAATGTGCGAAAGTCATGCTCGGCGAGTGGAAATGGCGCCCACGCCAACCCGGCAAGCGCTCGATAACACGAAGGTTGCTGACGTCCACAAATGGCATAGGAACCCCGCTGCGGGACGCATGCTAGCATAGCTGGTGTTCGTTCGGTCCGAACCCCAGGCGCAGCGCGACCGTGGCTTTCATCCGTTTACGCGTGGTTGACTGCCTTCAGAGCGCAGACCACGATCCTACGGCTTCACCGTCACCATCACCACGCCGTGCGACGCCACCTTCGCCGCGAAGTTTCCCGTGAACTTGCCCAGGTCTTTCCCCTGCCATAAGTCGCGCACGGCTGCGCTCAGGTGCGCGGGGTAGCCGAGATCCTCCCACTTCGCCGTAATCACCTGCTCCTCCGCGCCGCGATTGAACAGGAGCACGGCGCGATCCCCCCCGGCGATCGGCCGCGCCCAAACTTCCAGGTCGTCGTCCTTCCACACCCGCCTGGCCTGGCGGCCCAGGGCATCCTGATCGACCGCGATCACTTCTTTATTGGTCAGGATGTCGCGAATCTCTGGGGTCATGTTCCGCAGGTCGTTGCCGGCGACAAGCGGCGCCGCCAGCATGGCCCACAGGCTGAAATGCGACCGGTACTCTGTCGTGGTCATGCCGCCGTTGCCCACTTCCAGCATGTCCGGATCGTTCCAGTGCCCCGGCCCGGCGAACGAATAGAGACCGGCCTCGGCGTCCACGATATCGACCACGCCGTAGGAGCAGCAGTTGCCCGGCTTCCATTCCTTCTTACCCGCCCAGCGGTCCTGGATATCGTCGGTGGTGCGCCACAGGTTGCCGCCAACTTCCTGCCCCCACAACCAGGGCTTGGCCGTGCCCCACTCGCAAATGCTCAGCACGATGGGCCGCCCCGTGGCGTCGAGCGCGCTGCGAATGTTGGCGTATGACGCCTTCGCGTCCTGCGTCGTCGTGTTGCACCAGTCGTACTTCAGGTAATCCACACCCCACGCGGCATAGGTGCGGGCATCGTGATACTCGTGCCCCAGCCCGCCGGGACGGCCGGCGCAGGTCTTGGAGCCGGCATCGGAATAGATCCCGAACTTCAGCCCCAGCGAGTGCACGTAGTCCGCCAGCGCCTTGATGCCGCCGGGGAAGCGCTGCCGGTCGGCCAGGATGTTGCCTTCCGCGTCCCGACTCACCTGCCAGCAATCGTCGATGACCACGTACTGGTAGCCCGCCTCCCTCATGCCGGATTTCACCACGGCGTCAGCCATACCCCGGATCAGCTCATCGCTAACGTTGCAGGCAAACTTGTTCCAAGAATTCCATCCCATAGGCGGGGTGAGGGCAAGGTTGGCAGAAGGAGCAGGCTTCTCCTGGCCCAACGAGGCGCCGGCGAGCAGCACAAGAACAACCGATATCAGTCGTGCCATGGAAGGGTGGACGATTTTCCACTTTCCAGTGCCATCTTCCAGGTCGCGGTGGCTCCGGATGAAGTCGCAATCGTCGGAAATCAGCAATCCCTCTAGCCCAGCGTGTACTTTCCCGCCTCAATCACCCGTTGCGCGATCTGCTGCCGCAACTCGATGGTGTTGAACGGTTCGTGCTTCGCCAGACGCCGCAGGATGGCCAGCTGCGTGCGGCGCATGTCGCCTTCGCTTGCCCCCGCGATGATCTTCTTGGCCGCCACCTCGATCTTCTCCATGGCCTGGGTGAGGTACACGCGGGTCATCGCCAGCGCCAGGGCGGCGTTCTTCTCGCCCTTGGTCTCGACCCGTTTCTGCGCGCGCAGCACGGCCGACTCCATGGCGTAGGTTTCCATGACCATGTCGGCGATGGCAGCCATGACCTCCTGCTGGTCCTGGATGGCCTGCATGTACCTCTGCGTGGTCACGCCCGCGGCAAACAACCCCAGTTTCTTGGCTTGTGCTACCAGTTTGCGCTCCTCGGCCAGAGGCCCTTCGAATTCCGCGCCAGCGCCTGGGCCGGAGAGAACTTCGTCCATCAGTTTCTTGATCGCCGGCAGGAGCGGAAGCTGTCCACTCATGGCACGCTTCAGCAGGAATCCGGTGATGATCAGCCGGTTGATTTCGTTCGTGCCTTCGAAGATGCGGTTGACGCGCGCATCGCGGTAGGCGCGTTCGGCCGGATATTCCTCGACGAAGCCGTAGCCCCCGTAGATCTGCACCGTCTCATCCACCACGTAGTCGATCATCTCCGAACCCCAGACTTTGATGATCGAGCACTCGACCGCGTACTCTTCGATTGCCTTGCGTGTCTCCTTGAGCGCGTTGGCCGCACCCTTGTCGACTTCGCTTAGCGCCGTGTCCATCATGCCCACCGTGCGGTACACCAACGACTCGCCCACGTAAATCAGCATGGCCATGTTGGCCAGCTTTTCGCGCACCAGGCCGAAGTCGGCGATGACCTTGCCGAACGCCCTACGCTGTTTGGCATAGCCAATGGCATTCTCCAGTGAGACCCGCGCCCCGCCGACGCACATCGCGCCCAGCTTGAAGCGGCCGATGTTCAGGATGTTGAAGGCGATGACGTGTCCCTTGCCGATCTCGCCCAGCAGATTCTCCACCGGGACCTGGCAGTCGTTGAGAATGATGGGGCAGGTGGAGGAGCCACGGATGCCCATCTTGTGCTCTTCCGCTCCGACCGCGAAGCCGGGGAAAGTCTTTTCCACCAGGAATGCGGTGAATTGTTCGCCGTCGAGCTTGGCAAAGACAGTGAACAGATCGGCGAAGCCGCCGTTGGTGATCCACATCTTCTCGCCGTTGAGGATGTAGTGCTTGCCGTCTTTCGCGAGTTGGGCGCGGGCGCGGCAGCTCAGCGCATCCGAGCCGGAAGACGCTTCCGAAAGCGCATAGGCGGCCACCATCTCGCCGGAAGCTATCTTCGGCAGATATTTCCTCTTCTGCTCCTCGGTGCCGAAATACACGATCGGCAGCAGGCCAATGCCTGTGTGCCCGCCCCAACTGGTGGCGAAGCCCGCATACTTGGCGATGTGGTCAGCGATGACAGCGGCGGTGACCTTGTCCATTTCCAGCCCGCCATACGCTTCCGGAATCTCGACGCCGGTGAGGCCCAGCTCTCCCGCCTTCTTCAACAGGTCGCGCGTGACCTGGAACTCCTTGCGTTCGATCTTCTCCGCATTGGGAAGAATCTCGTTGACCGCGAATTCTTCCGCGGTCTGGCCGATGAGTTGATGCTGCTCGGTGAAGTCTTCGAGCGTGAAGACATGGCGGGGGTGGCGCTCCTCGAGCAGGAAGCTGCCGCCGGAGATTTTGGTCTTGGGAATTGCGGTGGTTGCCATGGCAAACCTTTCCTAACCAGTAAGGGCACAGAGAGTCACAGGCGAATCTTATTGCATTCCTGCCAGTGCCTGCCATTCACAAGCCGGAGGCAGGGCGCACGCATGCCACGTGGATATGGATCAGCAGCCGACCTTCTTGCCGCTAGCTTCGGAATGCAGCTAACCATTGCGCACTTGGCCGGACGGGCCGACCTCAACCCGAGCTCAGGAGCTGCTACAACAGTCACCCGGGCACGGTTCAGGCCCCAGGGCCGACTCCGACACAAACATGATTTTCATGCATATCACAACCTTCACACTTGCTGCTGTGACGGTTGTGACAAGCCCAGGGTATTAATCCTCACTGTTCCTCTGTGGTTAAACCAGGTTCTCGAAGATCCCCGCCGCGCCCATGCCTCCGCCCACACACATGGTCACCATGCCGTAGCGGGCGTTGCGCCGTTTCATCTCCCGGATGATCGAAGCCGTCAGCTTCGCCCCCGTGCAGCCCAAGGGATGGCCCAGCGCAATCGCGCCGCCGTTCGGATTGACTTTGCCGGGGTCCAGTCCCGCCGCTTGGATCACCGCCAGCGACTGGGCTGCAAAAGCCTCATTCAACTCGATCACATCAATGTCAGAGAGCTTCAATCCGGCGAGCTTCAGCGCCTTCGGGATGGCAAACACCGGGCCCAGTCCCATCTCCTCCGGCTTGTACCCGGCAGTCGCAAAGGAGACGTAACGCACCAGCGGCTTAATGCCCAGCGCCTTGGCACGCTCGGCCGACATCACGACTGCCACCGCCGCGCCATCAGACATCTGCGAGGAGTTACCCGCCGTGACCATACCCTTGGCGTGGAACGCCGGCTTCAGTGCGGCCAGGGCCTCGAGGGAAGTGTCGGCGCGCGGTCCTTCATCAACCCTGAATATGATCTCGTTGGATATCGGTTTCTTGCCGTTCGGGGTGGTAAAGCGGACCGGCACCGCCACCGTCTCGTCCGCGAACTTTCCCGCCGCGATCGCCGCTAGCGCCTTCTGGTGGCTGCGTAGCGCGAACTCGTCGCTGGCGGCGCGGGTGATCCCGTGTTGCTGCCCCACGCGCTCGGCGGTGAGCCCCATTGAGAGATAGGTGCTGGGAGCGTGCTCCACCAGCCACGGGTTGGGCGAAATCTTGTTGCCGCCCATCGGGATCATGGTCATCGACTCAGTGCCGCCGGCCAGGATTACCTCCGCGCCGCCCGCCAGGATGCGGTCGGCCGCCATGGCAATCGACTGCAGCCCCGACGAGCAGAAGCGGTTGATGGTCAGCGCCGACACCTCGACCGGCAGCCCGGCGCGGAGGGCGGCAATGCGGGCCACGTTCATCCCCTGCTCCGCCTCGGGCATGGCGCAGCCCAGAATGACGTCCTCGATCTCCCTGGGATCGAGTTGTGGAACACGCTCCAGCCCGCCCTTGATGGCGACGGCAGCCAATTCATCCGGACGGGTCGCCCGCAACGTGCCCTTGAAGGCCCGTCCCACAGGAGTACGAACAGCAGATACGATCACGGCTTGTTTCATAGTTCAGCTCTCAGTCTTCGGTCGTCAGCTCTCAAACCGGCTTTTCGGCTCCGCTTCGCGGACTGCAACCAGCCTTCAGCTCCGGCTGTCATTCTACGATCAAGTCTGTTGTTCCGGGCGAAGCTAGGAACCTGCACTGGTTTGATGCCGTCCGACCCGCTGGGATTCCCCGCGTAAGCGGCGCGAAGAAACGGCCTCGACGGGCTTCGACCGCTTCGCCCCACAATCGCCGAAGGGAAATCACCCATCGTCAATTCCTCAGCGTCTTTCCCGTCTTTAACGTGTACTGGATCCGCTCCTGCGTTTTCTTCTCTCCGCAGAGCGACTTGAACGCCTCGCGCTCAAGGTCGAGGATGTACTGCTCGCTCACCGGCGTGCCAGGCGTGACGTTACCACCACAAAGCACCTCGGCGACTTTGGTCGCAATTTTCACCTCGTGGTCGCTGATGTACTCGCCCTGGCGCATCATGTACACGCCCAGTTTGAGCGCGGCCAGGATGTTCTCTCCGGGTGCAGGAAGGTCGGTGCGCATCACCGGCGCCTCGTAACTTCCGCGCACCAGTTCCAGCGCCCGCGCCTTGGCGTCGGCCAGGACGCGCTCACGGTTCATGGTGACGCCGTCCGACTCGGACACAAAGCCGAGTGCCCGTGCCTCGTGCGCCGAGGTGGCGACCTTCGCCAGGGCGATCGTCTCGAAGGCCTTCTTCATGGCCTCCAGGACCTCCACCGACTCGCCGCGCCCATCGGGGCGAACCGCCGTCGCGCGATCCAGGGCGCGAAGCAGCATCTCCTTGCAGCCGCCGCCGCCGGGCAGCAGACCCACGCCAACCTCCACCAGGCCGGCGTAGAGTTCGGCATGCGGCTGGCGAGCTGCCGCGTGCAGCGAGATCTCGGTTCCACCGCCGAGAGTGAGGCCGAAAGGAGCGGCCACCACCGGCTTGGGCGAGAACTTGATGATCTGCGTCATGCCCTGGAACTGCCGAATGACCATGTCCACGTCGTCCCATTCTTCTTCCTGTACGGCCATGAGCAGCAGCATGAGGTTGGCGCCCACCGAGAAATTCTGTGCGTCGTTGGTGATGACGAAGGCGTCGAAGTTGTCGCCGGGGCCGCCGGGTTTCAGTGCCTGCGTGATGAGCGAAATGATGTCGGTGCCGAGAGCGTTCATCTTGGAGTGGAACTGGATGCAAGCGACGCCGCCGCCGACATCAATCAGAGAAGCGCCGGCGTTCTTCCTGACCACCCCGTTGGACTTCTTAGCCACGGTCACCGACCACACCCCTTCAGGAACCCCGACCCGTTGCCAGCCGCCAGTTGCCAGGTCGAAGTATTTGCGTCCCGAGGGTGACTTTGGCTCGTCTTCGTACCAGCTCTTCTTACCCGAGGCTAGCAGTTTCTCCAACTGGGCGGCGACGGGCCTGCCTTCTTTCCTCATGCGAGCCACGGTGGCTTCGACACCGGCCGCGTCCCAGAGTTCGAATGGACCCATCTCCCAGTTGAAACCCAGTCGCATGGCGCGATCGATCTCGACGATCGTATCGGAGATCTCCGGAATGCGATTCGCCGAGTAGGTCCAGAGATCGGACAGCGCGGCCCAGAGGAAGGCTCCGGCCTTGTCGCCCTTTTGCGGGCCGCTGCCGTCGAGCCCGAGTAGCGTGCGCACGCGGGCGGAGGTCTCCTCGATGTTTTTCGCGATTTCGAGCGCGGGGAACTTGGGCTTCTGACGAGGATGATATTCGAGCGTCTTCCAGTCGAGGGCGAGGCGTTCCTCGTGGCCGCCGGTGCCGCGCGTCTTCTTGTAGAAGCCGCCCTTGGCTTTGTCACCCAGCCACTTCCGCTCCAGCATCTGGCGGAAGAAATCGGGAAGTTCCAGTTCGCTGCGCTCGTCATGCACGTGGGTGGTCATGTTCTCGACCACGCTCCCGAGGATGTCGAGCCCGACCAGGTCAATGGTGCGAAAGGTTGCCGACTGGGGCCAGCCCAGGGGCGCGCCGGTGAGCGTGTCCACGTCTTCGATGCTGAGATCCAACGCCTGCATCAGCCGCATCACGTTGAGGACGGAGAAGGTGCCGATGCGGTTGCCGATGAAGTTGGGCGTGTCCTTGGCAAAGACTACGCCCTTGCCGAGGCGCACGTCAGAGAAGTGGGCAACGGCGTCGATGAGCCCGCGATCGGTGTCCGGTGTGGGAATGAGCTCCAGCAGGCGCATATAGCGCGGCGGGTTGAAGAAGTGGGTGCCAAACCAGGATCGGCGGAAGTCGGCGGGAAAGCCTTCGGCGATCTTGCCCACGGGCAGGCCGCTGGTGTTGGTGGTGATGATGGTGCCGGGCTTGCGGACGGCCTCGACCTTCTGGAGCAGAGCGCGCTTGGCGTCGAGGTTCTCGAGCACGGCTTCGAGGATCCAGTCGACCTCGGCCAGCTTGCTCAAGTCATCCTCAAAGTTGCCGATGGTGACTAGGCGCGCGAGCGAGGGCTCGAAAAACGCAGCCGGCTTGGATTTCTTCGCAGCTTCCAACCCAGCGGCGGCGATCTGGTTTCGGGCAGGGCCATCGGCGTCGGGGGGAACGATGTCGAGCAGGTAGCTGGGAACGCCAGCGTTGGCAAAGTGGGCGGCAATGCGGGCGCCCATGGTTCCAGCGCCCAGGACGGCGACTTTATGGATGGTTTTCATGGAAATATGACTCCGGTCTGGCGGCGCCGGCTGCGGCCGCTCAGGTGCGTTAAGAAACCGCAAAGGATACCTAGGATCACGAAAACGTGATTTTACTAAAGGACGAGCAGCTGCGCTGTGATGTTCAGCCCAAGAAATCGGCAATTACAGCGGCTGGCTCGCAATGCTGCCGGGAAGCGCTGCTTCACCCCGAAATACACTTTTTCCACAGCCTGGGAAGCTTGCCTGGATACCAAGCGTCAGTTTTTCCCCGGAGGTCATTGATGGGGCGCCTAGGTAGGAGCCGCCCGGCTTGGTGCGCACGGGCGAGGACGTCCTTGTCCACCGTTCCTTACCTTATGAGTAATGAGTGGCGCGCGCGGGTCGCGAGCCTTGCCGCCGGCGATCATGGCAGCTTGTCGACGAACCAGTCATTCTGTCCCGACTTAACGAGCACCAGGTCCGACGGGTGGGGCTGGATCCACCGGGGGTGATTGGCCGTGCGCAGGGTGAACAGCGTGACCGGGAACTGGTAGCGGCCTGGGGTGAGCTTACGACCGCGGCCCAGTTCGTAAGCCTGATTGACGGCGGAGGAGGGCGAGACGAACTCCTCGATTGAACTTTCAGCCGTGTGCTGGCGGAGATGATCGGAGAGCATCAGGATGACATTCTCCTGGTCCTGGGCTTGCCAGGCCTGGAGGAAGCGGCTGGCTGTGGCCAGCGCTGCCACGTAGTCCTCATCAACCGCGGCTTGGTTCGCCCGGGAAAACAGAGGCTGCGCGCATGAAAGCAGGAGGGCGGCCGCAAGCCAGGCATGGGGAGAAAATCGCAAACTGAGTATTCCCATGGGTGATGATTCTCTTTTTACCTAGCATGAGGAGGCAGGGTTGCGGAGTAGCGAGGCGGGTACGCGGAGGAGTGCCTCAAAAAGACAGCGGGCGCGTACCGAATGAGATGTGGGGTGAGGATGGCAACGGTACGCGCCCTCTTTAATTAAATTTAGCCTAGGCCGAGTCTGTAACGATGTCAAGGGGAATCGTTTTACTACTGGAAAAATTGCGAATTTTTGCATCATGGAACGTGATATATCCGCAAGGTCATCGCTCACAATTGTGTGTGACTATGCATCTGGGCCAAGAGAATGTTCGATACACCGCGGTGGGCTCGCGACTCCCGTCTCCGTCGGCTCGGAGATTTCCATCATCCCGCCGTCAGTGGCGGCTGAGATACGCCGGGCGGGCTCAGAGCGATCTGCCAAATGTTCTTCAACGATAGGCCGGTATCGGAGGGAAACCGAGTCTGTTGAGGATGGGTCCAGCTTTTTCCGACATCGTCGCTGAGCGCAGCAGGCTGCCCCGATAACTCTAGGGGCGTTGTCGACCGTGCGATGGCCCAGGTGCTCGCGCCATCGTGCTCTCGCCCTGTCGCTTCGGCTACAACTCCGGGTGGAGTTGAAGATACTGCTGCGCTTTACGAACGACCTGGCGTTCGCCGCTGTAAGCGAGCTTGGTCATAGCTTCCTCGAGCGGGAGCCAGAGGGCGCGGCGAACCTCGATGCGCATAGTTTCCGAGACGTCGTCGATGCGGCCGGACTCGTAACGCAACAGGTAGAAGCTGACAACTTTGAAGACGCGTTCCCGGTCTCCCCAACTGCGCACGTAGGTGTAGCGGACGTCGGTGAGCTTGGCGACCAGGGAGGCGGTGACCCCGGTCTCCTCGCGGACCTCGCGTAAGGCGGTCGCGTCCGGTGCCTCGCCGGGGTCGACCAGCCCCTTGGGCAGGGCGAGAACCGGCTTGCGGGCGCCTGTGCGGCTCGCAGCGGGGGCTTCCTCGGGCTTGGAATCTTTCCGCGGCTCGATGACGGCAATCCAGGAGGCGTCCGGCATGCGCCGGACGACCACCCCGCCTGCCGAGAATTCGCGTTGCATTCGCCCAAACTAGCAGGAATGAAGGAGTTCGTCACCACCGAGAGTCAGCTGATCTGGCCAACCGTGGATCAGGTGAGCGGCGAATTGGGTAATCGGGTAATTGAAGGGAAGGTGAGGCTAGGATGCCCGCGGGAGGCCGCCCCTAATGCTCCAGTAACCCCCCTGCAGTCCCCAAGGTCATGGGGATGGCACCAAAGTGGCATGCACCATTGGCGCAACAAGTGGCATCTTAGCAGATAGTGAGAGCAGCTGGGGAACCGGATGTGGGGCTGGCTGTGAAGTCGATTCGCAGGATCCTTCGTTCCGTACAGGCCTTCAGTCGTGAGCTCTCGCGTTTCTCGTCCGCTACTGAATCCCAGAACGAGTCGGCCAGCATCGGCCTGGCCCTGGGCGGTGGTTTCGCCCGCGGCATCGCGCATATTGGCGTGCTCAAGGTGCTGGAGGAGGAAGGAATCCCCATCCGCCTCGTGGCGGGGACCAGTGTAGGAGCCCTGGTCGGCGCGGCCTACTGCAGCGGGTTGTCAACGGCAGAACTGGAGGAAGTGGCGCGCCGGGTGCGCTTCAAGACCTTTGCCCGCTGGACCCTGTCTCGCCATGGCTTCGCCACCAACCAGCGAATGATCGGTTTTCTGCACTCGGTGCTCAAGGTGAAGTCGTTCGAGGAGTTGTGCATTCCACTGGCGATCACGGCGACAGACTTGATCACGGGTGAAGGGGTGGTTTTTCATTCCGGGCCATTGGTGGAACCGGTACGTGCCAGCTGCGCCTACCCGGGAATGTTCCAGCCGGTTAACCTTCGCGGCCAATGGCTGGTGGATGGCATGCTGGCTCATGCCGTGCCCACGCGGCCGCTGCGCGACATGGGGGCCGAGAAGGTCCTGGCCATCCACCTGAAGGGCCGCTGGTCAAACGGTGAAGCCCCGCGCCACCTTTTCGATGTGATCGGGCAGTGCTTTGCCATCGCCCAAGAGATGAGTTCAGAGCAGTGGAAACAAGCCGCCGACTTGATCGTCGAGCCGGATGTTAACGGCTTCGATTACGATTCATTTGAGCACACGACGGCGCTGATCCGCGCCGGAGAAGTCGCGATGCGCCGCGCCATGCCGGAGGTTAAGAAATGGCTGGAGGTTCCCGCGTCGTCTCCCGGGAAAGCAAGGTCCACGACCGCGACCCTGCCGCACACCGCCGCTCTGCCCGCAGATTGACCACGGCCAGATGAGATCTGGCCATATCGGAGCCATCTGGCTCAGGGTCTCTCCCCTTCCTCCTCCGGTTGGAACGGTTTTTACCGACATGATCTGGAAGGAGACCAAGCTTTGCAGGCGGAATTAGCGCGGGAGCTTCGATGCAGGGAACTGTGACACAACCCAGTCGAAGAGCTGCCGTGTCGGACGGGCAGAAGGCTCACCTGGCACAATCAAGCCGGAACCACGGGTGAAGCGTGGCCTTCGCCGGTTCGGGAGCATGCTTCCAGTAGGCGCGGCGTCGTCATACGGCGGACGCCAGCCGATCGGCCTCCTCCTGGATGCGTCTCCACGCCCGTTCCACGTGGCGCGCTTGCGTGCTGGTCTGACCCACGCATAGACGCAGGGTGATGCGGTCATTCAGCTTGGTGTGGGTTAGGTAGAGGTCGCCGGAGCGGTTCAGACGGTCCATGATTGTCTGGTTGGCGTGGTCTCCGGCTTTGTGGCGGAAGCAGACCAGGTTCAGGGGGGCGGGAGCGGCGAGTTCAAAGCGGAAGTCGTGTCTCAGCCAGTCCGCAAACTGCTGCGCGAGCGCCACGTGCTGGCGTACATGGTGGCGCAAGCCTTCCACGCCGTAGTGCCGGATCACGAACCATAACTTGAGGGAGCGGAAGCGCCGGCCGAGTGGAATCTGCCAGTCGCGGTAGTCGATCACTGCGCCCGACTCGGTGGCCTGATTACGCAAGTATTCGGGCAGGATGCTCAGGGTCCGGATGAGGGCCTTGCGATCAGCGACGTAGAAACAGTCGCAATCGAAATTAGTGAACATCCACTTGTGGGGGTTGAAGCAGTAGCTGTCTGCGAATTCGAGCCCGCGCTGGAGGTAACGGAACTCGGGGCAGAGGGCGGCGGTGCCGGACATGGCGGCGTCCACATGCAGCCAGATGCCGTATTCCTGGCAGATGAGCCCGATGTCGCGGACGGGGTCGATCGCGTTTGAGGAGGTCGTACCCACGGTGGCGCAGACGAAGCAGGGAACCAGGCCGGCGGCTTCATCCTGGGCAATCTGGTGTACCAGGGCCTCGGGGCGCATGGCAAAATTCTCATCCACCGGGATGGCGCGCAGTTTCTCCGCGCCGACGCCGGCGATCTTGGCAGCCTTCTCCACCGAGGAGTGAGTCTGGGTGGAGCAGTAAGCGACGAGTTTGCCGTCGCAGCCCTTGGCGTTGCTAGCGTAGTTGGTGGCGCGCTCGCGGCCGGCAAGCAGCGCGCAGAGCGAAGAACTGGAGGCTGTGTCCTGGATCACCCCGCCGCCGGTATTGGTAGAGAGGAATCTCTCCGGGAGCCCGAGCATAGCGACCAGCCAGTCGAGAACATGCGTCTCTAGTTCGGTGCAGGCCGGGCTGGTGGCCCAGAGCATGCCCTGCACGCCGAGGCCGGACGAAAGCAAGTCCCCAAGAATCGCGGGGAAAGATGCGTTGCAGGGAAAATAGGCGAAGAAGTTCGGGGACTGCCAGTGCGTGACTCCGGGGAGAATGAACTTTGCCAGGTCCTGCAGCAGGCTGTCGAACGGTTCCCCGTGTTCCGGGGGCCCGGCAGGCAGGCCGGCGCGGATCCGGCCGGGTTCGACGCGCGCAAGCACGGGAAAGTTCTCGATGCTGGCATAGTAGTCCGCGATCCAGTCGATGGCGGCATGGCCGCAGCGGCGAAACTCGTCGGGGGACATGTGGAAGCTCTTGGGATCGGTCACGGTTTGTCCTTGCGTTTATGCGTGTTGCCACTCTACCAGCCAAGGGGAAAGGGCTTCAAAGAATTGCGAGGTAGAGTCGTGACCCGGGCACGGACGCCGGCAGGAAAGGTGGAGAGATGCTTTTCGCTCGGGCCAAGCACCCGACACCAGACACAGGGAGTTGCCGGCTTGCCCGTCGTGCGACGCAATCGCGTGGCCTTGCCCTGGCCGCTCGGGAGCACGACTTCTGGGTGGTTCATCTGGATTCAGCGTCCAGTGCAGAAAGCGGTGCTGCGTCAACCCCCGGTGCCGAGAAACCCGGCAGGCCAGTCACTGTGGACGAGTCTATCGTGTCCATAAAATCCAAAGCAGCTTGAGGGACGGCGTTTCGACGCGGGTGCGTCAGATGACGAAGGTTACCGATCGCAACCCCATTGTGTAGGAGTTGCCGCTGACCTCGGCAGGTTCCGCTCATGATGGGTTGCTGCGATTGCCCGTTTTTTTCGGCTATGCGAGAGCCGAGCCGCGCTAGGTCAATTGTCCGTAATACACACGCGTGTGGTAGGGCATGAGCACTTTGCCGGCGGAGGCGTGTGCCTGGAAGATGCGCTGTAACTCCTCCAGCATCGGCGTGTGATTGGGGTGGCCGGGGAGTGGGGTGTAGGACGACGAAAGCAAGCGGCCTTCGAGGGCTGCGTAGTCGAATTCCTGGATCAGCGTGAAGACCTTCTTCCGGCACGGCGCGGGATGAAAGAACGCATCGATGGTGTCGGTAGTATGTTCGTGGCGAACCTGCTGGTAATCGGTACCGTAGCGAACCAGCAGTTGCTCGTAAGCTCGTAGGAAGGGGGTGGCGTCAGTGCTGCGTTCGTTCCAGAGCAGGACCACCCATCCGCCCGGCGTGAGGATGCGGGCGAATTCGCGGCGAGCGCGGGCGTGATCGAACCAATGGGCAGCCTGGGCCGCGGTGACCAGTTCAACGCTCCGGTCCGGCAGGGTGGTTGCTTCCGCTGTGGCGTTCACGCTAACGAATCTTGGATAGGAGGCCAGGAGGTGCTCGGCGGCCTGGCGCATCTGCTGGTTCGGTTCGACGCCGAAAACCTGGTTGCCGTTGTCGAGCAGCATGCGGGTGAAGATGCCGGTGCCGGAGGCGATATCCGCGACGCGGGTGGCAGGCGTCCAACTACATTCGGCGCGAAGCAGGTCAAGCACAGCGCGCGGGTAACCGGGGCGGAAGCGAAGGTAGTTCTCCACCCGGGTGGAGAATCGAAGCGTGGGATCGGGGATGGGCATGGTTCCCAGTCTACCCAAGTCATTCCGCATCGTCGCCCTTGCGGAGCGTCAGCCGATCGCCATGACGAGTGCGGATCTCGGCGCTGGATCCCTCAATGCTCAGCGATTACGATTTGAAACGAAACTTCCTGTTCCTGTGGCATCGAAGGTTTCGGCATATACAACGAAGGAGCTGTCAGCGAAGACCTGGCCCGATTTTGCGAGGCTTTTCTCCCAAAAGAATGGCTGGCACTTCTGTTGGTGCATGCACTTTCACCGTCCCCACGGGTTGCCCATGAACAGTGGCTGCCCACTCGGGCTGAGAGAGTGTGCGAAATCGCCGGGAAAAACGTGAACTGGTTGAGAAGGGATGTGCTCACGGTATCCTCGTGTACGCCAACCGAGAGCCCGTGGGACGGTGCCAGTACGGCACCAGGGAAGAGCTTCCTCGTATTGATCATTCTCGCAAGTATCGAGGCCTTGCCCCCGCAGGGGCGAAGAGACTTTGGAGAATCACTTGCTTTGCCGTGCTGAAGCCGTATCGCAGACGAGGAGTGGCGAGCGCGGCGCTGAAAGCCGCTCTCGAAACCACAAGAAACCAGGGAGGCGGCCTGGGTTCGGAGCCACTGATGACCCGAACGCGCGGGCATGCCTAGGATGGAGAGATGGGCATCTCGGCCATCCTGCCGGGACGCCCCGATCTTCCCGGGAACGTGGTCAGATTCTCTCAGGATCGGCTGGTTGCCAGCGCTGTCCCGACCATTCTCTGCGTCTCTCTTGTTACACTGTTCGAGATATGCGCCTGCTGATCAAAGTCGGAACCAGTTTGATTGCTCCCGCGGGGCGCATCGACACGCAGCGCATGCGGGCGCTGGTGGATCAGCTCGACTTGCCCCACCACGAATACCTGATCGTGAGTTCGGGGGCGATCGGTTTCGGCATGGCGAATCTCGGTCTCGGCCGCCGGCCGGGAACGGTGCCGCTCATGCAAGCCTGCGCCGCCGTCGGCCAGAGCCTGCTAATGCATACCTACGAGCAGCTTTTCTTCGGCAAGAAGGTGGTCGCGCAGCTGCTGCTCTCCAGTGACGACTTTACCTCGCCGGTGCGCTACAAGAACCTGCAAAATGCTCTGCACGAACTGCTAAAGATGGGGGTAGTGCCGGTCGTCAATGAGAATGATTGCGTCTCGGTGCGGGAGTTGGTGGGCGCCTTCGGCGATAACGACGAGCTGAGCGCTCTGCTGGCGACCGCGGTCCAGGCTGACTGGCTGCTGCTGCTCACCGACGTGGATGGGTTTTACGTTCCTGAAGGCCGAGAGCCGCGCTTGCTGCGGACTGTCCGCAAGATCACACCGGGCATGGAAGCCCTGTGCAACGGCAAGGGCAAGCTGGGGACTGGCGGCATGCAGTCGAAACTTCGTGCCGCCAGGCTGGCGGGCCAGGCGGGTGTGCACGTGGCCATCGTCAACGGGCGCCATCCCCAAGCCATTCGCGGAGCACTGGAACGCAGGATCGGCACCTATTTCGTTCCCGCAAAGGTGAGGCGCTGAGGTTGGCAACCCATACCGTGACCTTGACCCGGAGAAAGCTGGAGCAGGCTCGGGCGGCCGCCCCTATCCTGGCGCAGCTCTCGACCGCCGAGAAGAATGCCCTGTTGGATGCGATGGCAGAGATGCTCGAAGCGGAGTGTGCCAGCATCCTCGAGGCCAATCGGCGGGATCTTGCCAACAGCCGGCTTGAAGGTGCGATTCGCGATCGGCTGTTGCTGACGCCGGAGCGCGTGCGCGACATGGCACGCGGAGTGCGCGCGGTCGCAGCCCTGCCTGACCCGGTGGGCGAGACGCTCGCCGAGTGGGAGCGGCCCAACGGACTGCGCATCCGCAAAGTGCGGGTGTCGCTGGGTGTGATCGGCATCATCTATGAATCGCGGCCGAATGTTACGCTGGACACGGTGGCGCTCGCCCTGAAGACGGGCAACGCCATCGTGCTCCGCGGTGGAAAGGAAGCCGTGCACAGCAACCTGCGTCTGGTGGAAATTCTGTCCGCGGTGCCCCGACTTCCTCCGCATGCGATCCAGTTACTGGATTCCTCGACGCGCGACTCCGTGCAGGAGTTGATCGAAGCGCGTGGTCTGGTAGATGTGATTATCCCTCGCGGCGGGCCGGGACTGATCGCCTACGTGGTGGAGAATTCAGTGGTGCCGGTGATTGAAACGGGGGCGGGGAACTGTCATATCTTCGTCGACGAATCGGCGGACCTCGCCATGGCGGATGCCATCGTGATCAACGCCAAGACACAACGGCCTTCGGTGTGCAACGCCGCCGAGAAGTTGCTGGTGCATCGGGCGATCGCCGCGGAATACCTCCCGCGCATCGCGCAGCACCTGGTTGCGCACGGGGTGGAGTTACGGGCTGACGAAGAAGCGCGTCGCCTGGCGCCCGGACTCGGCCTGCACGCGGCCACCCCCGAGGACTGGGGCGAGGAGTACCTACGGCTGTGCATGGCAATAGGTGTGGTGTCGGGTGTGGGGGAAGCGATTGCACACATCAACCGCTACTCTACGAAGCACTCCGAGGCGATCGTGACCCGCAGCGAAGAGAACGCGCGGCGGTTTCTGCGGGAAGTCGATTCGGCGGCGTTGTTTTGGAACGCGTCGACCCGCTTCTCTGATGGTGGCGAATTCGGCTTCGGCGCAGAAATGGGGATCAGCACCCAGAAACTGCATTGCCGCGGACCCTTCGCTCTGGCCGAGTTGACCTCCAGCAAATACGAAGTGATCGGCAATGGGCAGGTGCGGGGGGAGGGCTGATCTTGCAAGCTGACGAACTGCCGGAAACGTTGGATACGGCAGGTTCGCATTGACGGGCGAGATAAGCCCGTGTCCGAGTCATGCCGGGCCCGTCGCCACGGGCCTTAGTCCCTCCTTCAGGTACAATCGAGAGTTGCCGTGAAGGTGCGAATGTGAGTGGGGTCGCGTCCGGAAGTCACAAAACGGTGGCGCCGGTGCTGGATATGGCGCCCGACTTCGACCTCCCGGTTCTCATCGGGGGAAGGAAGAAGAGATTTCACCTGCGGGATCATCTCGAGCACGGGCACGTCGTGCTGGCGTTTTATCCGGCGAACTGGGAGCCGGTGAGCACCCGCCAGTTTACGCAGTACCAGGCCGAGCGGGCGGAGTTCGCGGCTCACAAGGCGGAAGTGGTGGGCATCTGCGTGGACTCGATTATGAACACGACGGCGTGGGAGCGCGATATCGGGCCGTTCGACTACCCCTTGTGCAGCGATTTCTGGCCGCACGGCGCAGTCAGCCGTGCCTATGGCGCCTTTCGCGAGCGTGCGCCTTTCGCGGGCGCCAGCGAGCGGGCGATCTTTGTGGTGCAGCAAAACGGCAGGGTGGCGTTCCGCAAGGTATACGGCGTCACGGAACTGCCCCCGATCTCAGAAATTCTCGAGGCGCTGCGCAAACTGTGAACGTGACCATCGCGGCCACTGGTTTCTGCTTCCTTCGCCGGCAATCCTTCGCAGAAGACAGAGCGTTTCCTTGGGCCCGCGAGCAAGCCCGTCCCTGCACCCGGCAACGAGGAGGCTCATGAAGTTCCTCCCGGGCAGTCTTCTGGCTTGGGCGCTTTTTCTCCTGCTCTCCAACCACGCGAATCCCTCTCCTGCCCAGCCGGCCGAGCCGTCCCCCATCTTCGGCTTCCGCGACACGGCCGGCGAAAACAGCGTCGAAAGCCGCTTCCTCGCCGTGCCTGATCCCAAACTGGCCGAGGAACATCTGCGTACTCTTACCCGGGCGCCCCATGTCGCCGGTTCTCCCGAGGACAAAGCCACGGCGGACTATGTGGCACAAAAGTTCCGCGAGGCCGGCCTCGACACCGGAATCGTCGAGTACCGCGTTTGGTTCAACCTGCCGGCGGAGATCAGCGTGGACGTGAGCGCGCCCCCGAGTGTCACGATGCATGGCCCCACCCGGGAGCACGTCGATGGCGATCCCTACCAGAATGATCCGCGCATTGTGCCGGCCTATAACGCCATGTCGCCTTCGGGCGATGTGGACGCCGAGGTTGTTTATGCCAACTACGGCTCGCCCGGGGATTTTCAGAAACTCGAGCAGATGAACATTGAGGTGCGGGGCAAGATTGTGCTGGTCCGCTACGGCCAGAACTTCCGCGGGGTGAAGGCTTTCGTGGCCCAGGAGCACGGCGCCGCGGGCGTGCTGCTCTACTCGGATCCGGCCGATGACGGCTGGAAGCGGGGTGACAAGTATCCCCAGGGACCCTGGCGTCCGGATACTGGGGTGCAACGCGGGTCGATTGGCTACATGTTCGAGTTCGCCGGAGATCCGACGACCCCGGGAATCGCCTCTCTGCCCTCGTTGCCGGACAGCCAGCGCACGCTTCCGGACAGATCCGCGCAACTGCCGAAGATTCCCACCACGCCGCTTTCCTACGCCGATGCCTGGCCCATCCTCGAACACCTGGCCGGGCCCGAGTCGCCGCGCGACTGGCAGGGGGCTTTGCCCTTCACCTATCACGTCGGTTCGGGGCCGGTGAAGGTGAAGATGCATCTCAAACAAGATTTCAAGTACCGCACGATTTGGGATGTGATCGGGAGAGTTCCCGGGAGTGTGCTCCCCGACGAGTGGGTGATTTCGGGCAATCACCGCGATGCCTGGGTCTACGGCGCGGTCGACCCCAACAGCGGCACCGCCGCCCTGCTGGAAGCGGTCCACGGTTTTGGCAGCTTGCTCAAGTCGGGGTGGCGTCCCAAACGGACTCTGGTTTTCTGCAGTTGGGATGCCGAAGAAGAGGGGCTAATGGGCTCCACCGAATGGGCGGAGGAGAATGCTAAGGCACTGGCCAATGCCCCGGCCTACTTCAACGTGGATGTGGCGGTGTCAGGCAAGAAGTTCGGAGCCGCCGCGGTCCCCAGCCTGAAGCAGTTTGTGCGCGATGTGACCAAAGCAGTGCCCAGTCCGCAGGGTGGAACGGTCTACGATGCCTGGCGGAAAGAGAACGGAGGCGTAATGTCCAATCCGCAGGAGACCGCCTCGAGTACCTATCGGCCGGCGGTGGCGGAGTCACCTGGGGAGGCGCCGGTCGGCGAACTCGGCAGTGGCTCCGACTACACGGCATTTCTGCAGCACCTCGGCGTGCCCTCCACGGACATCGGTTCTACCGGCGCCTACGGCGTTTATCACTCGGCCTTCGACGACTTTCAATGGTTCAAGCAGTTCGGAGATCCCACGTTCACGTACGAACAGGAAATGGCACGTGTTTATGGGTTGGAGGCGCTGCGCATGGCGGATGCGGACGTGTTGCCGTATGACTACGAAGAGTACGGCAAAGAAGTTGCGGTCTACATCGATGCCGCGAAGAGGAAAGCGGAAAGCAGGTTCGGTGATCACGCTCCCAACTTCTCCGCCTCGCAGGAGGCCGCCAAACATTTTGAAAAGGCGGGCAGCCTGATTCTTGCCAAAGAGAAAAGTCCGCCGGCCGATCCGGGAAAGCTGAACCTCGTCCTGCGCGAGGCCGAAAGAGCCCTGCTCTTACCCAACGGCTTGCCCTCCCGTCCTTGGTATCAGCATGCCATTTACGCGCCCGGCCAGTACACGGGCTATGCTGCCGTCGTCATTCCCGGCGTGAACGAGGCCATCGATCGCGGCGACTCGCAGCTGGTGCAGCAGCAAATCAACGCCCTGGCGCAGGCACTCACTCGGGCCGCCCAGGTGCTGGAGAGTTACCCCTGATCCGGGCCGGTCTCCGGCCCGACGGTAGCTCGAGGTTTCCCTGCAGGAAAACCTCGGCGCGCCGCGCCGCAAGGCAAGGAAACGACATCCGAATTGCGTGTCCGGGCTTCCTCGGGAAAGAAGTAGCGCACCGAAACGGAAGCCTCCGTGCGCTGTCTGAATGGCTCGGGCTCCATTCCTCAAAGCCGGTAAGTTCCCGATTCGCCGCTGAGGGCGTGGTCCACGGAAAGCGCTCCGCTGCCGCGCACCATCAGCGTCAGGGTGATCGCCAGTGCCAGGAGGTGGTATTCAAAACCTTCCCCTTTTTGATTTCCAGCCCAATTCATGAATAGACCGTTGCCGGCGTGAACCTTGAAGATCGCTACCAGCATGTTGCAGGTGATGCCAAAGGCGGCCACGCGGCCCAGAGCCCCCAGGATCAGCCCGATTCCGCCGAGAAACTCGGCGCAAATTGCGAGAAACGCGAACACCGCCGGGATGTGCATGTAGGTGGTGAACATTGCCATGGTTTTGGAGAATCCCAAGCCTCCGAACCAGCCCAGGGCCTTCTGTGCGCCATGCGCGAAAAAGACCACGCCCAGCACCAGGCGCAGCCAGGTAAGCGTCCAGTCATGAGAGGTCGCGAGCAGTTTGCGAAACATTGTGCCTTTCCTCCATCTCCACCAGCGCGGGAAGCGCGGTCCCAAGAAATGGGACTCGTTGCGCAGCCGTCCGCCGGCGCTTCGTGTCACACGAGTTTCCGGCTTGGGTCCCGTAGGGACTCCCGAATGCATCTCTACAAGCCAGCTAACCGGCTCAATGACTGAAAATCCGCTTACACTCCGTGAGCGTCCGAGCGGATCCGGTCGAGCCATTGAATCTCTTCAGTAGTTCCAGTGGCGTGAGCGTCGCCGTGGCTTTAACTCCTGTGTCGAGGAAGGGTTTGTCGAGTTCAGCCAGCAGGCAGCGGCCGGGATCAGTGATCCAGCACCGCACCTGCCTGCGGTCCGCGGGACAGCGCCGCCGTCGCACCAGTTGCTTGGCCTCGAGCTTGTCCACAGGCGAGTGATACCCGGCGTCTTCTCGATCATCCGCTCGGCAATCTCCAGGGTGGGCATGCCCGCTGCGTCCGCTGCGCGCAAAATGCGCAATACGTTGTATTGCTGCAGGGAGATGCCCCGCGCCTCCGCCACTTCCGCGAACCCTCGCCGCACGACATCTGCGGTGCACTGCAGCCCCCAGAGCGCCTCCTCGGCCGGGGACGAAAACAGCTTCTGCTCACGGATCTCCTCGCCCAGCCTGGGGACCCTACGGGCCATAGGGGGATAGTTTACCCAGCAATGGATGATAGATCGAGTAAACTGATGAGCATCTCTTGGCGTCCCGCTGGGCGTCCGGAACCGGCCTGACGCGGGGAGACGGGGAACCCTTCGACCAAGTCGGCGACTCGGTCGGGGGCCGGTTTCTGGGGGCCGCGCCGTAAGCTGGTTCCTGGGCTGTCCCCATGGCCACTCATTCAGAACCACCTTAGTTGCGTAAGACTGGCGATTGACCACGGCCTTCGCGGTTCGTATCATGACGACTCCGCCAGCGCCGATCCCTCGCCGCTGCGGACAGGCCACGCGTCTCTGAGCACAGAGCATGAAAGCTGCGCAGGCGCTTACCCACCTGCTGTTCACGATTCCGTCGGCTGCGGCCGCCACCTTCCTGGCCCTGTTCCCTATCGTGAACCCGTTTGGCAGCATCCCTATCTTCTTCTCCCTGACCGAGAAATTTTCACCCGGAGACCGCAACCACACCGCGCTGAAAACCAGCTTCTACGTCTTGGTCATCCTGGTGACATTCCTGTTCTTCGGACGGTTCGTGTTGAACCTGTTCGGCATCTCTCTGCCGGTGCTGAAGATCGCCGGCGGCCTGATCGTGGCCAACACCGCCTGGGGCATGGTAACAGCCAGCAGTCGCATTACTTCGGCGGAGAGCGACGAAGCCACTACCAAGGAAGACATTTCGCTAACCCCGATGGCGATGCCATTGCTGTCTGGTCCCGGGTCGATTGGCGTGGTCATGGGGCTCGCGGCGCACGTCGACAGCTTTACTTCTTACCTGGGCATGGTCATCGGCATCACCGTGTTGGCGGTCTCGGTCTACCTCTTCTTGCGTTTCGGGGGGCCTCTGGTAGGCCGTCTTGGGCCAGGTGCGGTGGGGGCCATCACCCGCATCTTCGGCTTTCTGATCCTGGCGATCGCGGTGCAGTTGATCTGGGACGGGGTGGCGGACTTTAGAGGATGAACCGAGTACGAGGAGCCATGCTACTTCAGCGTGACTAGCTTTTCCACCAGTTCTGAGTAGTCTTTCTTTTGCAGCCCGTGCACCTGCTGGTTATATTCGTCGACCTTAGACGAGTAGTTCATGGAGCAGAATTTCGGGCCGCACATGGAGCAGAACGCCGCTTCCTTGTAGTAGTCGTCGGGCAAGGTTTCATCGTGCATGGAGCGCGCCGTCTGCGGATCGAGCGACAAAGCAAACTGCTTTTCCCAGTCGAAGGTGTAGCGCGCATAGCTGAGCGCGTCGTCCCGATCGCGGGCTCCGGGGCGGTGGCGCGCCACATCGGCGGCGTGGGCGGCGATCTTGTAGGCGATGATGCCGTCTTTCACGTCCTTCTCGTTGGGCAAACCGAGGTGCTCTTTGGGCGTGACGTAGCAGAGCATGGAAGCCCCGTGCCAGCCGATCATGGCCGCCCCGATGGCAGACGTAATGTGATCGTAGCCGGGCGCGATGTCGGTGACCAGCGGGCCCAGGGTGTAAAAGGGCGCTTCGTCGCAGAGTTCGTTCTCCTTGTCCACCTGCTCCTTGATCTTATCCATGGGAATATGGCCCGGGCCCTCGATCATCACCTGCACGTCGTGCGCCCAGGCTTTCCTGGTCAGTTCGCCCAGGGTGGCCAGTTCCGCGAACTGCGCTTGGTCGCTTGCATCCGCGATGCAGCCTGGGCGCAGCCCGTCACCCAGTGAGAAGCTCACGTCATATTTCTTGAAAATCTGGCACAGTTCGTCGAATGACTCGTAGAGGAAGTTCTGTCGGTGGTGATGGGCCATCCATTGTGCCAGGATTGCTCCGCCGCGGCTGACAATGCCGGTGATGCGCGTGGAGACCAGCGGCAGATACTGGATCAGCACCCCGGCGTGGATCGTCATGTAATCGACACCCTGCGCCGCCTGCTCTTCGATGACTTCCAGCATGACCCCAGCCGAGAGGTCTTCGACACGTTTCACCCGCGCAATCGCCTCGTAGATGGGAACCGTCCCCAGCGGCACCGGAGAATGACGCAGGATGGCTTCCCGGATTTCAGGAATGTTGCCGCCGGTCGAGAGATCCATGACCGTGTCTGCGCCGAAGTGCACAGCCGTGTGCAGCTTCTGGAGTTCTTGCTCAATGTTGGAGGTCACGGCGGAATTGCCGATGTTGGCGTTGATCTTGCACAACGAAGCCACGCCGATGGCCATGGGCTGCAGTTCGGGATGGTTGATGTTGGCGGGGATGATCATCCGCCCGCGGGCGACCTCGTCGCGCACCAGCAGGGGTGCGAGTTTCTCCCTCTGCGCCACATATTCCATCTCTTCCGTGATCATGCCCTGGCGGGCATAGTGCATCTGGGAGAAGTTCCCGTCGCGGTTTTCGGCGCGGCGGCGGTTCAGCCATTCCTGGCGCGGTCCGGGGACACGGCTGCCATGGCCGCCATAGGGTGAGGATTCATTTGGGGAGGTGCCGTTCGTCGCAGTCATGACCTACTCTGACCTCTATGCCGTTTCGGGTGTTCTCATTATACGCTGCGTGGGAAGAAGCGTTGGTTGCGTGGCCAGCGACATGCCGCGCTTGTGTCGCGCGTCTGGCAGACCTACAATCGCCAGTTGACGTTCGCACGAGGTCCTCCTGATGCTCACGGAGAAGGCTCTGTTCTGCTGCCTGGCTTTGTCGACCGCGCTGGCCTCTGCTCAATCCGCCCCTAGCAGGAACGACAATCCGGGTTTCAACGTCGATACCATCGACAAGACGCTGGATCCCTGTCTCGATTTTTACCAGTACGCTTGCGGGAACTGGCTGAAAAAGACCGAGATTCCCGCCGATCAGGTCGACTGGGTGAGTTTTACTGAACTGGACGAGCGCAATCTCGTAACTCTGCGCGGGATCCTGGAGCGGGCCGAGGTCGATAAGCCCGACCGCAACGCCATCGACCAGAAGATCGGCGACTTCTACGCTTCCTGCATGGATGAGAAGGGGGCGGAGGAGAAGGGACTCGCCCCGATCCAGCCGGCGCTGGAGCGCGTCGCAGCGGTCAAAGATAAGGCCGCGCTGATCGACGCCATCGCGAGTGGCCGCATGACCGGCGGGAGTTCGCTGTTCAGCTTCTATTCTGCTCCCGATCTGCACAATGCCGATCTGGCCATCGCCTACATCGACCAGGGAGGCCTGAGCCTGCCCGACCGCGATTACTACCTGCAGGACGATCCCAAGCAAGCGCAGATGCGCAAGCATTTCGTGGATTACGTCACCCAGGTGTTCACGCTCGCCGGGCAGTCGCCGCAGCAGGCCGCAGCCGCCGCCGAGAGGGTGCTGCGAGTCGAAACCGTCCTCGCCCGGGCGTCCATGGACCGGACTCTCCGCCGCGATCCCAAAAACCGCGACCACAAAATGACTCGCGAGGCGGCGATTGCCCTGGCACCGAATTTCGATCTCGCCAGATATTTCTCCGATGTGGGCGCGCCCAGCTTTTCCTATCTGAACGTGGGCAATCCGGAGTTCTTTAAGCAGGTCAACGCTCTGCTCGAGTCCGAGTCTCTGGACAATCTCAAGACCTACGTCAGCTGGCACATTCTGCGCTCGTCGGCCCCCTGGCTCTCGCAGCCTTTCGTGGACGCCAACTTTAAGATGCGGCAATACCTGACCGGGCAGGCTCAGATTCAGCCGCGCTGGAAACGCTGTGTGGATCTCACCGACGAATCGCTCGGCGAGGCGCTCGGTCAGCGCTACGTGGAACTCACCTTCGGCGCCGAAGGCAAGCAACGCATGCTCAAGATGGTGGACGCGCTCGAAACCTCACTCGACCAGGACATCCGCGCGCTGCCCTGGATGACGGAGGAAACCAAGAAGCAGGCCAGGCTCAAGCTGGAGGCCATCCGCAACAAGATCGGCTATCCCGACGTGTGGCGTGATTACAGTTCGCTGGAGATCGAGCGCGGCGACCTGGTGGGCAATTTCCAGCGCGCCAATGGGTTTGAGGCCAAGCGGCAGATCGCCAAGATCGGCAAGCCCGTAGACCGCAAGGAATGGGGCATGACGCCGCCCACGGTGAACGCCTACTACAACGGTTCGCGCAACGAGATTGTCTTTCCCGCCGGCATCCTGCAACCGCCTTTCTTCGACAAGACGATGGACGACGCTGTCAACATGGGAGGTATCGGGATTGTGATCGGCCACGAACTCACCCACGGCTTCGATGATCAGGGCCGCAAGTATGACCCGCAGGGCAACCTGCGCGACTGGTGGACCGAGGAGGACGGCAAAGAGTTCGAAAGGCGGGCCAGTTGCATCGCCAACGAGTACAGCAACTTCGTGGCCATCGATGATCTGAAGCTGAATGGCCGTCTGACGCTGGGCGAGAACACGGCCGACAACGGCGGCGCGCGCATCGCCTACAACGCTCTGATGCAGATGATTGCCGCGGACAAGATAGGGACGGAAAGCGAAAAGATCGACGGCTATACGCCGGAGCAGCGCTTCTTCCTGGGATTCGCCCGGGTATGGTGCGAGAAGCGGCGTCCGGAGACGGCCCGCATGCGGGTGCTCACCGATCCCCATTCACCGGGGAAGTACCGGGTCAACGGCACGGTCCAGAATATGCCCGAGTTTCAGAACGCCTGGGGATGCAAGAGGGGTCAGCCGATGGTGGCGGAGAACGCCTGCCGGGTTTGGTAGGGAGAGCTAGGAGCTGCCCGCCTGGAGTTGTGAGTTGAGCCGTTCACGCACGCCGGCCCCGGTTTGCGAATCCTTTACGCCGCTGCTCGCCGTAGCGCTCGAGCGCATCCAGGATGATCGGGAATGCTTCGGCAGTGGGGCGGATGTCATCCACCTCCACGAGCTTTCCTTCCAATTGCTTGTAGTCCTGAAAAAAGCGCCGCAGCGTGAGCAGGCGGTGGGCAGGCATTTCGTAGACTTCGCGGTAGCTGTTGAACTCCGGGTCCTCGCTGGCTACGGCGATGATCTTGTGGTCCTTCTTGCCGGCATCGATCATCGTCATCAACCCGATCGTACGAGCGTGGATGAGGGTAAGAGGCACCACCTCCTCCTGGCATAACACAAGCACGTCCAGTGGATCGTCGTCTTCGGCCAGAGTCTGGGGAATGAATCCGTAATTGGCGGGATAGTAGACAGCGGAATACAGGACGCGGTCGAGCTTGATGAGCCCGCTGGCCTTGTCGAGTTCGTACTTGACCCTGGAGCCGAACGGAATCTCGATGACGCTGTAGAACTCCGCGGGCAACTTGTCACCCGGGGTCACGTCGTGCCAGGGATGAATCATGGCAAGAGGCCTCGCTGTTCCCGTATTCTACTCGGCCAGATGGCGGGGAGCGGCTCGTCTCGCCGCCTGCTTATTCCTTTGGAGGAATCGGCCAAGCCCGGGGTTGACCCTTTGCGTCTTGACCCGTGCTCGGGCAGCGGGGTAAAGTTTGGGGAGAGTGGGGATGTCATGTCCAGCGATACCAGCCGGTACCTGAAGTTTGGCGGCGCGACCGTCTTAATCCTGATGATGCTGGGCTATCTCGCCTACACGGGTGTGCAGGAGAGTAAGAGCTATTACGTCACGATCAAAGAATTGCAGGACATGAGGGATGGCGCCTATAGCAAACGGTTGCGGGTGGCGGGCAACGTGCAACCGGGCTCGATCAAGCGCAATGGCACCCACGTCGACTTCATCCTGGTCGAGCAAGATCGCACGCTGCCGGTGAGTTATGCCGGGACCGAACCTCCGCCGGACACTTTCAAGGACAATTCCCAGGCTCTGGCCGAGGGCAGCTTTGGACGCGACGGCATCTTCCACGCGAAAGCCCTGCAGGCCAAGTGCGCCTCGAAGTATGCGCCGGCGCAGCCCGGGGCAGCACCGCCGAACTCCGCGCCGACGACCGAGCCGCCAAAGAGCATAACCCGATCCGGTGCGGCAAATTCCATGGGGGTTACGCTGTAGCACGCGCTGGGCTTCTTGTCCCCAACCACATCGACCGTGAACGACCCCACAACGGCGCGCTCGCCAGCTGACCCCATTATCCGAATCGACAATCTGACCAAGCAGTTCGGTCGCTTTGCCGCCCTGCGCGGCGTTACCGCGACCTTCGCGCCGGCCCGCCTTTACGCCATCCTGGGCGACAATGGCGCGGGGAAGACCACGCTTTTGCGGACCATCGCGGGGCTCGCGACGCCCACGCGGGGATCGGTCGCGATTCTTGGCCAGGCCATTTCACGCGACATCCGCCGCGAATTCGGCTACATGGCGCACCCTTCGTTGCTCTACGACGAGATGAGTGGAATGGAGAACCTGGGCTATTTCGCGCGTCTTTATGGGGTGCGTGATTCTGCCCGCTGCGCCCAGGTGATCTCCGTGGTAGGGCTCGACCCTGCCTGGCAACGCCCCGTGGGGCAGTATTCGCAGGGCATGAGGCAGCGGATGTCCCTGGCGCGGGCCCTGTTGCATGATCCCAAGATACTTCTTCTCGACGAGCCGTTTTCAAACGTTGATGTGAGGTCCGCAGGCGAAATGGTGAAACTGCTGGTCAGGATGCGCGACGCGGGCAAGACTCTTCTGGTGGTAACGCACCAGGCGTCTTTGCTGGGTGGAGCCGCCGACGAATTCGTCTGGATGCAGAACGGGCAGATCACCAACCGAACCGCCGACCGCAGTTTCATGGGGATAGCATGAGCGCGCCGACGGGCATCACCTGGGCCACGCTGGCTAAGGACATTCGCCTGGAATGGCGGTCCAAGGATGCCATCAACTCGATGCTGTTCTTCGCCCTACTGGTGGTGGTGGTGTTCAGTTTTTCGTTCGACCCAAATGCGGAGGAGTCGCGCCATATCGCAGGCGGCCTGGTGTGGGTGGCGTTTCTGTTTGCCGCCGTGGTGGCGCTGAATCAGACCTGGGCGCGGGAGCTGCGCAATCAGGTGCTCGATGCCTACCGGGTCTCACCGGCACCGGCCAACGCGCTGTTCCTGGCCAAGGCTCTGGGAAACTTCCTGTTCGTCGCAGTGCTCGAGGCCTTAATGACGCCGCTATTCATCATTTTCTACAAGTTGCGGGCATTGGGTCCGGCTTGGCAGCTGATTGCGATCGCGGTGCTGGGTACGTGGGCGTTGGTGGTGAACGGGACCTTCTTTGCGGCCATGTCGTTGCGCACTCGTAGCCGCGAAATCATGTTGCCCCTTTTACTATTCCCCATCTCCCTTCCGGCGCTACTATCCATGGTTGAGGCTACGACCAACATTCTGACCGGGGAAAACTCAGCCAAGTTCTGGATCGTATTGCTTGCCACCTACGACGTGGTGTTTACTACGGGATGTCTGGCGCTGTTTGAAACGGTGTTGCACGCGGAATGAAGAAGGCCTTCCCCATCCTCGGACTGCTCACGGCCGGCCTGCTGACCTACGCCTTGTACCAGGCTCTGGTGGTGGCTCCCACCGAGCAGACCATGGGCGACGTGCAGCGGATCTTCTACTACCATGTGCCCTCGGCCTGGACCGCCTTCCTGCTGTTCTCCATCAATTTCTTGGCTTCGGTGTGGTATCTGCTGCGGCGGAATCCGGTTGCCGACATGGTGGCGGTGACCACGGCAGAGGTGGGGGTGGCGTTCTGCACCGTGGTGCTGGTGACCGGGCCGCTGTGGGCGCGTCCGGTGTGGGGCATCTGGTGGACCTGGGACCTACGGCTGACGTCGACCCTTGTCCTGTGGCTGATCTACGTGAGTTACCTGGTGCTGCGACGCTTTTCCAGCAGCGGCCAGACGCCGGTGCTGGCCGCCGCCCTGGCCGTATTCGGAGCCTTGGACGTGCCGCTGGTGTACTTTTCGATCTGGTTCTTCCGCACCCAGCATCCGCAGCCGGTGATCGGGGGCGGTGGGTCGATCGATCCACGCATGCTGCATGTGCTGCTGATCAACTGGCTGGCCTTTCTGTGTTTCGCGTTTCTGGTCTGCTGGTCGCGCTACCGCCTGGAGGCCTTGTGGCGCGAGGTGGAAGAGGTGCAAGCGCTTGAGGCCTTGGCCGAAACCGGGAGTGACCGACGATGAAGTTCCTTTATGCGGCTTACGCTGCGACGTGGATCATCCACATCATGTACCTTACGACCGTCGTGCGCCGCTACGCACGCTTAAAGCGGGAGATCGAGGATCTCGGAGGAAAGTAGGGCTCGGTCACGTCTGATCCGATTTGCGGGGTGGCTTTGTTTCCCAGATTGCCCCGGGGTCACCTGTGTGCACCGATCTGGCGTCCGTGCCACGTGGCGGGGAGGAATGAGTGTACCCCCGGGTAGGCAACTGTTAGGCCGTTTCTGAACCGCATCTAGCTTTCCGTTCCCAAAAGAGGATCCATGTCGATTCGCGCGTTTTTGATCGTTCTCTTGCTGAGCCGCATCCTGGAAGGGCTGGCGGGAGCGCAGGCTCAAAGCTTCAATTCCGCGCTCTCTACTCCCGGCGGCGTTGACCAAGCTAAAGAGGCGCCCAAGTTGGAGCACTTCGATCCGGGAATTCTCGACCAGGGGTTGGATCCGTGCGACGACTTCTACAAGTACGCTTGCAGTAAGTGGTTGGCGGCAAATCCGATTCCGCCGGACCAGGTGTTCTGGGGAACGGCCAGCGGCCTCGAATATTGGAATGAAAACCTGCTACGAGAGACCCTGGTGGCGGCCAGCACGGCGTCCCATCGCAGCCCGGCGCAACAGAAGATCGGCGACTACTGGGCGGCTTGTATGGATGAGTCCGGAATCGAAGCGGCCGGACGAAAGCCGTTGCAGCCGGAACTCGATCGCATCGCGGCACTGCAATCGAAGAGCGAGATCACGCTCGAGATTGCCCATCTGCATCACATCTATCCCGCCGCCTGGGAACAGGGAGACAACCAGACGAATGCGCCTCTGTTCGGATTCACAGGCCAGCAAGATTACGATGACGCTTCGAAAGTGGTGGCGCAGATTGATCAGGCTGGGCTGAGCCTGCCCAACCGTGACTACTACCTGAAGACCGATGAGAAATCGCTGGAATTGCTGAAGAAATACCGGGCGCACCTGCAGAAGATGTTTGTCCTTTCCGGAGAACCGGAGACGCAGGCCGCAGACGACGCCGGCGTGGTCATGGAACTGGAGACGGCGATGGCGAAAGCGCAGATGGACAACGTCAAGCGCCGCGATCCCAAAAACGTGAACAACCGGATGAGCCTGGCACAGGTGCGCGAGCTC